>OLOB01000043.1_pt1 | contig 119891 bp, 120 predicted proteins | sample 1671911 | NCBI WGS metagenome assembly OLOB01 (sample SAMEA3136625, study PRJEB25190) | human gut metagenome | biome: human gut; feature: human-associated habitat; material: faeces | place: Austria | collected 2013
GTTCCATCTACCCTTAGCTCTCTGAAAATAATAACTAAAAATACTATTCCTTATCATTATCTTTTTTTATTATTTAATTTATCTTTTTATTATATATTATTTAAATATATTTTAAATCAATTATAGCATTTACTTCAATAACTAGCAATAACATACTTTGTTTTAGATTATGATTCTTTATAATAATTTACTCCTTGATATTCTAAACTTTTTTCTTGTTTTTCTAATCTCACCTTATACTCTTCCCAACTTCTATCTTCTTTATCCGTCCATCCAATTTCAGCATATCCAAGCAATCTAGGGTAAATCATATAATCCATTTGTTCTTGTGTTGATATTGTTTCAGTCCATAATGGTGCTTCTAATCCTAAAGCTAAGTTTTTAGGTGCATAATCCGTTATATCCCATTTATATGCATCTTCAATTGGAATATATCCTGCCCAATCAAGTCCATATGGTGTTAAATCATTGTATTTCATATCTAAATAAGTTTTACCTGCAATTGATACAATTATTTTCATATTTTTTTTCCTTGCTTCATTATTAGAATCTTTCCAATTTTGTAATACTACACTTGAATTAATTTCTGGTGATGTATCAATTGGATCCCATCCTATTGGTATTTTCCCATATTTTTTAGCTATTTTAGCAACCCTTCCTACAAAATAATCATAATCCTCCTTATTAGTACTAAGTGCTTCATCACCACCTATTTGAATATATTTAGATGGAGAGATTTGTACAACTTCCTTTATAACATCTTCAATAAATTCATAAGTTTTTTCATTATCAGTCATTAATGAACTAAATCCTACTTGTGTTCCTGTATATAGTGCCTTTTTCTTTCCATTTGGATTTAAAAATCCATATGATGCCAATGCTGCATTTGTATGACCTGGCATATCAAATTCAGGAACTATTTCAACATATCTTTGCATTGCATAACTTACTATATCCTTAAATTGTTCTTGTGTATAATAACCTCCTGGTCCTCCTCCAACTTCTGTACTGCCCCCTATAAGAGTTAATTCTGGATACTTTTTAATTTCTAATCTCCAACCTTGATCATCACTTAAATGTAAATGAACTCTATTTATTTTATATTCTGCAGCTAAGTCTATTTGCCTTTTAATTTCATCAACATTAAAAAAATGTCTTGCTACATCAATCATTAATCCTCTATAACTATAAGCTGGTTTATCATTTATTATTGATGCTGGAACTGACCATTCAATATTATTAACTACATTATCACTATATATTTCTTTAGGAAACATCTGTCTTAATGTTTGAATTGCCCTTGATATTCCTTCTGGTTTATATGCAGTTATTTTAATTATTTTAGGAGTTGTTAATAATGTATATCCTTCAATTCCTTGTTTAGGATTTGCATTAATTGTAGTTAATAAAATACTTCCTTCTTTAGGCTTATCTCCCTTCAATATATTAAAATCAAATCCAGTTGATGCGCTTAACTTTTCTTTTAAAAATTGATAGTAAATCCGATGAAGCACTTACCAAATCCTTATATATTAAAAATGGTCGTTATCTTAATATTCCATTTTTATTCCTTGAAGAAGCAATGGACTTAGTTTCAGCTTTAGAGAATTATCAACTTCAGATTACAGGTAGAACGGTCAATTATTTTACATTTATAGCCCTTGATAATGATTCGGAGATTTTTAAATTTAAGGTTGAAAGTCAGCAAGATTATATCGAGTTGAAACTCTACAGTGAGGATTATCATAATTTTTATGATTATTCACTTCTTTATGCCAATAATGTATTTTATAAACTCAATCAAGAACAACGGCGTCTGCTCCTTGTTTTAGATAAGCAATTTGCTAAAAAATCACAAATTAAATTTTCATATGCTGATAAGGATAAATTAGCTCAGGCTCTTCAACAATTATCAACTTTGGGAGAGATTGAAGCGCCAGACCATTTTGTTGTCAGACCTTTTGATGCTAAATTTACTTTTGATTTGTTGGAAGATCAGACCATTAGTTTGGCAATGACTTTTGATTATGGAAGTTTCTCAATAGATAGTTTCCACGATTTAGAAACCCTAGAATTTTCAAGAGATTTGCGTAAAGAGCAAAAGATTTTTGCGCTGATGGAACGTTTGCAGTTTGCTAAGGCTTTTAATTCGTCATTAAATATTCCAGAAAATTTATCAGAGAATTTCTTTTTGAAAATCTTACCTGCTTTTCAAAAACTTGGTCAGATTGAACTGTCGCCAACTTTAAGAAATATGAGAATGGATGAAATTCCTGAAATTCATATTGATAGTCAGGGAGGGCTCTTAGATATTTCCTTTGATATCCCTCAGGTTGAAGATGGTGAATTTGCAAATGTTATTGCAAAATTACAAGAAAATGCTGAATTTTATATCAGTGAAAGTGGGAAATTTTATCATTTTAATGAAAAATTTGACCGCTTGAAAGCTGCATTAAATGAACTTGACGACCAATTTGTTATTCAAGGAAGCAGTTTGCATGTTAATATTAATCGAAGTTTTCAAATTTCTAAAATATTTGAAAATATTGGTGGAGCTTCCTTCTCTGAAAAATTTAAATCACTCTATCAACACTTGACGCATCCTGAAGAGTTTCCTTACGAGAAACCAGAACATATTAAGGCTTCCTTGCGTTCTTATCAGGAAACGGGTGTTCGCTGGATGAGTATGCTCTCTCATTATAATTTGGGAGGAATTCTTGCTGATGACATGGGATTAGGTAAAACGGTTCAAGCGATTACTTTTATTCTTTCTAATCTGAAAAAAGATGAGAGTGTTCTAATTACCGCACCAGCTAGTCTTACTTATAACTGGGCAAGTGAATTTGAGAAATTTACTGATGAGATTGATTTTGCTGTTATTGACGGGACAAAAGCCGAGCGAAGTAAAGAAATTCAAGAAAAACATCAAATTTATATCACAAGTTATGGTAGCTTCTTGAAAGATTTTGAAGACTATCAGGATAAAAAATTGAATTACTTACTTTTGGATGAAGCTCAAGTTGTCAAAAATTATAGTAGTAAAACCAATAAATCACTATCTGCTCTGAATGTTGAACATACCTTTGCCCTTTCAGGAACACCACTAGAAAATCGAATTGAAGAAATTTGGGCCATTTTCCAAGTGGTGATGCCAGGCTTTTTACCAAAACGTGAAAAATTCAATAAGATGGAACCATCTGTTATCTCAAGATTGATTCAGCCTTTCATTATGCGTCGTAAAAAAGAAGATGTGCTTGAAGAACTTCCAGAAAAAATGGAAATTACGGTCTATAACCAATTAGCTGATGATCAAAAAGTAATCTATTTAGCACAACTCGAATTGATGCAAAAACAAGTTTTAGAAATGGATAGTGCGGCTTTATCACGTTCAAGAATTGAAATTCTGGCAGGAATTACACGACTTAGACAAATTTGTAATACACCAGCATTATTTATGGATGACTATAAAGGAAGTTCTGGGAAACTTGAACGTTTACGAGAATTATTGGCGCAAATTAAAGATTCAGGCCATCGTCCTTTGATTTTCTCTCAATTTACAAAAGTTTTTCCACATATTGAAAAGTTGATGGAAGAACAAGAAATGACCGCTTATAAACTGACTGGTTCTACTCCAATTAAAGACCGACTTTCAATGGTTCAAGCCTTCAATGCTGGTAGTCGTGATGCTTTCTTAGTTTCATTAAAAGCCGGTGGGGTTGGTCTTAATTTAACCAGTGCTGATGTCGTCATTTTGGTTGACTTGTGGTGGAACCCAGCTGTTGAAGAACAGGCTATTGCGCGTGCCCATCGGATGGGACAAAAAAATACGGTAGAAGTCATTCGCTTGATTACCAAAGGTACAATTGAAGAAAAAATTATGGAAATCCAAGAGCGTAAAAAGGATTTAATTGCTAATGTTTTAGAAGGCGATACAGTGGATAAAGTCCTTAGTGAAGCAGAAATTCGTGAAATTCTTGGAGTATAGCTTTAAAAAACTTAGAAATTAAGCTATAATGGATATTGAAACGGTTATCTTAGAATCTAAATCTTGATTTGATATTTTATCTAGTAGAAGAAAAATTCTATAAAAGCTAGGAAAGACAAGAGTTTTCAATGTTCTTTGATAAACTTTCATCATCTTCATAAAGAATTAAAATGTAATTAATAGATTAAACAAACTATAAAAAAGTAGGGCAAAACATGGTAGAAAGAAGAGTGGTATTTCCAGTTATTGGTGATGACGAAGCACTTCAAAAAGATACTCGGGTAATTTTTACTAACCAGCAGTTGCTGACAAGAAATCCCAGCCTTCAGGATGAAGCTTCAATTGAAAATAATAAGCCAAAAACTGATGCCAAGAGACCTGAGAGTTTCAAACCTTATAAAGCTAAAACAAGCTTTAGCACACAGCATCGTCCGCTAAACTCTAATCATGACGGCGTAAGTTCCTATGATAAAATGCCTAAGAAAACTAGCGTTGACGAGTCAAAAGAACGGGCAAAACGTGCAGCAGCAACACTTCCAAAGCCTCCTAAACAGTATGTTTCACCATTGGAGCGGGACAAGGAGGATATCACAGTTCGTCGTTCAACATCCGCAATTTTGAATAAGCGACCTTCAGCTAATGATAACCCAATTCGGGATATGAAAAATCAAGGAATGAACGTTTCTGATGCAGTCGCTAAAGGCGGAATGAAGAAGGCAGTTCCACATGGAGCCGCTGCTAATGACACACAAAAAGGAAGTTATTTTGAAAATAAGCGGAAAAATATCTTTGACCGTGGAATCGTTTAATTTTCAAATTTAAATGAAAAAACTGACAGAGAAGTTAAATTTTATTATGGTAAAATTTACTTTGGAGATATCACTTGTCAGTTATTTTGTGTGTCTTTGAGCTCATAAAAATTTAAGTAAATAAAAAAATAATTGTAAGAAAAGAAGGGAAATTTCTGTCAGTGATTGATAAAGAAATAGAATTACTGACAGAAAATTTTATCATGGAAAAAACATATCATTTTACCGGTATTAAAGGTTCAGGCATGAGTGCACTTGCGCTAATGTTACATCAAATGGGAAAGAAAGTTCAAGGTTCGGACTCAACAGATTACTTTTTCACACAACGTGGTCTTGAACAAGCTAACGTACCACTTTTGCCTTTTGACGAAAAAAATATTAAGCCCGAATTTGAATTGATTGCTGGAAATGCTTTTCGCGATGATAACAATGTTGAAATTGCATTTGCCCATAAAAATGGATTTCCATTCAAACGTTACCATGAATTTTTGGGACATTTCATGGAAGATTTTACTAGCATCGGAGTTGCAGGTGCACATGGTAAAACTTCAACAACTGGAATGTTAGCTCACGTGATGTCTAATATCGTGGACACTTCTTACTTGATTGGTGACGGAACTGGTCGTGGGATTGAGGGAAGTGAATATTTTGTCTTTGAATCTGATGAATATGAACGTCATTTCATGCCTTATCATCCTGAATATACAATTATGACAAATATTGACTTTGACCATCCTGACTACTTTGAAGGAATTGAAGATGTCACCTCAGCTTTCCAAGATTACGCAAATAATATTAAAAAAGGTATTTTTGCTTACGGGGAAGATGTTAACTTACGTAAATTGACTGCCAAAGCACCTATTTACTATTATGGTTTTGAGGCTAATGACGATTATCGTGCCGAAAATTTGGTCAGAAGTACACGTGGCTCATCTTTTGATGCTTATTTCCGCGGTGAAAAAATTGGTCATTTTGTCGTTCCAGCTTATGGTAAACACAATGTATTGAATGCCTTGTCAGTTGTAGCCGTTTGTCATAATCTTGGGTTGGATATGACGGAAGTTGCAGACCACTTATTGACTTTCCGAGGAGTGAAACGTCGTTTCACTGAGAAAAAAGTAGGTGAGACAGTCATTATTGATGATTTTGCTCATCATCCAACTGAAATCGAAGCAACATTGGATGCTGCTCGTCAAAAATATCCTGATCGTGAAATCGTTGCTGTTTTCCAACCTCATACTTTTACTAGAACAATTGCATTTGCTGACGAATTTGCAGAGGTGCTTGACCATGCGGATACCGTTTACCTTGCTCAAATTTACGGTTCAGCACGTGAAGTAGACCATCATGAAATTACGGCACAAGATTTAGCTGACAAAGTTCGTAAACCAGCCAAAGTAATTGATCTTGACAATGTTTCGCCATTGTTGGACCATGACCGTGGGGTTTACGTTTTTATGGGAGCAGGAAATATTCAAAAATATGAACTTGCTTTTGAAAAGTTACTTAGCCAAGTCTCAACTAACTTACAATAAAATAAAAAAAGTACTGACAGCTTTTTGGTCAGTACTTTTTTTGTTATATTCAATTTTTGTCAGTAAAAAAAATTCAAGTCACGGGAGTGCGACTTGAATCAAAGGGGTTTATGAAGAAATTATTTAGGGAGTAATATGAGTATAAATGTAAACGCTTAAACGAACCTTAATTTGTTTAAAAATTATCCTAATAAAATATACTTTATTTCCGCAGTAAGAATATTTGCCGCTTTTTCGGACGCACAAATAACGAGCAGAGTATCTGCTCCGGCAATTGTACCTAAAATATCTGTCCGACTATCACGTTCGTCATCTAAAGCATTCGCCAACACATCGGCCTCACCCAATTTTGTCCGAATAACCACTAAAGCTCCGACAGATTTTGCTGAAATAACAAAATTATAAAAATACAACTGTAAATCAGAATTAATTTTGGAATTGCCAGAAGTCAAAAATGAGTAAAAACTCTCTCCTTTATCCCGTTTTTTTATAATATTTAATTTTCTGATATCTCTTGATAAAGTAGCTTGTGTTACCTCTACACCGCGTTCTAATAATAGAGATTGAAGCTCTTCTTGAGTCGATATTTTATTATTTGTCACAATTTCTTTAATAATTTCTAATCTTTTATCTCTTTTCATAGCATAATTATACCATATAATGGACTATATATTGACAAAATTAGTGTTTTTTCTGTATAATTAATGAATGGATGAAAAACAATTAGTAAGCCAAGCACTGTCTGCTGCAATCGATGGTGTTCTTGGAGTAGAACAAATCGCGGCTATTATCGAAAAACCTAAATCGTCAGATTTAGGAGATTTAGCATTCCCAGCTTTTCAATTGGCCAAAACTCTCCGAAAATCTCCACAAATCATTGCTGGAGAAATTGCTGAGAAGATAGATACAAAAGGCTTTGAGAAAGTTATCGCAGTAGGACCATATGTTAACTTTTTCTTTGATAAAAATGCAACTGCCTCAGAAGTAATTCGAGAAGTTTTGACTGAAGGTGAACATTACGGTGATGCAAATATTGGTCAAGGAGGAAATGTTCCGATTGACATGTCTGCGCCAAATATTGCTAAACCTTTTTCAATTGGACATTTACGTTCAACTGTTATCGGGGATTCAATCGCCAAAATTTACGAAAAATTGGGTTATCAGCCAATCAAAATCAATCACTTGGGCGACTGGGGTAAACAATTTGGTCTTTTGATTACAGCTTACAAGAAATATGGTGATGAAGCTACAATTACAGCTAATCCGATTGATGAACTCTTGAAACTTTATGTCAAAATCAATGCTGAAGCTAAAGAAGATCCAGAAGTTGATGAAGAAGGACGTCAATGGTTCCTTAAAATGGAACAAGGCGACGAGGAAGCACTTCGCATTTGGAAATGGTTCTCAGATGTTTCTTTGATTGAATTTAACCGTATTTACGGAAAACTTGGTGTAAGTTTTGACCACTTCATGGGTGAAAGTTTCTATAGTGATAAAATGGATGCCATTGTTGAAGATTTAGAAAGTAAAAATCTTTTACACGAATCAAAAGGTGCTTTGATTGTTGACCTTGAAAAATATAACCTCAATCCAGCTTTGATTAAGAAAACAGATGGTGCAACACTCTATATTACACGTGACCTTGCCACAGCAGCTTACCGTAAAAAAACTTTCAATTTTGTGAAATCTCTTTATGTTGTTGGTGGCGAGCAAACCAATCACTTTAAACAATTAAAAGCAGTTTTGAAAGAAGCTGGTTATGATTGGTCTGACGATATGGTGCATGTTCCATTTGGTATGGTAACTCAAGGTGGGAAAAAATTCTCAACTCGTAAAGGGCATGTCGTGAAATTGGAAATGGCACTTGACGAAGCAGTTGATCGTGCTGAAAAACAAATTGAAGCCAAAAATCCTAATTTGGAAAATAAAGAAGAAGTTGCCAAACAAGTTGGGGTTGGTGCTGTTAAATTTTATGACTTAAAAACTGATAGAAATAACGGTTATGACTTTGACTTGGACGAAATGGTTTCATTTGAAGGGGAAACAGGCCCTTATGTTCAATATGCACATGCTCGTATTCAATCAATTTTACGTAAAGCAAACCGTAAGGTAGATATTAATAATATTTCTCTCGCAGTTTCTGACGCTGAAGCTTGGGAAATTGTTAAAGCATTAAAAGAATTCCCAAATGTTGTTAAACGTGCTGCAGATAATTATGAACCATCTGTTATTGCTAAATATGCAATTTCGCTTGCGCAAGCTTTTAACAAATATTATGCTCATGTTCGCATTTTAGAAGATGATGCTCAATTGGATGGCCGTTTGGCTTTGATTAGCGCTACTTCAATCGTCTTGAAAGAAGCATTGCGTCTTCTTGGAGTTGCTGCACCTGAAAATATGTAAAAAATAAATTTTTCACTTAATCTCTTATCAAAAAGATTTAATTCTTTAGGATAAGAGATTTTTTTGTTGCCTTTTTAAAATACTTTTGTAAAATAAGCTTTTTTAATAAAAGCCTAAGAATCGCATGATAACAAAAGAAATGAATAAACGTGAAATTGTCAGAATATAAAAAAACATGTATAAATGAATAAACCTTTGTAAAGTGTAGCATAAGTGCTTGACAAAAAATATGCATAGATGTATAATTTCCTTGTAAACGATTCCAATAATACCGAATCGAAATCAGAAAGGATACTCCAAAATGAACAATGGAATTAATGTTAACTCAGAAATTGGGAAATTAAAATCAGTCCTCCTCCATCGCCCAGGTGCGGAAGTTGAAAATATTACCCCAGACACAATGAAACAACTTTTATTTGATGATATTCCATATCTCAAAATTGCTCAAAAAGAGCATGATTTCTTTGCTCAAACTTTGCGTGATAATGGTGCAGAAACTGTTTATATCGAAAATCTTGCAACAGAAGTTTTTGAAAAATCATCTGAAACAAAAGAAGAATTCTTAAGTCACTTATTACACGAAGCGGGTTACCGTCCAGGACGCACATATGATGGTTTGACTGAATATTTGACTTCAATGTCAACAAAAGATATGGTCGACAAAATCTATGCTGGCATTCGTAAAAATGAATTGGATATCAAACGTACAGCACTTAGCGATATGGCAGGATCTGATGCAGAAAATTATTTCTACCTCAATCCATTACCAAATGCCTACTTCACACGTGACCCACAAGCTTCAATGGGTGTCGGAATGACCATTAATAAAATGACCTTCCCAGCTCGTCAACCTGAAAGCTTGATTACAGAGTATGTTATGGCTAATCACCCACGTTTCAAAGATACTCCAATCTGGCGTGATCGTAACCATACCACTCGTATCGAAGGTGGTGATGAATTAATTCTTAACAAAACAACAGTAGCTATCGGGGTTTCAGAACGTACTTCATCTAAAACAATTCAAAATCTTGCTAAAGAGTTGTTTGCAAACCCACTTTCAACATTTGACACTGTACTTGCGGTTGAAATTCCTCATAACCATGCAATGATGCATTTGGATACAGTATTTACAATGATTAACCATGATCAATTTACTGTCTTCCCAGGAATTATGGATGGTGCTGGTAATATCAATGTCTTCATTCTTCGTCCTGGTAAAGATGACGAAGTTGAAATTGAACATTTGACTGACCTTAAAGCAGCACTCAAGAAAGTCTTGAATCTTTCAGAACTTGACTTAATTGAATGTGGTGCAGGTGATCCAATTGCCGCTCCTCGCGAACAATGGAATGATGGATCAAATACACTTGCTATCGCACCCGGCGAAATCGTTACTTACGACCGTAACTATGTAACTGTTGAGTTATTGAAAGAGCATGGAATCAAAGTTCATGAAATCCTTTCAAGCGAACTTGGTCGTGGCCGTGGTGGTGCCCGTTGTATGTCACAACCACTTTGGCGTGAAGATTTGTAATCTTAAAGATTTAAAAATATCTTCGTAAGTTCATTGATAACTTAGGAAGAGATACTTTAAACTTATAATTTCATAGATTCATTTGATAATTAATTATTTAGGAAAGAGTGAATCACTAGCTTATTAATGTAATTTAAAAAATTCATTAAATATAATAAAAATAGAAAAAGGAAGAAAAAATAATGACATCACCACTTATTACAAAAGCAGAAGTAAACTCAGTATTCCAAGGTCGCAGCTTACTTGCTGAAAAAGATTTCACACCAGCTGAAATTAACTACCTTGTTGATTTTGGTCTTCATTTGAAAGCATTGAAACAACAAAATATTCCTCACCACTACCTTGAAGGTAAAAATATTGCCTTGCTCTTTGCAAAAACTTCAACTCGTACACGTGCTGCCTTTACAACTGCTGCAATTGACCTTGGGGCTCATCCAGAATACCTTGGAGCTAACGATATTCAATTGGGAATTAAAGAATCAACAGAAGATACAGCTCGCGTGCTTGGTTCAATGTTTGATGCTATCGAACGTCGTGGATTCTCTCAAAAAGAAGTTGAAGATTTGGCAAAATACTCTGGTGTTCCAGTTTGGAATGGTTTGACAGATGATTGGCATCCAACACAAATGATTGCAGACTTTATGACTGTTAAAGAAAACTTTGGACATCTTAAAGGTTTGACATTAGTCTACGTAGGTGATGGTCGTAACAACATGGCAAACTCACTTATCGTAACTGGTTCTATGCTTGGTGTGAATGTTCATATTGTTGCTCCAGATTCACTTCATCCTACTAAAGAAGTTATGGACATTGCAAATAAATTTGCTGAAAAATCAGGTGCTAAACCTCTTGCAACTTCAAATATTGAAGAAGGTGTTAAAGGCGCAAACATTATTTACTCAGACGTTTGGGTATCAATGGGAGAATCTAACTGGGAAGAACGTGTTAAACTTTTGACTCCATACCGTATCACAATGGATATGCTTAAAATGACTGGAAATGCTGACAATGGTCAATTGATCTTTATGCACTGCTTACCAGCATTCCATGATACTGAAACTGAATATGGTAAAGAAATCAAAGAAAAATATGGTTTGACAGAAATGGAAGTGACTGACGAAGTATTCCGTTCTAAATATGCTCGACAATTTGAAGAAGCAGAAAATCGTATGCACTCTATCAAAGCAATCATGGCTGCAACTTTGGGTAATTTATTTATCCCAGCAGTTCCTGAAGATTTTAAATAATTAAAATAGATAATTTGTCAGTTTACTGACAGAGCTGTCAGTAAACTGATAGATTTTGATTTAAGTCGTTGAAAGCAGTCTAAGATAAAATTAGACTGTTTTGGCGGTTGAAATCACTGAAAGGATTGATATGGACGCAGAAAATAAAAAAGGAATTGGCCTTGCTGCTTTAGTTGCGATTATTGTTTCTGGAGCGATTGGTGGTGGGGTATTCAATCTCTCTAACGATTTAGCAACAAATGCATCACCTGGTGGTGTTATCATTTCATGGATCGTTATTGGTTTTGGTATTTTAATGTTGGTTTTATCACTAAATCATTTGGTGGTAAATAAACCTGAACTTTCAGGTGTATCAGATTATGCACGTGCTGGTTTTGGTAATATGGTTGGTTTCATCTCAGGTTGGGGTTATTGGTTATCTGCATGGGCAGGTAACATTGCCTTTGCTGTTTTGATGATGACTTCCGTTGACTATTTCTTCCCCGGCGTATTTCAAGCTAAGAATGGTTCTTTGACCATTCTGTCAGTAATTGTTGTTTCAATTGTTTCGTGGGGATTGACCTTACTCGTTATGCGAGGTGTTGAAGGGGCTGCTGCTATTAATGCAATTGTCCTCATCGCAAAATTGATTCCATTGTTTGTTTTTGTAATTGCTGGAATAGTAACATTTAAAGCTGGAGTATTCAGCGCTCACTTCTGGCAAAATTTCGTTGCGAATACAAATGCTGATGGTGTCATCAAGAGTTTAACTTGGTCAAATATGACTGGCGGAGATTTATTCAGTCAAGTCAAAGGTTCACTTATGGTTATGATTTGGGTCTTTGTCGGTATTGAAGGTGCTGCTATGATGGGTGACCGTGCAAAACGTAAATCAGATGCCGGTAAAGCTTCAATTCTTGGTTTGATTGCCTTGTTAGTAATTTATATCTTGCTCTCATTATTACCATTTGGTTTTATGAGTCAACAAGAGTTAGCAAACACAGGACAACCTGGTTTAGTTCATATTTTGAACGCCATGGTTGGTGGTTGGGGTGGCTCACTAATGGCCATTGGTCTGGTGATTTCACTTCTTGGTGCTTGGTTATCATGGACAATGCTTCCAGTTGAGGCAACACAACAATTGTCAGAACAAAAATTACTTCCTAGTTGGTTTGGTAAACTTAATGACAAAGGTGCACCTAAAAACTCACTTTTGTTGACACAATTAATTGTTCAAATCTTCTTGATTGTTACTTATTTTGTAGCTGATGCTTACAATGTCTTTGTTTACCTTTGTACTGCTGTTATCATGATTTGTTACGCCTTAGTTGGTTTATACCTCTTTAAATTAGGGATTCAAGAAAAGAAAACAAGTAACATTATTATTGGTTTCATCGCAGCTGCTTTCCAAATTTTAGCATTGTACTATTCAGGTTGGCAATTTGTTTGGCTTTCATTAATTCTCTATGCTGTTGGTTTCATTCTTTATGCTTTGGGCAAAAAAGAATATGGCACTAAAATGTCCACAGCAGAATTAATTGCAACTTTTGTTTTAACAGTTTTAGGAATCCTTGCTGTTTTTGGAGTATATGGAAACTGGCTTGGCTTGCAAGATGCACTTGGAATTGATGGTAATACATTACTTGTTGCTGTTGTTCCACTGATTGTAGTGACATTTATTGTTTACTTCGTCGTTCGTAGCGATATTAACAAAAAAGAAATAAAAAATTAAGCGAAGGGGTACAGAAATGGTAAAACGTATTGTTGTAGCCCTTGGTGGGAATGCTATTCTGTCGAAAGACCCATCAGCGAAGGCTCAAAAAGAAGCACTTGAAGTTACAGCTGAACAATTGATGCCATTAATTAAAGATAATGACTGCCAAATGGTTGTGACTCATGGAAATGGACCACAGGTTGGAAACTTACTTTTACAACAGCTAGGTTCAGATAGTGAAAAAAATCCAGCTATGCCATTGGATACAGTTGGAGCAATGACCCAAGGTGAGATTGGTTTTTGGACCGTTCAAGCATTTACAAGAGCAATGGCAAATAATGGCTTGGAGCGTTATCCAGTTATTTCAGCAGTGACTCAAACATTGGTTGATGAAAATGATCCAGCTTTTAAAAACGCTAGTAAACCAATTGGTCCTTTTTACACAGAAGAACAATTGCCAGAAATTAAAAAGCAATTTCCTGATTGGGAATTAATGGAAGACGCTGGTCGCGGATATCGCCGAGTTGTTCCAAGTCCTAAACCACTTGAAATTATTGAAGCCAAAGCTTTTGGACCAATCTTAGAATCTGGTAGTCTATTGATTGCTTCTGGCGGTGGTGGAATTCCCGTCATTAAAGATGGTAATGGTTATAAAGGTGTTGAAGCCGTAATTGATAAAGATTTCTCTGCAGCTAAACTGGCTGAAATGGTTGGAGCAGACGAGCTTTTGATTTTAACAAGCGGTGGTGACGTATATTTGAACTATGGGAAAGAAAACCAAGTTCATTTGGAAACAGTCAAAGTTTCTGAAATGCGCAAATATGTTGACGAAGAACGTTTTGCAAAAGGTTCAATGGGACCAAAAGTCGAAGCAGCTGTCAGTTTTGTTGAACGAACAGGTAAGACTGCTACAATTACTAGCCTTGACAATGTTGAAAATTTTGTCAAATCTGGTAGTGGAACAAGAATTGTTCCTTAAATAAGAAAAAAGATAGAGGAGAAATAATTTCATGGTAAGACGTATGGTCGTAGCCCTAGGTGGTAACGCTATTTTAACAGATGACCCAACAGCAAAAGCGCAAGAAAAAGCACTTGAAACAACAGCAGAACAATTAATTCCTCTTATTAGAAATAATGATGTGGAAATGGTTGTCACTCATGGTAACGGACCACAAGTCGGAAATCTTTTATTGCAACAATTAGCAGCGGATAGTCCTAAAAATCCAGCTATGCCAATTGATACAGCTGTTGCAATGACTCAAGGACAAATTGGTTTCTGGATGGGGCAAGCATTTACAAGAGCTTTGATAAAAAATAATATGGAACGTGTTCCAGTCATCTCTGTAGTGACTCGTACAGTTGTTGATAAAGATGACCAAGCTTTTGAAAAACCTACTAAACCAATTGGTCCATTCTACGACGAAAAAGGATTGGCAGAAATGAAAGCTCAATACCCCGACTGGGTATTTGTTGAAGATTCTGGCCGCGGCTATCGAAGAGTAGTTCCAAGTCCTAAACCAACACGTATCGTTGAAGCCGAAGCGATTAAGCCACTAATCTCATCAAGTGTTTTGGTGACTGTATCTGGTGGTGGTGGAATTCCTGTCATTGAAACTAAGGATGGTTATGAAGGGGTTGAAGCTGTTATTGATAAAGACTTTTCAGCAGCGAAAGTAGCTGAACTTGTTGAAGCAGATAATCTTTTGATTTTGACTGCGGTAGATAATGTTTTTGTTAATTTCAATAAACCTAATCAGAAAAAACTAGAAACAGTAACAATGGCAGAAATGAAAGCTTATATTGAAGAAGGTCAATTTGCTGCAGGTTCAATGCTTCCGAAAGTCGAAGCAGCAATGGAATTTGTTGCTCGTACAGGGCGTCCTGCAACAATTACTTCTTTGGAAAATCTTGAAGACTTCCTCAACAATGATTCAGGAACAAAGATTATTCCTTAAAGATAAAAATGCTACATTTTTGATGTAGCATTTTTTTATAAATGTAGTCTAAAAATCGATAAACTTTCCGATATTTTATCAATAATTATTGTACAATTAACATGTAAACGATTTATATTGATAAAGTTACTGACAAGATGTAAGTATCAGCGATAAATATTAAGGTAAAATGATTACTAAATCTGTCAGTAAAAAAATAAAGAGAGGAAGACAAATTTAAATGATTTTTTCTTAAAAAAATATTTAAATTTGCAAATAAAACTTATGGAACTTGTACAATTTGGTTGTGAAGACTGGCTCAATGTTTGGGAAAAATCTGCAACGATTGATATTGCTCAGTCAACCATTGATTCGTTATCTTTGGAAGAAGTTTTGGCCTTCGAAGAAGATAATGGCGAAGCTTTTATGTTACAGATGATGAAAGAAAAATTCAGTTATGGTTGGATTGAGGGTTCACCAGCTTTTAAATCAGAAGTGGCAAAACTTTATAAAAGAGTGCCAGAGGATAATATTTTATCTACAAATGGAGCTACCGGAGCAAATTTCCTTACAATTTTAGGATTAATTGGTCAAGGTGATCATGTGATTGCTCAATATCCTTCTTATCAACAACTGTATGATTGGCCTAAAACATTAGGTGCCCAAGTTGATTATTGGCATATCAAAGAAGAAAATAATTGGTTGCCACAAATTGAAGAATTACGTCGTTTAGTAAAAAGTAATACAAAACTTATTTGTTTAAACAATGCGGCCCAACCAACCGGAGCAATCATGAGTCCTAAATTTTTGTCAGAAGTGGTTGAAATTGCACGCAGTGTTGATGCTTATATTCTTTGTGATGAAGTTTATCTTCCACTGGATGAAGAAACGCCTTATTCACCTATTGCTGATTTATATGAAAAAGGAATATCAACTAACTCTATTTCTAAAACTTATTCTGTACCAGGAATTCGTGTGGGTTGGGTAGCCACTCAAGACCGTGACCTTTGTAATGAATTTAGAAAAATCCGGGATTATACCTTGATTTGTACCGGGGTATTTGATGACGCCGTAGCGGCTTTAGTATTGAAACATAAAGATAAAGTACTTGAACGCGCTCGTAAAATTGTCAAAGGTAATTTATCAATTTTGAAAGAATGGGTGGAAAATGAACCTTTAGTCTCAATGGTTTATCCCAATGCAGTCTCTGTAAGTTTTGTTAAATTTGAAGAACTTGATCCAACAAAAACTGAAGATTTTGCAATCCAACTTCTTCGTGAAAAGGGTGTCCTAATTATTCCTGGAAACCGTTTTGATTTACCAGGCTATGGTAGGATTGGGTATTGTACAGATGAAACAACCTTACGTCAAGGCCTTAAACTCTTATCTGAATTTTTGAGAGAATATCAGGTTTGATATATTCTTTATAAAATACATTTCTGTTTTACTAAAGTGTATAAAAAGTGTATAATAAAGAACTGATAGTATAATTATAATTGAAGAATATAAAATAGTCTCTATATTCAAGAGACTCTTTTATATTTATAAATGATATTATACAAATTTAATTATAGGAAATTTATGATTAAATAGTAGAAAGTGAGTAAATGGAAAACAAGAAAACAAAAGGGATTAGCCTTTTTGCACTATTAGCAATTATTATTTCTGGAGCAATTGGAGGTGGAGTCTTCAATCTTGCTAATGACCTCGCCAATGGTTCAACACCCGGTGGAGTCATGATTTCATGGCTCTTTATTGGTTTTGGGATTTTCATGCTTGTCTTGAGTTTTAATCGACTGATTACAATTAGACCCAAACTTTCCGGAGTCTCCGACTATGCTCGAGAAGGGTTTGGAGACTTTATCGGTTTTCTATCAGGATGGGGTTACTGGATTTCAGCTTGGACTGGAACAATTGGTTTTGCAGTTTTAATGATGACATCTGCTGACTATTTCTTCCCTGGCAAATTTGCTAATTCCAATGGTTCGTTGACTGTTTTATCAGTAATTATTGTTTCAATAATCTCATGGATATTAATGTTTCTAGTTGACCGAGGAGTAGAAACTGCCGCCCTTGTAAATGCGGTTGTTATGATTGCAAAGCTCATTCCTTTAGTTGTATTTTCAATCACAGGGATTATCCTATTTAAAGCTGATGTATTCACTCAACATTTTTGGCAAACTTTCACAAGCAATCTAGCTGCGGATGGGTCAGTCAAAAGCCTAGTTTGGCATGCGATGACTGCTGGTGGACTCCTTGATCAAATTAAAGGCTCGCTGATGGTCATGGTCTGGGTATTTGTTGGGATTGAAGGCGCAGCGATGATGGGAAATCGGGCAAAGAAAAAATCGGATACAGCTAAAGCGACAATTATTGGTCTAGCAGTTTTGCTTGTCATTTATGTCCTTTTATCATTACTTCCTTATGGTTATATGGACCAGGCAAGTTTGGCAAATGTTAAAGCACCAGGCTTAGTTTATATTCTTAACGAGATGGTCGGTGGCTGGGGCGGAAGTCTGATGGCAATTGGACTAATGATTTCCTTATTAGGAGCTTGGCTTTCGTGGACAATGTTACCAGTTGAGGCGACACAACAATTGGCAGAGCAAAAACTATTGCCAAGTTGGTTTGGTAAGCTGAATAAATATCATGCGTCAAGTAATTCTTTGCTTATTACTCAGCTGATGATTCAAATCTTTATTATCATTACATATTTTGTAGCCAATGCTTATAATGTCTTTATTTATATGGCAACAGCTGTAATTATGATTTGTTATGCTTTGGTTGGAGCTTATCTTCTTAAAATTGGGATTAAAGAAGGTTCAATTAAAAATATATTAATAGGATTTTTCACCTTTGCTTTTCAAGCTCTGGCCCTTTATCTTTCAGGTTGGCAATATGTTTGGTTGGCGATGATTCTTTATACGATTGGTTTCATTTTATTTATTAAAGCGAAAAAAGAAAGTCGACAAGCAATATCAGTCAAGGAATGGGCAGGAATGTTCATTGTGGCCTTACTAGGAGTTTTAGCAATTCTGGTCTTGATTTGTGGCGCAAAATCAGGAACAGCTTTAGATCTTCGGGGATTACTAGGCTACTAAACAAAATATAAAAATAAGTTGTCTTATATAAATTAATTTTATCGGTATTTTTCTAAAAGTGAATAAAGGAGAGAATTGATGAGAACTTTTTCAGAAGTTAAGGAATTATTAGCTGATCTTGAAATTCCTTATAATATAGTAGAACATCCAGCAAGTCATTCAACTGAGGAGTCGGATAACTACATTAAAGATTATGAAGGTTGTCGTTCCAAAACTTTAATCTTAGCCAATAAAAAGTCTACCCAGTTCTATATGATAATTATGGATGATGCTAAACAGGTTGATATGAATCGCTTGGGAGAAATTATTGGAGTGAAGAGACTTCACTTTGTCTCGGAAGAACGACTAGAAGATATGCTTGGATTAAACTCCGGAATTGTTTCTCTTTTTGGACTTGTTGGTAAACATTATGATAATATGCATATTTATTTTGACCAACAAATGCTAGATGACTATCAAATTCAAACTTTTCATCCTAATGATAATACCAAAACTATTTTCTTTGCGATGGATGCTTGTTTTACAATTTTGAAGTCGCAGGGCTATGATTATCAAATTATTGATTTATAAATTAAAACTCTTACTTGTTAAGAGTTTTTTTGTAATCAATCTATTGAGTCTGAAAACTAATTCTTGTATAATAGCAATATGTTAACTTTCCCACTCATCAATGACACTTCGCGAAAAATCATTCATATTGATATGGATGCCTTTTTTGCTTCTGTTGAAGTGCGTGATAATCCGAGTTTAAAAGGTAAGCCGGTTGTTATTGCCAGAAATCCATTACAGACAGGTGGACGTGGCGTGGTTTCAACTTGTTCTTATGAAGCGCGTGCTTTTGGAATACATTCGGCAATGAGTGCTAAAGAAGCTTATGATCTTTGCCCACAAGCTATTTTTATTTCAGGAAACTATGAAAAATACACAAAAGTAAGTAAACAAGTTCGTGAAATCTTTAAACGTTACACTGATGATATTGAAGCAGCTTCAATTGATGAGGCCTATTTAGATGTAACAGAAAATAAAATCGGTGCTCAATCAGCAATTAAAATTGCTAAGTTGATTCAGCATGATATATTTGTTGAGTTAGGTTTAACCTGTTCTGCAGGAGTTTCTTATAATAAATTTTTAGCGAAAATTGCATCTGATTATGAAAAGCCCCATGGCTTAACCTTAATTATGCCAGAAGAAGCATTAGAATTTTTAGCAAAATTACCGGTGGAAAAATTTCATGGTGTTGGAAAAGCGACAGTTCCTAAATTGCACGCACTAGGTTTCTTTAATGGGGGAGATTTACAAAAAGCAGACCCAGTTGATTTAGCTGAAAGATTCGGAGTTTATGGTTGGGAGCTTTATCAAAAGGCCAATGGAATACATAACTCGAAAGTCAAAAATTACCGTGAGCGAAAGTCAGTTGGAAAAGAACGAACTTATGGTAAACTATTATATCTTCCGGATGATATTAAAGCAGAGTTGAGTAAAATTTCTGGTAAAGTTTCCGACTCATTAAAGAGTCATCAATTAAAAGGAAGTATTGTCATTTTAAAATTGAGATATTCTGATTTTACAACATTGACAAAAAGAAAATCTTTAGCAGAAAAGTTAGAAAGTCCAGAAGAAATTGCAGAAGTAGCACAAGAGATATTTGAAGAACTTGAATATGATGAAAGTTTAGGAGTAAGGCTTTTAGGGGTTACGGTGACAGAATTTGGTGTCCCAAAAGCAACATTAGATATGCAATAGTTAGAAACGGGATGAAGGCAATTTCAGCTCGCTTTTTTGTGATTAGATAATAAATGGTACCAAGTGAACAAGCAATTTGAAGGAGCAGCATTTCGTTTAAGAAAGTTAGAGAAAATGAAGCGGTAAAAAACCATAAAAAATCACCGCTGCCAACTCTTAAATTGAATTTTTCAGCTAAGACGGCTAAAATAAGCCAAAAATAGAAAAGGGGAGAAAGAGGAAATATTAAAATAAAACTGAGTGCAAAAATAAACCAGATAACAAAAGGAAAACTGTGCTGACGATAATCAAAAGCAGATAAAATTAGTGAAAGAATAATCAGTAAAAATTGACTAGGTTTAAGATAATTTACCCAAGCTAAAACAAAAATTAAAGCTGATGAGAACTCCAAAAAAACATATAAATATGGAATTTTACTTTTACAATAACGGCAATGTGAGCCAGAACATATTTGAGAAAAAATAGGAATTAGATCACGATAGGCTAAAAGTTGCTGACAAGAATCACAATGTGAGCGTCCAAAAATAATCGATTTTCTTAGTGGAATACGGTCAACTATTAAGCCAAAAAATGAGCCAAAAATACTTCCAATTACAAATATAAATAAAATGTCCATACTAATCTATACGAAATAAATGAAGAATTGTAACTTTAAATATAGCGAAAAAAGAAAATAAGTAAATCATTTGAGAAAAAAATCTCATTGGTTTATAATATATTTATAGAAAAGTTAATATTAAGTCTCTTTATGACATTTAATATTTAAAAAATGGAGGTTAGTTATGTCAAATGAACACACACAAGAAGTTTTAAATCAAACAGTTGCTGATTTATCAAAAGCATCAGCACTTGTTCATCAAATCCACTGGTATTTGCGTGGTCCAGGTTTTCTTTACCTACACCCAAAAATGGATGAATTAAAAGATCAATTGGATGAACATTTGGACGAATTTGCAGAACGTCTAATCACTATTGGTGGTTCTCCAGTTTCAACTTTAGCAGAATTTGATAAAAATTCTAAAATTGAAATGACTCCCGCCGTTTGGGGAAAATCTAATTCAGAACGTGTAAAAGAATTGATTGTTGCTTACAAATATTTGACTCAACTCTTCAAAGATGGCATTAAAATTGCTGGTGATGATGGTGATGATGTGACAGTTGACTTATATACGACTGCTCTTGGAGATATTGAAAAAACACTTTGGATGATTGAAGCTGAAGTAGGTTAATTACTTTATAAATAAAAAACTCTCTGTCAGTTAATGATAGAGAGTTTTTTATTTGAAATTTACTAATAAGACGATTAGTAATTAGATACCAGATTTAGTTTTACCATTCCAAGAATTCAAACCACTTTTAAGGATATAAACTTCAGGAATGCCAGCTTTTTTTAGTTTTTTAGCAACTTTTGCTCCGCCAACAGGACGACCATTTTCATAAATGAGTACAGGTTTATGTTTACTTAAGGCATTTAAACTTTGGTCAATTTGTCCAGCAGGAAGATTACGTGCACCAAGAATATGTTTAATACGAAAATCTTTTGCTTCACGAATATCAATTAATTGAGAAGTAGGCATTAAACGAGCAAACTCAGCTTCTTCAACAAGTTTAGCATTACGACGAAGATTCCAACGAGGATAGACAAACATTCCGATAATTACTAAAACAAGAATGATATCAATGATAATAATAACCAAAATTATTCTCCTTTAAATTTAAGAGCAAGACTTGCGGCACCGATAATTCCAGCGTCATTTCCAAGGACAGCAAGTTTGATTTTACTTGAGTTACGAACAGTTGAAAAGGCATATTTAGTGAAATATTTTTCAACTTTTTCACGTAAGAATTCTCCAGCAGCAGAAACACCACCACCGATGACGATTGAAGCAGGGTTCAAAGTAGAACCAAGGTTTGCACAAGCAAAACCGAGATAATAAGCAAATTTATCAACAACGGATAAGCTGAAGTGATCTCCTTCTTGAGCTGCAAAGAAGATATCTTTGGAAGTCACCTCATCACCATTATCAATTGCTGCTTTAATAGTAGAATCACCTTCATATTCTTCAGCAAATTTACGAGCTAAACGAACAATACCTGTTGCAGAAGTTACTGTTTCCAAGCAACCGCGATTTCCACAAGTACATTCAAAACCATCAGGGTCAACACAAATGTGGCCAATTTCGCCACCAGCTCCGGCAACACCATGAACAAGCTCACCTGAAGCGATAATTCCGCCACCAACACCAGTTCCAAGAGTAATGAAAACAACATCTGGATTATTTTCACCTGCCCCTACCCAACGTTCACCAAGAGCAGCAACGTTAGCATCGTTATCCAAAATGAATGGAAGGCCAACACCTTCAGAGATTGGTTTACCTACTTCTTGAGTATCTGCCCAGTTTAAGTTAAAAGCAGCTTTTACGGTACTTTCAGAAATATTTACTGAACCCGGTGTTCCCATTCCAATTCCAAGAAATTCAGATTTGTCCAAGTTATAAAGGCTTAAACGGTGGTTGATTGATTCAATAATATCAGGGACGATATGTTTTCCATCTTCTAAAATATTTGTCGGAATAGACCATTTATCTTGAACCTCACCATCGAGTGTCAAAATTCCAAATTTAATTGAAGTTCCACCAAGGTCGATACCGATAATTTTACTTGCAGTCATGTTTTTTTCTCCAATCTGACAATAAAAAAAGAATCATTTTTTATTGGTCGTAGATTTTTTCTTTTCAATTCTCTCTTCACGTGCCAAAATCAAGCGAGCAGTCAAATAGTCATGGTCGCTTTTTTGAAATATTCCTGATTCAAGCATTTTTCCTAATTCAATTTGCATAAAAGCAATCGCATCCAAACGATCTGGAAAAAGATTGATGTATCCATATTTTTTCAGCATTTCTTGCACGTCATAGAGAGTTTTCATTACTACATTTTACCGTATTTGATAAAGGCTTTCAAGTCCAAGCTATATGTAAAAGAGAGTGAATAGCGCAGAATTTGCTTATAAAATGGTATAATACAATATAATTTGAAAACGTAACTAAAAAGATATTTAATGGTAATGATGCTTTTGGAATAAGATTGTAGTTAAAATTTACTTGTTGAGGGTAAAAAATGAATAGAATTTTGATTGATGCGGACTTTTATGCAGTAAATCGCTTGGAGCGATTTGTTCTTGAAAATGAAAAAGAACTTGGGATAAAAGACGAGATCGATGCAACAATGGTATTCTATAATCATCAGCATGTCTATAAATTTCTTCAAATTTACCTTAATGAAGTTAAGACTTGTTTTATAAAAATTGCACAAAAAGAAGAGTTCGAAATACTGAAAAAAATACAGAAGTTAGAAAGTAAGGCATTTTTTCTTATCTATACTGATAATCCTGACTTAAAAAAAGAATTATTGAACTTTACTACCTCTCCGTTATGGACTCAAATGACTGTGGCCAGTGACTCTGATACTGAAGTTAGAGAAATGATTAAGAAAGTGTTGCTCTACTGTTTTACAAATGAGCTAAATATTGTCGAAATCAGTGGTTATCCAATTTCGATAGATTCTCTTTTATATATTGAAGCGGACAAAACACATCGAAATTATCTTAGAGCCATCACAAAAGATAATGAATGTTTAGTTCGTGGTACGATTTCTGATGTAAAAAAGAAAATTCCCAATTTACTTGCACTTGGGCGCGGTTTACTCGTTGATACAAATAAAATTCGTCGAATTGAAAAAGACGGGTTGACGCTATGTTTCGAACAAAGCTTGAAAAAAGTCAAAGCACCGGCGGTTTGCAAAAAAGAGTTAAAGGAACTCAAAAAACAATCAAAACGAATAAAATAATCACTCTTTTTTAGGGTGATTTTTGTTTTTTCCTGATAAAAACGCAATTTCATCACAGAAAACTCAATTTCGTCACAAAAATAATGAAATTATGCAAAAAAAGATTGTATGCAAAAATGAAAAGGTTTACAATCGAAATATAAGATTTAATATTGATTTAAAACTATTAAACAAATGCAATCAACTAAAAGCTCATACATAATCAAAGTGAGGAAGGAGGGACAAAAAATTTTGTTGCAGTAGAATTTTAAAAAAGTTCTACAAAAGATTAGAAATCTTTAGAAAGGAAGTAGAAAAATGAAAACTAAAAAATTACTTGTTTCAACACTTATCCTTGCGACTCTCGGTGGAACATTCCTTCAAGTCAGTCCTGTATTCGCTGTTAATCGTTCAACTTATTCTCAAGGTTCAACAAATGACAAAAAGTATGGTATGGGAGCTTATGCGGCCTACTGGAACAACTATGGAAATCATTGGGCTGAAGTAGTATATGTACACCGCTATGGAGGGGCTTTAGCGGGAGCTTATGCCAATCAACAAGCTTATGCCTGGTTAAATACTCGCTGGGGAGAAAGAGTGATTTTCTTCCATGGTAATAATACAGTTCAAACCAAACATTGGTGAGTGAAATGAAAAAAATAAAGTATATTTTTTTGACTGTGACCATTGCACTAGTCACAGTCTTTTATATTATCAACATAAAAGGAAAAGATCAGCAAATCATTTCAGAAAGATTGCCAAAGGCTGTTCTTATTGCAAATAATGAGAATCAAAACCCAGAAACCATTCCTAGCCCTCAAGAAGTCGTCAAAGAAATAGACGATTATGCAAGAAAACATAATGTCTTTATCGTTATGGATATTGTCACACCTGCCGGCTCTGAAGACTTCAAGCCAACTTATATAACTTTTGGGACAGGGAAACTTGCAAGTAATATGATTTTATTTCCAAAAGCGAATCGGGCAAACAATGACTTATTGGGTATGGGTGCAACTTACAATATTCTAAAAGGGCATGGAAGTGCCGAGGAATTAAGTCAATATTTAAATCAAAAATTTCATGTAACGGCATCTTATTTTCCCACTATGTCACTCATTGGGGAGTACTATAATATCTATGGTAATCCACAGGCTGTAACCTTATTGATAAGTATCTTTCTGGCTTTTGTCGGCTTAGCTATTTTTGTAAGAATCTCAGAGTTACGAAAATCAGGAATAGAGCTTTTGTCTGGAAAGACCTTGTTGAATACTGTATTTTCAGATAGTATTTGTGATATAAAGTTTATCTCAATTTTGACGATTATTGCTATGATAGGGACTTCTAGTTACTTGCTCATAACTGGTCTAAGCAACTTGTCACTTCATATTTTTGCTTTATTTTCTATCTTCTTTTCTTCTCTGATATTTGTGCTATTGTCATGCTTAGTAAGTGCAATAATCATGATTATCCTCTCTCGGAGTCAGCTTAATTCACTTATCAAAGGGAAACTACCGACAATAGCGTTGATGGTTCTTGTGGTTTTGATGCAATTTGCTGTGAGTCTTGTCCTTGTCACAAGTCTATCAGGAATTCACTATAATCAAATTGAATTAAAAAAACAGGAAGCCGACTTAGATAAATGGAAAGAAGAAAAAGATTATTATACGTTTCCCTATGCCTCTATTAATTTGCAAGTGAGTAATCAAGAAGCAAAATCATGGTGGAACTTTTATAATATTGAAGTAACGAAAGATGATGCGATATTCGTTAGACATGATTTATTTGCTGGACCAGAAGAAAGTAGCCAAGACCAACTTTTCGTTACACCAAGTTATCTGAAAGCACAACATATCAAGACTAAAGAAGACTTTTCTAATCTTAAACTTGGAGAATACGCTCTTTTGATACCGAAAAATCAAATGAAAAACCGTCAAAAACTTATCACTAAATATAATAAATCATTGACGGAAACCACACAAAACGGTAAAAAAGAGACTAAGATGAAGGCAAAATACGTTGAAGAAGTACCAAATGGTGAAAAACGTTTTATTTATAATGTCGCTTATGAGAAAATGACAACGCAGCAAGAAATCTCTGACCCAATTATTATTGTGATAACACCGAAATCATCAGGAGAAGAAACTGGTCTATCGTGGGCAGGGGATAATGATTATTTCTTTGTGAAAGGTAAAGAACAAACGATTAATAGGCTGAAAAAGTTGGGATTATACGATAAGGTTCATTATTTAGTTAATGCCTATGGACAGTATGAAGCACAGACAAATCTTGTAAAAGAGAGTTTAAATATGGCAATCATGTCAGCCATTATAACGATTATTGTCATTAGTTTTTTCTATATTTTACTGCATGTCCTTTACTTTACTCATTTCAGAAGAACAATTGTAATAAAATTTATTTCTGGAATGCCCAACTTGAGAATTCATCGTCGGTTCATTTTTGTAGAGTTAGGATTACTTTTGATTTTATTACCAACATTGACAATAATCAGCAATGAGTTTTTATATTCTCTTTTTGTTGTAAGTGCTTTGTGGTTTATTTCGCTCATTATCCTACTTGTTCAAATGAAAAATTTTGAAAATGGACAAATAAATAGTTTGAAAGGAGAATAGATGTTTGAATTAACTAATATTACTAAAGAATTTTTACATAGAAAGGTTTTTGATAACTTTAAATTAACCTTTGAAGCTGGGAAAGTTTATGCCATTATCGGTCAATCAGGTTCTGGTAAAACAACCTTACTGAATATGATTGCTAAACTTGAATCCTACGAGGGAAGTATTCTTTATGAGGGAAAAGAATTATCAAAAATCAAGAAACATTCCTATTTTCTAAATGATTTGTCTTATCTTTTTCAAAATTTTGGATTGATTGAAAATGAAACGATTGATAAAAATTTGGATTTGGGATTGATTAATCAAAAGTTATCCAAGAAAACTAAACAAGAAAAAAAGCTTGAAACTTTGGCACAAGTTAATGTAGCCTATTTAAAACTCAATCAAAAAATTTATGAATTGTCAGGTGGTGAGGCACAGCGTGTGGCACTTGCTAAAGCGATTTTGAAGGATTCACCGGTTATTTTGGCAGATGAGCCAACAGCAGCACTAGATTCTGAGAATAGTGAAGAAGTGATGAAATTACTTTTGAGTCTGAAAAATAAAAATCGGATTATTATTATTGCTACGCATAATCCTGTGATTTGGGAAATGGCGGATGAGGTTGTTGAATTGTCTAGATGAGGTAATATATTGGGGGGATTTTTACTTTTTACAATGAAAATATCAATTTCATCACAAAAAAATTGATTTCGTCACAAAAATGATGAAATTGTGCAAAAAAATATTGTAAACGAAAATAAAAAGGCTTACGATTAAAGTATGAATAATGATAGAAATAAATCTTGAAAGAGAGGGAGGACCAATGGAAAATTAATAAAGTTCAATATCAACTCAAAGATATATCGTGCAAAAAGAAAGTGGGTAATTTTTTAATTAAAAATATAACATCAAGTAAGTTATAATTTAAAGACTAGCTCTTAGATTAGTAACTTACAGACTAAGAAAAGAGGATTTAGTTATGAATGCGAAAAAAATTATTATTGGCACACTTGTTGTCAGTGTATTATTTGCAACTGGATTTGCTGTAAAAGCAGATGGTGCATTAGCACCTAATGTTGATGTGTCTAAAAATGGAAAAGTTAATTTGAATATACCTAAAAAGGCAGATAAAATTATTATGAATACGAAAAAGCAAGTTAAATATGTTGTGAAGGGAGCCGTGAAGCTAGAGAGTACAAGTGGTGGTAATTTGACAGCGCCTGTAACGGTGGATAGTCAAGTAACTACTGATAGTGGAGACAATACAAAAGGAGTGACAACTTATACTGCTGATTTATCTCAAGCTCAAGTTATTAGTAATGATAAAGCAAGTTCAGATAATAATTTGGCTATAAACATATTGGGGAATTTTTTTGGCACTAAGGTATCTGCTACAACTTATGATACTTCAACAACATCTAAATGGGATTCAACATATGGCGTAAAGATTAAAGAAGAAATTTACTGGACAGTAACGGGTTCACATAATGATAATAAGTTGAATATTTATAAAGTTACGGGCGGCTACACGATTGCTGATTCGTCAATTCAGGTAACCTCATCTAGTATAAGAGTACAACAAAAATATCATCCGTCGCAAGACCATACATGGGGAAAAGGCACCTCAGCGTCTTGGAGTGTATCAACAGGTTATACAGCTGTTTCGAATACTCCTGGTTCAAGAGGGGAAGTAGGTTATACAGTTAATTTAAAAAGAGGAACTCATTCTAAATGGTCAGTAACCCTTAATAATTTAGTATTTTCTTATTAAATTAGTTAGGAGATAGATATGAAAAAATATATAGTATTTACATTTATTTTAGGGTTGCTCAGCTTCTTTCTTCCTTTTTTTCCAGCGACTAATAATCACTTTGAGAATACTCAACTTTTGGGCTTTCAATATGTTGTTAAATATGGTTTGCGGCTCTATTTCGTTGTTTTGATTGTACTATTGGTTAATTATTTTACAATAAATGAGCGGTATGTAAGATATAAAAAAGTCATTCCGCTTTTAATCACAATTGCTATATTTGGAGCTTATGGTGGTCTCGCATTTAGACAATTTTTGATTGGTGGAATACAAAGAGGACTGATGGTGCTAGGAGATTATAGTTTTGGATATTTTATCAGTTTCGCTTTGTTTTTAATTTTTAATGTTTTGGTTTGTATTGATGCCTATAAAAAGGGAGATTAAAATGTGGGTAAGAAAAATAAAAATTTGGCAAGTATTTCTTGCATTCATCATTTGGATAGGAACCATGTTTCTTCCTGCAACGGTAAATCAGGCTAAATTGAATACGAATTTTGACTATAAAAAAAGTCGAGAAAATTTCTTTTATTTTCTTTTTCATCAAGTCCCTTTTTATAGTTTCATTTTGGGATTGGTGTTGCTTATATCACTTTTTCTCATTTATAGGAAAATAAATTTTAGTGTCTATTTTTCTTTTGCTAGTCTTATTTTTTACATTAGTTTCTTAGTTATAGCTTTTCCGTCTATGATTATTTTTAATCATCGTTTATCTGAGAATACTTTTGGGGCTGAACTTTCTATCTTTTTAACCTTTTATGGAGCTGGATATATTATTGCTGTTCTATTGGGTTTAGTTGCTTTTCTTTTACTATTTCTCTACAGTTTAAGAATAAAAGAATGTTAACAACATAATCATTTTTGCTGATTTTATTAATTATAAAAAAATAAAGAACTCCTTAGAAATTTTTCTTTGGGGTTTTCATTTTGGAAGTAAAAAAATCTTTGTTAGGCTTGTAAACGTGTGCATTTACAGCTTTTAGAAAAGTGTGCTATAATGGGTTAGATATATACGAAAGTAAGGTATGATAAAATTGACTAAATTACGCGAAGATATTAGAAACGTCGCTATTATTGCCCACGTTGACCATGGTAAAACTACATTGGTTGACGAACTCTTAAAACAATCTCAAACGTTGGATGCTCGTAAAGAATTAGCTGAACGTGCGATGGACTCAAATGCACTTGAGCAAGAACGTGGGATTACTATCCTTGCCAAAAATACAGCAGTTGAATATAACGGAACTCGTATCAACATCTTGGACACACCAGGTCACGCGGACTTCGGTGGAGAAGTTGAACGTATTATGAAAATGGTTGATGGAGTTGTCCTCGTTGTCGATGCTTATGAAGGAACAATGCCTCAAACACGTTTTGTTTTGAAAAAAGCTTTGGAACAAAACTTGACTCCAATCGTTGTTGTTAATAAGATTGACAAACCATCTGCTCGTCCAGCTGAAGTTGTTGATGAAGTTCTTGAGCTTTTCATCGAACTTGGTGCTGATGACGAACAATTGGATTTCCCAGTTGTTTATGCTTCAGCAATCAATGGTTCTTCATCAATGTCTGATAATCCAGCTGATCAAGAACACACAATGGCAAATATTTTTGATACAATCATCGACCATATCCCTGGCCCAGTTGATAACTCTGATGAACCTTTGCAATTCCAAGTTTCACTTTTGGACTACAATGACTATGTTGGACGTATTGGTATTGGACGTGTTTTCCGTGGAACAATCAAAGTTGGGGACAGCGTTACTTTGTCTAAACTTGATGGTTCGACTAAAAACTTCCGCGTTACTAAACTTTTTGGTTTCTTCGGTCTTGACCGTCAAGAAATCCAAGAAGCAAAAGCTGGTGATTTGATTGCTTTGTCTGGTATGGAAGATATCTTCGTTGGGGAAACTGTTACACCTTCAGACCACGTTGAACCATTGCCAATCTTGCACATTGATGAACCTACTTTGCAAATGACTTTCCTTGCTAACAACTCACCTTTCGCTGGTCGCGAAGGAAAATGGGTAACATCACGTAAAGTTGAAGAACGTTTGGTTTCTGAATTGCAAACTGACGTTTCACTTCGTGTTGAAAACACTGAATCTCCTGATAAATGGGTTGTTTCTGGTCGTGGTGAATTGCACTTGTCAATTCTTATTGAAACAATGCGCCGTGAAGGATATGAACTTCAAGTTTCACGTCCTGAAGTTATCATCAAAGAAATTGATGGTGTTGCTTGCGAACCATTTGAACGTGTTCAAATCGACACTCCTGAAGAATACCAAGGTTCAATCATCCAAGCCCTCTCTGAACGTAAAGGTGATATGCTTGATATGCAAATCACTGGTAACGGTCAAGCGCGTTTGATTTTCCTTGTTCCTGCACGTGGTTTGATTGGATTCACAACAGAATTCATGTCAATGACTCGTGGATACGGAATCATGAACCATACTTTCGACCAATATCTTCCAGCTGTTAAGGGAGAAATCGGTGGACGTCACCGTGGTTCTTTGATTTCTATGGATTCAGGTCAAGTTACTTCTTACGCAATGGGTTACGTTCAAGAACGTGGACAACTTTTTGTTGATGCAGGTACTGAAGTTTATGGTGGGATGATTGTTGGTGAACACAGTCGTGATAATGATTTGACTGTAAATATCACTAAAATGAAACAACAAACAAACGTTCGTTCTTCAAATAAAGACTCTACATCTGTTTTGAACACACCAAAAATTCTTTCACTTGAAGAATCTTTGGAATTCCTTGGAGATGATGATTACTTGGAAGTAACTCCAGAATCAATCCGCTTGCGTAAACAAATTTTGGATAAAGCAATGCGTGAAAAATCAACTAAGAAGAAAAAATGAGTTTAATCAAATAGAGAAACTTGATTTTCAATTATTGAAAGTTTGATGATGAATAAATTAATTTTTCGTTAGTTCTTGTCATAACTTGGAAAGGAGAAAAATGTTCTATATTATCTTGTTGATTTTAGTTGCCTTTGCGTATATTTTCATGATGCCCAAAGACGTTCGGCGGAGTATGGACATTTTCTTCTTTGCTGGTGTTGGAGTTCTAGTTCTTGCTTTTGCTGTGGCACAGGCGGTAAGTCATCGGTCATTACTTTTAGAAATTATCGGTATTGTGGCGATGCTTGTCGTAACGGTCAGAGCTTGGATGGAATTGGAAAAGTTGGACAGTCGAAAAAGAAAAAAATAAATGATTGATTGATTAATAATCAAGCAATGAATAAAACTGTCAAAGTTTGGCAGTTTTATTTTGATTTTGTAGAAATGGAGAAAAAACATGGATATGGAAAAAGTGGCTCAAGGTTTTGAGCTAGTTGTTGCAAATATTATGTTACTATCTGAGAAATTGGATACAGATTTTTATGATGCTTTTGTAGAACAAAATGCTGCTTTTTTAGATGATACTGACCAAGGAATTGTTGAATTGTCAGTAAATAATGACAAACTTCGTCAGTTAAATTTATCAAATAAGGAGTGGCAAAAACTTTTTCAATTTGTTTTGTTGAAAGGGTCACAAGTCGCACCACTTCAGCCCAATCATGCAATGACTCCAGATGCAATTGGTTTAATTTTTAATTTCATTATTGAACATCTTAATAAAAATTCTGAACTTCGTTTAATTGAATTTGGGTCTGGTATGGGTAATCTTGCTGAAACGCTTTTGGTTAATCTTAATAAAAAGGTTGATTATGTAGGCTTTGAAGTTGATGATTTACTTTTAGATTTGTCTGCTTCAATGGCTGAAATTATGGGGAGTCAGGCTGAGTTCATGCAAATTGATGCAGTACAAAAGCGTTTGATGGAACCTGCTGACGTTGTTGTCAGTGATTTACCAATTGGTTTTTATCCAGATGATGAAGTTGCAAAGAATTTTGAAGTTGCGACTACTGACGGACATACTTTTGCTCATCATCTTTTGATTGAGCAATCATTTAATTATTTAAAAGAGGGTTCTTTTGCCATTTTCCTAGCTCCAGAAGATTTACTGACAAGTCCTCAAGGACCTCTATTAAAGGAGTGGATTAGTAAACATGGGAGTGTGATGGCTGTCATCACTTTACCAAAATCACTTTTTAATGCTGATGCTAAGGCGATTTATGTTTTGAAAAAGGGGCCGGCTGCACATGCAACTTTTGCTCACCCTTTGTCTTCACTGACAGACAGAGAAAGTTTAGAAGTCTTTATGGAAGAATTTACAAAAATTGTAAAATTATAAGATTGAAATTACTGACAGGTTCTGTCAGTAATTTTTTTGGTTAAAATGTATGAAAATGATTGAATTTGAAAACGTTTTTTATTTTAAAAACTACATCTTGAATTAAGCTCGTGAATCATGACCGAAAAACACAAAAGGAATTGTAATTGTGTTATAATTTAACCGTATTTCAAATTCAAGGAAGGTTTATTAAACATGACCAAAACATTAGCAGTTAACGCTGGTTCATCATCTATGAAATGGCAAATGTATGAAATGCCAGAAGAAAAAGTTCTTGCCAAGGGATTAATCGAACGAATTGGTTTGAAAGATTCGATTGTGACCGTCAAATTTGGTGAGCAAAAAGAAGAACGCGTTTTTGACATTCCAAATCATACAGAAGCAGTAGAAGTTTTACTTGAAGATTTAAAACGATTGAAAATAGTAGAGGAATTTACTGAAATTACAGGTGTAGGACATCGTGTGGTTGCTGGAGGTGAAATTTTCCAAAAATCAACAGTTGTTACACCAGAAGTGTTGCAACAAGTTAAAGATTTGTCAGCTCTTGCTCCTTTGCATAATCCAGCAAATGCTGCAGGAATTGAAGCTTTTTTGAACTTACTGCCTGATGCAACTTCAGTAGTAGTTTTTGATACAGCTTTCCATACAACGATGCCTGAAAAAGCATTCCGTTATCCATTGCCTAAAAAATATTATACAGATTATGCTGTCCGTAAATATGGGGCTCATGGAACTTCACACATGTATGTTTCACAAGAAGCTGCAAAATTACTTGGAAAACCAATTGAAGAAACTAAAATTATCACTGCTCATATCGGGAATGGCGCATCACTGACAGCAGTAAAAGGTGGGAAATCAATTGATACTTCGATGGGATTCACACCACTTGCTGGAGTGATGATGGGAACACGTACAGGTGAAATGGACCCTTCTGTTTTTCCATACCTTATTGAAAATGACTCTGAGTTAAAAGATGCTCAAGATGTTGTTGATATGATGAACAAAGAATCTGGTCTCTATGGTGTATCTGGTATTTCATCAGATATGCGTGATATCATTGCTGCTAAAGATACAGATACTGATGCAAAACTTGCATTCGAGATGTATGTTGACCGAATTCAAAAATTTATTGGTCAATATTTGGCCGTTTTGAATGGGGCTGATGCTCTTGTCTTCACCGCTGGTATTGGTGAAAATTCGGTTCCTGTTCGTGAAGCAATTCTTTCTGGATTGACTTGGTTTGGAATTGAAGTTGACCCTGAGAAAAATGTCTTTGGCGTCGAGGGAGAAATTTCAACACCTCATTCACGCGTAAAAGTTTTTGTGATTCCAACTGACGAAGAGCTTGTAATTGCTCGTGATGTTGAAGCACTTAAAAAATAATTAATTAAAAGATTTTGTTCTAAAACAAAATCTTTTTTATTTTTAAAATGACATAAAATGATAAGTTCTGGGAATCCTTGAGGGAGGAGAAATGAAATCAGACATAAAATATGATATAATTTTAAGAATAAAACGCATACATTAAGGAGAGTAAGTATGGAAAAAACGCTCGCTGTCAATGCAGGCTCCTCGTCATTAAAATGGCAACTTTACGAAATGCCGGAAGAAACCGTGATTGCTAAAGGAATTTTTGAACGTATTGGTTTGTCTGGCTCAATCTCAACAACTAAATTTAACAATGAAGAACACGTTAGAAAACAAGAAATTGTTGACCATCGTCAAGCTGTTTTGTTATTAATGGATGAATTAATTCACTTTAAATTAATTCATGAATTCCGCGAAATCACAGGAATTGGCCATCGTGTTGTTGCAGGTGGGGAATTTTTCAAAACTTCTACGGTTATTAGTCCTGAGGTTTTGGCTGAGATTAAAAATCTTTCAACTTTGGCTCCTTTGCATAATCCTGCTAATGTTTTAGGGATTGAAGCTTTTCAACGGCTATTACCAGATGCACTTGCAGTTGCAGTTTTCGACACTGCTTTTCACAGTACTTTGCCAGAAAAGGCTTATCGTTATCCTATTCCAACAAAATATTATGAAGATTATTCAATCAGAAAATATGGAGCACATGGAACGTCACACATGTATGTCGCCCAAGAAGCGGCAAAAGTTTTAGGAAAACCATTGGAAGATTTGAAGCTAATTACGGCTCATATCGGAAATGGAGCTTCAATTACAGCAATTGAAGCTGGAAAATCTGTTGATACTTCAATGGGATTTACACCACTTGCTGGTGTAATGATGGGAACACGTGCAGGTGAAATGGACGCCTCAGTCATTCCTTATATGTTAGAGAGCGACCCAAGCCTTAGAAATGCTCAAGATGTGATTGACATTCTCAATAAAGAATCTGGAGTTCTTGGGGTGTCAGAACTCTCAAGTGATATGCGTGATCTTTCAGAAGCTGTGGCTAAAGGAAATCCTAAAGCGATTCTTGCTTATGAAATGTATGTTGACCGTCTCAAGAAATTTATTGCCCAATATTTTGGAGTGTTAAATGGGGCTGATGCTCTTATTTTCACGGCTGGTGTTGGTGAAAATGATACAGCTGTTCGGACTGATGTAGTTAATGGACTTTCTTGGTTTGGCATGGAAATTGATGAAAGTAAAAATGTTCGTGGAGCATTTGGTATTATTTCTAAACCAGAGTCTAAAGTGAAAGTACTTGTTGTGCCAACAAACGAAGAATTGGTTATTGCTCGTGATGTTGAAGCTGCTAAATAATTAGATAAAATTTACTGACAGAAATTTGTCAGTAAATTTTTTTATTTATGAAAAAGCTGTCAGTAAAGTTTTGACAAATGGTTTGTCTTCTATAAAAGAAAGCGTTATAATTAGAGTAAATGGAGGGAAGGTTATGGAGGATTTACCAAAAGTTACAAAAGCTGAAATGTTGCCAGGAGTGCGTTTACGTTTGGAATTTGATAATGGACAAGTTCGATATTATCCTGTTCATGAGCAAATTGATTTGCTGATGAATCCTTTTGATGTGAGTAAGTTAAAAAAGACGTATGGCGCAAATTTGTTTCTTGGGGGAATGGTTTCATGGATTGGAAATGAGATTAAGATTGAACCTAATGGAGATTTGTTACTTAATAAATCGGTGATTCCTGCTGAAATTCTTTGGAAACACAGTCTTAAACATGTTGACAGTCTGGACCCGGAAAAATTGAAAGAGTTAGAAGAAATCAAGCACCCAATTTGGCAAGGTTTTAAAAGTCTTAATTTAATCTTTTGGATTGCGGGGATTCTTTTTGTGATTTATTTACTTATTCAGTTGTTGGGACATCTGGGTTTATTGACATCATGATAGTTTCTAAAAAGGCTTTGATTAGTCTTTTTTTCGTGAGCATTTTATGGTAAAATAGAGAAAATATAATAGAATAGGTGCAATATGGCTGAAATTAAATATAAACGCGTACTGTTAAAACTTTCGGGAGAGGCCCTCTCAGGCGAAAAAGGTTTCGGATTTGACCCTGAAACAGCAAAAGCTGTCGCTGAAGAACTCAAAGAAGTCCATGATTTGGGCGCAGAACTTGCGATTGTTTGCGGTGGTGGTAATGTTTGGCGTGGAGTTACTGGTGAGAAAGCCGGAATGGAGCGTGCTCAGGCAGATTACATGGGAATGCTTGCAACAATTCAAAATGGATTGTTCATTCAAAGCGCTCTTGAAAATATTGGGGTTGACACACGAGTGATGACAGCCATTGAGATGAAAGCTGTTGCTGAACCTTATATTCGTCGTCGTGCTGAACGCCATTTAGAAAAGGGACGTGTTGTCATTTTTGCTGGGGGAACTGGTTCGCCTTACTTTTCAACTGATACAACCTCTGCATTACGTGCTGCGGAAATTAATGCTGATGTCATTTTAATGGCTAAAAATGGTGTTGATGGTGTTTATAATGCTGACCCTAAATTAGTTGCTGATGCTATTAAATTTGAACATTTGACACATATGGATGTTATTACCAAAGGCTTGCAAGTAATGGACAGTACGGCTTCAACAATGTCAATGGATAATCATATTCCACTTGTTGTTTTCAACATGAATGAAGCTGGAAATATTACACGTGTCGTTCGTGGTGAAGAAATCGGAACAACGGTTGAATAAGATTTACTTACAAAAAAGTTGTCAGTAAATTTATTCATTAAAAAATTACTGATGGAAATACTAGCATATTCGTAAACGCTGAAGCGTCAACGACTATCCTATGATGGAAATACTAGCATAACTGTAATCATTAAAATACTAACGCTTAACTCTGACAAAGTTTATGTCAGTAAAATAAATAGAAGAATTAAAAGTAGAAAAAGGAAATAAAATGGCAAACGAAATTGTTACAACAGCTCAAGACCGGATGAAACAATCATTAGGAAGTTTACAACGTGATTTAGGACATATCCGAGCTGGTCGTGCCAACGCAAGTCTTCTTGACCGTGTTCAAGTTGTTTACTACGGCGCACCAACACCACTCAATCAATTAGCGTCAATCACAATTCCAGAAGCGCGCGTATTGATGGTTACTCCTTTTGATAAATCAATCTTGAAAGATATTGAAAAAGCATTGTATGAATCAGATCTTGGGATTACACCAGCAAATGATGGTTCTGTGATTCGTTTAGTTATCCCAATGCTGACAGAAGAACGCCGTCGCGAACTTGTCAAAGAAATGGGTAAATATATTGAATCAGCAAAAGTAGCAATCCGTAATATCCGTCGTGATGCAATGGACACTGCTAAGAAATCAGAAAAAGCAAAAGAAATCACTGAAGATGATCTTAAAGATCTTGAAAACAACATTCAAAAAGTGACTGATGACGCGGTTAAAGAAGCAGACCGTCTTGCATCAATTAAAGAAAAAGAATTGTTGGATATCTAAGTAGAACAATCTAACAAATAAAGTAATCTGTAAAAGCATTAACGGCTCCATTGAGCCGTTTTTACATCAAAAATCTGTCAGGATGGATAAATTTGAGAGAACTAATCAAACTTAGAGAGCAACCGTCTTATCTCAAAGAAGCAATTCGATTTTTTCAGGAAAAATGGGGAAATACGGACAGTAACCCTGTATATGATGACTGTTTGAAGCATAGTTTAGAGAGTAACAAAAAGATTCCTCAGTGGTATCTGATTGTTGATGAAGGAAAAATTATTGCGGGTTGTGGACTGATTAGCAATGATTTTATTAGTCGAATGGACTTATATCCTTGGCTTTGTGCACTTTATGTTGAAGAAAAATTTCGAAAGCAAGGTCTTGCTGGTCTGTTGATTGAAGCAGTAAAAGAAGATTGCAGAACTTTTGATTTTGATAAACTTTATCTTGCAACGGATTTTGCTGATTTCTATGAGCGCTTTGATTTTCATTATCTAGCTGACGGCTATCATCCTTGGGGTGAAAAATCACGGATTTACGAAGGAAATATCAATTAAACAGAGACAAATAGTCTCTCAATCACATTTTATAAAGAGGTACAAATGAGTATTATTGGACAAACAATCTCCGCGATAATCGTGGAAGAAAGTGAACGTTTCTATTTTCTCCAAAAGGGAGAAGATTTATTACGTTTAGATAAAACAGAAGGTGAACATACAGTTGGCGATGTGGTAACTGGTTTTGTTTATGTGGATAAAGATGACCATCGTCGTTTGACGACTTTGGAACAAAAAGCAACAAATGAGCATTATGGTTGGGGAACGGTAACAGCTGTTCGTAAGGACCTTGGTGCCTTTGTTGACACAGGTTTACCAGGAAAAGATGTGGTCGTCTCTCTTGATGATTTGCCACTCGAAAAAGACCAATGGCCAAAAGTTGGTGACCAACTTTATGTGAAATTAATTATTGACAGAAAAGAGCGGATTTGGGGTCATTTAGCTTGGCATGAAGATTTCTGGAATCTTGCAGGTCCTGGTTATGACAACATGCAAAACCAAGATTTACGAGCAATTGTTTATCGAAATAAAGAATCAGGAACATTTGTTTATTTGCCTGATAACAATATGCTAGGATTTATTCATCCAAATGAACGTTTCTCAGTCCCACGTGTCGGTCAAGAACTTCAAGTTCGTGTTATTGGTTTTAGAAAAGAAGACCGTAGTCTAAATCTGTCAGCAAAACCACGTGCTTATGAAATGCTTGATGCTGATAGCCAAATGATTTTAGCTTATCTTCAATCAATGGGCGGGAAAATGGCATTTAATGACAAATCAAATCCAGATGAAATTAAAGCAACTTTTGGAATCTCAAAAGGACAATTCAAAAAAGCGCTTGGTGGTTTGATGAAGGCTAAAAAAATCAAACAAAGTCCAGAGGGAACAGAATTAATCGGAGAATAATTTACTGACAGCTTCTTTAGAAATACTAAGCTTATTTAAAAGCATTCGTCAGTAAATTCTGTCAGTCTTATGACTTATAAAAATTTCTATCAGTAAAAAAGTAGCTTAATTGGCTACTTTTTTTGAGCTATGCTATAATATTTCACAAGACAAACAAAGTGAAGGAGAAATAATGGCAACAGAAAGAGCAATATTTGCAGGTGGATGTTTTTGGTGTATGGTTCAGCCTTTTGAAGAACGAGAAGGGATTTTATCTGTGATAAGTGGCTATACAGGTGGAACTGTTGAAAATCCAACTTATGAACAAGTAAAAAAACACCTGACTGGTCATACAGAAGCAGTAGAAATTATTTTTGATAATAGTAAAATTACCTATCAAAGTCTTGTTGAACTTTATTGGACACTCACGGACCCAACAGATGCTTTTGGTCAATTTGAAGACCGTGGGGATAACTATCGTCCAGTCATTTTTGTTGAAAACGAAGAACAAGAAAAAATTGCCAAAGAAAGCAAAGCGCAATTGCAAGCCAGCGGAAATTTTGATTCACCTATTGTGACAAGTATTGAAGCCGTTCAAAAATTCTGGCCAGCAGAAGACTACCATCAAGGATTTTACAAAAAAAATCCAGAAGATTATGCTCAATCAAGTAAAATTCGTCATGATTTTTTGGAAAAACAATGGGAAAAATAATTAATTTTCCGACTTAATGATAATAGAAAGAGAAAATGACTTTTTATAATTACCTTATGCGCCATCGCGCACCAGTAGAAAAAGATGATGCAACTCGTCTTGCAAATTTAGTTTTTCAAGATCCGCTTTTTCCAAAACAGTCTAAAGATTTTGATGAAATTTCGACTTATTTAGAAACCCAAGCCCCATTTTATTTTAATCTTACCCTGTTTGATAATATTTGGGAAAGTTATTTAGAAGCTTAAATTAAAGTAATTTGGAAATATTTTCTAAAAAAAATAGAGTTGACTCACTCTATTTTTTTTGTAAAATTTTTAAGCAAAATCATCTTCTAATTTTTCCTTATCCAAAAGTTTAATCATTCGTCCTTGACGGCTAATAATTTTATTTTCTTCAAAAACCTTGATTTTACGTGAAATTGTTTCTGGACTGGTTCCGATATAATTGGCAAGCTCCTTGAGTTTCATTGGAATTTCAAAATAAAGGCTATCAGAAGTGGCTGATAGATTCAAAAAGTAATGTGCAAGACGTGCTTCAACATCATCTAGTGCCAAAAATCCTGCTTGGTGCTCAGCAGCTAGATATTTTTTAGCATTAAGTTTTAAAAGTTGTAATGAAAGACTAGGATAAGTCGTTAATAATGTCTCAAAATCAGATTGACGCAAGAAACAAATCGTAGAATCAATCATGGCCTGACCATAAAGTTGTCCGTTAGTCACGCCAAGTAAGGCTCCTTCGCCTTCATAATCGCCTGCTTCGATGATTCTTAAAAGTTGCTCTTTGCCACTTTGTGAAAGTTGTGAAATTTTAAGTGCACCTTGAGCTACAATGACTAATAAAGGTTCTTTGTCAGGGCTAATAATAATTTCACCTTTTTTAATTTTTTTGTGTTCAACAATTTTTTCGACCTTAGTTAAATCTTGTTCAGCAAGTTTTTCAAAGAGTGGAACTAATTGGACACAATGATGATTATCTAAAGTCATTTTATTCTCCTTATTTGAGTAGATATTTTTCCTGAAAGATTTTCTTTAATTATAACCTTATTTTTAGTCATTTGCGACAGGAAAATTTTTGGATAGTATTTTTTTATGAGGAATTAAACGCATTGCGTTGAGAATAACCAATAAAATACTTGCTTCATGGACAAACATTCCAGTCGCCATATTGACATATTGTCCAATAAATCCTGAACTATTCCCCAAGATTAATCCGGAAAGAAGAAAGATTACAACAAAGAGAGCAATTAAAATATTTTGTCTCATATTTTTCCTTGTACTTTTTGCAAGGGAATGAGCATAAGAAAGGTTATCAAAATTAGAACTCATAAGGACAATATCTGAAGTTTCAATGGCGATGTCAGTCCCAGATGACATTGCGATTCCCACATCGGCAAGTGCAATACTAGGGCTATCATTAATACCGTCGCCTATAAATGCTACTTTTTTACCAGCTAGTTTATAGTCTTGCACGATTTTTGCCTTGTCTTCAGGTAGGAGGTTGGCGTAAACCTGACTGATTCCCACTTGTTGTGCAATTGATTGAGCGGTACTTTCATTGTCGCCTGTCAGCATTATCAGCTCTTTAATTCCTTGTTTTTTGAGTCTGGTCAGTGTTTCTTTTACATTTGGTCGGATTTCGTCAGTAATTCCATAAAGTAAACGCACCTTATCATCAGCAATTAATACTGTTGAAAGTCCATGTTTTTGAAGTTTCATTAAATCATTTTTTTGTTGAGCGTTTAAAAAAATTTTATGATTTTCAAGGAGTTTTTCGTTTCCAATCAATAAATGGTCAGCAGAAATCCCCTGTCCTTTTATGACTTCAATATTTTGAAGAGGTACTTTGGTAAATTCACCGATTTCATCAATGATCGCCTTAGCTAAAGGGTGATCTGATTGACTTTCAAGCATAGCGACCTGGTTGATAAGTTCGGTAGAAGCGCCATAATTTTTAGTAATGGAGACCTGAGTCTTTCCTTTGGTAAGTGTTCCCGTTTTGTCAAAAAGAAGCAGGTCAGTCTGACTAAAATTAGTCATGATATTTCCACCTTTAATTAAAATTCCCTTTTTGGCTCCATTCCCTATCCCTGCGACATTACTGACAGGAGGTCCAATGACAAGGGCACCCGGACAACCTAAAACTAATAAAGTAATTGCCAACTTGATATCTTGACTGACAAGGAAAATTAAAAAAGAGAGAACTAAAACACTAGGAGTATAATATTTTGCGAAACGGTCAATAAATTTTTCAGCAGAGGATTTTGTATCTTGGGCTTCTTCCACTAATTCAATAATTTTACCAAAGGTGGTATCCTCTCCTACCTTTTTAGCTTGAATCAAAAGACTTCCATTTTCAAGAAGCGTTCCAGCAAAAACCTTATCTCCGACTCCTTTTTTTATTTCAGCGGACTCCCCACTAATACTTGATTCATTGACAAAACCAGCCCCCTCATAAATAGTGCCATCTACAGGAATTTGAGCGCCAGTTTTTACTAATAATTCGTCATTAATCTTGACATCATCAATGTCAATGACTTCTCCAGAAATCCGAAGAGCGGTTGAGGGAGCAATTTCTGTCAAAGATTTAATGGAAGAACGTGTTTTTTCTAAAGTTTTCTTTTCCAAAAAAGCTCCGAATGCGAAAAGAAAAGTAACAATTGCTGACTCCTCATACTCTTGAATAAAAAGAGCAGCAATAACAGCAATTGATACCAATAATTCAATTGAAACTTGTTTGAATTTAAGTGCTTGGACTGCTTGAAAAGCAATTGGGACAAGACCAATAAATGTAGCTAATAAGAGTGCAAAGGCCCAAAGAAAATAAGAATTCAAAAGATATTTTCCACTATAAGCGATTAAAATTAATAAGGCTGAAAGACCAGTCAATTGATTACTATATTTTTTTAGTAAAGCTTGAAGTTTCATGAATTAACCTTTCTTGGTTTGATAGTTCTATTATAGATTACTTGCAACTTAAAAAAATTGATAGTCATCAAGAAAATTAACCTTTCGTAAACAAAGAAAAGTTGACATCAGTCCTTTTTTTTGATAGAATACTCAGGTATGTGAATTTTCACATGCACGGCGTGGAAGCTGTAAAATACAGCATCATACCACATCACGAAAACAAAATATAAGGAGAATTTATCGTGGCTAAACAAGTAGAAAAACTCGTTAAATTACAAATCCCTGCCGGTAAAGCAACACCAGCTCCACCAGTTGGACCAGCTTTGGGTCAAGCAGGTGTTAACATCATGGGATTCACAAAAGAATTCAACGCTCGTACAGCTGACCAAGCTGGTATGATCATCCCAGTTGTTATCTCAGTTTATGATGACAAATCATTTACATTCATCACAAAAACTCCTCCAGCAGCAGTTCTTTTGAAAAAAGCAGCAGGCGTTCAAAAAGGTTCTGGTGAACCTAACAAAACAAAAGTTGCTTCAGTTACAAAAGCACAAATCAAAGAAATTGCGGAACTCAAAATGCCTGACCTTAACGCGTCATCAGTTGAAACTGCAATGTCAATGATTGAAGGTACTGCAAAATCTATGGGATTCACTGTTACTGACTAAAAATTTAGACGAATTACTTCGTTGACAGAACCCTCACCTACTTAGGTAGGCTTCGGAACCTGTCGCCTCGTACTTCGACTAAATTTTCGAGATTTACATATTGTAAATTCAGAAAAAGTCACACATGCAATCCACACATTTAGTGGAAGGCTGTTACTCTTGTTGTTATAAAAGTACTATTAGTTCATCTGAGCGGCGAGGAGCGAGAAAATAGCTTCCGACGTTTAGTATAAAGACCGTGTTTGGAGGGGAATATTTTCCTTTGAGCGCAGCAGAGCGAATTTTCAAACGCAACAAGGAAGACAGACAACCGATATTACCACAAGGAGAAAATAGAAATGGCTAAAAAAAGTAAAGCATTGCGCGCAGCGATTGAAAAAATCGACGCAACTAAATTATACAGCGTAGAAGAAGCTGTAGCACTTGCAAAAGAAACTTCATTTGCAAAATTTGATGCAACTGTAGAAGTTGCTTACAACCTTAACATCGACGTTAAAAAATCTGACCAACAAATCCGTGGAGCAATGGTATTGCCAAACGGTACTGGTAAAACTGCTCGTGTTCTCGTTTTCGCTAAAGGTGCGAAAGCTGAAGAAGCTACAGCAGCTGGTGCAGACTTCGTTGGTTCTGATGAACTCGTTGCTAAAATCAACGGTGGATGGTTGGACTTCGACGTTGTTATCGCAACACCTGATATGATGGCTGTTGTTGGACGTCTTGGACGTGTCCTCGGACCACGTAACTTGATGCCAAACCCTAAAACTGGTACAGTTACTATGGATGTAACTAAAGCAGTTGAAGAATCAAAAGCTGGTAAAGTTAACTACCGTGCTGACAAAGCTGGTAACGTTCATGTTCCAATCGGTAAAGTTTCATTCGATACAGAAAAACTTGTTGAAAACTTTAAAGCTTTGAACTCTGTAATTGCAGCTGCTAAACCTGCTGCATCTAAAGGAGCTTACATCACAAACCTTTCTGTTACAACTACAATGGGTCCTGGTGTTAAAGTTGATTCTGCATCATTCTAATAACAATAAAAAAGAGAAAAATATTTTTCTCTTTTTTTATTTATTGTAGAATATAAAAAAACATGCTAGAATGAGGTATGTTATTATTTATATGGGCTTATACAACAATTATCTTTGCAATTGCCTATCTTTTTCAAGTTCTAAACTTGACGCTGATTGGATTAGAGGTCGTTACCATTCTCATTCTTTTTATCAGTTTTTGGGAAAGTACCAAAGGAAGACATTGGCGAATTATTGGAATGAATATTATTAATATTATATTCATAAGTATTCTATATTTTTCACAACATACCTTTACTTATATTCAACATCATGATGTCGAAAAAATGCTGGTCATAGTTGTTAGTTTTGTCTTGTCCCAATTATTGGGGATTTTTTGGGGGAGACAGTTTTATAAACATCAAGAAAAATCAAAAAAATAAAAGGGTTGAAATTATTCAACTCTTTTATTTATTTGATTAACAAGTTCATTAATTTTTTCAACTCTAGGTTGGATGGAAATTTGAAATTCATCTACTTTTTTTTGGATATCTTTTCCAACTTTTTCTGCTTTGATACCTTCTTCTTGAACACGTTCCACATTTACTTTCATCGTGTTGACTTCTTCTGACAACTCGCCAATGATATTTTTTAAGTCTTTAAATAATTCAATCATAGTAATGTCCTTTTATTGGCCATTGATTTCTTTAGCAATTTCAGCTAAATCATAATCATGAGCAGTGAATTTTCCAACGAAACCATCATTTTCATCAAAACGAGGAATAAGGTGAATATGAGTATGGAAAACAGTTTGACCAGCGATTTCTTCGTTATTTTGTAAAATGTTCATCCCTTTAGCATGAAGATTATTAACAATTTTGTTGGCAATAAAAGGGACCTTGCTGAAAAGTTCAGCTGATTGTTCGCCTGTCATTGAAAGAATGTTGCGATAATGTTTTTTGGGAACCACTAATGTATGCCCTTTAGTTGTTTGAGTGATATCAAGGAAGGCAAGAACATCATCATCTTCATAAATTTTGGTGCTAGGAATTTCACCAGCGATAATTTTGCAAAAAATACAATCTTCCATTTGATAGGTCCTCCAGTAGTAATAATGACTCTTTACTCAAAGTCAAAACTTATAATATACTTAGATTATATTATAAATAAGCTAAAAATCCCAGTAATAATGCTGAAACTTACTAAATCGTAAGGGAATTGCCGAAAAAGGGAAATTCAAATATGTTATAATAAATAAAACTTTTATTTATTATAACTTAAATCTAAGCATTTTTTATTTTATAAATTTGATATAATGTAATGAAAATTATTCTTCTGTTTAGAGAAAGTATGGGGGAGTTTAGGAGTATGGTGAGAAAAAAAGCTAAGAAGAAAAAGAATGCTAATCGGCCACTTGGTTTGATTTTTAAATATTTGCGAGAGTTTTTTAAGTTTTGGTTTGAATATCTTTCGATTTTTGTTGGGGCAACTATAGTCATCACACTTGTTATTATTCCACTTTTAGAATCCATTTCTGAGCTTATTATGCGAGTTAGTGGAATTCCTTATGTTTCTTATAATAATCTTGGAAACTTGTTTCAGCAGCATTTCTTAGGAGTTTTGGGGCTCGTAGTTGTCTTGTTTGTGCTCATCTTTTTGGTTTATCTGCAATTCATCGTTCAGTTTCAAGGAATTCGTTTGATTCAGGCGAGAACTTTTAGTTTAAAAAGTTTATTTAGGCAAGTTATTTCGGATCTTAAAAATGTCAGAATTCAACAATTAGTCTTTTTCGTATTTTATTTTTTATTAATTATTCCTTTTGGACGTTATGTTTTTAGTACGCCGCTTTTGTCGAAAATTAAAATTCCTGTTTTTACATTTGAATTTTTCTTTAAAAGTTGGCAAAATATGCTAATTTTGTTCCTATTTTATGCTATAACATTTTGGATTAGTACCCGTTTAATTTTGACTCTTCCACTGATGATTTTAAAAGGTAAATCATTGAAAGTAGCAATAAAAGAAAGTTTAAAACGAACAAAAGGAGTTAGAAATTTTTTCAGACTATCTGTTTATTTTGGACTTATCGGTTTATTTAGTATAATAATGCAGGGGCTTCTTTTTATGGGCGGCTACTTTGCCCAAGATTATTTGGATAAAACTTCTTTTGCTCTTGTGGGAGCAGTGTCAATACTGGATTTGATTTGGTTGGGAAGCTCTATTATATCTACCTTGAGTTTGGTCATGCTTTTTAGTTACTTGATAAGAGAAGCTGACTTGGAAGCCTTTGAAATTTCAGAAGTAGTAAAAAAATCTCCGAAAGTTAGAAGAAAATATAAAATAATTTTTTCTACTTTAGCTGTTTTAATTTTTGCTTTAGTGAGCTGGACTTATGTTGAAGGATTTATGGATACTGTCCCTTTAACCATTTCACATCGGGGAGTTGATGAAGAAAATGGGGTGCAAAATACAATTCCAGCCATGGAAGCTACGGCTAAATCAAAACCAGATTATGTTGAAATGGATATTCAGGAAACAAAAGACCATCAATTTGTTGTTTTCCATGATCCAACTTTAAAAGATTTAGCTGGAATTGATATTCCGCCACAAAAACTTACCTTAGCAGAATTGACGAATACAGTTGTTTCGGAAAATGGGAAAAAGGCTTTAATCCCAAGTTTTGATGATTATTTAGCGGCTGCTGAAAAAGTTAACCAAAAATTACTGGTTGAGATTAAAGTTTCTCCATTTGATTCTCCAAAGATGGTTGAAAATTTTAGTAAAAAATATGGTGCACGGCTTTTAAAAGATAAGGCTATGATTCATTCTTTAGATTATAATGCTCTTTTAATTGAACAAAAAATTAATCCTAAGATTAAAGTGAGTTTCATCCTTCCGTTCAACTTACTTTTCCCACAAACTAAGATGTCGGCCTATACCATGGAGGCCACAACACTCAATAGTAGTTTTGTGGATAAAGCTCAGGCAAGAAAGCAGATGGTTTTTGCTTGGACGGTCAATGACGAAACGGATATGAGAGAACAGATGTTCAATGGAGTAGATGGAATTATTACAGATAATCTTGATGACTTAAAAGAAGTTATCGCCGAGGATGATGATAATCCGAGCTATGCGCAACGTATTTTAAGAATGACTTCAATAATAAATATAGAATAAGATTGAAAAGAGGAATGTATGTTAAAAGTAACAAATCTAACAGGTGGCTATTTGGGGCATCCTGTCTTAAAAGACCTTAATTTTGAAATTAAAGAAGGTGAGTTAGTTGGACTCATTGGTTTAAATGGGGCAGGAAAATCGACAACAATTCAAGAAATTATTGGACTTTTGACTCCTTATTCTGGACAAATTGAATTAGACGGCTTAACTTTACAACAAGATTTAGAAGGCTATCGTAGAAAAATTGGTTTCATTCCAGAAACACCAAGTTTATATGAAGAATTGACTTTGCGTGAACATATTGAAGTGACAGCTTTAGCTTACGGGATTTCTGTTGACTTGGCTTTTGAACGTGCTGAAAAATTATTAGAAACTTTCCGCTTGAGTGATAAATTAGATTGGTTCCCTGTGAATTTTTCAAAAGGGATGAAACAAAAAGTGATGATTATCTGCGCATTCTTAGTGGAACCTTCGCTCTATATTGTTGATGAACCTTTTATGGGACTTGATCCGCTTGCGATTCAGGATTTGATTGACTTGATGATTGACATGAAAAAATCAGGAAGTTCGATTTTAATGAGTACACATATCTTGTCCACAGCTGAAAAATTCTGTGATAAATTTATTGTTTTGCATGAAGGTCAAGTTGTTGCTTTTGGAACAGTAGAAGAATTACGGACTCAATTTAATCAGCCTAAGGCAAGTTTAGATGAAATTTATCTTGCCTTAACAAAAGGAAATATTCCAAACTCTAAAGAAGTTGTAGAGGCAGGAAAGTCAAATGAATGAAATTTTAAAAAAACGACGTAACCTTTGGTATAAGCAAAATATAAAATATCTTCGTTATGTTTTTAATGACCATTTTGTTTTGTTCCTGATGATTTTATTAGGAGCTTTGGTAGTTCAGTATATTAACTTTCTACAAATTCATCAGCTGAATTTATGGGGCAAAATTATTTTAGTTATTTTGATCAGTTTGGCTAGTCAAATTGTGGGACGTTTGGCAACATTTATTGAGAGTCCAGATAAAGTTTTTTTACTGACAAAAGAAATGGAAGTTCGGGCATATTTAGTAAAATGTTTAATCCGCTCTTTGATTATTCCAGCAGTTGTGTCAGCACTTTTGGTTTTGATTGCTGCTCCATTATTAAGATTTAATCCTATTTTCTTAGTCCTTTGGTTCGTCTTACTTGTCGCAATCAAAGCGGCTTGGTTGGCTTACAAAATTTGGACTTCTCAAAAAAGTGGACTTTTGGATTGGGCTTTCTTGATTGATTTAGAAGAAGGACGAAAAACAGGAACTTTAAGATTATTTTCACTGTTTACGAATGTTAAGGGACTTAAATCACACAGTCATCGTCGGAAATATCTTGATTTTCTACTGACGAAAACAAAAAGAACTTATGAGTATCTATTTACAAGAAGTTTTTTACGCTCAGGAGATTATCTTGGTTTAACGATTCGTTTACTTATTTTGTCAATTTTAGCGATGATTTTTATTAATAATGGAATTGTTGCCATTATTATGGTGGTTGTATTTAACTATTTGCTTATTTTTCAACTTTTATCATTACAAACGGCTTTTGATTATCAACTTTTAACAAGAATTTATCCACTGAAAAAAGCGGCTAAAACAGCTGGCTTACGGGTGCTTATTTTTAGAGTGATGATGTTTGTGACAATTGTTGAATTGATTCTGTCATTAATTTTTGTTCGACCATTTTTCTTGAGTTTGATTATATTACTTACGAACTTTTTACTGACAAAATTTTATGTTAGATTCCGACTTAAAAATAAATAAAAAAGTTACTGATAGAATGTCTGTCAGTAACTTTTTATTTATAATTTGATAATTTTTGTACCATGAACATAATTTGTTCTGGTTAATTGAGCGAGGTTTTCAAAGTTTTCAGCATTGACACCCCCACCAATAATAATGTTAATTTTTCCTTTAGCATAGTCAATAAGACTTTTAAGTTTGTCAGTATTTAAGGGTTGGTCAAGTGGCCCACCGTGCGTCAAAATTTTATCTACGCCAAATTCGACAAGTTGGTCAATTGCTTTTTCTTGATCAGTGACTTCATCAAAAGCCATGTGGAAAGTGATTGGGAGCCCTTGTGCGGCAATACTCACTGTTTCAAGTGCGTCAGTATCTATTTCATTGTCAGGAGTAAGGGCACCAAATACAATGTTTTGGGCACCAGCTTCAACAGCTTTAAGTGTATCAGTCTCAATAATTTTAAGTTCATGAGAATTATAAACAAAATTACCACCGCGAGGACGAATCATGACAGCAAGAGTTGTCTTACTTTCGGCAACATATTTGGCAGCTTCTTCAATGACACCATAAGAAGGAGTGGTTCCTCCAACTGCGAGGTTGTCGCAAAGTTCAATTCTCTCAACGCCGGCTTGAAGCGCTTGAGGAATTTTGGTAAAATTTTCAAGGCAAAGTTCTCGGATAATCATAATTTCTTCCTTTCATCTACTAAAATTATTATAACATGATTATCTTGTTTAACTTAAAAAAATTACAAGAATTATTTTGAATAAAAAGAATGAAAGTGATTATGCTAGAATAGAACTATGTTAAAAAAAATTGAAAAAGCTTATTTATTTTTAGAAGAAAATGTGGAAATGTTGAGATGTCCAATTTGTCATGGAAAATTTCAATTGGCAGCCTATGCCTTAAAATGTGAAAATAATCATACTTATAATTTAAACAAGAAAGGTTATGTTAATTTTTTACAAACAAAAGCTGACACAGAGCATTATACGCGTAAAATGTTTGAACCACGTAGACGCCTAATTCAAGCAGGGATGTATCAAAATTTACTGACAGAAATTCAAAAATCATTTGTCAGTGGAAATTTACTTGATGTTGGAACAGGTGAAGGTTCATTTTTAGAACTCCTAGAGGGTGCGGGGGCGAAGTTTGCTTTTGATATTGCTAAAGATGGAATTGAAATGGCAACCGAATTAGATACGAAAAGTTTTCTGTCCTTAGCTGATTTAACTAATCTCCCTTTTGCTGACGAAAGTCTGTCAGTAATTTTGAATATTTTTACGCCTTCAAATTATGCAGAATTTCATCGAGTTCTGACAGAAAATGGCCGGGTCATTAAAATTATTCCTGACAGAAATTATTTACGTGAGTTGCGAGAAGTTTATCAACTTCCAGTTGATTATGATAATCAAGCAGTTATTGAGCGTTTTAAAGAAGAATTTCCTAAGAATACTCAACAAACAATTGATTATACTTTTGAAATTCCAGAAAATTTGCGTCAAGATTTCTTATTGATGAGTCCATTAGAATGGTCAGTTTCTGAGGAAAGAAAAAAATTTGCAAAGGAAAATCCGCCAAAAACAGCGAGAATTCATGTGCAAATTTTAATTGGAATAAAATAAAAAAAACTGTCTATTAGGCAGTTTTTATTTCATCATAAATTTAATCGCTTTAGCAATTCCTTTTTTCACGGAAATATAAAGAGCAAGCGAGAGAACAATAGAAACTGGAATAGCAATCCAGCTTGCCAATAAACTTACCAAAATGTAAGTAGTAAAAACAAGAAAAATTGAGAAAACAGCAATATTAGTGAAGAAGCTTAATTCTTCAATTCTTTTGTTGACTTGTCTTTGCTCAAAATTTTTACTTTCGTTATAATCGACATATTCTTGCTTCTCATAAAAATCTTTTAAATTCTTTAATTCCATAATTTTCTAGCACTTTCCTATATTATGTAATCAATTATAGTATAAAAAGCACAGGTTTACGTTACCCAGAATTTAAATGTATTACCATTTAGTTTCGTTTGGGTTAAAATAAAATTAATCTATACTTTTTTATGAATAAATATCATTTTGAGTAGTGAATTTTAGTAAGAGGATGAATTAGAAAAAACGTGTAAGAGAACAATATGATATAATTATCACTATGATTACTATTACTTCTACGGCAGAAAGCCTAGAGCAAGCTAAAGCATTGCTCGAAGCTGGAGTCGACCGTTTATACATTGGTGAAAAAAATTATGGTTTACGCGTACCAACTGCCTTAACCAACGAAGAGATTCAAAAAATTACAGAACTTGCACATGATGCAGGAAAGACAGTGACTGTCGCGGTCAATGCTCTGATGCATACAGAGATGATGGCAAAAATAAAAGATTTTTTAGATTTCTTAGTTGAAATTAAAGCTGACCGAATTGCAGTAGGCGATGCGGGTGTGATTTTTGTTTTGCAACGTGATAAATATGAGTTACCATTTACTTATGATGCCTCAACCATGGTTGCTTCTGCCCGCCAAGTTAATTTTTGGGCCAAACAAGGGGCAATTGAAGCTGTTCTTGCACGTGAATTGCCAAAAGAAGAACTTGCTGATATGACCGATGAACTAGCTGTACCAGGCGAAATTTTAGTTTATGGTGCAACAGTGATTCATCATAGCAAACGTCCATTGGTGCAAAACTATTATAATTTCATCAAGACTGAAGAAAAAGGCAAAGACAGAGAAAGAAATCTTTTTGTCTCTGAACCTAAGAAAGTTGATACACATTATTCAATCTTTGAAGATAATCACGGGACGCATATTTTTGCTAATGATGATTTAGATATGATGACAGAACTTTCAGATTTAGTAGCAATGGGTTATGACCATTGGAAATTGGATGGAATTTTTACTCGTGGTGAAGATTTTGTAGCGATAAGCAAACTTTTTGTAGAAGCTAAAAAGCTGATTGAAGCAGGCGAATTTACAGAACTTAAAGCTTTCCAACTAGATGAAGAAATCCGAAAAATACATCCAGCAGGACGGACATTATCACACGGTTTCTATGATTTGGACAAAGATGCCATTAAATAAAAAAAGGAAGTTATCGATTTATCGATAACTTTTTGTAATTTTTTATAACCTTTTAGAAATGAAAAAACAAATCATTTGTAAAATTAACGATAAAATATTATAGTGTCCTTGTAGATAAAAACAAGTGAAAAGTTACGAATAAACAAGCAAACTTTCACTCAAATGAAAGATTCAAATTTTTAGAAAGGAGATAAAATTATGGAAAAGTCGCCGCCATAGCTAGGTGATTATTTGAATGCCGAGCTCTTAATTAGTTTCTTATTTTATTAAGAAATGAGAAAGGTAAAAGGACTATGACATGAAAAAGATTCTGATATTTAGTACAGTGTTTATCGTTAATTATTTTTGGACTAATAGGTGGTCCAAAAGTTAAAGCAACAACTTATCATCAAGGGGTAAATAAAGTGGTGCTGGTAAGTAAAAATAAATACTCTCAAACAACAAGAATATACGTTTCCAAAGATAGGGCAAATCAAATGATATCTTCGGGTTTAATATATAGTGGTTTTGTAATACCCGGAGTAGGAACTATTGGGAAATTTATGTTAAGTCTAGCTGGGGTATGGACTAGAGTACCGGGAGGATTTTATTTTACTTGCACGACATATTACCCTTCTATTTTGACAGGTGGCAAGATTTCTTCTGTTTATAGCGGATATAAATGGCAATAAGGAGGAAAAACTAATGATTAATTTTAAAAAATATTTCTTTCCAATTATTATGGTTATTGTCTGGCTTATTGTTCTTTTTTCTAATCCAGGAATAGTAGGAAAAATTGTCCTTACACTTTTATTGATTGTTGGAGCCATTATCACAGGGCTCATTAACAAAAATTATAACAAATGAATTCAAAATGGAAGGCCACTCTGGATATTCAGAGTGACCTTTTTATTATTTACTCAAAAAAATATCAATAATTCTGTCAGTAAAAATGAGAGATAAGCAACATAATGTCAAAGAACTTTGTCACATTTGAAGGTTTAAATTTGGCAAGAAATCCTGTAAAATAAAGAAACAAAGAAGTTTTGGCTCGCAAATTTACTGACAATAAATTTGACTAAGATTTTTTCTTTTTGGAGCCTTTTCAAAATACTTACAATCTTGAAAATTGGAGAATTGAAACATGTCAATTACAAAAACACGTCCAGAGGTGCTTGCACCAGCAGGAACACTCGAAAAACTAAAAGTCGCTATTGATTATGGCGCAGACGCAGTATATATTGGTGGACAGGCCTATGGCTTACGTTCACGCGCAGGTAATTTTACTTTTGAAGAAATGGCTGAAGGGGTCGCTTATGCAAGTGCCCACAACGCTAAAGTTTATGTAGCAGCCAATATGGTGACACATGAAGGGAATGAAAAAGGGGCGGGCGAATGGTTCCGTACATTACGTGATTTAGGAATTTCAGCGGTTATCGTTTCTGACCCTGCTTTGATTGCCATCTGCGCTGCTGAAGCACCAGGTTTGGCCATCCACTTGTCAACACAAGCGTCTGCTACTAACTATGAAACCTTAGAATTCTGGAAAAATTTAGGACTTGAACGCGTAGTTTTAGCGCGTGAAGTTTCTGTAGAAGAGTTAAGAGAAATTCGTCAGCATACTGATGTTGAAATTGAAGCTTTTGTTCACGGAGCCATGTGTATTTCATACTCAGGACGTTGTGTCTTGTCAAATTATATGAGTATGCGTGATGCTAACCGCGGGGGATGTTCACAATCTTGCCGTTGGAAATATGATTTATATGATATGCCATTTGCTGGCGAGAGAAAATCGATTACTGGTGAAGTCACTGAAGAATTTTCAATGTCAGCCGTTGATATGTCAATGATTGAACATATTCCTGATATGATTGAAAATGGAGTTAATTCGCTCAAAATCGAAGGAAGAATGAAATCAATTCACTATGTTTCAACAGTTTCTAACGTTTATAAAGCAGCTATTGATGCCTATTTGGAATCACCAGAACGTTTTGAAGAAATAAAACCAGCCTTAGTTGATGAATTATGGAAAGTAGCTCAACGTGAATTAGATACTGGCTTTTATTATGGAACGCCTGATGAAAATAAACAACTCTTTGGGGCTCGTCGTAAAATTCCTGAGTACAAATTCGTCGGAGAAGTTGTTGCCTTTGATGCTGAAACAATGGTAGCTACAATTCGTCAAAGAAATGTTATTACAGAAGGTGACCAAATTGAATTTTATGGCCCAGGATTCCGCCACGTGGAAACAGTGGTCAAAAATCTTCGTTTGGCAGAAACAGATGAACATATTGACCGTGCACCAAACCCAATGACCCTTTTACATATTGATGTTCCTTTTGCGGTTAAAGCAGGGGATATGATTCGTAAAAATGGCTCAGGTTTGATTAATCTTTATGATAAAAAAACAGGTCTTGCTAAAACAGTACGAGCTTAATAAAAATAAAAAGAGAATTTTTGCTGAAATTCTCTTTTATATCATTTTAGGACTGATAATTTCAGAATTGTCAAACTTCTATTTTTTATAAAATTAAGGCAAAGTGCTATAATCAAAGAAAGAAGATAAAGAAAACAAGGCTTGACTTTATTCTCTTTAAGTAGTCTTTAAAATTCATTTTATACAAAGGAGTCCCAATGATAAAAGCAATTGCCTTAGAAAATGTTTGGTTAAATTTTTCAGATGAAACAAAAGCGGCTTTCAAGAAAAATAAAGCTTACCAGTTTCAATTTAAAAAAGAAGAAGAGCTGACAGAATCAGATTTTCTGGAAACAGAAGTATTAGTTGGTCTGCCAAAGCCTGATTTATTAGCAAAATATAAAAATTTAAAATGGCTCCAACTTTTATCAGCTGGAACCAATGGTTATACTCAAGGAGCAAATTTTCCTCAAGAGGTAGTTTTGACAAATGCAACAGGAACTTATGGACTTACGATTTCTGAGCATTTACTAACAATGGCTTTCGTTCTTCTAAGAAAATTTGACCTTTATCAAAAACAACAAGAAAAAGAAATCTGGGAAAATATTGGTCAGATTCAATCTATTTATGGCTCAACAGTATTGGTTCATGGTTTAGGTGATATTGGAAGTCACTTTGCACAAAAGATTCAAGCTTTGGGAGGTCATGTCATTGCAGTCAAACGAACTGTTTATGGTGATGAAGAATTTGCTGATGAAGTCTATGCTGAAGCTGACCTAGACAAAGTTTTACCAAGAGCTGATATTATTGCTTCAAGTGTCCCTGGGACCCATGAAACTTATAAATTATTTAATCAAGAAAAATTTGATTTAATGAAAGAAAATGCTATTTTCCTAAATGTTGGTCGGGGAACAAATGTCGATTTAGAAGCCTTGTGTGATGCTCTTGAGTCTAAAAAAATTGCTGGGGCAGGAATTGACGTGACCGACCCAGAACCATTGCCTAAAGGTCACCGGGCTTGGCATACAGAACGACTATTAATCACTCCTCATGCTTCGGGCGGTTATACTCTTCCTGAAACATGGCGTCGCTTTATGAAAATATTGGAAAAAAATCTCGATGCCTATGCAAATGGTAAGGAATTGACGAATATTGTTGATATGAAAACAGGATATAAACGAAATGCTCACAAATAATATTTCAAAATCAAAATTAAGTGGAAAAAATATCGGTATTTATTTTGGAACTTTTGCTCCTCTGCATACGGGGCATCAGCAACAAATCTATAAATGTGCAAGTTTGAATGACGGGGTCTTGCTTGTCGTTTCCGGTTATGATAATGACCGTGGTGCCCAAATTGGCTTACCTCTTGAGAAACGATTTCGTTATTTGCGTGAAGCTTTTAATGATGAAGAAAATATTAAAGTTTCGATGCTTAATGAAAATGATTTACCAGAAATGCCTAATGGTTGGGACGAATGGGCAAATCGTTTATTTGAATTGATTCATCATAATACATTGGAGAGAGAGTTATCAGTCACTTTTTATGTCGGCGAATTAGAATACGCAGCAGAATTGAAGAAACGATTTCCAGCTGACGGGAATCAATATGCTGTTGAAATTGCTGACAGACATGATATTTCACTATCAGCTACACAAATTAGAGAAAATCCGCAAGAACACTGGACTCACATTAATCGCGTCTTTAGAAGACATTTTTCGAAAATTGTAACCGTCATGGGTTCAGCTTCAACAGGTAAATCAACCCTTGTTCGCCGTTTGGCACGTTCCATTAATGCCCCGTTTTCAGAAGAATACGCTAGAGAATATGAAGAAGCTTTTAATATTGATGATGATGAGTTGAAAATGGATGACTATGCTCGAATGATTACAGGTCAATATGATGCAAATTCTCGCGAAGTCAATTCTCCTGCTAACCAAGGAATTGTCTTTTTAGATACTGATGCCATTGTGACCAGAGTGTACGCTAAATTATACTTACCTAGAGAAGATTTCGAGCAGCTTGAACCTCTATTCAAGAAAACAATTGCAGATGAACGAATGGATTTAATTTTAGTCATTCCACCAATTACAGAATATATTGATGACGGCTTTCGTCATATGGAATGGGAAGAATCACGTCATGAATTTCATGAAGAATTGATGCGTCAATTAGCTGAGTTTGGATTAATGAATAAAGTTGTTATTTTAGATGACGAAGGAGATCACCGTGATCAGGAAGGATATTTAACACGTTATCATCATGCAATTGATGCTGTTCACGAATATACTGGTGTAAAAATTGACCGATTGAGCTATTAATTTTACTGACAGCTTTATTTAGAAAATAAAAAGTTACTGACAGATTTGTCAGTAACTTTTTTGTTCTTTATAAGAGCTTTTCAATCTTAATTAATTCTTCGTCAGTAAATTTCAAATGTTCTAAAGCTGCCACATTTTCAATGATTTGTTGCGGACGGCTTGCGCCAATTAAAGCAGAAGTGATGCCTTGAACCCTGTCATCTCTTTCTCGTAAAACCCAGGCCAAGGCCATTTGAGCTAAAGATTGTCCACGACTTTGAGCCAAATCATTAAGCGATTGGACTTGTTCCAATCTTTCTTTCGTAAGACTGTCATCATGCAAAGTTGCATAATGAGGATCACGCATTCGCGAATCTTCAGGAATACCATGTAAATATTTTCCGGTTAAGAGCCCTTGGTACAAAGGTTTAAAGGCGATTGTTCCTATCCCCGCCTCCGTCAAAGTTTCTTGCAAGTCATCTTCAATCCATCGATCTAGCATTGAATAACGAGGTTGATGAATCAAGAGTTTAAAGCCTAACTTTTCAGCCGCTAAGACCGCAGCTTCGGTTTCTTTGGCGGAATAATTGGACAAACCTACATAAAGTGCTTTTCCGCTATCCAGAGCGCTTTTTAAAGCCCCCATTGTTTCTTCAATCGGTGTATTTGGGTCAGGACGATGTGAATAAAAAATATCAACATAGTCAAGTCCCAAACGCTCCAAAGATTGATCAAGACTAGCCAGCAAACTTTTTTTGCTGCCCCAGTTTCCATAGGGTCCAGGCCACATTGGATAACCAGCTTTAGTTGAGATAATTAACTCATCACGCAGTTTTTGGAAATCTTCTTTCAAAATACGACCAAAATTACGTTCTGCTGAACCGGGTTCTGGTCCATAATTATTGGCCAAATCAAAATGAGTAATTCCTAAATCAAATGCCGTATGAATCATGTCCTTTGCATTTTCAAAATCATCTACCGAACCAAAATTATGCCAGAGTCCTAATGAAAGAGCAGGCAATAATAAACCAGAATTTCCAGCTGGGCGATAAATCATGTGGTCATAACGAGTGGGATTGGGAATATAAGTCATTACTTTCTCCTTAAAAATAGAAATATAAAACGATTTCAGGGAATTATAGCAAATGTAAGCGTCAAATGTTATAATTTTAGGATAGAAAACATTTTTTGATAACAACAAGCGAATCAATGGAGTAAAAATATGTCCAATTTAACCAATGCTGAATCCTATACTTGGCAAATTATTCAAGAAAACTATGAGAAAATTCCACAATTATCAATTTCAGAATTGGCAGAATTGGCTCATGTTTCTCTCTCAACTGTCAATCGAACAGTAAGAAAAAAAGGTTTTGAAGGTTATGGTGAATTTAGATATTCGATTCGTGAGAAAAAACTTCCTGAAATCAATGGTTTTTCCAAAGAAGTCCTGGGGGCTATTGCTAAAAATCAAGAAGAACTTTTGAAAACAATAGAAAATATCTCTGCTGAAGAAATTGAAAAAGCTGTGGAGTTGATTCAAGAATCAGAGGAAATCTTAATTTTTTCACGAGGCTTATCAACAAACGTTGCTGACGAACTGATGAAAAAGTTGCAACTTTTCCGTAAGCCCGTCAGTTTGCATGATGATTCAAAATACATGGCTTACTATGCCCGTTTTGTTAATGAAAAAAGCCTAATCATCGTTTTATCACTTTCAGGAGAAACAGTAGAAATTTTAAATGCTCTAAATATTGCCAAAGGACAAAATCCCAAAATATTATCCCTAACTGTTAATGCTAATACCAGTCTGACCAATCTTTCAGATATTAGTTTGATTGGTTACAAGAGTAGTCTTGAGGTGAATTATTTTGATTTAGATGTTCATAGTAGACTCTCATTATCCATTTTATCAAGAGTTCTAATTGATGCTTACTCCATTTATACTTTAAAACAATAAAGCTTCGATATCAAGTCATATCGAGCTTTTTTTTATAAAAAGAGCAAAATAGAAAGGGTTTCCAAAAGATAAGCTGAAATTGGAAACCCTTTCTTAAATCAAAGTGTTATACTCTAAATGTGAGCGATTTCAAAATGAAATTGAAGACTGTTTCGCTTTTAAAAACTTATCCAAAATAAAAGTTTTCCCAACCAAGGATTACTCGTTTCAAAAGGCAAAACAGTAGCTTTGTAGATTTACTTATGAATTAAGTAGATTTAGTATAAAGGAGGATCCCCATGAAAGAGGGAAAAATGAAACAACGTTTATCGTACGCTTTTGGCGCATTAGGACATGATGTTTACTATTATTCAATTAGTACATTCTTCATCGCCTTTGTAACGGCACAAATGTTTGCTGGAACACCACATGAGGATGCGATGATTGCTTTAGTCACTAGTTTAGTCGTTATTATTCGTTTAATCGAAATTATTTTTGACCCAATCATTGGTTCAATTATTGATAATACCCACACAAGATGGGGAAAATTTAAACCTTGGTTGGTTGTTGGTGGGATTATGTCATCTTTGATGATTATGCTCATGTTTTCAGACTTCTTCGGACTAGCAAAAAGTGATAATCGTACATTATTTGCCATTGTCTTCATCATTGCCTTTATTATTCTTGACGCCTTTTATTCATTCAAAGACATTGCCTTCTGGTCAATGATTCCAGCGCTATCAGAAAAAAATTCTGAACGTGAAACACTTGGAACTTTCGCCCGTTTTGGCTCAGCAATTGGTGCGCAAGGGGCAACTATTTTAGCGATTCCAATTACAATTTTCTTTACTAAAGGTGGACATGCTCAAGGAGCAAGAGGATTCTTTGCTTTTGGTGTTATTGCCGCTTTGGTCCAAGGAATTTCGGCTTTGGTAACCGCTTGGGGAACTAAAGAACAAAAATCAGTTATTCGTCAAGAAGGAACCAAAACAAATACATTGGATGTATTTAAAGCGCTCCTAAAAAATGACCAATTAATGTGGTTGTCACTTTCATATATTTTATTTGCCATTGCTTATGTGGCAACAACAGCAACTTTGATTTTGAACTTTACTTTTGTTATTGGAAATGCTAGTCTTTATTCAATTACAGGAATTGTCGGATTCATTGGTTCAATCATTCTCGTTCCAATGTTTCCGATTTTAGCTAAAAAATTTGGACGACGCAAAGTTTTGACTGGAGCAATCATTTCAATGCTTCTTGGTTATCTCTTGTTCGTTTTAGGAAGTTCGGTAGCAATGACTGTTGCTGGATTAATCTTCTTAACTGCGCCCTATCAACTTGTTTTCTTGTCAGTATTAATGACAATTACTGACTCGGTAGAATATGGTCAATGGAAAAATGGAGTACGTAATGAAGCCGTAACGCTTGCCATGCGTCCATTGCTTGATAAAATTGCCGGTGCTTTCTCAAATGGTATCTATGGATTTGTGGCAATTTCAGCAGGAATGACAGGTTCAAAATATATCTCTGGTCACACTTACGGTGTGGCAACATTTAAACTCTACTCATTTGTAGTTCCAGCCATTTTGATGATTATCGCTTTAGCAATTTATTTATTCAAAGTTAAATTGACTGAAAAACGTCACGAAGAAATTGTTGCAGAACTCGAAGAACGTTTAAAATAGGTAAATAATTTACTGACAGCTTTTGTAAGATAGAAAATAAAAAGATGAAATTCGTTTAATCTGTCATCAGTAAATCTGTCAGTAGAATTTTTAAAATTTGATTAAAGGTCATTATAGTTAGGAAATATCATGGAAATTAAAATAAGAGATTTTGGCTTAGGAAGTGACTTAATTAGTCTAACCAATAAAGCAGGTGTCACAATTTCTTTTACAAATCTCGGCGCTCGGATTGTTGACTGGCAAAAAGATGGAAAGCATCTGATTCTAGGCTTTGATTCAGCTAAAGAATATTTAGAAAAAGATGCCTATCCTGGTGCAACAGTTGGACCCACAGCAGGAAGAATTAAGGATGGTTTGGTCAAAATTTCTGGGAAAGATTATATCTTAAATCAAAATGAAGGCCATCAAACCTTACATGGTGGGGAAGAAAGCATTCATACTAAACTTTGGACATATGAAGTTACCGATTTAGGAGCTGAAGTTCAAGTCAAATTTTCCTTAGTTTCTAATGACGGAACAAATGGTTATCCTGGTAAAATAGAAATGTCAGTAACTCACTCTTTTGATGATGACAATAAGTGGAAAATTCATTATGAGGCCATTTCTGATAAAGACACTGTGTTTAATCCAACTGGGCATGTCTATTTTAATTTGAATGGTGATGCTAGTGAATCTGTTGAAAATCATGGACTTCGACTGGCCGCTTCAAGATTTGTTCCTTTAAAAGACCAAACAGAAATTGTTCGTGGTGATATTGTTGATATAAAAAATACAGACTTGGATTTCCGTCAGGAAAAACAATTATCAAATGCCCTCAATTCTAATATGGAACAAGTTCAATTAGTTAAAGGAATTGACCATCCTTTCTTGTTAGACCAGTTAGGACTTGATAAAGAACAAGCTCGTTTAACGCTTGATGATACTTCAATTTCAGTCTTTACTGACCAACCAAGTATTGTGATATTTACAGCAAATTTTGGTGATTTAGGAACTCTTTATCATGGGAAAAAGCAGGTGCACCATGGTGGAATTACTTTTGAATGTCAAGTTTCACCTGGGTCTGAGCAAATTCCGGAGCTTGGAGATATCAGCCTAAAAGCGGGAGAAAAATATCAAGCAACCACAATTTATAGCTTGCATATAAAATAAAGAAATAAATTTAGAGGAGAGAAGAAATGTCTATAGTTGTAGAAAATAGTACTGTATTATCAGCATTAACAGAAAAATTTGCAGAAGTTTTTGGAGATACAAAAGAAGTTGAATACTTTTTTAGCCCAGGACGAATTAATTTGATTGGTGAACATACCGATTACAATGGGGGATATGTTTTCCCAGCATCAATCACAATTGGAACAACAGGACTAGCTCGTCTGAGAGAAGATAAAAAAGTCAAACTTTACTCAGAAAATTTTCCTAAATTAGGCGTCATTGAATTTGAATTAGATGAAGTTGAAAAGAAAGATGGTGAGCTTTGGTCTAATTATGTTAAAGGAATGATTGTCATGCTTAAAGGAGCAGGATATGAAATTGACAAAGGTTTTGAATTGTTGATAAAAGGAGAAATTCCTACAGCATCTGGCCTTTCATCATCAGCATCACTTGAGCTTTTAGTCGGCGTTGTTTTGGATGATTTATTTAACTTAAATGTTCCACGTCTTGAATTGGTTCAATTAGGACAAAAAACAGAAAATGATTATATTGGTGTTAATTCTGGAATTTTAGACCAATTCGCTATTGGTTTTGGTGAAGTCAAAAAAGCAATCCTATTGGACTGTAACACTCTAAAATATGAGATGGTTCCTGTTGAACTTCGTGATTATGATATTGTTATCATGAATACTAACAAACCGCGGGCTTTGACAGAATCAAAATACAACGAACGTTTTGCTGAAACACGTGAAGCGCTCAAAAGAATGCAAACGAGATTGGACATTCAATCACTTGGAGAATTATCAAATGAAGAATTTGATGCCAATACTGATTTGATTGGGGATGAAACATTAATTAAACGTGCACGTCATGCCGTTTATGAAAATAATCGAACTAAAATTGCTCAAAAAGCATTTGTTGCAGGTAATTTGACAAAATTTGGAGAACTTCTTAATGCTTCACATGCTTCTTTGAAAGATGATTATGAAGTCACAGGACTTGAACTTGATACCTTAGCAGAAACTGCTCAAAAACAAGCCGGTGTCTTGGGGGCCAGAATGACTGGAGCCGGATTTGGCGGTTGTGCAATCGCTCTTGTTGCTCATGACAATGTTTCAGCCTTTGAAAAAGCCGTCGGCCAAGTTTACGAAGAAGTTGTCGGTTATCCAGCAAGCTTTTACGTCGCTCAAATTGGTTCTGGTTCAACAAAGTTGGATGTTGAATAAATCAAATAATATTAAAAAATTTTTATGAGTGATTTAAGTGAGTTAACATTAAATTAGTGATAGCACAAATTCAAGCACTCAAAACTAAGTGCTTGAATTTTGTATTCATTTCCAAAACTCACTAATCAAGACAAAGCAAGAACTTTACTTACAGAAGTAAATTAGAAAGTATTTTATGTCAATTTATCAATCAATTCAAGATTTTATTAGTCTTGCTTTACAAAATGGAACGATTGAGCCACTTGATGAGCTCTATCACAGAAATCAACTTCTTCATTTTCTTGGTCTAAATGATTGGGCAGAAGTCGATAAAGAAGCTCACGAGAAAGATTCCTTGATTTTAATGGATCAACTTTTAGCGATTGCAAATGAAAATAATGTGATTGAAAAAGGACAAGATGAATTTTATGAAGCTGCTCTGATGAATTTTATTACACCACGCCCAAGTAAAATCAATCATGATTTCTGGGAAAAATATAAAACATCTCCAGATGCAGCAACTCAATATTTTTATGAACTGGCACAGCAAGTGAACCAAGTAAAAACTCGAGATATTGCACGTAATATTGCCTTTAGTCATTTGACAAAATATGGAAAACTTGAAATAACGATTAATCTCTCAAAACCAGAAAAAGACCCCAAAGCCATTGCGGCAGCTAAATTAGTAAAGGTTTCCTCTTATCCAGCCTGTCAACTTTGTTTGGAAAACGAAGGATTTTATGGCATAGGAAATAAACCTGCTCGTTCTAATCATCGAATCATTCAAGTTTCAATTAACGGCGAAGACTGGGGCTTCCAATATTCTCCTTATGCCTATTTTAATGAACACTCGATTTTACTAAATGCTAAACATCAACCAATGGAAATTAATAAACGTGCTTTTGATAATTTATTGGGATTTCTAGATCAATTTCCTGATTATATGATTGGTTCTAATGCAGATTTACCAATTGTTGGAGGGTCAATTTTGACCCATGACCATTATCAAGCTGGCCGTTATGAATTTCCGATGGCAAAAGCAGAACTTCGAGAAGAAATTAAACTTCAACATTTTCCAGATGTTTCTTGTGGAATTGTGAATTGGCCAATGTCTGTTCTAAGATTATCAAGTAAAAACCAAGTAGAACTTTCAAAAGCTGCAGATGAACTTTTAAAAAAATGGCAAGTTTATAGTGATGAAAGTCTTCAAATCAAAGCTAAAAGTGCTGACGGAAAGCTTCATCATACAATTACTCCGATTGCTCGAATTCGAGAGGGGAAATATGAATTAGATTTAGTTTTACGAGATAATAATACAAGTGAAATTTATCCAGATGGAATTTTTCATCCACATCCAGCCCTACACCATATCAAAAAAGAAAATATTGGTTTGATTGAAGTGATGGGACTTGCAATTTTACCAGCCAGGTTAAAGACAGAACTTTTGGAAGTTGAAAAATATCTCTTGAATCAAGAAAATGAGATGTCAGAAATTCACAGACCATGGGCTGAAGAATTGAAAAAGACAGAATATTTTTCAAAAGAAACAGTGCATGAAACAGTTCAGGGAGCAGTTGGAGAAGTATTTGAACAGGTGTTGAAAGATGCCGGAGTATTCAAAGATAATCAAGAGGGACAAGCTGGTTTCCATAGATTTATTAATTTTATAAATGCTTAATCCTAAAACTAAGTTTAAAATTTATTGAGTGATATTAGCTATCATAATTGTTAGTGTTTCCAAAAAGTGATACAAATTCTCAATAATTTGATATAATGTATAGAAAATGGAGGTTCTTATGACGGTTTTAGTTCTTGGTGGAGCAGGATACGTGGGAAGTCACGCGGTAGATATGCTTCTTAAACGTGGTTACGATGTGGCAGTGGTGGATAATTTAGTGACAGGCCACCGTGAATCTGTTCCAGCAAATGTACGCTTTTACGAGGGTGATGTGCGTGATCATGCTTTCTTAGCTAGTGTTTTTGAAAAAGAAAATATTGAAGGAATCATGCATTTTTGTGCTTACTCTTTAGTGGGTGAGTCAATGCAAAAACCTTTAATGTATTTTAATAATAATGTTGGTGGTGCTCAAGTAATTCTAGAAACGATGGAAGAATTCGGAGTAAAACATATTGTTTTCTCAAGTACAGCAGCTACATTTGGAATTCCAGAAAAAAGTCCAATTTCAGAAAAAACACCTCAAAAACCAATTAATCCTTATGGTGAAAGCAAATTAATCATGGAAAAAATGATGAAATGGCAATCGCAAGCAACTGATATGACTTATGTCGCTTTGCGTTATTTCAATGTTGCTGGGGCTAAGGATGATGGTTCAATTGGTGAAGCTCATAAAAATGAAACACATTTGATTCCAATTATTTTGCAAACAGCACTTGGCCAAAGGAAATTCATTACTATTTATGGTGATGACTATCACACGCCTGATGGAACTTGTATTCGTGATTATATTGATATGGAAGATTTGATTGAAGCACACATCAAAGCACTAGAGTATCTTAAAGCGGGCGGTCAGTCTGACCAATTTAATCTCGGTTCAAGTAAAGGTTATTCAAATCTTGAAGTACTTGAAACAGCACGAAAAGTAACAGGTAAAGAAATTCCAAGCCAAATGGGTGAACGCCGTGCAGGAGACCCAGATGAACTAGTTGCTGATTCAACAAAAGCTGGTGAAATTTTGGGTTGGAAAGCACAAAATGATTTAGAGCACATTATTACGAACGCTTGGAAATGGCACCAAAGTCATCCAAAAGGTTACTGATAAATTATCTAAAGTTCGAAAAAAAGCTCAATTTTTTGAGCTTTTTTATATGTAATCGTCATGAAAATGTAATGATAATTGTGATAATTATTAATAAAAAAATTTGATATAATGAAGTGGATGAAAAAAAGACAGTTAAGAAGAAATAAAAATAAATTTAAAAGGCTTTCTCTGACTTTTATTGCTTTAGTTATCGTTCTTTCTGGAACAATTTTCGTCCTCTCTTGGTCGAAAGCTCAGCATTCACATGCTAAAAGTGATAATGGAACGAGTTTGTCAACGACAGCGGAAGTTAAGGAGAGTACTTCCTTAACTTCGAATTCGAATAAGCAAATAATTTATCCTACGATTTATATTGCAGGTTCAAGTGGCAGTGTTACACCAGTGGATTGGTTAGTTCAACGGCTACTTCCGATTGAAAATGTACCCGCTCATAAATCTTTGTCAATTACTGCAGATACTAATAAAAATAATATATTAAAAATTGAAGGACAAATTTCACAAGATAACCAGTATCCGATGATTGAATTTGGGACAGTAAAAGGAACTGACTCTGGTTCGATATATTCTGCAGGATTACAAAAAGTAGTATCTTATTTGATGCAGAATTATCAGATTCCTTGGATTAATCTCGTCGGTTATTCTTCAGGAGGGACCGGTGCTGTGTACTATATGATTGATACAGCCAATAATCCAAATTTCCCTCCTGTTAATAAATATGTATCTTTGGATGGGGAATACAATAAAGGAACTAATCTCCAATACGGAGAGAGTTTGACTAATGTCATACAAAACGGACCATTAATTAAAACACAAATGTATCAATACATCGAAGAAAACTATGAAAGAATATCTCCGAAAGTTCAAATGTTGCTATTGGAAGGAGATTTTAATAGTGCAAAGCAGACAGATAGCGCTATTCCTTGGGCAGATAGTTTTTCAATTTATCATCTTTTCAAGAACAACGGAAATGAAATAACTTCAACTTTATATCCAACTAAAACGAGCCATTCACAAGCTCCAAAAAATCCAACTGTAGTAAAATATGTTAAAAATTTTCTATACGGAACACCATAAAAAACTCGGAATTAAGATTCCGAGTTTTTTTGAAGAGTTTCATAGTAATGATGTTTTTTTTGTAAAATAAAATCTAAGTGACCTTCTAAATCAGTAATTTGTTGGCGTAAAATTCGCTCTTGTTCAACTAAAAGTGAAATACGTTGAATAATTGTTGAATCGCCTTGTTCTCTTAAGCGAGAATAATCTTGGATTTTTGCAAGAGGCATTCCTGTTGCTTTAGCTCTTTTGATAAAGTAAATCCATTCAAGGTCAGCTTCTGTAAACTCTCGATAATTACTAGAGTTTCGAGCAGGTTTTAATAAATCAAGTTCTTCATAATAACGAAGAGTAGCGATTGGAAGTTCTGTCAGTAAAGCTATTTCTGAAATTTTATAAGTTTTAGTCATTTTTTTCTCTTTTTCGCTTGCCCTCAAGTTAACTTGAGGGTTTATAATGATTTTATCATAGAAAGCTGGTAAATAAAATGGACAAAAAAGAAATTGGTTTAAAAAATTTAGCGAAAATTGATGGAGCAGCTGCTGAAGTTGTTTTTGATTCACTCAAAGATCTTGCACCAGACTTGAATGATATGATGCTAGAATTTGCTTTTGGAACGATTTATGAGCGAGGAGTTCTCAATTTTAAACAGCGTGAAATGATTACTATCACCAGTTTGTTGACTCAAGGAGGCTGTGAAAATCAATTGCGAGTGCATATTCAAGCTTCGTTAAATGTTGGACTAACGCAAGAAGAAATTATTGAAACTTTTATTCACTGTGTTCCTTATGTCGGTTTTCCAAGAATTTTAAATGCTATCTTTGTTGCTAAGGAAATTTTTACTGACAGAAAGTAAAAAAGTTACTGATGAATTTCTGTCATAGGATAGCTGTTACTGCTTTAGCAGTCTACAGATATGCTAGTAGTTTCATCAGTAACTTTTTATTGCTCTTGTTCAATGGTTCCAGCATTAACATGGAAAATACTCAGATTTTCAGGTAAATTTTTAAGATGATCAAGAGTGGTTGTAGTTATAAAAGTTTGTGTTTTACCCAAACTTGTTTCAATCAAATCAAGTTGACGATGATTGTCTAATTCACTCATGACATCATCTAAAAGTAAAATCGGATACTCACCAGTCTCTTCAAAAATTAAATCAATCTCTGCTAATTTAATTGAGAGAGCAACGGTTCGTTGTTGTCCTTGACTACCAAAATCAGCAACATTGATCTCATTGATAAAAAATTGTAAATCGTCACGGTGAGGGCCAACCGATGTTTGATGCCTAAAAATATCATGGTCTTGTCTGCTCAATAATTCTTTTGAAAAGTCAGTTTTCACATTTTGATTATAAATGATTTTTAAATTTTCTTTACCATGAGTAAGTTGCTCATGGATTTTTTTTGCATGAACTTCAAGATTATCAATAAAATTTTGCCGCTCAAGCATGATTTTATTACCATGTTCAGCTAATTGTCCGTCAAGAACACTTAAAAAATTTTTATCAATTTTGTCTTTATCAAATTTTAAATAAGCATTCCGTTCTTTTAACGCACGATTATATCGCATGGAATCATAAAGGTAAACCGCATGAATTTGTCCTAGTTCAATATCCATAAATTTTCTGCGGGTAGCAGGAGAACCTTTGACCAATTCCAAATTTTCAGGTGCAAACATCAAGATTTTTAGTTGACCAATGTAGTCGGCTAAGCGATTTTCTTTGAGATGATTGGCTTTAGCAATTCTCCCTTTGGGACTTAATTGAACTTCAAGTGGAACAGTTGCATGAGCTTTTTCAACGACTCCTGAGACCTTCATTTCTTGTTGCGACCAAGAAATGAGCTCTTTATCGTGACTTGTTCTGTGACTACGAGTGAGTGCTAAAAAATGAATCGCCTCAAGAATATTTGTTTTCCCTTGAGCATTTTGTCCTAAAAAAATATTGAGATTAGGATGAAAATCAAGTTTTAATTCCTCATAATTACGAAAATTTTTGAGTTCAATTGCTTTGAGTTTCATTATTTTCTACCAGGAAAACGTGGCGGAGCTTTTTTAGCTGGTTTTGTCGTCTTGTTTTCCGCGTTCATTTTTTTCACAATAGCTTTAACACGCGCTTCTTCAACTTTTTCTGCTTCATGTTCTTTAATCGCATCAGCGTCAGCTTGCTCAAAAGTAACTTTTAAATCAAAAGTTGGAAATTCTAATAAATCTCCGTCACGGAGTTTTTTGCCACGACGATTTTCAGCTTCGCCATTATAGAAAATATTTCCTTCGTTTTCAGCAAGGAAAATTTTTGCTTGACCTCCTGTTGAAATTAATCCAAGTTCTTTCAAAACTTGTCCGAGTGTGATATATTCTTCAAATAAAATGTATTTTTTCATAGTCTTATTTTAACATAAATCTGAAATTTAGTTCATTGGAAATTTAGAAATTTATTGAATAAAATAAGGAAACTTTAAGATAAAAATTATTCATCATTTTCGTTAGGAAATCTCACAAAATTGCTTCAGTTTTTGGTATAATAAAGGTTGCCTTAATAACTAGAAAAAGCTTGATAAAATAGGAAAGTGATAGTCAATTGACAGAAATTAAAATGGCAGATGGAGTGATGCTTCATCTCATTAAAGAAAGCAAATTTAAAACAGTAAGACTAATGGTTCGTTTTCGTGAAGAAATGTCAGCTGACACCCTTGGAAAACGTGTCCTTATTTCTAATATGCTCGAAAGCACTAATGCGGTTTATCAAACCGGAAAAGATTTTAGTCGCAAATTATCTGAAATGTATGGCGCTTCGTTTACGACAGGAGTGGCTAAAAAAGGGAAACAACATTTACTTTCTCTTAATATGAGTATCGTAAATCCTAAACTTGTTGATTTTGATACTTTGGGAGCAGCAGTCGATTTCTTGAAAATTGCAATTTTTCAACCCGATGCTGCTAATGGTCAATTCAATCCCGAAATTTTCAAAAGAGAGCAAAGAAATTTATTGCATTATTTGGCCTCAATGAATGATGACCGTTCTTATTATGCCAGTCGTCAGTTGGCTAATTTATTCTTTGAAGATGAAAATCAAGCACTACCAAGTGTTGGAACGAGCGAATTGATTGCCAAAGAAAATCCAAAAGCCGTTTTTGAATATTATCAAAAAATGCTGACAGACAATGCCATTGATATCTTTGTCTTAGGTGATGTAGATGAAAAACGAATGATTGAACGATTCTCAGACTTCAATTTTACTGACAGAGCTGTCAGTAAAGAAATTTTTTATCAACAATCACTGACAGAAAGCTCAGTAGTGACAGATGAAAAAGAGGTTGCTCAATCTATTTTGCAATTCGCTTATCAAATGCCAATTGCTTATGGAGACAAAAACTACCTTGCTTTGCAAGTGATGAATGGACTTTTGGGAGGTTTTGCTCATTCAAAACTCTTTACCAATGTTCGGGAAAAAGCAAGTTTAGCCTATTCAATTTCTTCAACTTTTGATTCTTTCACAGGTTTTCTAAAAATTGCAGCTGGAATTGACGTTGAAAATTATGAAGAAGCCAAAAGTTTAATCTTTGAACAATTAGAAGCCATAAAATCAGGAGATTTTACAGAATTAGAAGTTGAGCAAACCAAAACAATGTTACGAAATGCTTATTTTGTGGGGCAGGATTCGCCGTCAAACACGATTGAGCTAGAGTATGTAAAAGCACTTATTCCAGATAAATTTTTACCGATGTCTGAATTTTTAAATGCCCTCGAATCTGTTTCAAAAGCCGATTTGATTAGCGTTGCAAAATCATTAAATCTGCAGGCAGAATACTTTATGAAAGGATTTACTGTGAATCAGGAAAAAATGGAGGTCAGCCTTGAAAAGTAAGTTTTATGAAAAAATAGGTGAGAGATTATTTACAGATATTTTGCCTAATGGCTTGACAGTTTATTATCTTCCAAAAGCAGATTACAATCGAACTTACGGCTTGTTCACTACAAATTTTGGTTCACTTGATACAAGTTTTGTCCCATTGGGAGAAAGTGAATTTCAGACTTTTCCAGAAGGAATCGCCCATTTCTTAGAGCATAAACTTTTTGAAAAAGAAGAGGGTGATGTCATGTATAAGTTTGGAGCTTTGGGAGCTCAAACTAATGCTTTTACAAGTTTTTCAAGGACTTCATACCTTTTTTCTACTCGCGAAAATTCTTATGAATGTACAGAACTTTTACTTGATTTTGTCCAAAAACCTTATTTTACAAAAGAAAATGTTGAAAAAGAACAAGGAATTATTCAACAAGAAATCCAAATGTATCAAGATGACAGCGATTGGCGTCTTTTTGCAGGACTTTTGGAAAAAATGTACCCTGATTCTCCTTTAGCAGCTGATATTGCTGGGACACCGGCAACAATTAATGCCATTACGGCAGATGATTTGTATAAAAATTATGAAGTTTTTTATCATCCTAAAAATATGAATTTGTTCCTAACAGGTCCTTTTGATATTGAGATGATGTCAGACTTTGTAAGAAGTAATCAAGCTAAAAAAGACTTTGCTGATTTAGCAGAAATTCAAAGAAAAGAAATTAAAGCGAGCGAACCAATTTCGGGAGAGAGTTTGGAACTTGAAGTCGCCATGCCAAAATTTGCTTTGGGTCTGCGCGGTGAAGACCAACTTTCAAGTGACTCAAAGACCCTATTTAAATATAAATTAGCCAATCAACTTTTTCTCGATTTGCTTTTTGGTAGAACCAGTCAGCGCTATGAAGAGCTTTATAATTCAGGCCTAATCGACGATTCCTTTGGTTTCTCCTTTGATTTGGACAAGAGATTTCATTTTGCAGTGTTGACTGCTGACACAGAAAATCCGCAAATTTTAGGTCAAACTTTGCAAGAAGCCATAAAAAGTTATAAAATAGATAGAGATTTTAGTGAGGAACATCTCGACTTACTCAAAAGAGAAATGTTGGGAGATTATTTTAGTTCATTAAATTCGCTTGAATATATTGCGAATCAATTTTCATCAGAAATTTATGGTGACTTAACTTTCTTTGATTTCCCTGAAATTTTGAAAGAATTAAGTCTGTCAGAAATTGAAAAATTTGCTGACCAATTTATTTCTGAGATGAAAAAAGTAGAATTTACAATTTTACCTAAATAAATCCCTCTGTCAGTAAGACAGGAAAGCTAAAAATCTACTGACAGAAATTTAAGCATATCCGTAAGGGACTAAAGTCCCAACGGCTATCCTTTGACAGAAATTCAAGCCTATTAAAATCTTTCTGTCAGTAAAATAAAAGTCGCTCAAAGTTTCAGTGAAACTTTGTCAGCGCAATTTCTAAGGCGAGATAGTAAAAATCTCCAAAATAAACAAAGAACAGTGATAATTAACAATCGATGTGCAGTACAAAAATGAAGGGAGGATATGTTGACAATCAAAACAATCGGACAAGTCTTAAAAGAAAAGCGGACATCGCTTGGACTTGATCTTTCTGAAGCAGAACAATTAACTCAAGTACAAAAATTATATATCGTAGCACTGGAGACAGATGACTATAAAGCCCTACCGGGTGATTTTTACATTAAAGCTTACCTCAAACAATATGCAGAAAAATTGGGGTTGAATGCAGATAGAATTATTCAAGCCTATGATGAAGGCAAAGGAATCACAGTTGAGGATAAAGAGGATATCCTAGAAAATTATCATTTTGTGAAACCGAGTGAGCGAGTAGAACCTGAGGAAGAAGTGCCAAAAACATGGCGTCATTATGTACCAATTATTTCTTTATCAGCAGCGGCATTATTAATTGTAGTAGGTGTTTTTGCAGCGGTAATTATGAATAAACCAGAAACACCAGATTTAATAACCAATGATTATTCTTATTCAAAGAGTGAAGTTAGTACTTCTAAGTCTTCTACAAGCTCTACAAAACCATCAGAAAGTAGTACACAAGCAAGTAGTAGTACACCTGAACCAACAATTGCTATCTCAGGCTCAAGTTCGGCATTGATTGCCACAATTTCTAATATTTCTGACCCTATAAAAGTTGATTTTTCAGTTGCAGCAGGACGAACAATTTGGGTTGGCATGACGAATTCCAATGTTCCAGCAACTGGTCAAACATTATCTGATGGAGCAAATAGTCTGTCTGCTTTAGTGACAACAGGCGCAGAAAATTCAGTAATTACACTTGGAAGTGTTCAAGGGCTTACCATTACGGTTAATGGAAAAGCTCTTGATTTATCATCACTAACCACAACTGGACCAAATAAAATTACTTTACAAATTAATCGAACGACAAGCAATTCAGCTGCTCAATAAATAAAAGTTGAGGCTTATTTTAAGCTGTAAAAGGAGAACTATGAAAGAGAAATTACCCAATCAATTGACAATGGCAAGGATTTTTATGATTCCAATCTTTGTGATTTTATTTTATTTACCAGAAGGTGCACATTTTAATGGTTTTGTTTCACAAGACCATAGTTCAGTGATGTGGGTTATCGCAGCAATTGTATTTGCCGTAGCCTCATTTACTGACTGGCTTGATGGATATCTCGCCCGTAAATGGCATGTTGTCAGCAATTTTGGTAAATTTGCTGACCCATTGGCCGATAAAATGCTCAATATGGTTGCCTTCGTTGTTCTTGTTGGACTTCATGTTGTTCCAATGTGGGCTGTTACAATTATCATTTGCCGTGAGCTTGCGGTTACAGGATTGCGCCTCTTACTCGTTGAACAAGGTGGAGTTGTTATGGCGGCTGCAATGCCTGGTAAAATCAAAACTGCCACACAAATGTTGAGCGTTATTTTCCTTTTCATTGGAAATCCCTTGTATATAGGAACAGTCCTCTTTTATGTTTGTGTCTTCTTTACCATTTATAGTGGCTATGACTATTTTGCTAAAAATATGCAAGTTTTTAGAAATGCTGATTAATCATTTCCAAATAAAAAATAAAAAAATTCAAGTATTTCTACTTGGATTTTTTTATTTGGAGTGCCAGATATGGCACGAATAAAAGAAGTCGAAAAATCAGCTGTTATAATGATTTTAGAAAGGATATAGTGCTAATTTGAACCACTTGTAGTTCACAATAGAAAGGAGATTTTTGCACAAATGAACAGAAAATATTATTACAAAAAAAGTCTTGCGCCCTGAGTGTAAAAAGGAGAAAAGCAAATGAAAAAATTTAAAATTGGAAGCCTCATCGCACTACTACTGGGATTAGTTCTGTTTACAGGACTAATCGTTAATGCTGATGAATTCACGGATGTTGGAAGTCTTTATGATAAAGCTGTCAAAGAAAACATTATTGATCCTAATCTTTATCCAAAAGCAAATTGGGAAAAAGACGAAATTTCTACCATGCGTCCCTCTTATGAAGAATACAAAAATTATGATTCATCAATCACTTATGAATCATGGCTAAAGCTCAATAATTATGGTGTTATGACTGACACAAAAGAACCAGTCTTACAACTTAAAACCCCCGCTGAGTCAAATATTAGACTGAGAACGGCACAAGATAATATTGACAAATTCTGTCGTGATACCCAAGCCGGTGATATTTTAATCGTTGGTGGAGACTTTCCTACGGGAGTAATTGGACATGCAGCTATCTTAAATGCGGACGGTTATGTTTTAGAAATGCCAGGTGGGGCTAATTGGTTTTGGGGAATAGCAGATAATAATCGTCAACTCCCTAAAAGACAATGGATTACTGAACATATTAAAGAATGGACATCTGTTTACAGAATAAGAAATACTGGTTTAGCAAGACAAGTTGCTCAATATGCAGATACTCATTATTATTCTACCACTGGAAGTATAACTAAAAACATTCATATTGATTATAGAATTACCACTGATATTAAAGGAGTAAATCCTAACTATTGTTCAAAATTAGTTTGGCAAGCTTATTATTATGGCACTGGTGATTTACCGGTTATGTATGGGATAGGAAGTGGAGTTGTCGTACCGACAGGGTTACCCGCTTTATTTACCCAAGCATACGCTCCTTATCAGGTAGGAAGATACTAAACTATGACAATCAAAAAAACAATTCCTATTTTACTGACCATTTGGCTTTGGCTCTCTGCTCCCTTCTTTAGCCAGATTAGTTTTATGAATAAGTCTTTTGAGCTTATCGGTAAGATGCTAAGTAAAGTAAGTCCAGTCGATTGGCTGGTGCCTGTCTTACTATTGTTAGGAATTCCCGCTTTTTCCTTTATCTTCTATCTTTACTTTTATATCAAAGAAAAAAATAATGATTTAAATCTAGTCTACCTTCTATTTGCTACGCTTTGCTTTTTAAGCCTTATGGTTTTCGGTGTTATTACATCAATAGGATTAGGCTATCTTTTATGATAAGGAGGAACCGATTATGTTTTTAGTGACTATAGTATTTCTAGCCTCAATCATTTTTGTAGCAGGAATCTTTTTTCTAATCGTTAAATTGGTATCCAAGATAAAAAAGTCGGACTGACATTGAATCGAAAGTAGAAGACCCTCTTCAGGGTCTTTTTATATCTTAAAAAACTGATTCAGGACTTGAAAGCGCAAACAAATAGTTATATAATAAAACTATATTATTAAAAGAGGGATAATTAGATGAAACAAAAGTCACAAAATTATGGTACTTGTTTCAAAGAGTTGCGTCAACTGGCAGGTTTTAAATATAAAGATTTAGAATCAATTATTTCTAAAAATGGAATTGTTAGGTTTGAAAACGCGACTTCAAATATTTCATTTGAGAGATTAGCTGAACTTTTAAAATTTATGGGTTATACTTTGAGTGACTTTATGTATTTATCTGGAGAAAGTCGAGTTGATGAAGTTTATGGGGAAAAGTTTCATATCATTCGCTACCAGCAAGGCTATCGTGATGATTTTTTTATTCCAGTTGGTGTAAATCCTGTTCGTTTGAGCCTATTTGAAAGTGGAAAAATTTTGCTACCTTATGATGTGATTGATGCAATGCTTGGGCTCATGCATATTCCGGAACAGGATTTTTCTTATATTATCAATGGAAGTAAGGATGATTATTTTGTTCATTATATCAACTGGTTGGATAGGATACACTTAAGAGAAGAATTTGCGGAAGCAGAAATGATTCAAAATGAAGCACACAAATATGCGAATAATCAAGAAATAAAAGTTAAGATCCTTGAAGAAAATTTTGAAACTTTGAACTATAACAATGAGTGGCTTGAATTGCATTCGCAAGAAAGATTGACCAGACAATACACCGATTACCGTGTCTTAGAATTAACTGCTAAAGCTTGTCATCAAATATTAAATGATGAAGAAGTAACAGAAATTGGTGATTTTTTATTTGGAATCGAGCTTTGGCTTGAATATAGTTTAGGAATTTTGGCTTTAAATGCTTGGCAACTCCCTTACTCTTTAGTTTATGCAATAATATCAGATATTAATTTACACGAGAAAGAATATAAAGGTAAATTAATTTATCGACGTCGTATTGTACAGACTGCCGGGCGATGTGCTATGACACTCATAAGTAGAGGGGAAACCCAAAAAGCAAGTAACTTATTATCAATGGTTCATCACTATGCAGAAGGACTTGATACACATGTCCAAGGACTTTATCGCTTTGCTTGGGCTTATTTAGATTATAGGAATGGAAAAATAGAAGGTCAAAAAGAAATGCTTAGAGTGATTGCCTTATTTGACTTTTTAGAAGTTCCTATTAGTCGTGATTTTGCTCAAAAATATTATAATCGCCATGTTCTTAATTTAGAAGAATCATAGAAGTTAAAATATTTTCTAAATCCTACAAAAGTTGCTTGCTTTGGCTCACTTTTTGCGTTACAATAATAGAAAAGAGAGTGAGTGTTGGTGAAAGCTCATAGGGTTTGTGACAGTGTTTATCGGTGATAACGTTATAATCAATCTGAGGCTCTGATTTTCTAGGAGCAAATTTAGGTGGTACCGTGCAATGATGCACCCTAGAGCGAGAAGCTTTAGGGTGCTTTCTTATGTAAACGGTATCTTTGAAATGAATGTTCAAACCCAATGAATAATCATAAAGATTTCTACTCCCAGTTAACCGAAAGGAAAAAAATGAAACTTCAAAAACCAAAAGGAACAGCAGATTTACTGCCTGCTGAAACTGCAAAATGGCAGTACATCGAAGAAATTGCTCGTGGTGTTTTCAATGATTATAATTTCAAAGAAATTCGGACACCAATGTTTGAAAGCTATGAACTTTTTAGTCGTGCAACAGGTGAAACAAGTGATATTGTTACCAAAGAAATGTATGATTTTGAGGATAAAGGAGGACGTCATATTGCGCTTCGTCCAGAAGGAACTGCCTCAGCTGTTCGGGCTTATATTGAGAATAAACTCTATGCCCCTGAAGTAGTAAAACCAGTGAAGCTATGGTATGACGCACCAATGTTTCGTTATGAACGTCCACAATCAGGACGTTTACGTCAATTTCATCAATTTGGTGTAGAGTGTTTAGGAGTGAAAAATCCAGCAGTTGATGTAGAAATTATTGCAATGGCTGACACACTTTTCCGCCAGTTAGGAATTACTGGTCTTAAACTAGCTCTAAATACACTTGGAGATATGGAAAGTCGCATGGCTTACCGTCAAGCATTGATTGATTATTTGACTCCTTTTGAAAATCAACTTTCAGAAGATAGCCGTCGTCGTCTCAATGAAAATCCTTTACGCGTTTTGGATAGTAAAGAAGCAGAAGACATCGCAATTGTTAAAAACGCTCCAGCTATTTTAGACTATCTCAATGAAGCTTCAAAGGCTTATTTTGAAGAAGTGAAAGCCTTGCTTGAATCCTTACATATTGAGTACACTATTGACCCAAATATGGTTCGTGGTTTAGATTATTATAATGATACAATTTTTGAATTTATTGTTGATTTTGATGGCAAAGATTTGACTGTATGTGGTGGTGGACGTTATGATGGGCTAGTTGAATATTTCGACGGACCAGCAACTCCTGCCTTTGGTTTTGGTTTAGGAATTGAAAGACTTTTGATGATTGCTCAAAAACAAGAAATTAATTTCATTCCTGAAGAAACTTTGGATGTTTATATTGCTGTAATGGGCGAAAAAGCAAATCTTGAAGCAACAAAATTAGCTGAAAGCCTACGTGAACAGGCCTTTAAAGTCGAACGTGATTTCTCAAATCGAAAACTAGGAGCGCAATTTAAAACGGCTGAAAAATTGGGTGCTGAGTTGATTATTACACTTGGAGAAGATGAGATTCGCACAGGTCAAATCAAAGTGAAACATAATCAAACACGTAAACAAGTAGAAACAACACTTAAAGCTGTTCATGAATCATTTGCACCGATTTTTGAAGAGATTTATGCGGATGAAGAACTTTAAGTGACTTAAAGCAGGGGTGAATTGATGACGGATTGTCCATTTTGTCAGATGAAAGATACAATCTTTGAAAATGAATTGGCACAGGCATTTTATGATGCCTATCCAGTCAGTGAAGGTCATATGTTGATTACGCCTAAAAGACATGTGTCTTCATATTTTGAGATGACCAAAGCTGAGAGAAAAGCAATTGAAGAACTTTTAGACTTATCAAAAGATAATTTAACTGAGAAATTTCATGCCGAGGCCTACAATATTGGCATTAATGTTGGTAAAGCAGCTGGACAAACTGTTTTTCATTGTCATGTTCATCTAATACCGCGGCATCAGGGAGATGTAAAGAATCCAACCGGTGGTGTTCGTGGTGTCATACCTGAAAAACAAAACTATAGATAATAAAAAGAAAGAGGAGTAAAATTTTACTTTGTGTACTAGAAGAGTAAAATTTACATTTATATGAAACGTACAAATTACGCGGGAAATATTACAGAAGAATACTTAAATCAAACGGTTACGGTTAAAGGCTGGGTAGCCAAACGCCGTAATCTTGGTGGATTAATTTTCATTGATTTACGTGACCGAGAAGGGATTGTCCAAATCGTTGTCAATCCTGAAACAGCAGCGGCTGATGTGGCAGAAGCAGCTGATAAAGCACGCAATGAATTTGTTCTTGAGGTGACAGGTAAAGTTGTTGAGCGCGCAAGCAAGAATGACAAAATTAAAACTGGTGGTATTGAAATTGAAGCGACTGCCATTGAAATTTTGTCTACTTCTAAAACAACACCTTTTGAAATTAAAGATGATGTTGAAGTTCTTGATGATACTCGTTTGAAATATCGTTACCTTGATTTACGTCGTCCAGAAATGCTTAAAAATATCACAATGCGTCATGCGACGACTCGTTCAATTCGTGAATATTTGGATGGAGCAGGATTCATTGATGTTGAAACACCATTTTTAAATAAATCAACACCAGAAGGAGCGCGTGATTATCTTGTTCCATCTCGTGTTAATAAAGGTGAATTTTATGCTCTTCCACAATCACCACAATTAATGAAACAGCTTTTAATGACTGCTGGACTTGATCGTTATTATCAAATTGTTAAATGTTTCCGTGATGAAGATTTACGTGGTGACCGTCAGCCAGAATTCACACAAGTCGATTTAGAAACATCATTTTTGTCAGAAGAAGAAATTCAAGATTTGACAGAAGAGTTAATTGCTAAAGTCATGAAAGATGTGAAAGGAATTGATGTCACTTTACCTTTCCCACGTATGAAATATGATGATGCCATGAACTTTTATGGTTCTGACAAACCTGATACTCGTTTTGAATTGTTACTGACAGATTTGTCAGCACTTGCTAAAACAATTGATTTCAAAGTTTTCCAAGAAGCAGAAGTTGTTAAAGCGATTGTTGTCAAAGATGCTGCTGACAAATATTCTCGTAAGGCAATTGATAAATTGACAGAACAAGCCAAACAAAATGGGGCCAAAGGCCTTGCTTGGGTTAAATTTGAAAAAGGTGAATTTGCTGGTGGCGTTTCTAAATTCTTAGCAGAATCTACTGACAGCTTTGTTAATGAATTGAAATTGACTGACAATGACTTGGTACTCTTCGTTGCTGACAGTCTTGATGTAGCAAATTCAGCTCTTGGTGCGCTTCGTTTAACGATTGGGAAACAACAAGGATTGATTGATTTCCGTCAGTTCAATTTCCTTTGGGTCATTGATTGGCCTATGTTTGAGTGGTCAGATGAAGAAGAACGTTATATGTCTGCTCATCATCCGTTTACTTTACCAACGAAAGAAACACAAGCCTTTTTATCTGCTGACGGACATAGCAAAGATTCTGATTTGAAAAAAGTTCGTGCCCATGCTTATGATATTGTTTTAAATGGTTATGAACTTGGTGGAGGGTCATTAAGAATTAATACCCGCCAACTTCAAGAAGAAATGTTGAGCGCTCTTGGCTTTAAATTAGAAGATGCAAACGAACAATTTGGTTTCTTGCTTGAAGCACTTGATTATGGTTTCCCACCACATGGCGGTTTGGCGCTAGGTCTTGACCGTTTCGTAATGTTGCTTGCTGGAAAAGACAATATCCGTGAAGTAATTGCTTTCCCTAAAAATAACAAAGCCTCTGACCCAATGACACAGGCTCCATCCATAGTTGCTGAAAAACAACTGGAAGAATTGAGTATTAAACTTGCAAACAAAGATCAATAAAATTCTCGGCGGCCTTCTAGATAGAATTGGACTTTATCAAGTTTTAAAATCTATTGGCGCTGAAAAAATGGCAAATAAATTTTCGGCAGCAGTTGTTTATGCTGTCTTCTCATCATTCGCATTGAACTTTTTCTATCAGCCAGGACATGTGTATGCTTCTGGTGCGACGGGGGCAGCTCAGGTTGTTACTGAATTAGTAGCAAGAATAAGTGGTCATAATATCTTACCTATTTCTGCTTCTTTGATATTAGTAAATGCGCCACTTTTCATTCTTGCTTGGCGAGGAATAGGCAAACAGTTCACCGTTTATACAGTGATTACAGTTGTTATGAGTTCAGTTTTCATCCATTTTATTCCAGTGACGCCCTTAACTCATGAGCCAGTTATTAATGCTGTCTTTGGTGGGGCAATTATGGGATTTGGTGTTGGGAATGCAATGAAATCTGGGATTTCTTCTGGAGGGACTGACATCGTCAGCCTCTATATGCGTAAGAAAACAGGAAGAAGTGTTGGAACTTTGGCATTTCTGGTCAATGGTGTGATTATTTTTACAGCCGGAGTTCTTTTTGGCTGGGAATACATGCTCTATAGTTTAATTGCTATTTTCGTTAATTCTCGTGTACAAGATGCAATCTTTACAAGACAAAAACGTCTTCAAGTAATGATTGTAACTAAAAATCCAGAATTACTGACAAAGAAATTAGTGAATCGTTTTAAACATGGAGTAACCATTTTACATGACGCGGAAGGTGGCTATACACATACCAGTCAGACCGTCCTCATGACTGTCATTACAATGTATGAATATCAGGAATTCAAGGATATTATTCAAAAATATGACGAACATGCTTTTGTATCAATATCGGAGAATGTTCGAGTGCTTGGAAAATTTGCAGAAGTAGAAGACTAACTGCTTAGGTTTTACATTGAAAAAAGAAAGATAAAAGGGAGAAAGCCAAAAGGAGGACTTTCTCCCCTTATTATCTGAAAAAATAAAGGAGGAAATAAAATGAAAAGATTTGCACGAGTACATTTTTTGTACTTGCTTGCCATCGCAATTGGTACTGGAATTTATGCTTTTGGCTTTGTCGCCTTTAATATGGCGAATCACTTAGCTCAAGGAGGGGTCGCCGGACTTTCTTTGATTTCTTATGCTTTATGGCATATTGACCCTTCTTATGTTCAACTTTTAATCAATATTCCTCTTTTGATGATAGGTTATCGTTTTTTAGGAAGAAGAACCTTTATTTATACAATTTGGGGAATTGTGAGTTTAGCTGTTTGGATCTGGATTTTCCAAAGGGTCAGTTTTACAATTAATATTGGAAATGATACTCTAATAGCCGCTTTACTCGCCGGAGTCTTTTCAGGTTCAGGAATTGGATTAGTCTTTCGCTTTGGTGGAACAACAGGTGGGACGGATATTCTTGCTAAGTTATTTCAAATAAAAAAAGGAATTCCTGTTGGGCGAATGCTCTTTATCTTTGACTCTTGTATTTTGGCTCTATCTTTAAGTTATGTTGACCTTAAACATATGATGTATACTTTGATTGCCAGCTTTATTTCAATGCAAATGATTAATTTGATTCAAAATGGTGGTTATACAGTTCGGGGAATGCTTATTATCACAAATCATCATGTAGAAGTTGCTAAAACAATTATTGAAGAAATTGGCCGAAGCGCAACATATTTACACGGTGAAGGAGCCTATTCAGGAACTGAAAAAGAAGTGCTTTACGTTGTTCTTAACCCAAGTGAAATACAAGAAGTAAAACAAATTCTATCGGTAATTGACCCGAATGCCTTCGCTTCAGTCATCAATGTTCATGAAGTTGTGGGAGATTTCTCTCCTAAACGGGGTAGATTTAAAGATTTAAAAAAATAAAATAGCTCATTGAGCTATTTTTTTTAAGATATTTAAGTTAAAAAGGGAGAAGTTTTCAAAAGTTGACTAAATTCTAAATTTAAACTACAATAGATTTAAACGTCCTTGCCCTCGGCAAGGATATTTCATCGAAATTTTTGAGGAATATTATGAAAAAATTATCTAAGGTGCATTTTTTGCAACTTCTTGCTGTTACAATTGGTACAGCAATCTATGCCTTTGGTTTTGTTGAGTTCAACATGGGGAACCACTTGGCTGAAGGTGGAGTCGCTGGGCTTTCATTGATTGGTTATGCTTTATTGAATATTGACCCTTCCTACACCCAGCTTATCTTAAATATTCCACTTTTAATTCTTGGCTATCGCTTTCTTGGGCGCCGAACCTTTGTTTATACAATTTGGGGAATCGTGAGTCTTTCAATCTGGATGTGGATTTTCCAACGGATTCCAGTCGCAATTAATGTTGGACATGATTATTTAATCGCTGCTTTGCTCGCTGGTGTATTTGCCGGAACAGGAATTGGTTTAGTTTTCCGTTTTGGTGGAACGACTGGTGGGGCCGATATTATTGCCAAGCTTTTGCAGATTAAGGCTGGGGTCGCTGTTGGGCGAACTTTCTTTATCTTTGATGCTTGTGTGATGTTACTTTCATTAAGCTATATTGATTTACGCCATATGATGTACACTTTGATTGCAAGTTTTGTGGCAGCACAAGTAATTAATGTGGTTCAATCTGGTGGTTATACGGTTCGAGGAATGCTTATTATCACGAATAACCATGCTGAAATTGCTAAAGCAATTATTGAAGAAATCGGTCGTAGCGCGACTTATTTACATGGAGAAGGGGCTTACTCAGGAAATTCTAAAGAAATTTTATATGTTGTTTTAAACCCTGGAGAAATTCAAGAAGTAAAACAAATTTTGTCTATTCTTGACCCGAATGCTTTCACATCAATTATAAATGTTCATGAAGTCATTGGTGATTTTACTTATCCACGCAGTCGTTATAAAGTGGCTAAAAAAGGAAAAAAATAGCTCCAGAGAGCTATTTTTTATTTTTGTCAGTGAAATTAATTATCTTGAAAGACGTGCGCCTTCAATTTCACCGGTAGATTTGACTCCTTCAACAGAAAAACTATCTGCATTGATTCCAGTTTTGATATTTTCCAACTGCTTAATTGTCTTATCTAACTGAATCAAGTTTTGAACATTGTATTCAAAAGTATAATTACTAATTTCTCGTTTTGCTTTCTTCAGGTGAATAATAGCTTTTTCGATTTCTTCAGTGGCTTTTGTTGTACGCATATAGAAAACCCTTTCTATTTTCGGAATTGTGTGAATATTTATTTCTATATTTATTATAACTAAAAAACCTGGAAATTTCCAGATTTCATATCGTTTTATTTGATTCCATTCACAAAATTATCGAGAATAGTGATAATTTCTGCTTGTGATTCTGCTTGATTGACAGCAACTTTTACTTTTGCTGCACGAGAAGCTCCTTTTAGGTAATATGCTGCATGCTGACGAAATTCTCGGCTAGCAAGATTATCACCTTTTAATTCGACGAGACGTGCCAAGTGAAGTTTTGCAATTTCCATTTTTTCCGCAACTGTTGGTTCAGGCAATAGTTCACCTGTTCGTAGATAATGCTCGGTACGATGAAGAATCCAAGGGTTTCCAAGGGCTGCTCTTCCCATCATGACCGCAGTGACGCCTGTTTCATCAATCATGCGTTTCGCATCTTCAGGAGTCTTGACATCGCCATTTCCGATGACCGGAATATTGACATTTTCGGTCAATTTTTTGAGCCAGTGCCAATTTTCTTGAGCATTTCCTGTATAAGCTTGTGCTTTGGTTCGTGCATGCATAGAAACAGCCGCTCCGCCTCCCGCTTCAATCGCTTTAGCATTTTCAACTGCAAAAAGGTGGTCGTCATCCCAACCAATTCGGATTTTCACTGTTAGTGGTCTTGAAATAGCTTTAGAAACAGCAGAGACCACATCATAAACTTTATCAGGATCAAGCAAAAGACGAGAACCGGCTTCATTTTTAGTTACTTTCGGTACTGGGCAACCCATATTGATATCAATAATATCAGCAACAGTATTTGCTTCAACAAATTTGGCTGCTTCAACCAAAGTATCTACTTCACCCCCAAAAATTTGCATTGAGAGTGGATGAGGTACCCCTTCAAAATCCATCATTTCCAAAGTTTTTTTGTTGCGATGTTCAATTCCTTTATCAGAAATCATTTCAGTTACAACAAGTCCAGCTCCAAATTCTTTAGCAGTAGTCAGAAAAGCTTTATTCGTAATTCCGGCCATTGGTGCTAACACAATTTTATTTTTTATTTCGATATCGCCAATTTTCCACGATTCGTTGTAAATTTTGTCCATAGTCATAAAGAATATTATAGCAATTTTTTGAGATTTCACAAGGTTTTAAGGCTTAAAAAATACTGACAAAATTGTCAGTATCTATTTTTTTACTAAATAATGTAATTCAACAAATTGTCCGTAGGTTTTTGTATCAATCAGTTGAAGTTTCTCTTTGTAATTTCCTGACGGAAAAAGTGGAATTCCGCCTCCTAGTAAAACTGGGGCAATGGTAACTTGTAATTCATCAACCCAATGATTTTCAAGAAAAAGTTTGATGACTTCTCCGCCGCCAACAACCCAGATATTTTTGTCAGTATCCGCAAAATTTACTGACAGCTCTGTCAGTTTTTCTTTGTCAATAAAAACGATATTGTCAGTAGAAGAAATTTCTTGATGAGTTAAAATATAAGAAGTTTTGTCAGAATAAGGCCACTGACCGGCTTGCTCTTTTTCTAACCAATCATAAGTCTTTTTCCCCATAATGATTGTATCAATACCACTATAAAAAGCACCATAGCCGTTATCACCCTCACCCTCAACATCAAAAAGCCATTGGAGACTTTCTTCTTTGGTGGCAATATAGCCGTCTAATGTAGAAGCAATAAAAAGTTTTACAGTCATTTTTCTCAATTCTATTTACTGATAGAATTTCTGTCAGTAAAATAATTAGTTATTTTACTTAAGGAGTGCTTTTAATTCATCTTCAGAATACTCATATTTGTTTTCACAGAATTGACAAATAATTTCAGCACCGTGATCCTCGGATATCATTTCCTCAATTGGTTCTCTTCCTAAAGATTTAATGCCTTCAAGGAAACGTTCCTTACTACAATCACATTTGAATTCCAAAGGAAATTCGCCAAGATTTTTGTATTCCATATCGCCATAAATATTGTCTAACATCGTTTTTAATGGTTCTTCACTTGTCAGCATTGTTGCAATTGAAGGCATACTTTTGATATTATGTTCAATTTCGGTAATTTCTTCGTCAGTAGCATCTGGCAAAGCTTGCAACATAAATCCACCAGCAATTTTGACTGTATCTGAGTCTTTATTAAGCAAAACATTCACACCAACAGAAGAAGGAGTTTGTTCTGAACTTAAAAAATACCAAGCTAAGTCTTCGCCAATTTCACCAGTAATTAAATCAACTTGACCACTATAAGGTTGTTTAAGTCCCATGTCTTTGACCACAACTAAAAAGCCATTACCAACAAAAGGAGCAACTAATACTTCACCAGTTGAAGCTTTTTTATAGTCGAGTTCACGATTTTTGACATAACCTTTGACATGGCCGCGGCTGTCAGCGACTGCGATGATTGGACCCATTGCCCCATCACCCAGAACTTTAACTGTAATTTTAGTATCACCTTTTTCATTAGCTCCTAAAATTTGTCCAGCAATCAATGTACGACCTAAGGCAACCGTCGAAGTTGGCCATGTTTGATGGCGTTCCTGTGCTTCTTTCACAGTTAGGGTTGAATCCAAAGCAAAAGCTCTGAAATGCCCATTTTTTGAGATTGATTTGATAATTTTATCCATGAGTCTATTGTACCACAAGACCCCAACTGACCTCAATAGAGCACAAAAATTGTCAATCAATAAATGATATAAAAGCAAGAAAAAACCTCAGATTTTCCTTTGACGTTTGAGAAATCTTAAAAGTGTTTGTTAAGAATAAAGGATTTTGATAAACTAATAGCAGTAAATAAATTTTTTGAACATATTATTACTAAAAACAACAAAAAAATGATAATGAAGATGAGAGAGGCCTGCTATGGAATTTGAAGATTATTTTAAAAATGATGAGTTAATGAACATTGTCAGAGAAACTGTAAAATTGGTCTTTCCTGAAGTACAAGAACGGATTTCCTACGGAATGCCTGCATGGTTTAAGGATAAGAATGTCCTTATTTATGCAAGTCCTCAAAAAAAGCACTTAGGAATATATCCCAAACCAAACTTCATTGAAAATAATAGTGCGTCTCTTAAAGAACAATACGAATGCAGTAAAGGGACCATAAAAGTCCCTTATGATGTTGAAACCAATGAACTCAAACGCTTAGTTAGTGAGATTGTAAAATGGAACTTGGGCCATAAAATTTAACTGGTGTTTTGATAATAAACTATAAAAATTATTTGTATTTGTAAATTTATGTATCCTGAAACCAATTATTAAAAGAAAGAATGTGAATTATGCGAACTGTACCACTTGGACCAATATTAATATTTATTGCTTTTTTTATATTAATTTATATAGGACTAGTCATAGCAATTATTTTAACTGCTTTTATCAATGCAGTTCGTAAAAATGAAAATGTAGATGAATCATTTTTAGATAGATTTGAACGTCTTAATAAAGAATATTTTTATACGATGTTTAAGAAAGGTTACAAGCCTAAAAAAGAATCTTTGCCCGAATGGATTCGTTGGATAAGTAAGCCCTGAGAATGGTATTTTAAAATAATCATATGTAAAAACTTAATATAAATTAATTGAACCAATACAGAAGTAAAGGATAATAAAAATGGATATGAGAAGAGCTAAAAGACAGGTCACAGATATTGAGCTAATTAAAAAACTGGTTGAAGAAGTACAAGTCGTTCGTCTGGCCATAAATGGAGAAATTTACCCCTATGTAGTACCAGTAAATTTCGGCTATTCTTGGGATAATAATGATCAACTAACATTGTATATTCACGGAGCAAAAGAAGGAAAGAAAGTATCAATGCTAGAAAAAAATCCTTTAGTTGCTATCGAAATGGATAGTCATCATAAGCTAATCGAAGGAAATAAAAATGCTTCAACTTATTCTTACGCTTATCAAAGTTTGATTGGTTTTGGAAAAGCAGAAATGATAGAAAATTTGGACGAAAAGAGGGCGGCATTGGAGCTTTTAATGGAGCATGCAGCAAAAGGAAAAGAATACGACCCCATGCCAGAAAAAATGTTAGAGCGAGTTGGAGTAATAAAAATTGAATTGGACTCATATACTGTAAAACAAAATATCCATCCTGAGGAAAAAAATTAGAAATTTTGGGGACCTATATTGTTAAGCTACATAAAAATGTTCTTTAAAAGAGAATGATTTTATATAAATTATGAAAATTTGGAGTAGAAAATGATTAGAAAAAAGGAGTGGGAGAAATCCTTTAAAAATGTAAATGGGCGTGAGCCTAATGAAGAAGACTATGAAAAGGCTCTTTCACTAGGATTGGTACGCGAGGAGTCTAGTGTTCCAAACTCTAATAAAAAAACAGTGCTTGTTTTAGGAACTGTTATTGTGAGTCTTTTAATATTTGCGATAGGAATTTTATTAACGATCTTTTTCTATCCCAGTCCAAAGAGTTCACAAGCAAGTTTTGCTAGTAGCACTTCTCAATCTTCCAAAAAAGAAAGGGAGTCTACAGATACTGGCTCTTCAATTAATTACAAGGATTCATCAAAATTATCACAAGAAGATCAGGAAAAACTTGAAGAAGGATATAAATCTATTGAACTTGAGAAAGAGGATTGGCATAGACAAATGTTGCGAGATATCATTACCATGTATGCTGAACCAAAAATAAGTTATAGTGACAGTCAGTTTCAAGAAAAATATGATAGCGATTATAAGCAGTGTACAGAAGCGATTGAAAACAAAGTAAAAGAAATACTCCCTGAACATTTAAGAGCTTATACTGAGGCTCATTATGAAAATGGAGGATTAGGACTTCCTACTTTTGATAATATAATAAATGAAGCAAGAACATATTATAATTCAACCACTAAAAATTGGACATATCCTCAAGATTCATAATTTTTCAATCACAAACATAAAAAACAAATTGATATGGAATAAGAGTTTAACAACTAGGAGTAGTTATGAAAAAAAATTATTTTATGGGATCTTACTTTTCTTGTAATATTAACACTATCGTCATGCTCAAAGAATAAAAATAGCAAGTACGATTCAGTAATTTCAGATTTAAAATCAGAACTTGCTGTTAAAGGGGATTCGAAGCTTACTTTTGATAATTATGAATGGAGTTATAAAGTCGTTCATAATGTGACAAATGCAGATATTTCTAAAGGAGATATGATTGAAGTTTATCCAAAAAAAGAAAGAGATTCAAAAAGGCTATTTAATATAAATATAGATTCACAAATGGGGGATTCTTATGCACAAAGTAAAATTATAGTCCTGCAAAAAATAGTTTCTAAAATTGCTAAGAAGCTACCTAACGATAATTCTGAAATTACTCTAGGTTTTAAAAGTCAACAAAAAAGTAAAAGAATTGTCCCAGTTGCTCGTTCTCTAAAATCTATGGATGCATTTCCGATAAATGATTGAGAAAATAAAGTTTTCTAAGACAATTAGCACTAATAATCCGAAAAAATATAGCTTATTTTGCTAAAATATTAAAATTTGTATTAGGGTGCAAACTATAATCTCAAGATAAATGTAATCTATCATCCAACTGGATAAAATCCATTTTTATAAAATAGAAAGAATTTAGAACATGAAAAAAGGCGACATCATCATCTTAGCTGATGGACAGAAAGCTACCGTTATATTTGGTGATGAATCAAATTATCAACATAGCTGTATTGTAAAATTGGAAAATGGTCAATTAAAAGTAGTTGAAGAAAAAAATATCTCGCTTCTTTCACTAAATTAATAACTCAAATGTCAGATAAGTGATAATAATTGTATAATGGATATTTTGCTAGCTCTTAACTGAAGAATGTTGTCCTGTCTTTTATTCGTTTTCTAAAATTTAAAGAATCGAAACTTACAAGTTGTAACAAAAATAATAAATATCCATGGAAATTGTTCAAAGCATTTAAAGTTGTCAATCTTAAATCCGTTGCTTATAGCTTTTTATTTAGTAGAATAATGAAAAAGCTCATCCTCAATAGCTTTGAGAGGTTAGAAAATGGTTAATATGTTTTCAGTTATAATAAATTCAACGGTTATCTACTGGGCAACAGCCCTAGATTTACTTATATTACTAGCAATATTATATGTTCGTTTTGATAAAAAAAGTCATTTATCTATTACTTTGGGACAAATAATTGGTTCTTTTGCACTTGTATTGGTCAGTTTATTTTTTGCGGTCATCCTAAAACTTGTTCCAGAAGAGTGGATTTTAGGCTTACTGGGCCTGATTCCTTTAGGACTAGGAATAAAATATTTATTCTTTGGGGATGATGATGACGATGAAGAATTAGATGAATTGCTACAAAAAAGGAAAAATAAAAGCTTGCTTGGAACTGTTATTATCATTTCTTTTGCGAGTTGTGGAGCGGATAACATTGCTTTGTTTACTCCATTTTTTATGACACTGTCAGCAAATAATTTGCTATTATCTATAATAATTTTTGCCTTAAACATATTAATTTTAGGGCTTCTTGGAAAAACAATTGCAAAAATTCCTCACCTTCATGACGTTTTAGAAAAAAACAGTCGTTGGATTCTTGCTTTTGTTTATATAATACTTGGAATAATGGTTTTACTAGAAAGTGGAACAGTCTCCAAAATTCTCAGTTTTTTGTAAAACATAATTTAAAGATTAAAAAAGTTCCGTATTTCCGAACGATAATTTAGATTTAATCAAAAGCATCAGGATTTTTTAAGTAAATCTTGATGTTTTTTGATAAAATAAAAAATAGTGCGATAGGAGCTTTCAAGAAATGATTTATCTTTTACTTTTGATAAATTAGTTCAAAAGTTGAAGAAGTTTTTTAGAAATGCCAGCCAAGCGAACTTGGAGCGTGCAAAATATTTTAAGAAAAGTGGATAGTCAAAACTATCCAAAAGGAGAATATTATGCCATCAGTAGTAGTTGTCGGAACGCAATGGGGAGACGAAGGAAAAGGTAAAATTACAGATTTCCTAAGCTCAAATGCAGAAGTTATTGCCCGTTATCAAGGGGGAGACAATGCAGGTCATACCATCGTCATCGACGGCAAAAAGTTCAAACTTCACCTCATTCCATCAGGAATTTTCTTCCCTGAAAAGATTTCCGTTATTGGGAATGGTGTCGTTGTTAACCCAAAATCACTGATTGAAGAAATCGCTTATCTCGCTGAAAATGGAGTTTCTGCAGAGAGCTTACGTATTTCAGACCGTGCACATGTTATCTTGCCTTACCATAAAAAATTAGACTTCCTTCAAGAAGAAGCCAAAGGCGATAAGAAGATTGGGACAACCATTAAAGGGATTGGGCCAGCCTATATGGATAAAGCAGCTCGTGTCGGAATTCGTGTTGCAGACTTACTTGACAAAGAAATCTTTGAGGAACGTTTACGTACAAACCTTGAAGCTAAAAACCGTGAATTTGTAAAAATGTATGATTCAGAACCAATCGAATTTGAAGAAATTTTTGAAGAATACTATGAATACGGTCAACAACTTAAAAAATATGTGACAGATACTTCAGTTATCTTGAATGATGCCCTTGATGCAGGAAAACGTGTCCTTTTTGAAGGTGCGCAAGGGGTAATGCTTGATATTGACCAAGGAACATATCCATTTGTAACTTCATCAAACCCAGTAGCTGGTGGGGTAACGATTGGCTCTGGTGTGGGTCCATCAAAAATTTCAAAAGTTGTTGGTGTTTGTAAAGCCTATACTTCACGTGTGGGTGATGGTCCATTCCCAACAGAACTTTTTGATGAAGTTGGACATCAAATTCGTGAAGTAGGACATGAATATGGAACAACAACAGGACGTCCACGTCGTGTTGGTTGGTTTGACTCAGTCGTAATGCGTCATGCAAAACGTGTTTCTGGCTTGACTAATCTTAGTTTGAATTCAATTGACGTTCTTTCAGGACTTGAAACAGTAAAAATTTGTGTTGCTTACGAACGTAGTAATGGTGAACAAATTACTCATTATCCAGCATCACTTAAAGAATTAGCAGATTGCAAACCAATCTATGAAGAATTGCCAGGATGGTCTGAAGATATTACTTCATGCCGGACTTTAGAAGAGTTACCAGAAGCTGCTCGTAACTATGTTCGTCGTGTTAGTGAACTAGTTGGCGTACGTATCTCGACTTTCTCAGTAGGTCCTGGTCGTGAACAAACTAATGTTTTAGAATCAGTTTGGGGCGTATAAAGTCCAAATAAAAAAGCCAGAGCATGCTCTGACTTTTTTTGTTTACAAGAAGGGTCCGAAGACTTGTGAACTAGAGTTTTTATTATTGACGTTGACATCAATTACATTATAAAAAGCATTAGAAGTATCAGCTACATCCCAGACAGCCAAAACAATGTGATAACCAGATCGATCAGTTGGAATGTTAATCGTGTGAGAGAGATTATTTGTTGCAGGAGAACCATCGTGATTGATTGTCCCTATAAGTTCTAATTCTGAACGTTTTAAAGGTGCATTTTGGTCCCAACCTGTTTTGGTCATATAGTAGTGCCACTTCGTTGTTTTATGAGGTGCAGTGTATTTCCAAGTGAAGATGTTAGAACCTGTACTAATAGATGTTTTTTTCCAGCGTGAACTAGTTTGATTATCTAGAACAAAGTCGCCTATTTGGCCTAAGCCTCCATTTGCAGAAGCAATCCGACCATCAGCGGGACCAGACTCTGGGAAGCCTTTAGGTGCTTCTAAAGATTGTGGGTTACTAATAACATTTCCGTAAATATTAAAAGCGGCGGTCCACCCTAAACTTTGAGAATCTAATTGTCCTTGATAGCCTCTAGCTGGTGGTGATTGAACATAACCATGAGCTGATACAGTATCTGCTTTAATTAAAAGGGAGACACTGAGTAGACCTGCAGCAACTAATAAACCAGTAAGTAGTTTTTTCATAAATTTATTCCTCTCCTATTTATAGCTTTTTCCATGGGCCAAATTCTCCTGATTGGTCAGGTTGTTGGCCAGTATTCCACCATTTTGCTTCATAATTTACTCCATTAAAAGTAACACGATCACCTTGAACATAAACTTTATCCTTTTGCCAAGTATTATTTTCCGCTGATGTGTCCAGTGTCATAAATGTAGCTCTGGCCGTATCAGAACGATTACCTGAAGGGTCAACTGCTACAACTTCAACGTTGTATTCAGTTTTTTTGGATAATCCAGTCACATCTGTAAGCCGGATGTACTTTTAAAAGATTGAGTACCAATCTTAATTTCATAGTGATCAATGCGGACATTGTCTGTAGATTTTCCTTGAATCGTGGCAGTAGAAGCAGTCACATTACTAATTGAAATTGTGGGCAAGGTTGGTTTTTCAGTATCTTCAATCGGTTGATTGTTAAAGAGCATTGGGGCGTATGTATTTACAAAATTATTATTATATTTTTCACCATTTGAATTGGTTCCAGCATCCCAATTTACTGACCAAGTCATTAAACCTTTTATTTCGTGACCAGAAGCTTTTAAGCGATTCAATGCATTTTTTACGGCATTGGGGTCTTTCACATAACCTGTTGCAGCAGCGTCATTATTAGATGGTAGACCAATAACGAATTTACTGGCTGGGATTTTAATAAACCCATCTGTTCCTGTTACGAAACGTTGAGTTAGACCATAGAGAAAATCTTCTTTTCTTTCGTCATTTGATTGAGAAATCCACAGATTTAAATCACTATCCCAGAAACCATCTCCTCCTTGATTATAGTATTGAGGATTGATGAAATCATAGTACGAATCTAAATTGTTGATATATGGTGCATATTTACCTGAACTTGTTAAGTAAGGAAATTCTGGAGCCATCGTAATCATAAAGTTTTTACCATCTTTTCGATAATGGTCTTTAACTTTTTTTAAAGCAGATGGGATAACAGTTTGATTATCTGCTGCTTCAATTGCAGCCTGTTCTAAATCAATATCTAATCCATCAAAGCCGTAAGTATCTACAAGACGAATGATTTCATTAACAAAATCATTTTCCTGACTTTTCTTTAATTCAATATGAGCGTCAGCTCCTCCTAAAGCGATTAAGACGCTCTTACCTTCGGCATTTAATTTTGAAATTTCGGCTCTGAATTCAGTATCAGTTTTGTTATAAGGCTTGAAAGTGGGAAGGGTTTGTCCTTCAGGTGTTTTCATAAAGGAAACATTAATTACATTGTAGCCTTCTTGTGTACTTGAAAGATTGAAGTCAGCAGAACTTCCTCCTTTATAACCATCTTTTCCTGTTGATTTCCAATTGTGCCAATAACCTACAAGCACTTTATCTTTTGGATTGACCATTTCACTAGCTGCATCTGCTAAGACTTGTTGCCCTCCTAATACAACAATTCCTATAGATGCTGTTACCAAAAAAGCCTTAATTTCTCTACGTTTTTTCACTGAAATCATAAATATCTCCTAAACAATAGTGATATTTTAAAGATTCCGGAATCTTGTTCTGTAAGCGCTAACTTTATTTTAACAATTTTTTTCCTTAACTAAAAATAAAAAGGTTTATAAAATAATTATTTTTGAAGGATAAAAAAACACTAATATTCATAAAATATTAGTGTTTTTCTTATTTTAAATCTTTAAGTAAAGAATCTAACCATTCTTTTTTAAAAGTTTCTCTTTGAATAGCAAAATCTAAAACCAAATAGTGGCCACTTTTTTTATTTTTTTCATCTTCACCAAAGAGGTCTTTTTGACGTTTAATCAGATATTCCAGTTTTTTCTGGTGGACAATACTTTCTTCTTCAATTAGTTTTTGGAGATTTTCTTCATTTTTGTCATCAAGAAAATATAGGCGGAGCATGAATTCATCTTTTTGAATTGGATAGCGGTCAACAGGGTGTTTTAACCACTCGTTAAATAGTTCGACTCCTTTTGGAGTAATTTGATAGGTTTTTTTCTCTAACTTTTCACCTACAATGTGTACATCAAAAGTAACGGCTTGATCGTTTAATAATACTCTAAGTGAAGGATAAATTTGCCCTGTGTTGGCTTGCCAAAATTCACCGACTTCACTTTCAAACTTTTTCTTAAGGTCATAACCACTTAATGGTTCGGTCTTTAAAAGTCCAAGTATAATATAAGATAATTTATCTCTATGGCTCATATTTTTTCTCCTTTATTTCCATGATACACAAAAAATAGTAAATTGTAAATTTTTGATGTAGAATTTAAACTTCATTTTTAAAAAACTGTCTATTCTATTATATATAACGAAATTTAAGGAAATCTAAATTGATAATTATTTAATGTTGATAAGCTGGTATTCTATTGATTTCTCAAATAAAGAAGAGACAAATTAAATATTATTTGTCTCTTCTTTACTATTTTTGACTTGAAAATTAATGCTTAATCATTTTATAATTTTGGTCAAAGTATTTTCCGTTACGAATATCATTTGTCATTTCTTTGTAAGGAGCTTGTGCGACGACTTCGTCATTATCTTTGCCTGCTTCAGCAGTATAAGTGATTTTTGCAAATTCTGGGACTAAATATTTAGGATAAGTTTCATATTTTTCGCGAGATTCATGCATTAAGTCAATAAAATCATTTTGGAAGCAGACAGTGATTTCTGGGTGTTCTTCTACCCATTTCGGGAAGAAAATCATGCCATGTAATTTTCCTTCATTTGGAAGAAAATCTAAGGCAACATCAGTACCAGTAGGTTCTGTCCATGTAATTTTATAAATCCCTTCGGTTAACATCACTAATGAAACTTCTTGGTCTTTGACCCAGCGGCCAGCGACCATTCCGCCATGGATACGGTAATCAATGATATGATCGTTTTTGACGTAGAGTTCATATTCCCAACCATTATCATAGGTATAGATAAAGTGTGTTCCGACAAAATCTTCTAAGCTTTTAAATGTTTTCATTAAATTTCTTCTTTCTAAACGTGTTTTATAAACATGTCTTAAATATATGTTTATTATAAAATATGTTTTTTGTTTTGTCAAGATAAAAAAATACACTTTCTTAAAGTTGACAAATCTTATGAAAGTGATAAAATTAAACATAGATGTAAGAAGAGTAGATTGTCTATGAAATTTGAGGGAATTGTGGTCACCGACTGAAAGCCACAATATGGAATTGCAATTGAAGTTCACCTTACTAAAGAAAGCTATTTTTAATCTATCATTTAGAGTGATAGTCTAAAATGTAGGCTTTTGTGTGAATTAAATAATTAAATTAAGTGATAAAATAGGATGGTACCGCGGCTTTCGCTCCTTTGGAGATGAGAGTTGTGGTATTTTTATTTTCTATTAAATTTGGCTCAAATCTCTTTTTAATAACAAATATATATTTTTCATAAGTTGAAAGGATAAAAATGAACTTACAAGAAAAAATTGAAGACCTTCGCAAGCGGACTTTGTCTGACTTACTCTCTGTTGCTGATGAAAAAACACTGAATAATTTAAGAACTGTGATGCTCGGTAAAAAGGGTGAATTGACTGAAATTCTGAAAGGGATGAAAGACCTAACTAATGAAGAACGTCCAGTTATTGGCGCACTTGCCAATGCTTTTCGTGATGAGTTTGGGGCAAAATTTGAAGCTAAAAAAGTGGAAATTGAACAAGCAGTAATGAATGCCGCTTTAGAATCAGAAACTTTGGATGTGACTTTACCAGGGAAAGCTCAGAAAAAAGGAAGTCGCCATATCTTAACTCAAACGCAAGAAGAAATTGAAGAAATTTTCCTTGGAATGGGTTATGAAATTGTTGATGGTTACGAAGTGGAAACGGACCATTATAATTTTGAGCGAATGAATCTTCCAAAAGATCATCCAGCTCGTGATATGCAAGATACTTTCTATATCACTAATGAAGTTTTACTTCGTACGCATACTTCACCTATGCAAGCTCGGACAATGGATGCTCATGATTTCTCTAAAGGTGGTTTACGCATGATTGCTCCTGGTCGTGTTTATCGTCGTGATACAGATGATGCCACTCACAGCCACCAATTTCATCAAATTGAAGGTTTGGTTGTAGATAAAAATATCACAATGGCAGACCTTAAAGGAACGCTTGACCTTGTCATGAAAAAAATGTTTGGTCAAGACCGTGAATTACGCTGGCGTCCAAGTTATTTCCCATTTACTGAACCTTCTGTTGAGGTTGATATTTCTTGTTTCAAATGTGGCGGAAAAGGCTGTAACGTCTGCAAACATACCGGCTGGATTGAAATTCTTGGTGCAGGTATGGTCCATCCCAATGTGCTTGAAATGTCTGGTTTAGATTCTTCAGTTTATTCTGGTTTTGCTTTCGGGCTTGGTCAAGAACGTATTGCGATGCTCCGTTATGGAATTAACGATATTCGTGGATTCTATCAAGGGGACGTACGATTCTTAGAGCAATTTGGAAAATAAAAAAAGTCAAAAAACTGTGAATAGAAAGTGAAATAAAATGCAAGTATCATATAAATGGTTAAAAGAGTTGGTGCCTAATCTTAGAGCGACATCGGCTGAATTAGAACAAAAGATGTCTACGTCTGGGATTGAGGTTGAAGGCGTGACAAGTCCAATGGAAGGTTTGTCAAAACTTGTTGTGGGAGAAATTTTATCAAGTGAAGATATTCCTGACACACACTTACACATCACACAAGTGAATGTTGGAGCTGAAGAATCATTGCAAATTGTTTGTGGTGCGCCAAATGTTCGTGTGGGTATGAAAGTAATTGTGGCACTTGTGGGTGCTCGAATTGCTGATAATTATAAAATCAAAAAAGGTAAAATTCGAGGAGTTGAATCTCTCGGGATGCTCTGTGCTCTTGATGAAATTGGGATTGATGAAAAAATTAATCCAATGAAGCATGAGGATGGTATTTTTGAAATGCCAGCGGATGCTAAAGTTGGTGATAGTATTTTCTCTTATCTTGATATGGATGATGAAATCATTGAATTATCAATTACACCAAACCGTGCGGATGCTTTGTCAATGCATGGGGCAGCTTGGGAAGTTGGCGCTATTTATGGTTTACCCGTTCAATTAGAAAAGAAAGATTTAGTAGAAGCTTCTGAATCAGCAGCAAGTAAAATTGCAGTAAAAGTTGAAACAGATAAGGTACCAACATATAAAATTCGTTTGATTGAAGGGGTTAAGATTGCTAAATCACCACAATGGTTGCAAAACCGTTTGATGAATGCTGGTGTGAAACCAATCAACAATGTAGTGGATGTGACGAATTATGTTTTGATGGCTTTTGGTCAACCTTTGCATAGTTTTGATTTTGCTAAATTTGGTTCTGATGAAATTTTGGTTCGTCAAGCTAAGGCTGGTGAAAAAATGACAACCTTAGACCATGTTGAACGTGAATTAGATGATTCTGATATTGTGGTTACCGCAAATGGACTTCCTGTAGCGCTTGGTGGTGTTATGGGTGGCGCTGATAGTGAAATTACTGACGAAACAACAAGTGTTGCCCTTGAAGCGGCTCTATTTGATGGGGCTTCAATTCGTAAAACTTCTCAAAAATTTGCTTTGCGTTCGGAAGCATCAAGTCGTTTTGAAAAAGGAATTAATGAAGGAACGGTTCGTGAGGCACTTGATTTTGCAGCAGCAATGATAGTTGAATTGGCTGGTGGAAAAGTTCTTTCAGGTGTTGTTGAATCAAATGATTATCAACCTATTTTGCCAAAAGTATCAATTACTTTGAGTCGTGTTAATAGTGCTTTGGGAACAGATTTATCTCTTGAGACTGTGGAGAAAATTTTTGTTCAACTTGGCTTTGGGGTTGAAGTTGAGGGTGAAAAATTTACTTGTGAAATTCCATCACGTCGTTGGGATATTCATATTGAAGCTGATTTAGTTGAAGAAGTAGCTCGTATTTATGGCTATGATAATTTGCCAAGTACTTTGCCTTCCTCACAAAATGCTGGTGAATTGACTCAAATGCAAAAATTCCGTCGTACGGTGCGAACAGGTCTCGAAAGTTCAGGGCTTAATGAAGTTATTGGTTATTCGCTTGTAACTCCAGAAAAAGCAACTGAATTTGTGGGTCAGCTTGAAACAACAACGCTTATGATGCCAATGACCGAAGATCGTCAAACACTTCGTGCAAACATGATTCCAGGACTTTTGGATATTGTAAATTACAATCAGAATCGTAAAAATGCTGATGTGGCAATTTATGAAATTGGCAATATTTTCTTACCAAATCCAGATGATATTCGTCCGATAGAAGTACCAAACCTTGCTTTTGCTATTTCTGGAAATGTTGTGGATAAATCATATAATGGACAAGCTGTTCCTGTTGATTTCTACTATGCTAAGGGAATTGTGGAAAACCTTCTCGAAGCATACAAAGAAGTAGAATTTATTCCAAGCAATAATCAAGCAGCGATGCACCCAGGACGGACTGCTGTCATTAAAATTAATGGGCGTGTGGCTGGTTTTGTAGGACAAATTCATCCGGCGACAGCTAAAAAATACGATATTGCAGAGACTTATGTTGCTGGTCTTGATATGCAAGTGATGCTTGAAGAATTACCAGCTCAAACTATCTTTACTGACATTCCGAAAGTTCAAGCGGTTCACCGTGATATCGCACTTTTGATTGATGCTGAAGTGACACATGCGCAAATTGTTTCTGTCATTAAATCAAGTCGTGTCAAAACACTTAGCCAAGTTGAGTTATTTGATATTTATCAAGGCAAAAACTTACCGGCTGGTAAGAAATCAATGGCTTACAGTCTCACTTTCCAACCTGTTGAAAATACAATGACAGATGATGAAATTACGGCTGCGGTCAATAAAATTACAAAAAATCTTGTGGAAAAATTGGATATAGAAATCCGTTAATTTGAAAAATTACTGACAAAAAAACTGTCAGTAAAATCTCTATTGGTATTTTACTGATAGAGATTTTTTTTTTAAAATAAATAATAAAGAAGTGAATGAAAATTTGCTTTCAGTAAATCAAAAGACTCTTGCGGAAGTGTTGTTTTGTATTTATTTTAAAATTATGTTAATCTTGGTAAAGATATTGCAATTAAAATCCTGAGGGGATATGTTAGAATAGACAAAGTATGAAGAATTTAATTCCTAAAAAAATAAAACAAGTTGGAATACTTGTGGGAGCTTTACTGATGATTTTGTCAGTACTACCATCTAATCTCTTAGGAGTAACAAAGGTAAATGCTGAGAGCTCTCAAACGGAAGTCAACCAAGAACTTACAAACTTCCAAACAGAACTCGATAGCAAATTAGCGCAGGCAAATAAGATTTATAGTCAAGCGCAAGAAGCTCAAGAAAAAGTTAAGCAGTCAAAGAGCAAAATCACAGAATATGAAAGCAAAATTGCTGAAACTGAAAATGATATTGTTCAACTCAAGGCTTCTGTCGCAAAACAAATGCGGGCAGTACAATCAAATGGTGGGGCTACGTTCTCATATATTGATGTCGTTGCGTCATCAAAAAATCTCTCAGAGATGATTACACGTTTGACTAATCTGAACGTAGTTTTGACAGCCGAGGCTGACCAAGCTAAATCTTTGATAGAAAAAGAAGCTTCACTTAAAACAATGAAAGTTAAATTGGAAGAAACGCAAGAATCTCTTGTGAAAAACCAAAATGACTATCAAGGACAAGTAGACAGCTTGCAAAGTAGTATTTCATCGCTTAAGGATAAAATTAGTTCTAATAAACAACTTTTGAGTGAAATGCAAGAAAAAGCAGCAGCAGAACAAAAAGCTCGCGATGAAGCATTGGCTAAATCGGTAGCTGAGGTTAAAGCTAAAGCGGAGCAAGAGAAGGCTAAGATTTCATCAAGTTCGTCAAGTACTCAAAACTCAAGCTCATCAAGTTCTCAAAGTTCACAGGCTTCAAGCGATAAAGGAACGGATAGTGCTAACAATGGCTCATCTACAACAACTTCTGGTGGTCGTACTTTAAATGTAGAAGCAACGGCTTATGCTTTGAATGGGATTACAGCAACGGGAATTGATTTAAGTAAAAATCCAATTTGTATTGCGGTTGACCCAAGTGTTATTCCTTTGAATTCTCTTGTTGAAGTTCCAGGATATGGAATTGCAATTGCTGGTGATACTGGGGGAGCAATTATTGGGAATATCATTGATGTCCATTTTCCAACTAATGACCAAGCAATCGCTTGGGGACGGAAAAATATTCAAATCACTGTTTTGAGTTAATAAACATTAAAAAATAATGAAAGGCTTACAGTTAAGCCTTTTTTTGGTATAATGAGAACATGATAAAAAATGGACGTATTGTCAAATCTTTGGCAGGCTTTTATGATGTAGAATCAGAAGGTGAAGTTTATCAGACGCGTGCGCGTGGTAATTTCAGAAAAAAAGGAATGAAACCTGTTGTGGGAGATTTTGTTGAATTTTCTACTGAGGAAAATTCAGAAGGTTATATTTTAAAAATTGGTGAGCGAAAAAATTCTTTAATTCGACCATCTATTTCTAATATTGATCAAGCTGTGATTATTATGTCAACAGTGAGCCCAAATTTTAGTTTGAATTTATTAGATCGATTTTTGGTTTTTTTAGAGCATAAAAATATTCACCCGATGATTTACATTTCTAAGTTGGATTTACTGACAGAGATGCAGGAAGGCTCAGATAAGAATAAAAAAACTTTTAATCAGCTGACAGATTATGAACAGATAAAAAGTGATTATGAACAAATTGGTTATGATGTTTTTTTTGATGCTGAGCATTTGGTCAGTAATTTAGCGGGAAAAGTAACTGTCTTTATGGGTCAAACTGGCGCTGGTAAGACTACTTTGCTAAATAAAATTGCACCAGAAATGCAACTGGCAACGGGAGAAACTTCAGAAAAACTGGGACGTGGGCGTCATACGACACGTCATGTTGAATTTTTTGAATTGGCTGGTGGCTTAATTGCTGACACACCGGGATTTTCGAGTCTAGACTATGAAGTGACGAATCAGCCGGATTTAAATGCTGCTTTTCCTGAAATTTTAAGAATCAGTCATGATTGCAAGTTTCGCGAATGTACACATACGCATGAACCCAGCTGTGCAGTCAAGCTGGCACTAGAAAATCATGAAATTTTAGAGAGCCGCTATGATAATTATTTACAGATTTTAGATGAAATTAATCACACGAGGGAAACTTATGAGAAAAAACGAAAAAAACAGGGCTAAAGATAATATTTGGTTAAAACAAGCTGGTTTTTTTGCCCTTGTTTTAGCATGGATTTTAGCGATTTATTTTAAAAATGATTTGTCAAAAACAATGATGATTATTGTATTTATCCTCTTGGTTATTGCAACTTTCTTTGTTATTTTTTGGTTAAACCGTGTCTTTTTTGGATTAACTAATCAGCCCAAAGAGGATAAAAAAGATTTAGAGAGTTCACAGGACAAAGAAAAATGAAAAAACGATTGAAAACAGAAGCCTTTTTAGCGGTTATTTTTGCGCTTATTTGCCAAATTTTAGAAATGTTTGTCTTCAAAAGTGGACGTCTGGCCTTTGTGATGAATTTCTTGACTGTCATTGCTTTAGGCTTAGCAATTATGCTTGGAGTTCGTGCGGCAACCGTTGTAGAGCACAAACGTGAGGGTGAATCTTGGAAAACAATTATTAAAGAAGAACTTCATGATGATTCATCAGAAAATAGTGGTGAATAAGTGTTTTTAGTTTCAAAAGATAAATTACTAATTCAAGTTATTTAGAGAGAGGATAGAAATGAAAAATAAAATTGCTCCATCAATTTTGTCAGCAGACTTTGGAAATTTTGCAAGAGATGTGAAACGTTTAGAATCTGCTGGAGCTGACCTTGTACATATTGACGTAATGGACGGACATTTTGTGGATAATTTAACCTTTGGAGCTGGCGTTGTTTCGGCACTTCGCGCACAAACTCATTTATTTTTCGATGTTCACATGATGGTTGAAAATCCTGAAAAATATGTGGAGGATTTTGCAAAGGCAGGAGCTGATAGCATGAGTATTCATGTTGAAGCAACTCATCATATTCACGGAGCACTTCAAAAAATTAAGAATGCCGGCATGAAAGCTTCGGTAGTTATTAATCCTGGAACTCCTGTAGAGGCGATTAAAACTGTTTTACCACTTGTGGATATGGTCTTAGTAATGACAGTCAATCCTGGTTTTGGGGGTCAAAAATTTATTCCTGAAATGATGGATAAAGTTCGTGAACTCGCTCAAATTCGGACTGATAAAAAGCTTGATTTTGAAATCGAAGTTGATGGTGGAATTGATGACCAAACAATTAAAGTTGCTAAAGCTGCCGGAGCTAATGTTTTTGTTGCAGGGTCATTTATTTTTAATGGTGAAGTTGAGAAAAATATTGAAAAACTTCGTGTAAATTTATAAAATTCTCAAAAAGTTACTGACAGCTTTTCTGTCAGTAAACTTTAGGAATTGATTTAAAGTTTTTAGAAATGTAGGAAAATAAAAAATCAAGATGGAAGTCATAATTATTATATTACTTATACTTTTGATTTTACTGTCCCTTGCCAATTTTTTCAAAAAAACTGACAAAGGAAATACGAGTCATCAGTTAAATTATCTTAATCAAAATTTATCGGAAATGCGCTCAGATATTAACCAGCAACTTGCGCAAAATAGACAGGAACTTTCTAGTAGTTTACGTTCGGTCAATAATGATTTTTCGGCACTGACAGAAAATATCAATAGTAAGTTTGATTGGCAGTTTAAAGATTTACAAAACTCAAATGAGCAAAAATTAGAAAAAATTTCTGTAAGTTTGGTAGAATCTACTGATAGAACGGTTAGTAAACTGTCAGAACTGACAGAGTCAATTACCGCCAAATTTGACCATAAATTTAAAGAATTACAAGATTCAAATGATAAAAGATTGAGTCAGATTCAAGAAACGGTCGATGAAAAATTGCAAGAAACATTAAATCGCAGAATTTCGCAATCCTTTGAACAGGTAACTTTACATTTGAAAAATGTGGAAGAGGGCTTGGGCGAAATGAGAAATCTTGCCAGCGATGTGGACAGCTTACAAAAGGTAATGACCGGTGTTAAAACACGTGGGATTGTTGGTGAAATTCAGTTAGGCCGAATTTTAGAGCAAATGTTTACAAGTAGTCAATACCGTGAACAAGTCAATATCCAAGGGGGAAATGCAGTTGATTATGCTTTGATTTTACCTGGAAAATCTGATGATTCAGAGCTTTTATTGCCAATTGACTCAAAATTTCCGATGGAAGATTATCAACGCTTGCAAATGGCTTTAGAATCTAATGACAGTCTGGAAATTGAGAAGACAAGAAAAGCATTGTTTAATGCCGTCAAAGCTCAAGCCAAATCAATCAGTGAAAAATATATTGTTCCACCAAAAACAACAGATTTTGCCATCATGTTTTTACCAACTGAAGGGCTGTTTATGGAAGTGGTCAATAACCCTGAACTTTATGAACAAATCAGTCGTGATTACAAGGTTAATGTGACTGGTCCAACGACAATGACAGCCGTCTTGAACAGTTTGCAAATGGGCTTTAAAACTTTGCAAATCGAACAAAAATCAGCTGAAGTTTATGAGCTACTAGGTGCTGTCAAAACAGAATTTGGTAAGTTTGAAGGTTCACTGAAAAAAGTTCAAGAACGTCTGCAACAATCTGAAAAAGAGATTAGCAATCTAATCACCACAAGAACAAATGTGATGAATCGTAAATTACGGAATATTAATGAAATTGATAATAGTAAAAGTAGTGAACTTCTAGGGATAGATAATGAATAAACCTCTCTTTCTAGTTTAAGTTCGATATCTAAAGAAGTAGTCGCTCTTAAAAGCGATAAAAAATTAACATATAAAAGTGGGACGTAAGAAAGAAAAACATTTATTTCTTTGGTGAAATGAAGCGCCCCTGTAAATTTATTTAACTGAGTTCGGGCTCGTAGAAGCGCGTGAAATAGAAACTGGATTATATTCAGAACCACAATTTTCATCACTTCTGAATGCTCGTTCTCACATCTTAAAGGAGAAAACATGGTGCTCATTAAAAACTTAGAAATTGGCGAATTTTTTGAAGGGTTTTATCTGATTAAATCAGTTGAATTACGTCAAACTCGTGCAGGGAAAGACTTTTTAGCTTTAAGTTTTCAAGACCGAACAGGAACAATCAACGGAAATATTTGGGATGCTAATCCTAAGGCGGTTGAACAATTTAGAGCTGGACGTGTCGTACATATGAAGGCTCTCAAAGAACTTTATAATGGAATGCCTCAAGTCAATAAAATACAATTACGTTTGGCGACAGATAGTGAACCCAATCAACCTCATGATTACCGAGAAAGTTCACCTGTTCAAGAAAAAGATCTACGTGAATATGTTCAATCAATCGTCTTTCGTATTGAAAATGCGACTTTAAATCGAATTGTACGGACGATTTTAAAAAAATTTGATAAAGAATTTTATGAATTTCCTGCTGCAAAAACTAATCACCATGCTTTTGAAGGAGGTCTTGCTTTCCATACAACCACCATGCTTCAATTAGCAGAAAAAGTTTGCGAAGTTTATCCACAACTCAACGAAAATTTGATGTTTGCCGGTGTTTTACTGCATGATATGGCAAAATGTTTAGAGTTTACAGGTGCGGAAAATACTTCTTATACTTTGCGCGGAAATTTGCTTGGGCACATTGTTTTGATTGATGAAGAAGTGAGTAAAGCCGCCATTGAACTTGGCTTTGATGATGACAATGAAGATTTATTAATGCTTCGTCATTGTTTGTTGAGTCATCATGGTGAGTTGGAATATGGTAGCCCTGTTCGTCCGCAAATTATGGAAGCAGAAATGATTCATCAAATTGATGTTATGGATGCCAATATGATGATGATGACTACGGCGACTCAAACGCTTGACCCAGGTCAATTTAGTCAACGGGTTTGGGCTTTATCTAATCGTAATTTTTATAAACCAAGAAAAGATTAAACCGACGGTTCGAGTGAATAAAAAAGCTGTTTTACACCTAAATTTGAATAATTTGGTGTGTAACATCTTCGCACTTCATGCTAGGCTCTCCACTCTCGCAGTCGAGTGGGGCGAAGTGTTCCATTGTTAAAAGAGGAGCCCAAAAGGCTCCTCTTTTGTCTATTTCCACAGTCATTTGAGTCATAATTTAACTTTTTGATTTTTTGTGGAAAGTACTTTGTCAACATTCTGAAGTGTGGCGTACGTTTTTTTACTGACAGAAATTTTTGTCAGTAAAAATGGTAAAATAGAGGAAGTTAAAAAAATATAAGGAGTTTTTTATGAATTACACTTTAAAAAATGACCACTTAAATGTTGTTGTGGATACTTTTGGAGCAGAAATGCATTCTATTCAACATGATGATATTGAATATTTGTGGCAAGCAGATGCAAAATTTTGGGGCCGTCATGCTCCAGTTCTTTTTCCAATCGTAGGGAAATTGAAAAATGGGGAATATCGCTATAATGACAAAACTTATAAAATGGGCGGACACGGTTTTGCACGTGATAATGACTTTGAATTAATTAAGAAATCAGCTGATGAACTTGTTTTTGAACTTCGTGACAATGAAGATAGCTTAAATCACTATCCTTTTCATTTTGTTTTCCGTGTTTCTTATAAACTAGTAGATAATAAAATTAGAGTTCGTTATGAAGTGAAAAATGAAGATGAAAAATTCATGTCTTTTGGCGTTGGGGCTCACCCAGCTTTCAATGTTCCTTTAAAAAATGGAACTTTTGAAGATTACCAATTAACAATTTCACCAGATGAAAAGCGGACATTTATTCCACTTGATCCACCGTCAGGAACTTTGAAACTAGATGAAAGAGTTGAAAGTCAAGTCAGTCAACTTCCATTAACAAGAACACTTTTTGATAAAGATGCTTTAGTTTATACTTCATCAAAGGAGATGAAAGTTTCATTGACCAATAAATTAGATGACCACGGAGTCAGCCTAACATGGAAAAATATGCCTTATTTTGGTTTATGGTCACCTTATCCAAATGAAGCACCCTTTGTTTGTATCGAACCTTGGTGTGGAATTGCAGATGATGAAAATACTGATGGAGATATTACCAACAAATTTGGAATCAATCAACTGGCACCAGAAGGAAAATTTTCTTGTGAATATACCATTGAAATTAAATAATCAAAAAAGACTCTCGTATTTTTACGGGAGTTTTTGCTTAAAAAAATGCTAGAATTAATTGAGATAGGCTGTCAGTAAACTTAGGAGTTACAAAATTACTGACAGAATAAAAAACGACTGACAGAAAGTAAAATAATGACCACAATTCTTCTCAACGCCTTGAGTATCATACTTGTTTTATTTTTAGCTCTCCTACTAAAGAAAATTAGAATTCTTCATCAAAAAGACGGAGCAATAACTTCAAAAATGGTTGTTTATCTGACCTTGCCAGCAACAATTTTAATTGGAGTCAATCATACAAAACTCTCTAATATTTTTTTTATTTTGATGTTTATGGGACTTTTTTCCAATCTTCTTTTAGTTTTTCTAGGAAAATTTATTGGGCGAAAAGCTACTGTTGAAGAACGTGGACTTTATATGTTTGATTTGTCAGGTTATAATATCGGAAATTTTTCAATTCCTTTTGTTTCTAGTTTTTTTCCAGCAGCAATTCCATTTCTTGCCATGTTTGACATGGGAAATTCATTAATGGTGACAGGGACTACTCAAGCAATTGTTGAACTTTCAAGTGGTAGAAAAAAGCACGGCTTTATCTTACAAGAAATATTTGGCGTCTTATTCCGTAATCCACCCTTTGTTGTTTATATTTTTATGTTTATTTTAGCAATTTTTGGCCTATCTTTTCCGGATGAATGGCTAATTCCAATTCGCCCTTTAGCAAATGCTAATACTCTTTTATCTATCTTTACGATCGGGCTTTTTATGGAATTTCGTCTGCCAAAGGGAAAATTAAAACTTGTCTTAAAAATATTGACTTGGCGCTATTTGCTAGCTTTTATTTTAGCTAGTTTAGTTTATTTTTTCCTTCCATTTCCAGCCATAATAAAAGAAATTCTTTTATTAATCTTCTTTTGCCCAATGTCCTTTTTACATATGATTCAGGCTATAGAACTTGGAAATGATAAGGCCTTAGCTGGATTGACAATAAGTTTATCCATGTTTATTTCTTTAATTTTAATGAGTATCATTGTAATAATTTTGTGAGGTGAAAAATGAAAAATCAAATAGAAAAATTATTAGAGAATTTTGTACCAGAAGGTCAGCAAGAAAAAACAGATTTTAAAGTTTTTCAAGATTTTGCAGCTGATGAAAAAAATTTGAATCGGTCTTCTATTGCACATTTTACAGCAAGTGCATTTGTTTTGAATGAAAGTCATGATAAAATTTTAGGAATTTATCATAAGATTTATCAAAGTTGGGGTTGGGTAGGCGGTCATGCTGATGGCAATGCTGACTTATTAGCTGTAGCGGTAAAAGAAGTTCAAGAAGAAACGGGACTGCGATTTTTCAAAAAACTTTCAGAAAAGCCAATTTCAATTGAAGCCTTACCTGTTTTTGGACATCATCACAGAAAATATGGTTATGTCAGTGCTCATATTCATCTTAATGTTACTTTTTTATTTGAAGCAAAGGAAAGTGATTCACTTCAAAAGAATACAGCTGAAACAGAGGGATTAGCCTGGATTCCCCTAGAAAAATTTTCCGAAAAATCCTCAGAAAAAGAAATGAGAGTAATCTATGATAAAATCATTGCTCGAATTATAAATAAATAAAATACAAAATGAGACTTGCCATAGGCAAGTTTTATTATAAGATTAAAAATTTTAAATTAGACCATCACAGAATTAAAATGCGAGACTATTGCAAAAAAATCACGAAGGGCTATAATTGAGTCTAATTCTATTTGAAAGTTGAGTGATTTATGCCGGTAAAAGTGATTGAAGGTCTGCCCGCAATTGATGATTTGCGAGCGGATAATATTTTTGTTATGAATGATGAACGAGCGAAGAATCAAAATATTCGCCCTTTAAATTTGCTGGTGGTCAATCTCATGCCGCGTAAATTAATAACTGAAAGACAAATTTTACGATTACTATCGAACACTCCATTACAAATTAATGTTGACTTTTTATATATGACTTCTCATGATTTTAAAAATACGAAACAAGGGCATTTAGATTCCTTCTATAAATCTTTTTCTGAGATTAAGAGTCAATATTACGACGGATTAATTGTCACAGGAGCTCCGGTTGAGCAGTTAAACTTTGAAGAAGTGGACTATTGGAGTGAGCTTTTGAAAATTATTGACTGGTCAAAAAGCCATGTCTATTCAAGTCTGCATATTTGTTGGGGGGCACAAGCGGCACTTTATGCTCGCTATGGTGTAACTAAAGAAAATCTTCCGCAAAAATTGTGTGGTATTTACAAAAGCTCAGTAGAGCAACCTAAAAATCCATTATTTAGAGGATTTGATGATTTTTTTAATTATCCACAATCGCGATATACCCAATCAAATCCATCAGAAATAAAAAAAGTACCTGATTTGGAAGTCTTGTCAAGCTCCAAAGAAACCGGATTTTCAATTTTAGCGAAGAAAAATTTGCGTGAAATTTACCTTTTTGGCCATTTAGAATATGACCGTGAAACTTTAGCTTGGGAATATGAGAGAGATAAAGAAGAAGGACTGAAACCCAATCTTCCCCAAAATTATTTTCCAGAAAATGATGATAAAAATAAGCCAAAAAGCACTTGGGCTTCAGCAGCTTCCCTCTTTTTTTCAAATTGGTTGAATTATGCGGTTTATCAAGGAACGCCTTATCTAGGAGAACGTCTGAGTCAACATTTGAATGAAGAAAATTATGATTTTAATCAAAAAGAGCAAAAGTAAAAAATAATGAGTTAAAAAATGAGGAAATTTATGGATAAAAGATTAGATACTTTATTGGCGCAAGTCGGAATTCATCAAGATGAGGCAACGGGAGCTTTAGTTAGTCCTTTGCATTTTTCAACGACCTATCAACATCCAGAATTTGGCCAATCGACCGGCTTTGATTACACCAGAACCAAAAATCCAACAAGAGCAACCTTGGAAGAAGCACTTGCTTCAATTGAATCAGGACAATTTGCTCTAGCAACTTCGTCAGGAATGGCTGCAATTGTCTTGGCCTTTTCAGTTTTTCCAGTCGGTTCCAAAATCGTTGCCAGTCGAGATTTGTATGGAGGTTCATTTCGCTGGTTTGATGAACAAGAAAAAGAGGGGCGATTTTGCTTTTCCTATGCTAAAACTGAAAAAGAAATGCTTGAGCTAATAGATGAAAATACTGATATTGTTTATATTGAAACACCGACAAATCCAATGATGGTTAAATATAATATTGAAAAAATCGCGAATAAAGCACAGGCATATCATGCAAAAGTGATTGTTGACAATACTTTTTATACCCCAATTTATCAAAAACCATTAGAATTGGGTGCGGATTTAGTGATTCATTCGGCAACAAAATATTTATCAGGACATAATGACGTCTTGGCTGGAGCGGTCATTGTTTATGATGAAGATCTTTATGAAAGATTATTATATCAGCTCAATACTACAGGAGCAGTTCTTTCTCCGTTTGACAGTTATCTTGTCATGCGAGGTTTGAAAACTTTAAGCCTCAGAATGGAGAGGGCAACTAAAAATGCCCAAAAAATTGTGACTTTCCTAAAAAAACTTCCATCAGTAAAAGAAGTACTTTACCCAGGATTAGGTGGCATGATTTCTCTAAAAGTTACTGACAAAAACAAAATTCCTGCTATTTTAAATCACTTGAGCGTTTTTACCTTTGCTGAAAGCTTAGGAGGTGTTGAATCTTTAATCACTTATCCAACAGCGCAAACTCACCATGATATTCCACTTGAGATTAGAGAAAGTTATGGTTTAACAGATGATTTGCTTCGCCTTTCGATTGGGATAGAAGATGTTCGCGATTTAATAGAAGACCTCAAAGAAGCTTTAGAAAATTAAAAAATTACTGATGAACAAACTAGCATATCCCTAAACGCTATCTACGCACTGCGTGCTACGCTGTCCGTTTTGTCTATCCGCTAAAGCGAATGACAAAAAAGCGAAGCGCCAACGGCTATCCTATGATGAGACTACCAGCATATCCATAAGTGCTAAAATATGTTCTGTCAGTAAATTTTTTACTGATGGAACTACTAGCATATCTGTAAACTGCTAAAGCAGTCACAGCTATCATGACGAAAATAAAAAAGAGAGTATAAAAATGACAAAATATGATTTTACAACCATTCCAAATCGACTTGACCACAATTCTGTAAAATGGCAAGAAATAAAAGAGAATCCTCATAAACTTCCATTATGGGTGGCTGATATGGATTTTCTTGCCTTACCAGAAATAAAACAAAGTATCCATGATTACGCAGACTATGGAGTTTATGGATATGCCTATGTTGAAGAAGATTTAATTAAAAGCATTCAAAATTGGGAAAAAAATCAACATCAGTATGACTTTTCTAAAGAAGCTTTAATTTTGGTTGAAGGAGTTGTTCCAGGAATTGGTCTGGCCATTCAAGCATTGACCAAAGAAAATGATGCTGTTTTAATAAACACACCTGTTTATCCCCCGTTTGCCAGAACAGTTAAGCTAAATAATCGAAAGCTAATTGAAAATAAACTGATTGAAAAAAACGGGGAATTTCTAATTGATTTTGAAGTTTTTGAAAAAGAAATTGTTGAAAATTCCGTGAAATTATATATTCTTTGTAACCCCCACAATCCTGGTGGGCGCGTGTGGACGAAAGAAGAACTTATAAAACTTGGCCAAATTTGTAAAAAGCATAATGTGATTGTCGTTTCTGATGAAATTCATCAAGATTTAACATTGTTTGGTCATCAGCATCAGACCTTTAACACTCTTTCAGAAGACTTCAAAGATTTTTCAGTTGTTTTATCTTCTGCCACTAAAAGTTTTAACATTGCTGGCGTGAAATGCGCTTATGCAATTATCGAAAATCAAGATTTACGTGAAAAATACTTACAAAGAAGACTAGCAAATAATCAACAAGAAATTAGCACTTTAGGAATGCTAGCCACCAAAGTTGCTTATGAAAATGGAAGTGAATGGTTAAATGAACTCAAAAATGTGCTTGAAAAAAATATCACTTATATTGAGTCAGAACTTCATCAAAAAACAAAAATCAAAGTAATGAAACCTCAAGGAACCTATTTGATTTGGCTTGATTTTTCTGAATATCAATTAGAAGATAAGGTATTGGATGAAAAATTAGCAGAAGAGGCAGGTGTGATTTTAAATAAAGGAATAAGTTTTGGAAAAGCCGGACAAGCGCATGCCAGATTAAATGCTGCTGCACCATTCTCATTGATTGAAGAAGCAAGCAAACGACTCGTAGAAACATTCAAAATTTAAGGATTTTAGTCGAAAATGTGTTTTTAAGAATGAAAAATATGTTAAAATCAACTTATGAATGATATTTTACAACTCACAATTGTTTTAATTGCCTCTTTAATTGCTACTCTTGTTTCAAGACGCCTTAAAATTCCAGCTGTCGTTGGACAAATGCTTGTTGGGATTTTGATTGCTCCATCAGTTTTAGGCTTGGTTCATAGCGGTCATGTTCTAGAAGTGATGTCTGAGATTGGAGTTATCTTACTCATGTTCTTAGCGGGAATTGAGAGTGATTTAACTGTTCTAAAGAAAAATTTTAAAGCATCAATGCTCGTTGCAGTTGGTGGTGTAATTGTGCCATTAATTGCCTTTGGACTTGTTGCTTTTGGCTTTGGTTACGGAATATCGACCAGTTTCTTTTATGGAATTGTTTTCGCTGCGACCTCCGTGTCGATTACGGTTGAAGTCTTGCAAGAATATGGTAAGCTTAGTACACGTGCAGGTTCGATTATTCTAGGAGCAGCAGTTGTTGATGATATTTTAGCTGTATTGATTTTATCAATTTTTACTAGTTTTAAAAATGGTGGTTCTGGTTCTCATCTTTTCTTCCAATTTTTGCTTGAACTTCTCTTTTTTGCCTTTTTATTTCTTGTGCATAAGCTTATTCCAAGATTTTGGAAATTCGTCCAAAAACTACCCATTGCCAACAAAAATACGATTGTTGCCTTGATTATTTGTTTGGGATTAAGTCTACTTGCTGATAGCGTAGGAATGTCAGCAGTAATAGGTAGTTTCTTTGCAGGACTTGCTATTTCACAAACAGAAGTAAGTCATAAGATTGAAGAATATACTTCAGCAATCGGTTATGTTATTTTTATCCCAGTATTCTTTGTACTTATCGCCATATCTGTTCAATTCGATAGTTTAATTCATCATCCTTGGATAATTTTACTCTTTACCCTTTTAGCAATTTTGACGAAATTTATCCCCGCCTATTTTGTTGGAAAAGCAAGTAAATTAAGTACTGGTGAGAGTATGTTGATTGGAACAGGAATGATTTCACGAGGGGAAATGGCTCTGATTGTGGCTCAAATTGGTCTGACGAGTGCCATTATCACAGATGAAGTTTATTCGGAGCTGGTTATCGTGATTATTTTAGCAACTGTATTGGCACCATTTTTAATTAAAATGGTCCTGAAAAAATATGATAATTAAGAAAAAATAAAGAATAAAAGACGAAAAATTTAAATTTTTTTAAATTTCATCTTATTCCTCCCAAAAAGATCAAAAAAGTGGTAAAATAGAAAAAATGCTTTTAGAGAATAGCGAGCTTGCTAGGCTCTAAAAAATTTTGCCTAAAATTAGCAAAATTGCCTTTTAAAGGCAGTTTACAAATCTGAACTTTGCTTAGCAAAGGGATCTAGCGAAAGGAAAATCAAAATGTCAAAATTTCAAGTCGTAGAACATCCATTGATTCAACACAAACTCTCAATCTTGCGTCGTAAAGAGGCATCGACAAAAGAATTCCGTGAACTTGTTGATGAAATTGGAATGCTCATGGCCTACGAAGTATCAAGAGATTTACCCCTTGAAGATGTCGAAATCGAAACACCCGTTCAAAAAACGACGGTTAAACAAATCGCAGGTAAAAAATTAGCGATTGTACCAATCTTGCGTGCTGGTATTGGGATGGTAGACGGAATTTTGAAATTGATTCCAGCTGCTCGTGTAGGGCATATCGGAATGTATCGTGACGAAGAAACACTTAAACCAGTTGAATATTTAGTTAAACTTCCAGCCGATATTGCTGACCGTCAAATTTTTCTTGTTGACCCAATGCTTGCGACTGGTGGTTCAGCAATTTTAGCAGTTGATTCTCTTAAAAAACGAAATGCTAAAGCAGAAAATATTAAATTTGTTTGTCTTGTTGCTGCACCAGAGGGAGTGAAAGCTCTCCAAGAAGCACATCCAGATATTGAAATTTATACTGCAGCTTTGGATGAAAAACTTAATGAACATGGTTATATTGTCCCAGGTCTTGGTGATGCTGGAGACCGTTTGTTCGGTACTAAATAATAAATTTATCCCTATTTCAAATAGGGATTTTTTTTATTTTATAAAAAAAGTAATTTTTTGAATCAAAATAGTTTACAAGTGTAAATTTATTTGATAAGATTACATATGTAAACAATAAAAACAAAAAAGGAAGTAATTATTATGTCATTCATTAAATCATTAGAAAACCGTCGCACAATCTACGCTCTTGGAAGAAACGTTCAAGATGAAGAAAAAGTGATTGAAACAATTAAAGAAGCTGTACGTTTTTCACCAACAGCTTTCAATTCACAAACTGGACGTCTTTTGATTCTCACAGGTGATGCCCAAGATAAACTTTGGGATGAAATTGTTGCACCAGAACTTAAAGCAGCCATGGAAGCACAAGGTGTTCCTGAATCAGCTTGGGATAACACACGTGCAAAACTTGATGGATTTAAAGCTGCTTTTGGTACAATTCTTTTCTTTGAAGACCAAGCAGTTGTTAAAAATCTTCAAGAACAATTTGCTCTTTATGCAGATAACTTCCCAGTTTGGTCAGAACAAGGTTCAGGAATTATTTCTGTAAATGTATGGACTGCTCTTGCTGAACTTGGTTTAGGCGCTAACTTGCAACACTACAATCCATTGATTGACGAAGCTGTTGCTAAAGAATGGAATCTTCCAGAAAGCTGGAAACTTCGTGGACAACTTGTATTTGGTTCAATCGAAGCACCTGCTGGCGAAAAAACTTTCATGGATGATGCAGACCGTTTCATCGTTGCCAAATAATCAATTATTTTTAATGACCGTCAGTAAAATTTACTGACGGTTTTTTATTTTGTAAAGTTGAACTCTTAAAAGCTGCATGCTATAATTGTCCAAAAGGAAGTGAAAATGAAAAGGATAAAAATGTGGCGATTTTTACAAGATAAAAAATATCCAGCCCTTGATTTTTTGAAGTATGTTGGACCAGGATTGATTGTTGCGGTGGGATTTATAGATCCAGGAAATTGGGCTGCCAATCTTGCTGCGGGTTCTCAATTTGGTTATAAATTACTTTGGGTAATTACGCTATCAACAATTATGTTGGCTTTTCTCCAGCATAATGTGGCCCACTTAGGGATTGTCACAGGAAAGTGTTTGTCAGAAAATACGACCCAATACCTTAGACCCTGGCTCAGTAGAACAGTTTTGGGAACGGGAGTTTTAGCTTCTATTTCGACAGCAGTTGCTGAAATTTTGGGTGGAGCAATAGCTTTGCAAATGCTATTTAAATTACCAATTGTGGTAGGAGCAATTTTAACAGCTGGTTTGGTTATCTGGTTTTTGTTTAGTAATTCATATCCTAAAATTGAAAAAGTTATTATTGGTTTTGTAAGTTTGATTGGGATTGCACTTTTACTAGAAATTTTTATTATTCCACATATTAATTGGGGACAAGCAGCAAAAGGAATGGTCATTCCTTTTGTTGATGCAAAATCAATGCCAATCATCATGTCAGCCCTAGGGGCCGTTGTCATGCCACATAATCTATTTTTACACTCGGAAGTTATTCAAAGTCGTCAGTGGAATTTAAAAGATGAAGCGGTGATGGAAAGACAATTGCGTTTTGAGTTCTTTGATACAATTTTTTCAATGTTTCTAGGTTGGGTGATTAATTCTGCAATTATTATCATTGCTGCGGCTTTATTTTTCCCTCGAATTGTAACAGAAATTAATCAATCACAAGAAATGCTCGTTCCTCTCCTTGGTCCAGTGGCTGCAATTATGTTTGCGATTGCTTTTCTTTTTGCAGGAGTAGCCTCATCGGTAACAGCAGGAATGGCAGGTGGGTCAATTTTTGCAGGAATCTTTGCAGAACCTTATGATGCACAAGACCCACATAGTAAATTAGGTGTTTTAATCACAATAATTGGAGCAACGATTGCCATTTGCGCTTTAAGTTTTGTGACTTCGCCCTTTAATATTTTAATTTATTCACAAGTTTTCTTAAGTATCCAATTACCAATTACTATCTTTTTGCAAATTTATTTGACAAGTTCTAAAAGAGTAATGGGTAAATATAAAAATGTTTGGTTTACAAAGTGGCTCTTATTAGCAACAGGAGTTTTTGTAACTCTACTCAATATCGTATTAATCGTCGAAACTTTTAAATAATTCCGAAAAATTTGGTATAATAGTATTGTAAGAAGATTAAAAAATAAGGAGAAATTGATGCAAGCAAAATTAGTTAATAAAGTAGTTATCAAACGTAATGGACATGTCGTTGACTGGGATAGCTTCCGCATTCAAACGGCAGTATTCAAAGCTGCAATCAATGGTAAATACAAAGATAAACCGCTCCACGCCAATATGATTGCTAATAATGTAACAAAAGTCGTTGAAAAAGTAATTGCTGAGCTCTCTTTTGAAAAAATTGAGATTGAAACGATTCAAAACCAAGTGATAAAACAACTCAATGATTTTGATAAAGATGTGGCACGCGATTTTCTTGCTTACAAAACAAAGCAAAATATTGAGCAAAGACATTAATATAAAAAGAACTCATTGAGTTCTTTTTTACTCGTCAGTAAAAATTACTGACAGAACTTTTAATTTTGGGCTGTCAGTAATTTTATTTAGTATTATTTCCTTCTTGACAAATTTTAGGTCAAGCTTTACAATATAAAAAGAGACATGTTTTTAGTGAAAATTTCTAAGAAATCAGGCGGTTGATGCGAGCCTGAAAATGGCAGCTAAAAATACCACTCACTACTTACAGATTTTTTGTAAGTTAAATTCTTTTTTGGACAACAGAAAAGCGTCTCTGACACGTTACGTTAAAGAAGAGAAATTTACTGACAGCAATTTTATAGCTAAAAATTGAGTACTTTTGTAAGCAATAATTGCTAGCAAGAGCTTAACGAATTTTGTCAGTAAATAGAACAAAGGTGGTAACACGCAGATCGCGTCCTTTATAGGATAAGATTTGCGTTTTTTTATTTCCATAAATTATTGACAAGACTTTTAACAAGTAATTCATTGCTCCCAAGCAATTCGGATTTTTCTGTCAGTAATTTCCAACTAAAAAAAGATTAAAGAAAGGCACATAAAATGATTAAAATAACATTTCCAGACGGTAACGTAAAAGAATTTGAGGCGGGCGTAACAACATTTGAAATTGCTAAATCAATCTCACCTAGTCTTGCCAAAAAAACACTTGCAGGTAAGGTCAACGGAAAATTAATTGATGCCACTCGAGCAATCAATGAAGATAGCAACTTTGAAATTGTAACACCAGACCATGAAGATGCACTTGGAATTTTACGACATTCAGCTGCTCACCTTTTTGCTCAAGCAGCAAAACGCCATTTCCCTGATATTCACTTGGGTGTTGGACCAGCTATTCAAGATGGGTTCTATTACGATACAGATAACGAAGCCGGTCAAATTTCAAATGATGATTTGGCAACAATCGAAGCTGAAATGAAGAAAATTGTCAAAGAAAACTTCAAATCAGAACGTAAAGAAGTAAGCAAAGAAGAAGCAAAAGAAATTTTTGCAAATGATCCATACAAACTTGAACTCATTGAAGAACACAATGAAGATGAAGGTGGACTTACTATCTATACTCAAGGTGAATATACTGACCTTTGCCGCGGCCCACACGTTCCATCAACTGGTGTCATCAAATTTTTCCACCTTCTCAACGTTGCAGGTGCTTACTGGCGCGGTAATTCTGATAACAAGATGATGCAACGTATTTACGGTACAGCTTGGTTTACAAAAGAAGAATTAGAAGAAAATCTTAAACTTCGTGAAGAAGCAAAAGAACGTGACCACCGTAAACTCGGTCGCGAACTTGACTTGTTCTTTAATGACGCAGAACTTGGTGCGGGAACTGCTTACTGGCTCCCAGCTGGAGCAACAATTCGTCGAATTATTGAACGTTTTGTCGTTGACCAAGAAGTGAAAAACGGTTATCAACACGTTATCACACCAGTCATGATGAACCTTAATACTTATAAACAATCAGGTCACTGGCAACATTACCATGAAGATATGTATCCACCAATGGATATGGGTGATGGCGAAGAAATGGAACTTCGTCCAATGAACTGTCCGAGCCATATAGCTATCTATAAACATCACGTTCACTCTTATCGTGAACTCCCAATTCGTATTGCTGAATTTGGGATGATGCACCGTTATGAAAAATCAGGAGCACTCTCAGGACTTCAACGTGTCCGCGAAATGACTTTGAATGATGGTCATACTTTCGTCATGTTAGAACAAGTTCAAGAAGAATTTAGTAAAATTCTTCAATTGATTATGGACATGTACCGTGACTTTGGAATCAATGATTACAGTTTCCGACTCAGTTACCGTGACCCTAAAGATACAGTGAAATATTTCCCAGATGATGAAATGTGGGAAAAATCTCAAGCCATGCTCAAAGCGACAATGGATGACATGAATCTTGACTACGTTGAAGCAGAAGGAGAAGCAGCATTTTACGGTCCTAAACTTGACATTCAAGTTAAAACTGCACTTGGTAACGAAGAAACACTTTCAACTATTCAGTTAGACTTCCTTAATCCTGAAAACTTTGACATTTCATATATCGGTGCTGACGGGGAAAAACATCGCCCAGTCATGATTCACCGTGGTGTAATCTCAACCCTTGAACGTTTCATTGCCTATCTTATTGAAGTTTATAAAGGTGCTTTCCCAACATGGCTCGCTCCAACTCAAGCAACCATTATCCCAGTAAATAATGAAATTCATGCCGATTACGCATGGAAAATTCAACGTGAACTTCAAGATAAAGGGTTCCGCGTTGTTGTCGATGAAGCCAATGAAAAAATGGGCTGGAAGATTCGTCAATCACAAACACACAAAATTCCATATCAAATCGTTATTGGAGACCAAGAACAAGCTGATGGAACTGTAAATATTCGTCGTTATGGCTCAAAAGAAACAAAAGTCATTCCGCTTGAAGAATTTATTGAAAATATCAGTGCAGATGTTGCTAATTTTAGCCGCGTTGATTAAAGAAAAAGAGACTGTTGAAAATCAGTCTCTTTTTTATTTATATTGGAGGAATATAAGGTATAATAAATTGTATTAAAAAGATTATTAAGGTGAAGTATAAAGGGATATGGAAGTGATTAGCAGTTTTTATTTATTTTTGGAAATTTTAGGAACCGTAGCATTCGCTATTTCGGGGACCGTAGTGGGGATCAATCATAAACTAGATATTTTTGGTATTCTTGTGATGTCAGTAATAACAGCTGTTGGTGGTGGGATATTTCGAGATTTACTCTTAGGAGCAACACCGCCTACAGCATTAAAATCGCCATTTTTTATAGTTATTTCGATTATTGCATCGATAGTAGCTATGCTTGTAGCACTAATAATTAAATCAAGAAGAGAAGCATTGAGTATTTTTAAAGCAGCACGTTTCTATAATAATCTTCTCCTGGTTTCTGACGCAATAGGTTTAGGAATTTTTACAGTATTAGGGATTGATGCTGGAATAGCACATGGTTATTCACAAAATATCTTCTTCATTGTATTCTTAGGAGTATTGACAGGTGTCGGTGGTGGAATGATACGCGATGTGATTGCAAATCAAGTTCCAATGATTTTTAGAGAAAACATCTATGCCCTACCATGTATTATTGGTGGAATTCTGTATGTATCCCTTCAATCGGTAATCAGCCATAACTTAGCTTTATTTATTTCTGTCATCTTTATCGTTCTCATCAGAATCATTTCAGAACAAAGAAAACTAAATTTACCAAGAATTGAATATTAATGTATTTAATAAAACATGACAACCGTGGGATTTTCCGGATGTAAGATAAAAAAAGTCGTAAAAGCCACAGTTAATTCTTGACAAGATTAGGTAGGTTTGATAGAATATAATAGTTGTCGCAAGAGACGAGGGTCTTGAAGCGATAAGCTAGACCATTGAAAACTGAATAAAGAAGAATGACTCATGTGATGTAGTAAGATACATCAAAAATCTGTCAATCAATAATGAAAGACAAGCCAGTCACTTCGGTGACTTAAATACTTTATTTGAGAGTTTGATCCTGGCTCAGGACGAACGCTGGCGGCGTGCCTAATACATGCAA
>OLOB01000052.1_pt1 | contig 104350 bp, 102 predicted proteins | sample 1671911 | NCBI WGS metagenome assembly OLOB01 (sample SAMEA3136625, study PRJEB25190) | human gut metagenome | biome: human gut; feature: human-associated habitat; material: faeces | place: Austria | collected 2013
AAATATAATTCTTAAATTCTCTTAACTCCGTGTCTAGTTTTTCGTTGACTTTCCACATAAATACCTGGATAAAAAGTCTAACTTTTGGGGTGCACATCAATTCATTTATTTAGACTATCTCACTTAAGAGTTATTTGTAAATTTACTTTAATATTTTAAACTACAAAACCTACTATAAATTTTACAGTAGGTTTTGGATAAAGTAAATGCTGTATAGTTTTGCTTTGGTTAGTTCTTTGGTTCATTTTATTTTTATTAACAGTAAATCTTTTAAAACTAGGTTAAAACGCACTTTATATGTGTATCAAAAATTTCCATTATCTTATTTGAAATTCCTTCTCCGTAATTTTTTAAGCAAAAAATTTTCCAATTTATTACTAGAGTTTTTTTTCTTTTTTATTAATCTGTCATTGATTAATTAATTTTACTTTTATTTAATCAACCCTAAAACATATTTTCATTTTTTTCCAAGAAAAAAAAGTCAATAAGCATTTATATTATAACATATCTGTATATCTCTTTCATCTCTTCCTAGACCCCTATATTATTTTTTAATGCTTTCTATAGATATCATTCTGATAAAGCAGCTTGACAAATGTCATATAAAAAAATACAATCGTAAACAGGAGGAAGAAAATGGATAATTCAAAATTATTTGGCGAAGCTGCGAATGAAGAACAACTATTGAAAAATGATTATCGTAAGTATCGTGGTGAAAACATGGATATTTATTACAATGTAGCAATTTGTGAACATGCAGGTGAATGTGTTAGAGGAAATCCTTTAGTATTTGAAGTTGGCCGTAAGCCTTGGATTATCCCCGATAATGGCGATGTCGCTTCCAATCAATCAGTAATCAATAGATGCCCTTCTGGAGCACTAAAATATTTGGCGAAGGAGAAAAACTAATGAACATTATTGAAAGAGAAAATCTATTTGAACTCCTGTCAGATAAAGGAGAAGTCATTGGTGAAATGGCCTATATGCCTATGAATAATTCAATAATAATCACTCATACTGGCGTTTCACTTGACTATCGCGGTCAAGGCCTAGCCGAAAAATTAGTTCTTGCCGGAATCCAAAAAGCAAGACGCGAACAATTAAAATTAGGAGCCACTTGCCCCTATGCCGTCAAATATTTCAGAGAACACAAAGAAGAATTAACTGATGTTTTGAAATAAGCTAATCTTTAAATATAAAAGACCTTTTAGCGGGGTCTTTTTTATGTATTCTAAATTAAGCAAGAGAAAAAAATTTTCTTCAAACTTTACTTTAACACTGAATTTACTTGATAATTTAAAAGACTTAATAACATCAATCGTCATGTTTTCTATAAAATTGTGTTGTAAATTCACAATTTTTTTGCTATAATAATTCATTATTTTATCTATCAAACAAATCAATTATAAGGAGTATTTATGAAGGAAAAATTAGCTGGTAAAGATTACCTCTTTATAGGGTCAATGTTATTCGGACTTTTTTTTGGTGCAGGAAATTTAATTTTTCCAATACATATGGGTCAAGAAGCCGGAGCCACTATTTCACAAGCAAATTTTGGTTTTTTAATTACAGCAGTCGGCTTTCCCTTTTTAGGAATTATAGCTCTGGGAATTTCTCAAAGTAACGGGGTATTTGAGTTAGCTTCCCGAGTCAATCGTATTTATGCTTATATTTTTACAATTTTACTTTATCTCGTTATTGGTCCCTTTTTCGCTCTTCCTCGCCTAGCAACCACTTCTTTTGAAATTGGAATTTCACCTTTTTTAAGTCATGACCTCCAAGCTCCACTATTGGCTCTTTTTAGTATCCTTTTCTTTGGAACCGCCTGGTTCCTGTCTAGAAAGCCAACAAAACTCTTAGATTATATCGGAAAATTTTTAAATCCCCTCTTTTTGGTTTTGTTAGGTATTATTTTGGTCATTGCTTTCACTCATCCATTAGGAAAAGTTAGCCAAGCAGAAATTGGTAAAGCCTATCAAGCCTCTCCTATTTTGACAGGTTTTACACAAGGTTACAATACTCTTGATGCCTTGGCTGCCTTAGCTTTTGGGATCATTATTATCACAACTATTCGACAACGTGGCGTAAAAAATCCTAAAATTATTGCTAAAGAAACCATAAAAGCCGGACTCATCAGTGTAGGATTAATGGCTATTATTTACACCTGCCTTTCTTACTTAGGTGCTATGAGTCTTGGGCAATTTGCTATTAGTGAAAATGGTGGAATTGCTCTCGCTCAAATTTCCAACCACTACTTAGGAAATTTCGGCATGATTATCTTAGCACTCATTGTCATCATCGCTTGCTTAAAAACAGCCGTTGGCTTAATGTCTGCCTTTTCTGAAACCTTTGTCGAATTATTTCCTAAAAAAGAATACCGTTTTTATCTGCTCATCGTAAGTATTCTTCCTTGCATCTTTGCAAATATTGGTTTGACAAAAATTATAGAACTTTCAGTTCCAGTCCTCATGTTTTTATATCCCTTAGCCATTATCCTTATTTTATTAGCTTTATTAAGCCCGCTTTTTAAACATTCTAGACTCGTCTATCAGATAACAACTGCTTTTACACTTTTAGCGGCTATTATCGACGGACTCAATGCTCTTCCAGCCAATCTTCACACAATTACTTTCATATCAGTAATAATTAATTTTGCTAAAGACTTTCTACCTTTTTTCTCCCTAGGAATGGGTTGGATTTTTCCGGCGGTTTTAGGCTTTATCATCGGATGTTTATGTCAAATCACGATTACTGTATATAAAAATAAAAAGTCTTCAACACTTTCATAAAAGTTGAGAGCCTACAATATATAAAAAGGAGTTTCAAATAATTGATAACTCCTTTTCTTTTACATCATCTCAGATAATTAAATTTTTGATTTTCTCCTAATATAAATCATTCCAAGACCCCCAGAAATCAATAGAAGTATTCCCAACACTTTGAAAAAATCCCTTGGGTTATCCCCCGTTTTAGGCAACTCTTCAGAAGGTTCTGATTCAATTGAAGAAGACGAAACCGACATTACTTGTGAGGATGAACTAGGAGTAATAATTGATTGGTCGGGTTTTTCAGGAGTTTCTTCTTTAACAGGGGTGATTGTATTTATAAAATTATACCCCTCCTGTTGACTCATGTAATTACTAACAGGCACCTCTTTTACATCATAATCGTAAAGTTTCCCACTTTCATCATACTTATCCAAATTGGTAAACGAATATTTCCAATTTTCTTTAGCCGTCACATCTCGTGAATCAACTTTCTCTCCATTCCGATATAACTCAATACTAATAAAACTTGGTCTTAAACCACGTGCATTATTATCATCAATCCAAGTTTTCTCTCCAGAAATAGAAAGTTTCATACTTGCATTTCCATTTCCACCATTGTTAGGAGTATGAACTTCCACTATCTGTTTTTCAATATTTTCTCCCGTCAATTCTCCTCTATTTTCATACTGTTGAGAAAGCCCCCCATCCGTTGCCTTCGTTGAATAATCGATAATAATCGTATTTGAAATATCACCTAAATTCACGGTAAATCCGTTCACGCCATTTTCTAAAATACTAGCCTGAGGATAATAGCTATCAACATTATAATTCTCTCCATCACTACTATATGTCACATTAGCTACTGAAATCGAACCAGAAACTAAATTCTGATTCCCACCAATAATATCAGTATAAATAGCTTTCTGGATATTTTCTTTAGCATAATTGATCCGAACCTGCCAATGAATTAAGGTTGAATCATTCTCGTCAACCCATCCCCATTTATAAAGTACCTCATCTTTATCCGGTCCCGTTGCTGGACCAATGTTAATCTCTGTTGTTCCTCCATCTTTCCAATCAACTACTACCGTTGTGTCTTCCTCTACTTTTTGTTCATCCCAATTAACCCAAACGGAAAATGAACCTTTAATATCTGAAGTTGCATTTTCAACAAGTTTTGAAAAAGTAACAGTTACCACCCCCGTAAGATGATTAGTAACCGCCGTTCCGATAATATTTCCGGCTTCATCTTTTATTTCAAAAGTAATATCTTTTGATAAAGTTAATAAATCAGGAACATTGACACTCATTGTATCCCCCTGAGAAACGCTTCCCACTGGAATATCAAAATCCCAATGAGCCTGAACATCATCATAAATACCAAAATCTGTTTTCGGATTTCCCAAATCATCAGTCAATTCATGTCCCGTTATAAATTTATTTCCATAGTCAGCAGCAAATACATTTGAAGTTGTAAATAAATTAATTCCAACCAAGCACATCAATAAACTCAGAACCATTAATAATTTAAATGACTTATTCTTCGCCTTCATGAATATCTCCTTCTTATTTTCTCTTACTATTGTGCCCTTCACTTAAGAGCCAATGTTTGATAGTTTTCCAATTATCCTTCGTAACAATCAACCTAGGAATATTACTATATGGTGTTTCATTAGTCACTACACCTGGAGATAGTGTGAATATTCCTTGAATTCCATCTTGTAGCATATAATCTTCTAAGTCTTTATTTTGTGCTCCATAAGGATAAGCAAAAACTTTTCCTTTTTGATCTAACTTCTCATCAAATGCTTTCTGACTTTTTTGGTAATCTTTTTGCACTACTTTTTTTGAAATATTAGTAGATAAAATCGGTTCAAAGTTTTCTTGATAATGTAAGTCATTCGTATGTAGTCCTGAAGTAACCAAAGGATTTTCATTCATTTTCTTTATTTCTTTCCAAGTCGACATTTGTGACCCATCAATGGTTTGTCCAACTTTCCCCGTAATAATGAATTGTGTAAAGGGTAAGTCTAACTTTTTCATTATTGGATAAGCGTTCTCTGGCAAAGATTTATCAATATCATCAAAGGCAACCACTACTGCTTTGCCAATCACCTCTTTTTTATTAAGCTTCTCTATCAGTTCTGAACTAGTCAAAACTTTAATATGATTTTTCTTTAAAAATGTCATTTGCTGTTCAAAATCTTGCAAGAATACATTATATTCATGGAGTTGAGAATTATGCGAAATTGAATAAGCGAAATTTGTAACCACCGTATCTTTTAACACACGGTGATAACAAAGAACAATAATTCCATCATTGTCTTTAAGCAAACTCTCATAAGCAAAATCTGGCTGCTCCTTTTTTCCATCTTGTACATATTTTTTTGTTTCACGTGTGGACATAAACACCAATATAGCAATAAGAGCAAACATCAATATCAAAAAAATATTCTTTTTACTAAATTTCATATTATAAATCTAAGCCTCCTTCGTTAAAATATAAAGACTAGGAATCGTTAATATTGAAAGAAGACAAAACAAATCATAAATTATATCTTCCCAATTTGTTATTGGAAGCCCAATGATTACAAAAACAGAGATAATTCCATCACTATATATCCCCAGCAAAGAGATTAATAAAAGAACGAAAACAATTAATATAAACAGCCAACATAGTGAAACAGCCAAGAATTCCAAAAAATGTCGTTTTTTCATTTTTTTACGTATTACTAATTCCATTATTACACCCCTCTATCAGGACTTTCCCATTTTCCTTTATTTGTCCGATTAGTTAAAACAACAATTTCAGCAGAAAGAGCACTAATCAAATTTAGAAACCAATAAGCAACAAGATAAGTTGGAAATATTAATTTATCAGTCAAAGATAAGCGGCTCTCCCCTTTATCATTATTAAGTCCTAAAAAGAATACAAAAAATGAAATAAGAACAAAAATCACGATAATTTGACCCGATACTTTGAATTCTTGATTTAACAGCATTTGGAGAAAATACTGATAAGATTCTATTAAGAAAAACCAACTCCAAATATGACTACAAATCATTTCAATCAAAAGAAACCCATGTTTAAATTCTCCTCTTTTAAAAACCCATGATAAATTTGAAATTAATACTTCTACTCCACCAACTGCCCATCTTCTCCGTTGCTTTAAAAGAGATTTTAAATTTTCAGGAACGAGAATATAGCTTAAGGCTTTAGGGACATATTTGACATTCCATTGATTACGATGAAGTCGCCAAGTGACATCAATGTCTTCCGTCATCACTTCGGTATTAAAGCCACCAATTTCTTTCAAAGCCTCTACACGATACATAACAATCACACCTGATACGGTCATTATTGCACCTAGAAAAAGACTTTGTGCTCTCTTAATCGCATCAATCACACATAAATACTCTAAGGTTTGTAATTTCCCCAATAGAGTTGTTCTGTTTCTAACAATAGGTCGTCCAGTCACAGCCCCAATATCTGAACTAGAAGTTAATTCGGCCAATAAATAAGATAGAGCATCTTTAGAAAGATATGAATCCGCATCAATAACAAGCATATATTTGCTGGTAACTTGTTGCAAAGCAACATTTAAAGCCGTGGCTTTTCCCTTATTTTCCTTTTGCTCAAGAATAGTTAATGCTTCCCAATCGTCGAAAGATTTTTTTACTTCATAAAGCTTCTCCAAAGTGCGGTCACTACTTTTATCATCAACAATAAAGATTTCTAGGGAAGGGTAATTTAGATTACGTAGTGATAATAAAACTTCCTCAATCGTTTCTTCTTCATTGTATGCAGAAATAACAATACTAATTTTTTCAAATTCTTTTGCTTCATCAATTGCTTTCTTATCTCTTTCTTTCCATCGAGATAAAAAAGCACCACTTGCCCAAACGAAAGACAAGATAATCGGATAATAAACAGCATAAACATCTACCATTGTTGAGATTATCATAGTTTTATTTTTCCTTTCTTTCTTTTTTTCTCTTAAAAGGAAAATTTAAAACTTTTCCCACAAAAATTCCTAGTAATGCCGCACTAGTAAAGGCTACTGGAATAATAATCGGTCCTGCTATCACTCGTTGACTTAAGTTTGGAATTTCATGCTTAAAAAATTCATAGACAAACTGATCCGTTAAATCAGATATAAGATAGATAGTCAAAGTGGCGGTAGATAGAGCCTTTAGCAACCTAACGCTCCATTTTGGAATGGGAATTCTCCACAAGATTGCTATAACTAATACTGTCATTATGGCTGTTTGATAACCAAAATAATCATTGTGGTCTAGCCACTGGAATTCCTGATTCCAACTTGCAAAAGTGTCCGTCAAAGTAAAAACCGTAAGTGCACTTAAGAACGCTGTAACAAGTTTTCCTATTGAAATTTTCTTTATTTCATTTTGATAGGTATAAAGGTAAGCTCCGATAAAATAATAACTGACAGGATAACAAATTTGCCAATAATCCGGAATTACTTTTCCAAAACTATTTAATAAAGAGGGTAAGAATGTTAGCAAACTTGCGATAAAGACAATATATAAATGATAATTTTTTATTTCTTTTTTATAATTCCAGATAATATTTAATAAAGGGATAAAGAGATAAAGTCCTAAATACATTTCAACATACCAAGAGTAAGAATCGGTTGAATAATCAAAAATTCCATTTATGGCTGTAGAGAAGTCGCTTCCTTTTCCAACAAGAGATAGAACTCCCCATACTAATAAAGATATGCCTATATATGAAATGATGACAGGAAATATTCCCAGAACATATTGAGCACTTAACTCTTTTCGATTCATTAAAAATCCAGTTGCTACTAAAAACAAGGGCACACAAGTAATTAAAATCGTTCTTATCCCAATCCAAAAAATCCCTAAAGTGGAATGAATTGTCATATCATAAAAGCCCGAATTTAATAAAAAATGGACCGAAATAACAAAGAATATTGCACTACTTTTCATTAAATCTATTGATGAATTACGTTTCATTTTTTTATATTTATAGCAGAAAAATTTTGCTCCTATAAATCCTTTCTCTAATTTGGGTTATAAACCGCTCAATTCAAACCTTGTAATTAATTTTCTTTTACATTACTAAGTCATATCAAATTCATGTTATTCTCCCAACTTTATTTTAGTATGGATTTATAATTATCGAAAATAATTAATTTTTGATTGCAATCCACCAATTTATCACAGTATAACATAACAAAAAGAAATATTGTAATATATAGCTTACGAAAATCACTCATTATCATCATATTTTTCATTTTTAATTATTATTAAAAGCTATAAAGTAAAATATCAAACAATAAAAAAAACGAAAAAGCCCTTATAAAAAAGCACTCCTGATATTTTTAAGTATATTAGGTAATGTTCTAAATTGCAAATTTAGAAATCAAAAACAAATATCAGTTTGTAATTAGTAACATACAAAAAGCACTTACTCAAGTAAGTACTTTTTGCATCAATTTACCATATTTTTATTTTAAAAACTTCTTTTATTCCTGACAATATTAATGTAGGTAGAGCAGGAATAAAAATCACAAGTAGATATACAGGTAATGTTAACTGAGCAGTTCCCATCACACTATTGAAAAACGGAATGATTGTTACTAAAAATGAAGAAACTCCTGCAAATAACACTGCTCCAACAAGTCTAATATTCCCAAAAGGATTGCGTCTAAACAGTGTTCTGGAACTTCTCGCATCAAACACATGCCATAATTGTCCATAAACTAAAGTCAGAAAAGCAACTGTTTGTGCTTCACTAGCGTTCAATCCATTTTGAGCAGCCAGGAGAAATCCAAGATAAACCATCGCTCCCATAACTGTTCCCCTAATCAAAACCCTAGACCACGTGTGGTTAGCAAGAATAGATTCATTAGGGTTCCGTGGTTTTTCTTTCATCAAATCTGTTTCGGCAACATCATAACCCAAAGAAAAAGATGGAATCGCATCACTCACCATATTAACCCAAAGAACCATTAAAGCAGTCAATGTTGGAGTCATTGCTGCAACATTTCCAACACTACTTCTAAATAAAACTAAACCTAATACAAGGGCCAAAACTTCAGCAACATTTGTTGTCAGTTCGTGTCTCATAAAGTTTTTTATATTAGCATAGATAGTACGACCGCTATAAACTGATTTTTCTATCGTTGTAAATTTATCATCTAATAAAATGAGATCTGCAGAATCTTTAGTTACTTCTGTACCAGTAATTCCCATCGCCACTCCAATATCAGCAGCTCTTAAAGCTGGAGCATCATTTACTCCATCTCCAGTCATAGCAACAACTTGTTGATGATTTTGGAGCTGTTTAACAATACGTTGCTTATGCTCTGGTGTCACTCTTGCATAAACATTAACATTTTTTACTTCTGCATAAAGCTCCTGATCTGACATTTCTTCAAGGTCAATTCCCTTTAAAACTGTTGCATTTTTTTCCTTTACAATCCCCAAATCATAGGCAATCGCACGAGCTGTTTTTTCATGATCCCCTGTAATCATAACCACATTAATATTTGCATCATGAAGTTGTCTGATAGATTCTTTCACTTCTTCTCGTGGAGGATCAATTATTCCTGCAACTCCCGTTAATATAAAATCTTTTTCTACGTCTTCCGTGGCTCCGTATAATGCCTCTTCTTCATCAACTTTTTTGTAGGCCACAGCCAAGGTTCTTAGTGCTTCATCCGCATAATCATCTACCACTTTAATAAAGTTATCTTTTGACTGATCAGATTGGTCAACTATATCTCCAATCAAAATCCCCGAAGCTTTTTCCATTAAAACATCTGGTGCTCCTTTGGTATAAACGTAAAATCCTTCATCATTTTGAACAATGACGCTCATCATTTTTCTACTGCTACTAAAAGGAAGAGTTCTTATAATTTTATTGTTTTTTAATAACTTATTCTTACTATAGCTGGCTTTACTGCCAAGAACGGTAAGAGCAACTTCTGTAGGATTACCAAAAGTTTTTACTTGCCCCTCAACTTCTTTGACACTTGAATCATTACACAAGACGATATTTTTCATAAATTGAGCAAAATTTACATTTTTTTCACCTTTTGATGCCAAGTGAATTTCACCAATGGAACGATATCCCAGACCATCCACATTATACAGTTGACCATTAGCATAAAATTTTGTAACGGTCATCTCATTTTGGGTCAATGTACCTGTTTTATCAGAACAGATGTAAGAAGTACTCCCTAAAGTCTCCACACTACTTAGTGTTTTAATCAGACCTTTATTTTTTGACATTTTGACTGCACCGATTGTCAATACTATTGAGAGAACAACTGGTAAAGCATCTGGAATAGAGGCAACTGCGAGAGCGATTGAGGTTGAAAATACTGAAGTAATTGAGTTAATTGAAAATTCTCCAGAACTGATTAATCCAAATACAAAAGTTAATAAAACAATCCCAGCGGATATTTTCATCAGTGTTTTAGTAAGTTTTTTTACGGTTTCTTGTAATGGAGATGATTTTATTCCCTCATCTTTCATCAACTGAGAAATTTTCCCAAGTTCTGTGTTTTCTCCTGTGGCTACGACTATTCCAATTCCCTGTCCATTTGAAACGATAGAGCCAGAAAATCCCATATTCGTTTGATCACCAATTTCGACGTTTTCATTAATGACCTCTATATTTTTTATTATAGCATCAGCTTCACCCGTTAAATGAGACTCAATTAATTGAAGTTCATCAAGTTCTAACCATCTTATATCGGCCTCCACAAAGTCACCTACTGTAACTTTTACGATATCACCAACAACTAGCTCATTTGATGAAATTTTTTCTAAGGCTCCATTTCTTAGTACAGATGCAAAACGATTGTTCATTTCTTTTAGTGAATTTAAATTTTTACGAGCACTAATTTCTTGCCAAAAACCTAAAAATGCATTTATAATAATCAAAATAGCTATAGCAATCGCTTCATATAAAGATTCTAAACCATGTTTTTTATCTCCAACTATTTGGAATGAATAAAATGAACTAAAAAATGATAGAGCGACTGCCCCTAATAAAACAATGATTATTGGTTCTTTAAAACTTTTAAAGAATACTTTTAAATAGCTTTCTTCCTTTTCTTCTGGAAGTTTATTTTCACCATATCTTTCTCGATTATCTGTAACCTGAGTACTCGAAAGTCCTCTATCTATATTAACATCATAACTATGTAATAATTCTTCTTTGGATTTTTGATAAAATTTCATATCATCCCTTTCTAGTAAAAAACGACAAAAAAGAGCGCAAACCTCAAAACAATCTCCTCACCCTTGGAGATATGTCTTGAAGCTTGCGCCCAACCTAGTCGTTTATTTAATTAATTATATTTTAACATTATCCATATCATAAGTCAATCCATTTTATATTGTTTTGACTACAACACAATGTATAATTATATTAAAACTCAGATTACCCCTCCGTTCTCAAAACAAATAAGTTCCAGTAGCCCCTTTATTAAGTTAAATGGTAAAATATTATTAGAATGTATGAATTTATAATATATACTATATAAATGAATTTTCCATTATTTTAAAGCTAGAAAGAATATCATGACTAAAAATTACTTAGAAATCCCTGAAGAACTTTATAATAAATTAAGTGATTATGCAGAAAATGGCCAACTATCAATCCGTTTAGAAAATCAACAGATATTATTAGAAAATCCGAAAATTAATCATACCAATAAACAAAATTTAGCTTTACACTATTTTATAGTACCTAGTTTAGCATCTGGAATAATTGCATTGCTTATCTTTTTAAGTACCAATCATCCACAAATCGCATTTACGGGGAGTCGTCACCTCTCTGTTGCAAGTTTGAGCATAATTCTATCAACTCTTTTTGGTTTTTTTGGTTTCATATGGACATATCTTCGCAAAAGTTGTGACTTATCCAAATCTAAATTTAAAATTTTTAGAGAAACTTTAACGTTATCGGTAGCCTATACAAGTATTTCTTTCGCTGTTCAAATCATTTTTTGGTACATAATTGGCAAAACATTTAGCGGAGTAACTTTTGACCCCTTTACTGCAGGGTTTCTTGTCTTAGTATTTGTTGGAATCATCTTTTATTTTCTTATTTCAGCAGCTCTTTCCATCACTTTACCTAATCTTATTTTGCTCCTCTTTACCACTTTCATAGGAGGTATTCTTGTTTCAATGGCAACAAACAATCAAAAAGATTGGTGGCAACATAATTTCAGCTTCTTAGGAACTGGTGAAGCCACACAGCACTGGCAGTTCAATATCACCTTAATATTTTCTGCTCTTATTCTTCTTACCATAACTGATTTTCTATTTGCTGAGTTTTCTAAGAGTAGCCTTTACAATTATAAATTTAAAATAATTCGTGTTTTTTATATTCTCATAGCATTTTTGATTGCTTTCGTCGGAATTTTTCCAGCCCAATCATGGACAATGCCTATACATAATAATTCTGCATTTAGTCTGGTTGCGGTTGTCCTTATTATGATTATCTTTCTTAAATGGTTAGTTCCCACCGTTTCTAAAGAATTTTTAGCATTATCTTGGACTGCTTTGATAGCACTAATTTTGTCTGCCGTTGCCTTTATGGGAATTCACTATCTCTCATTAACGGTCTTTGAAATTATTGCATTTGCTATAGCTTTTACCTGGCTCGTTATGTTTATCAATTCACTCAGGGGAATTATTCAAGAAGGAAACGAATGGCAAGTAAAGCTCCTTCAAAAATAATTACCTCAAGCATCAGATAAGAAAAACAAAAAGGTTGAATTTTCAGAAAATTGTGTTATAATATTTTCACAAATACATTTTGGTTGGAGGTTTATCATGGAATTTAAAAGTCTACTGCTCCTTTCACTTGCTGCAGTTTCTGCAGTTGATCCATACTTACCCACAATTTTTATTTCAGCCACAACACTTGATGATATTGAATTTGAAAGATAACAATAACCATAAAACATTTTTTTAATTCATTTTCTTTTATTATCCAATAACAATTACTATGCACTCAACAAAAAACCATTGTTCCTTTCTGGCAGTGGTTTTTTTCAATAAAAAAAGACGCAAATGCGTCTATAAAAATTCCAATAAATGAATATTTTAATTATGAATTAAATTGCTGAACGCAAACGAGCGCCACCATTTTCTAAAACACGAACTGTACGAGGTAAAAAAGCGCGAATTTCTTCTTCATTATATCCAACATGAAGACGTTTTTCATCCATAATAATTGGACGGCGCATGATTTGTGGATTTTCAGAAATAATTTTAATTGCTTGTGAAAGTGAAATATCTTCAAAATCAACACCCAAAGTCTTCACAAAGCGATTTCTACTTGAAATTAATCCTTCAACACCATCGTCACATTTTTGTAGAATTTGACTAATCTCTGTTGTTGATAAAGGATCCGCGATGAGATTTCTTTCGTTAAATGGGATGTGGTGATATGAAAGCCAAGTTTTAGCTTTTTTACAGCTCGTACAAGAGGGTGCTGTATAGATTGTGATCATCGTCTCTCCTTCGTGTATATTTATTTATCTAATAGTATTAAACATCAATGATTGTACAATTATACCATATTTATAGACTTAAAAAAAGACCTTTTCAAAATTTTTTCACAAATTTTTTCAATAAAAAAACCACTGAAATCAGTAGCTTTTTTCACTGCTTTAGATATTATAATGCTGTTTTTTCAACATTGATGGATAAACATTTTTAGCCTTTTGTAACTCTCGTTTTTTTGCCTCAATATCATCAGTAATTTCGACAGAAAAATTCTCGAAAATTGTACGAGACTCTTTGAAAATGTATCCCCCATTTTTCAAGTCCTGCTCGTCATCAAATACAGCTAAATGGTGAGAGAGCTTTTTGAAAAATGTATTCAAAAAGTAAGTTGGAATGTATAAATTATACATTGAAGTGTAGTTCTTCAAAAAATTATAATCGTAAAAAGGAACTTTTACATCACTTTGAGGATTAATTAATTCTTTATCACTCCCAGTAATTGGGCGATTAAGAATTTCAATCACTTTTTGATTAAGTGTGTTACGAACTTCAATTTCACGAAGTAATTTTTCAATTGTTAATCGTTTCTTATAACGATTTTCATCATAAATTTTGTAAATGTAGATGCCTGCAACCATTAGCCACGCGCCAATAATCAGACCAAAAATCATTGCAATAATAAGTTCTGTATTCATGTCATAATTATAACAAATTTGAAAGCGTTAAGAAAGTTTAAACTCTTTTTTTATCAAGTTTTAGGAAAAGTCATAAAAAAAGACAATATTCTTTGACCTTTTTTGACCAATGAGTTATAATATAGAAAAATAAACAAATGAATTCAATTTTATCTAAAATTAAATTCATATCTTATTTATAAAGGAGATTCAATCTATGGGTTATTTAGTACCTACCGTTATTGAACAATCAAGCCGTGGCGAACGTGCTTATGATATTTATTCACGACTTTTAAAAGACCGCATTATCATGCTGACAGGACCTGTTGAAGATGGAATGGCAAATTCTATCATTGCTCAACTTCTTTTCTTGGACGCACAAGATAACACTAAAGATATTTATCTCTACGTAAATACGCCTGGTGGTTCTGTATCTGCTGGTCTTGCCATTGTTGATACAATGAATTTTATCAAATCAGACGTTCAAACTATCGTTATGGGAATGGCTGCCTCTATGGGAACAATCATTGCTTCAAGCGGAACAAAAGGCAAACGATTCATGTTGCCAAATGCTGAATATCTTATTCACCAACCAATGGGTGGTACAGGTCAAGGCACTCAACAAACTGATATGGCTATTGTTGCTGAGCAACTTTTGAAAACTCGTAAACGTTTGGAACAAATTCTTGCTGATAATTCCAACCGTTCACTTGAACAAATTCACAAAGATGCCGAACGTGACCATTGGATGGATGCCAAAGAAACTTTGGAATATGGTTTCATCGATGAAATTATGGAAAATAATTCCTTAAAATAATGATGTAAATTTTAAAAGCCCTGATTTCAGGGCTTTTTTATTTTTCTGATTATCAATCTATTTTTTTAATATGTTTTTATAAAATCAATTAAAACGTCGGAAAATTTTGAAGTTGAAAGTTTTCCACCTAAATCAGCTGTCAAATTTCCATTCCTGAATGAAAATGAAAGAGCATGTTTGATTAATTCAGCTACCTCTTGCCAGCCTAAATACTCAAACATCATCACTCCAGATAAAATTAAACTAGAAGGGTTTGCTATATTTTTTCCAGCAATATCTGGAGCTGTTCCATGAGTTGCTTCAAAAATAGCATGACCACTTTTATAATTAATATTAGCACCTGGTGCAATTCCAATTCCTCCAACCTGTGCGGCAAGTGCATCTGAAATATAATCACCATTTAAATTAAGAGTGGCAATTACTTCAAAATTTTCAGGATTTAAAATAATCTGTTGGAGGAAGTTGTCAGCAATTACATCATCTACATAAATTTTTCCTGATTTTAATGCTGCTTTTTTCTCATTTTCAGCTTGTAAACTTCCTCTTTCATTTTTGATTTTATCGTATTCTAGTTTTGTAAAAGTTGGATATTCCTTAGCAACCTCATAGGCCCAATTTCTAAATCCTCCTTCAGTAAATTTCATAATATTTCCTTTATGAACAAAGGTCACTCGTTTTTTGTTCATTTTCAGAGCGTACTCAAAAGCCGCATTAACCAGTCGTTTACTTCCTTCAGGACTAACAGGTTTTATTCCTAGTGCTGAAGTTTTTGGAAAGCGAATAGAATGGACATTCAATTCTTTTTCTAAAAATTTTAATAAGTTGTGAGACTCATTTGTTTCACTAGCAAATTCAATACCTGCATAAATATCTTCTGTATTTTCTCGAAAAATTGTCATGTCAACTTTTTCTGGCGCCTTAACTGGGGATTTTATCCCTTTAAAATATTCAACTGGTCTTACGCAAGCATATAAATCCATTTTTTGTCTTAAAGTAACATTAATTGAACGAAAGCTTTCACCGACCGGGGTCATTAGCGGCCCCTTTATCGCAATTAAATTTTCATTAATATGAGCGAGAGTCTCTTTGGGCAGATATTCTCCACAAGTCTCAAATGCTTCTCCTCCTGCCAATAATTTTTGCCATTCTATTTTCTTTTTTTGACCATAAATTTTTAGAACCGCAGCATCAAAAACTTTCTGCGCCTGAGGAAAAATATCTTCGCCAACACCATCTCCTCTAATATAACCAATTGCTGGATAATCTGGCACAACTAATTTTCCATTTTTCATCTCAATTTTCATAATAATTTTCACCTATTTTTTTATTTTTTGCGAATCACATAAGGCATTATGCCGTCATTAGCATAGTAATCTAAATCCGCCTGAGAATCAAAGCGTAAAAGAACCTCAAAGTTTTTTTCGGCAGTACTTACAGTAATTTTTTCATGAATTTTGGGATTTTCTGGTAGCTCTATAGAAAAACTTTCGTTACCACTTAATCCTAAAGTTTCGGCATTTTCATTATCTAGAAACTGTAGGGGAAGAACACCCATCATGACGAGATTACTTCGATGAATACGTTCAAAACTCTCAGCAATTACAGCCTTGACTCCAAGTAATTTTGTTCCCTTAGCCGCCCAGTCTCGACTGGAACCCATTCCATAATCCTTACCAGCAAGAACAATTAATCCTTGTCCTTGTTCTTTATATTTTTTAGCTACCTCATAAATAGGTAATGTTTCATTATTGAATAGAGAATAGCCTCCCTCAAGAGGAGCAACAAGCTGATTTTTGATACGAATATTAGCAAATGTTCCCCTTGTCATTACTTTATCATTTCCTCGTCTTGACCCAAAACTATTAAAATCCTTATAAGCAAGACCTCGAGAACTTAGATAATCCCCAGCTGGGGATTTTAAAGGAATATTCCCTGCTGGACTAATATGGTCAGTTGTGATAGAATCACCAAATTTTGCTAAAACATGCAAATTTGAAAGTGAAGCTATCGGTTTATTTATCATAGTTAAGTTTTCAAAATATGGTGGATTAGAAATATAGGTAGATTCAGATTTCCAGTCATAAACTTCACTTTTCTTTGTTTTGATATTATTCCAGACTGTATTTTCATCAAAAACCTTAGCATAACTTTCAGCATATAAATCACTTGTTACGTATTTTTGCACTAAATCATTCACTTCATCAGAAGTTGGCAGAATATCTTTCAAATATACCTTTTCACCTTCTAGATTAGTCCCCAGAGCAACAGTTGTTAGATTTTTACGAACAGAACCCGCTAAAGCATACGCAACTACTAATGGAGGACTTGCTAGATAATTCGCCTTCACTAATGGATGAATTCGACCTTCAAAATTTCGATTGCCACTCAAAACACTCGTTGCAATCAGTTCTTTATTTCTAATCTCTGTTTCCATTTCACTTAAAAGCGGTCCCGAGTTACCTATACAGGTTGTACAGCCATATCCTACTACATAAAATCCCAACGTTTCAAGATAAGGAAGAAGACCCGCCTTCTCTAAATAAGAGGTAACAACTTTTGAACCAGGAGCTAATGAAGTTTTAACCCAACTAGGAACCGCAAGTCCTTGTTCTACTGCATTTTTTGCAAGTAAGCCCGCCATCATCATAACATGTGGATTACTCGTATTGGTACAACTTGTAATAGCGGCAATTGCAATTTTTCCATCCTCTTCTTTCAGAGGTTTTTGTTTTTTAGCAAAGTCTTCAAAGTTATTTGCTAACTCAGATAATTCAAGCATATCTTGGGGACGAGAGGGACCTGATAATCGTGTTGCTACTTCACTTAAATCAACATTAATCGTCTTATTATAGTATGGTTCATGTTTTTCGTCATAAAATAACTTATTTGCCTTTGCATAGGTTTCTACTCGCGCAACCACTTCCTCAGAACGATTTGTTGCCCGAAGATATTTCAAAGTTTCATTATCAATCGGAAAATATCCACAGGTGGCACCATACTCAGGAGCCATATTTGAAATTGTCGCTCTATCTGCTAAACTTAAATTTTTTAGTCCTTCTCCAAAAAATTCAACGAATTTTCCTACCACTTTTTCATCTCGTAAAATTTTTGTGATTGTCAAAGCTAAATCTGTTGCAGTAGCAAATGCTCCTAACTTACCTATTAATCTAACTCCTACTACTTCTGGAACAGTCAATGAACTAGGCTCTCCTAGCATCACTGCTTCTGCTTCAATTCCTCCTACCCCCCAACCAAGAACACCAAGGGCATTAATCATTGTTGTATGACTATCTGTACCAAAAACACTATCTGGATATAAAATGCCATTTTTTTCGGTAATTACTTCACTTAAATATTCAATATTAACTTGATGAATAATACCTGTTGCTGGAGGGACTACTCTAAAATTATCAAAAGATTGCTCTGCCCATTTTAAGAATTCGTAACGTTCACGATTACGCTCAAATTCTTTTTTTGAATTTAACAGAAAAGCCTCTTCATTTCCTTGGAAATCTACTTGAACAGAATGGTCAATTACTAAATCCACTGGAATTTCTGGGTTAATTAGTTCAGGATTCTTTCCTAATTCAACCATTGCGTCTCTCATTGCCGCAAGGTCAACAATAGCTGGAACTCCTGTGAAATCCTGAAGAACAACACGGCTTGGTAAGAAAACTGTTTCTTGACCAACTTCCCCTTTTAAATAGTCTTTAACGGATTGAATATGAGCCTGATTGATATTCTCATCATTTTTCTGTCTAATCAAACTTTCTAAAAGAACTCGTAAACTATATGGAAAGTCTTCAATTCTTTCAGTTTCTGAGATATCATAATAATGGTATATTTTATTAGAAATACTTATTTTTTTCATCTTTCCCCCAACTTTATATAATTTTTTGATTCTAAGACACTTTCATAGGCTGGACGAATAATCTTATTCATATTAATTAGTTCTTCTATACGATGTGCTAACCAACCTACAATTCTAGCAATCGCAAATAATGGAGTAAATAATTCTTGTGGAATTTCCAATATTCTATAGACAAAGCCAGAGTAGAAATCAACATTTGGACAAATCGTTTTATATATTTTTCGATTTTCCGATATTACTTTAGGAGCTAGCCTTGCAACTTTTTCATATAACTTGAATTCCTCTTCCAATCCTTTTTCTTTTACTAAAATCTCGACATAGGATTTAAAAACCTCAAATCGTGGGTCGCTTACACTATAAATGGCATGACCAATACCATAAATTAATCCTTGCTTATCAAAAACTTCTTTATTTAAGATTTTATGGAGATACTTTTCTATTTCAGCGTCATCTTCATAATTAGAAATATTTTCCTTTATATTTTCCAACATTTTTGCTGCCTTAATATTAGCTCCACCGTGTTTAGGCCCTTTCAAACTAGAGAGGGCAGCAGCAATTGTAGCATAAGTATCTGTTCCACTTGAGGTGACCACATGAGTTGTAAAAGTCGAATTGTTACCTCCACCATGTTCCATATGAAGAATCAAGGCAATATCTAATACTTTAGCCTCTACCCCTGTGTAATGGCAGTCTGGGCGAAGCATTCGTAAAATATTCTCAGCGGTCGTCATTTTTGGATCAGGATAATGGATATAAAGACTTTCTTTTTTAAAATAATGAACATAAGATTGGTAACTGTAAATCGCAAGAAGTGGAAAATCAGCAATAAGTCCCAAAGATTGTTCTAAAACATTTTCAATCGAGATATCTGAAACTTTCTCATCGTAACTAGCAAGAGCTAGTATACAACGGCTCATCGAATTCATCACATCACTCGAAGGGTTGGTTAAAATAGTTTCACGGACAAAAAATTCTGGTAGAGTTCTCCTACTGGCTAAAAGGTTTTGAAATTCCTGAAGTTCATTTGCCGTGGGAAGTTCTCCAAATAACAATAGATAAGTCATCTCTTCAAAACCAAAACGATTTTCTTTTCTTAAATCATTAATAATATCTTTAATATTATAAGCTCTATACTCTAAAATACCGGGAATTTGGTTTCCTTCTTTATCAAAAGAATGTATCGCCGAAATATTGGTTAAACCTGCTAAAACTCCTTTCCCATTAATGTCTCTTAAACCTTTTTTAACATTGTACTTTTTGTAAAATTCACTAGGAATTTGTGAATTTTTAATCATTTTTTCTTCTTTACTTAGTAAATTCATAAACGCCTCCATCTATTTCATTATTATACACTTTTTATTCCGAAAATTATATATTTTCTGAAAATTTAAATATTTTTTTTGAAGAAAAATAAAAAACCTAACCAAAAGGTAGGTTTAATTTATATTAATTAATTTCGATTAACAAGTCTTGAGTTTGAATTGCCTCACCTTTAACCACATGAAGGTCAACAATCTCGCCATCAAATGGTGCTTCAATAGTTGTTTCCATTTTCATGGCTTCAGTAACCATCAAGGCTTGACCTTTTTGAACTTTGTCACCAGCTTTAACTAAAATTTCAAGAACAGAACCTGGCATAGTAGCTCCAATTTGGTTTGGATTTCCTGTTTCGGCTTTGCGTTTAGCCACAACTTGAGTTTGTACAGATTGGTCATTAATTACGACTTCTCGACGTTGACCATTTAGGTTAAAGAAGAGAACACGATTTCCAGCGAGGTCAGGTTCTCCTATTTCATCTAAACGAATGCTGAGTGTTTTACCTTTTTCAATTTGTACTTCAATTTTTTCATTGAGACGCATTCCATGTAAGAAAGTAGGAGTGTCAAGTAGTGTAACTGCTCCAAATTCTCTTTGCATTTTTTGATAATCAAGGAAAACTTGTGGATACATGATATATGAGATGACTTCGTGATCCCCTGGTTCATAGCCAATTTTTTGTTCTAGGTCAGCTTTAACAGTTTCAAAATCAACTTTTTCTGCGTGTAAGCCTGGACGGTCAGTAATTACGGCTTTATCTTTCACGATAATTTTTTGTAATTCTTCTGGGAAGCCACCCACCGGTTGTCCCAAATCTCCACGGAAGAATGATACTACAGATTCTGGGAAATTAAGTTCGTTACCACGCGCATAAACATCTTCTTCTGTTAAATCATTTTGAATCATAAAGAGAGCCATATCTCCAACTACTTTTGAAGAAGGAGTTACTTTAATAATATCTCCAAACATCATATTAACTTTACGATACATTTGTTTGATTTCATCAAAACGATGTCCAAGACCAACTGCTGCTGCCTGAGATTTTAGATTAGTGTATTGACCACCAGGCATTTCATGCATGTAAACTTCTGTCTGAGGACTTGTAATACCCGCTTCAAATGGTGCGTAATATTTACGCACATCTTCCCAATAATGGTCAATTTGTTCAGCATTTTTTACATTAATTGAGGCATGGCGAGGACCGTGTTCAAGTGCATAGTAAATAGATTGCATTGATGGTTGAGATGTTCCACCAGCAAGACTCGCTGTTGCTACGTCAATAATGTCTACACCTGCTTGAGTTGCACCAGAATATGTAATAATTCCATTTCCTGAAGTATCGTGTGTATGCAAATGAATTGGCAAATCAACGGTATCTTTTAATTCTGAAATCAAACGATAAGCAGCTTGAGGTTTCAATAAACCTGCCATATCTTTAACTGCCAAGATATGAGCACCTGTTGCTTCTAACTCTTTTGCTAAGTCTTTATAGTATTGAATATTATATTTTGGTCGGCTTGGGTCTAGGATATCTCCCGTATAACAAATTGTTGCTTCTGCAATTTTTCCATTATCGCGAACGGCTTGAATGGATTTTTCCATTTGTGGTAACCAGTTGAGACTATCAAAGATACGGAAAACATCGATACCTTCATGCGCCGCTACTCGGATAAATTCTTCAATCACATTATCTGGATAGTTTTGGTAACCAACTGCATTTGAACCACGGAAGAGCATTTGGAACATGGTATTTGGCATGAGTTTTCGTAGTTTACGCAGACGATACCATGGTGATTCATTCAAGAAACGATAAGCCACATCAAAGGTTGCACCTCCCCACATCTCAGCTGAAAAAAGTTCTGGTAGTCCTTGGTCAATCGCTTGGGCAATTCCTTTCATATCTTGTAAACGTAAGCGAGTAGCAAGCAAGGATTGATGAGCATCACGTAAAGTTGTATCTGTTAATAATACTTCTTTTGTATTTTTAACATAATCAACAACAGCATCAGCACCTTGTTCATCTAAGATATTTTTGGCTGTCTTTTTCTTTTCAAGGTTAAGAAGAGGTTGACGTGGTTCTTCAAAATGACGTTTTTCAGTATTTTCAATCCCTGGGAAGCCATTGACTGTAATCATTGATAAATAATGCAGCGTCTTTGTTCCACGGTCACGTAAGTGTGGGAAGTTGAACAGACTTGGTGTATTATCAATAAAGGTTGTTGTTGCTTTACCACTTGTGAAGTTTTCATTAGCAATAACATTAATCAAGAAAGGAATATTTGTTTTGACACCACGAATACGGAATTCATGGAGAACGCGGTCCATTTTTCTTACGCTGTCACTAAATTCATTGGCAAAAGTACAAACTTTTACTAAAAGTGAATCAAAATATGGAGTTACTTCATATCCAGCATATGCATTTCCGACATCTAAACGTACACCAAAACCACCTGGTGAACGGTAGGTATCAATTTTACCTGTGTCTGGCAAGAATCCATTTTGTGGATCTTCTGTTGTGATTCGACATTGAATTGCTGAACCCAAAAGCGGAATTTCAGACTGTGCTGGAAGTCCAATTTCGCTATGTAAGTCTTTACCTTGAGCAATCAAAATTTGAGCTTGGACAATATCTACACCTGTGATAAGTTCCGTAATTGTATGTTCAACTTGAACACGTGGATTTACTTCAATGAAATAAAATTTATCATCTTTAACAAGAAACTCAACTGTACCAGCATTAACATAGCCAACATTTTTACAAAGTTTGACTGCTGCTTCACATATTTCGTTACGGAAGTCCAGTGAAAGTCCCACGGCTGGCGCAATTTCAATGACTTTTTGATTACGTCGTTGTACTGAACAGTCACGCTCATGGAGGTGAATAATATTTCCATGACTATCTCCAAGAATTTGTACTTCAATATGTTTTGGATTTTCAATATATTTTTCAACATAGATTTCGCCAGAACCAAAAGCTCCAATTGCTTCTGATTTTGCTCTATCATAACCATCATGCATTTCAGCATCATTACGCGCAACTCGCATTCCGCGACCACCACCGCCTAAAGCGGCCTTAATCATAACTGGATAACCATAAGTTTTAGCAAATTCTAAAGCACCGTCGATATCTACTGCTCCATTTGTTCCGGGAATTCCTGGCACTTTTGCTTCGTCGGCAGCTGCTTTAGCTTTAATTTTATCACCGAAAATATCCAAATGATGAAGTTCAGGACCCACAAAAACTAAACCTGCTGCGCGAACTTTAGTAGCAAATTCGAGATTTTCAGATAAGAGGCCATAACCTGGGTGAATAGCATCTGCTCCTGATTCAAGGGCAACACGAATGATATCATCAATATCCAAATAGGCATCAATTGGTTTTTTTCCTTGACCGATTAGATAAGATTCATCTGCTTTAAAGCGATGAACAGAATATTCATCTTCTCTTGCATAGACGGCTACAGTAGAAAGTCCGAGTTCATTACAGGCACGAAAGACACGAACGGCGATTTCTCCACGATTGGCGACGAGTAGTTTTTTCATTTTGACTCCTTAATGAGGCTTGCTTGGAAAGGTAATTGGTCATTACCTTTCACTCTTTCATATATTATAAAAATCTTTTATACACTTTTAAACGACTGACAATTGTCAATCGTTTTCATAAGTTGGGACACTGCTACTATAATGATTTGAGAGCTCAGAAACTTCTCTTCGTTTCTCATCAGCTGAAATATTTAATGCAAATGCAATTCCCAACGATAAGACAAGGAAGGACGACCCTCCTTGTGATAGGAAGGGGAAGGTTACTCCTGTTTCTGGAATAATTCCGATTGCTCCACCCACATTGACAAAGACTTGAACTAACAATAAACCAGATACCCCAATCATAATGAGTGAGTTAAAGGCACTTTTAGCACGAATTCCAACAATTAACATTCTGCTTATCAAGAAAAAGAGAATAGCTAGAATAATAATTCCGCCAATGATTCCTAATTCTTCCACGACAATTGGAAAGATAAAGTCAGTTTGAGCTTCTGGTAAGAAACCATTTTTTTGAATCGAATTTCCTAAGCCACGCCCTGTCCAACCGCCATTAACTATAGCATAGTATGAATTAGCTAGCTGGTGTCCAGAATTGGCTAAGTCTGTAAAAGGATTAACAAAGGCTTCAAATCGTTTATTGATATAAGCGATGGGTAAGAAACTTGGAATGATATTTCCACCTACAATGAAAAGAAATCCTAAGAAAATGGCCATCAAAGATAGAATTAATTTTGAATAGCCGGAATACCAACGCCAAGATATACCGCTGGCTCCAATCATTATCAAAGCAACTGCAGCAATAATCAAAGTATTACCTAGGTCAGGCATGATAAGGTCAACCAATAAAATGGCAACTACGGGTAATCGCCAACCACCAAAAAGTTTTTGAAAGAGCGTCTTTCCTTTAAAAATCTCATTTATATCACGTTTTTCAATTTCTTCTTGTTTTGTTGAAAAAACTGAGGCTAAATACCAGATAATAAAAACTTTGGCAAATTCTGCTGGCTGTACCGTTCCAATTCCTGGAATATGAATCCAACCTCTGGCTCCATTTACGGGTGCTGTCAGAGCAAAACTGGAAGGCATTATTCTACAAAATATTAATGACAGAATCAAAATAACCATTATTGTTCCTATCATTTTTCTATTCTTAAGGGCTCTAAGTTTCAGACGGTAAATCACTGCAATCATAATGAGACTCAATAATACGAATGCTGTTTGGTTAATTACTAATTTATAAGGATTTAATCCTTTTTGTAACTGATCAGGAACCGTGGTTGAAAAAACCATCACAATACCAATTCCTGCAAGAATTAGGTATGGAATCAATATAGAGTAGTTTAAAAAATTATTCTTATTTAAATTCATTATCTTTTTTTCCTCATTCATATTATTATAGCATGAGTTGAATAATTTATAAAGATTTTCAAAGTGCTTATAAGTTTCTACCATCCAAAGATAAGGTATTTCCGAATATATTTTTTAAACTGAATTTTTTCTTTTATAAATAGTCCATAAAATTATGATTAAAATTTTTATCTGTCTCCATCAACTGCTATTATAATGAAAAAATAATGTCATTTTTTGCATAAAACACCTCTAATGAAATATTGTTTACTTTATTATATAATATTATCACAATTCTTAATAAGTGTACATAGTAAAAACTTATTATAAATAAAAAAACAGCAAGATAATTCTTACTGTTTAACCTTCACGATGAAGTGTAACAATGCGTTCTTTGGGACAAAACTTCATTGTTTCAACTTTTTCCGGATGGGTTGCTTTATTTTTGCTACTAATATAATTTTTGTTCCCACAAGAACTACAAATTAGTGTGATTTTTACTCTCATTCCATAATACTCCGTTTCCGCAGATATTTTCGGAAATTAATAAAGGACCAAATAATATTAACAATGACAAAAAGACTTGTCCCTACAATTGCTGCTCGATAACTGATATAACCTGCAATTGCTGATCCGACCAATGGACCAGTTACCATTCCTAAATTAGAACACATTTGTGCGTAAGCAAAAATTCTGCTGACACCTTCTTTGGGAGTAATTTTTGAAAGTAACGAATTTACTGACGGCATCAAAGCGCCAGTTCCAAAACCAAGAAGGAAGCGTAATATCCCAAGTTGGAGTGGGCTTTGCACAAAGGCCATTGGTAAATAAATAATAAATGTAAAAACAAGTCCAATCAAAATTAAACGATGTGAACCGTATTTATCTCCTATACGTCCTAGAAAACTTGATGATAACATTGCCGACAATCCAACTGCTGACACAATTAAACCTGAAATGAACATCAAATTGTTCGTGCTTGTCGTCAGGGTTTTGATATACAAGGTCACAAATGGTTCAATGGATTGCGAGGTGATTTGAATAATAAATGTTGTCACTAATAATCCAAAAAGAATTTGTTTGTTACTGACTTTATTAATAATCTCTTTACTAGATAACATTTCACCTTTAGCAATTGGTTCAAAGTTTTCATGAACAAAGAAAATGGTCAGTAAAGTTGCTAGGGCTAATAGAGCGCCGACAATCAAAAAGACATTTGCCATGCCAAACCACTCAGCTAGTAACCCACCAAGTGAAGGACCAATCAGTGTTCCAGAAACCATTGCTGTTGCTAATGTTCCAAGGGCATAGCCTGATTTATCTTTTGGAGCTTGTGAAGCAATCATTGCTGTTGAGTTAGGGATATAGCCTGAGAAAAATCCCATTAGCAAACGTAATCCAAGTAACCACCAAACATTAGGGACAAAAGCTATTCCTCCCATTGTTAGGGTCATGACGATACTGGCACGTACCATCATCACTTTACGCCCATGTTCATCAGCTAAACGTCCCCAAATGGGGGCAACTAACCCTGAAGCTAAGGCTGGCAAAGAAAAAGCTAACCCTGAGTAAAGTTCAACATTTCCACCGCTTACGCCCAGTCCTTGAATATACAAGGGGAGAAAGGGCATGACGAGTGAAAATGATGAACCTACAAAAAAGCAGCCAATCCATGTTATAAATAAATTCCTTTTCCAATTAACTGTTTTCGTGCGATTCACCTCTATTTCTGTTCTTCTATCCTAGCTAGTTCTCGCTGGATTTGTTTTTTTAGTGCTTCAATCGTTCCAGAATTATCCAGAATGACATCAGCGACTTTTTGTTTTTCTGACAATGGCATTTGTGAGGAAATTCGTTTTTTAGCTTCTTCTTCCGTAAACTTATTTCTTGCCATCAGTCTTTCTAATTGTATTTTTTCAGGTAAGCTGACCAACCATATTTCATCAAAACCGGTATAATTGTATTCAATTAATAACGGAATATCCATAAATATTGGCTTATTTACTGACAGATTTTTTCCTTGACTCTTTGAATCAAAATTTTTACTGACAGGCTTGTCAGTCATTTTTTTTAATAAGTCATCACGTCTATCATATAATTCTGTACGAATAATTTCATCTTGTAAGTTTGATAATTTCTCGCGCTGTTTTGGATCAGAAAAAACTAAAGCTCCTAATTTTTCACGATTTAACTGTCCATTGTCAGCAATAAAATCTAAACCGTAAGTTTCTACTATTGCCTTGTAAAGTTTTCCGCCAGGTTCTTGTAATTGACGGACAACTTTGTCAGCATCAATCACTTGATATCCCTCAGAAATCAAAAAATCAACCACCGTTGATTTCCCACTCGCAATTCCGCCTGTCAATCCAATTACCATTTTCATTCATCTATTTTAGCATAAAATTTAACTTTCTTAAACTAAAAACAATAGTTTTTAACTATTATGATTAATTTTTTCGTAAAAAAAGTCTGTCAGTAAAACTGACAGACCGAATATTCATTAAATTTTAAGAATTAGATGTTTGAAGTATGCATTACTTCTTCATCATCGTTTGAAAGTACTTCATGGAAGACACGTTCAGTTAATTCTTGTTTTTGTTCTGGTGTGAGGTATTTAGTATTGACACAATAACCAGAGATACGAACGATAACATCTTCACCACGCATGATTTTATCGTAAACATCTTTAAGGTCCATTACGTTCAAGTTAACGTGTTGACCTGCAAATTCAGTACCATTAATCAAAGCACCTGGCGTGAAGTATCCATCAAGAATTTGAACCAAGTTATCCACTTGTTCATCACGAGTTTTACCAAGTGCACGAGGTGAAACTTGAGTAGTCAATGAAATACCATCATTTGCATCTTTGAATTCCAATTTAGCCAATGAGCGAAGGTTTTGCAACCAACCACCCTTAGCTTTATTAGATGGGTTAGCACCTGGCGAGAAGAATTCAAGTTTAGATTTATTTACTGTACCATCTTCATTGAGGAATACTCCTTTATGTACTGGAGAATTACCAGTTTGTTTAGAGTAAGCAACGTTAGATGTAATTGTCAAAAGCGAAACAGTAGCTTCAGCATTTTTATAAAGTTTGTGTGAAGCTAATTTTTCATGGTACATTTTCATGACAAGTTTAGCAATATCATCAGCACGATCATCATCTTCACCATAACGAGGGAAATCACCTTCTACTTCGTAATCGTAGATATAGCCATTTTCATCACGCAATGTTTTAACTTTAGCATATTTAATTGCTGAAAGTGAATCAACTGTATTTGCGAATCCACAGATACCAAATCCCATGTTAGCACGAACTTTAGTAGGCAAGAAGGCCATTTGAACTGCTTCATAGTTATATTTATCAGTCATGTAATGAATGATATTCATTGCATCAACATAAGTATCAGTCAACCAGTCGAGAGATTTGTCAAAGTTTTCCATAACTGTATCATAGTCAAGAATTTCGTCACGAACAGGCTCGATGTCGAATACTTTATAATCTTTATGAACGTCATCATAACCACCGTTCAAACCAGTCAACATTGCTTTCAAGACGTTTACACGCGCACCAAAGTATTGGAGGTTATGACGTCCTTCTTCATTTTCTGGATCAAGTGGTGAGACACAACAAGAGATACATGACATTTCGCCATATCCATCTTTAGCCATTGTTTCAACACCTTCATATTGAATAGAAGAATGCTTGTGGCTCATAGACATTGAATAACGTTTGAATGAGTAAGGAAGTTTAGAATCCCAAAGGACTGTCAAGTTTGGCTCTGGAGCATTTCCAATTGTATCAAGTGTGTTCAAGAAACGGTAGTCCATTTTAGTAACACGGTGACGTCCGTCATTACCCATACCAGCCATAGATGTTGTGATGAATGTTGGGTCACCAGAATAAAGTTCATCATAAGCAGCTGCACGAGCAAATTTCATTGTACGGAGTTTCAAAACGAAATCATCAACAAATTCTTGGATTTCTTGTTCAGTGAATGTTCCACGAGCAAGGTCACGTTCTGCAAAGATATCAAGAACGATTGGAACACGTCCAAGTGAAGTTGCAGCACCGTTGATAACACGACATACAGCCATATAAGCGATATTAACCCATTGGATAGCTTCTTTTACGTTCATCGCTGGACGTGAAACATCAAGACCATACAAAGCACCAAAGTTTACAACTTCTTGCAAAGCTTGGTATTGCATATTAATTTCTTCTTTAAGACGAATATTTTCATCGTTAATTTCAGTGATTGCGTCCCATTCACGTGCTTTTTCTTTCATAAGGTAATCAGCACCATAAAGCGCAAGACGAGCATAAACACCAATGATACGTCCACGAGAGTAGGCATCTGGCAATCCTGTTACGGTATGCGCATGACGTGCTTTACGAATTGCTGAAGTGTAAGCGCGGAAGATTCCATCATTCACAGAAGTCATTGTTTGTGATAAAACATCATGCAAACCTGGGTCAACTGAAAGACCGTGCTCTGTCAAAATCTTTTCAGCAACACGAAGTCCACCTTTTGGCATGAAGTTTAAGCGGAAAAGTTCGCTATTTTGCATCCCATAGATGAGTTCAAGTTCTTTATCATTAGCATCGATATATCCGGCAGGGATTTTATCAATAGAGGTTACGCGGTCAGTATCGAAGGGAAAACCAACTTCTTCATAGTGAGCTTTTGTATCTTCAATAATTTTCTTTACTTTAAGTGTACGTTCTGTTGGCCCAGCGAGAAAGCTTTCATCACCATCATATGGTTTGTAGTTTTCTTGTACAAAGCGAGTAACGCTTGCTTTATCACGCCAGTTGGTTCCTTTAAAACCATCCCAAGCTTGTTCAAAGATATTTTCCGTAACTTCGGTTTTCATTTTGAAATCTCCTTTGTTCTTTCTGTTTCAAATTACAATTTCATTATATCATACAGTTTGAGAATAGCAAACAGAATTCAAGAGAAATTACAGATTCTTTACTAATACAGTTCCAATTATTTTAATATCTGTTATACTTTTTTAAAACGTTTTCACAAATAATTCACAAAATACTTTTAACAAACATTGCTAACTTCATAATCTGCAATCACTAATTAATTTTTTCACAAAGAGCAAAAAAAATGGAGATTTTTCTCCATTTTATAACATATCTTTTTTATGTAACCACCAAGTGACCCAAACACATAATAAAATTCCTAGAACTAAAATAAGCCAAACCATCCAATTAAAATTTTGACCAGGAATTGGAACATTCATTCCGTAAAAACCAACAATTACTGCTGGAATCCCTAGAACGAAAGTAGCTGATGTCATGATTTTCATGACAATGTTCAAGTTATTAGAGACAATGTTTGAGAACAAATCTCGGAGATTTTCTAGTAACTTGAGCTGAATCTTGGTTTCTGTATAAGCTTGGTCTGTTTCGACAAAAATATCATAAATCTTTTCAGCAAAACCGTCTTCATCATCTTCTCTCAAGTAATCAATAAAATCCTGAAGTACTTGCATATTATTGTGCAAGGCATCTTCAAAATAAATTAAACTTGCTTGAATGGCAATCAAATCAACAATTTGGTCGTTCTTTGTTGAATTTTTGATTCCCTGTTCAAGTCTGCGACGTCTTGTTCGGAAATCTCTCAAATAATCATGGAAAGTGTGTGTCATTTGATACATCACTTGAAAAATAACTTGATGTTTGTAGCGTTTATAATCATATTCACGCTCGAAAATTAAGCCATTATCAATCTCATGATTAAGTGCTAAAATAACCGATTCATTTTTAGTCCAAACCAAAGAATATGGAAAAGTCGCAACTTCTCCATAATTAGAAAGTGCAGGATATTGTAAGAGAATCAGATTATTATCATTATCATCTGTTTCAAAACGGGCATTTTCATAATCATCCAAAATTCCTGATAAATAGTCAAAAGGGAAGTCATAGTATTCAGAAATATTCCCAATTTCTTCACGTGTTGGATTGAGAACATAGGTGAAATTCTTCATTTCAGAGGTTGAAATTAATTTTTTTTCGTTGGATAGTTCATAATTTTTAATCATTTTCCTATCTATCCCTTCTTTTCCTGATAAAAGAGGATTGGAATCCTCTTAGTGTCCCTTTAATTGTAGCAGATTTTAGACTTTTTTTCCGAGTATTTTATTCTCTACGACTTAAGAAAACATTTACATTAACTATTGGTCTAAAGAATACTTTGTGATATAATAAACTTATTAACTTGAGGAGATTTTTTTTGAAATTCAAACACGAACCCCTAAATTTGTATCTAAACTTTAAAAAATCAGCTGAACAGTTTCCTGATAGCCCAATTATCTTTGATGAGGCTGTTGGAGCTTTCCCTGAACTAGCTCTTGAAACGACTTACCAAAAGACTCATCAAGCAATTGTTGATAAGGCAAGTCTCTTATCTGAGTTGGGAATCAAAAAATCGGATAAAGTCATTATTTTTAAATCAAGTGCTTTTGATACCTATCTTTTAGCGGTTGCTGTTTCTTATTTAGGCGCTGTTCCAGCAATGATTTCTTATCATCTTTCTGCCGAAACTATGGACATTTTAGCTAGACGTCTAGATGAGCCTTGGCTCATTTATGACGAAGTTACTGACAGAACTGTCAATGAAATGAAAAATATTGAAGATTCTAAAAAACTTTCTGTCAGTAAATTTGCTTTGGAAAAACCTACTCAAATTGCTGACAGTCAGCAATTGTCTAGTGATGAGATTGCTTATCTCACTCATACTTCTGGAACAACTGGTGTGCCAAAATTAATCGCTCACTCTGCTAATTCAATGGGTTGGCGTTGGGTGCTTCAAAGAACTGTAATGGATTGGATGCCTGATAAGGAAGAGATTTTAGCTTTCCATATTTCTCCTGTTCATTCTCGTTTCAATATAGGTGTTTCATCAGCAATGACCTTTGGTTTTGGACTTATGCCCCTCAATGACTTATCAAAAGATAATCTTGTCAATCTTTTTGCTAAACATCAGCCTTATGCCTTTGAAACTCATCCAAACGATTTTGTTCGTTTAGCAAATCTTGCAAAGCAAGACCCTGACATATTTGCTTCAATTCGTTACCTTCACTCAACTTTTGATGCAATTAATAAAGAGACAATGCACACTTTTCTTTCTGCCTCTAAGCAAAAAGATCCAGTCTTCCTACAAATTTATGGACAATCAGAATGTGGCCCAATGATTTGGAAAAAGCACCGTTTATCAACTTTAGCAGACACGAATGCCCGTGAAATGGGGATTGGTATGCCTGGATTATCTAAAGCACGTATTGCCGATGAAAATGGAAATGAATGTCCTGCAGGTACGCCTGGAAGAATCCACTTCCTCTCAAAGGGAAGAGCTTTGACTTACTATAAGGAAGAAGAACGTTTCAACAAAGAAGTCTATGGCGACTGGTGGGATACTGGCGATTGGGGCCTTATGAATGAAGACGGAATTCTCTTTTTACATGACCGGCAAGTTGATTTAATCGATAAAATTGAATCTAATTTGGCAATTGAAGATCTTCTGTTAGACCAACACGACTTCTTAGATGAAGTGGTGATTATTCGTGATAAATCTGGTAAACCACAACCTATTTTGGCTCTAGCTGAAAATGCGGAAATGGATTGGTCAGCTTGGTGGGCTTCAATTGTTGATTTGCCATTTTTAAATGAACCTATTCTTATGGCTTACGATGAAATTCCTCGTACAGCAACAATGAAAGTTCAACGATTAACTCTTGAAAAAGAATTAGCTAAATAAGTGTTCCTAACTTTACTGACAGAGCTGTCAGCCGCTTATACATCAACAAATATATTATCAAAACTACTGACAAAGCTGTCAGTAGTTTTTTTGCTTAAAAAAATTAAATAATTGATGTTAATCAATTTATTTGTTAGAATTTAATAAATGACACAGTGTCATAAATTGAATGAATTGGAGACAAAATGCCTAAATCAACCTATTTCAGTCTATCTGACGAAAAACGTAATCGCGTATATGATGCCTGTTTAAATGAATTTCAGACTCATTCTTTTCACGAGGCCAAAATTATGCACATCGTAAAAGCGCTTGATATTCCGAGAGGGAGTTTTTATCAGTATTTTGAAGATTTAAAAGATGCTTATTTCTATGTCCTCTCGCAAGAAACCCTTGAAATCCATGATTTATTTTTTAATTTATTAAAAGATAATTCCATTGAAGAGGCGCTAGATAAATACAAATATCTCCTTCTTGAAAATTTAATTGATTCTCCTCAATACCAACTTTATAAATATCGATTTTTAGATTGGACTTGTGAACTTGAAAGAGATTGGAAACCTAAAAGTTCAGCAACCGTCCCAGCTAGTGAAAATGATAATCCAGTTTCACAAGTATTAAAATCAGTTGTTCATAATCTCGTTTATAGATTATTCAGTGAAAATTGGACTGAGAAAACCTTTATTGAAAATTATGATAAAGAAATCAAATTAGTCACCGAAGGTTTACTTAATTATATTACTGACAGAAAAAACTGAAAGGAGATTTTATGTTTTTAGCACTAAGAGAAATACGTTATAATAAAGCTCGTTACACCTTAATCGGAGCTATTATTTTTTTAATTGCTTATGTAGTCTTTATACTGTCCGGACTATCTGTAGGACTTGCCAGTCAATTTAAACAAGCTGTCCTTGATTGGAAGGCCGAAAAAGTCGTTTTATCAACAAGTTCAAATAATATTATTTCTGCTTCACAAATTACTTCTGATGATTTAAGTAATATTCATGTAGAAAATGGTTCAGAATTATCATTGTTTTCTACTTCTATGCATAAATCAAAGAGCGAGCGAGACAATATTGCTATTATTGCCCTGCCTGATAAGTCTAAAATCATGCCAGAAGTTCTTGAGGGGAAAAAATTTACTGACAATCATTTAGAAATGATTATCTCGAAAAAACTGGCAAATCAAGGATATAAAATCGGTCAAGAAGTTTCCGTGGGAAATAATAATATTAAAATAAAAATTGTCGGAATTTCAAAAGCCTCTTCTTATTCTGCCTCGCCTGTTATCTATACCTCATTTTCCGCTTTGAATCAGATAAAGTTTGGTGAAAAAAGTACTTCAGTTTCTTCTGTTAATGCTGTCGTTGTAAAATCTGGGAAAGTTAAGATTGATTCTTCTATTTCAAATCAATATAAAGTCATCTCTATTTCTGATTTAATTAACGATATTCCAGGTTATTCTGCTCAAAATATGACACTCAGCGCAATGATTTACTTCTTATTTCTGATTGTACTGTTGATTATTGGAGTCTTTATGTATGTTATAACTCTTCAAAAAGTTCCGATTTTTGGCATAATGAAAGCCCAAGGAATTTCAAATCGCATAATAATGAACTCTTTACTTGGTCAAAGCTTTATCATTAGTTTAGTTGGCGTCTTCGTTGCTTTTATAGCAAGTTATGGAACTAGTTTTATCTTACCTGATGCAATGCCTTTTGAAATTAGTCTTACAAACTGGTTGCTCTATGCTTTAATTCTCATCATCGTATCAATTATTGGGTCACTTTTTTCAATCATTACTATCCGTAAAATTGACCCAACGAAAGCAATTGGAGGTTAAAAATGAAAACAATTCTTAAAATGGAAAACGTAAAAAAATCTTTTGGTAGTGGTCATAATGAGATTCAGGCACTCAAAGGAATTGATTTAGCAGTCAATCAAGGGGAATTTGTTTCAATTATTGGTCCCTCCGGTTCAGGCAAAAGTACATTTCTCACAATTGCAGGTGGTTTACAAAGTCCGACTTCTGGGAACATTTCAATCAATGGCTTAGATTTTACACCATTGTCAGAAAAAAAACGTTCTAAACTTAGATTTAAAGAAATAGGTTTCATCCTCCAAAGTTCTAATTTGATTCCTTATTTGACTATTGAAGAACAATTTCTCCTTATTGATAAAATCAATCACGAAAAACTAACTTCTAAAAAAGGGATTGAACTTCTTAAATCACTTGATATTTTAGACTTAAAAGATAAACATCCTAGCGATCTTTCTGGTGGTGAAAGACAAAGGGCAGCTATTGCTCGTGCTCTCTTTAATGAACCAAATTTAATTTTGGCCGATGAACCAACAGCAAGTTTAGACACTGAGCATGCTTATCAGGTTGTTGACTTATTAAGACAAGAAGCTCATTTGAAGAATAAAGCAACAATCATGGTCACTCATGACCAAAGAATGATTAAAAATAGTGACAGTGTTTATAAGATTGAAGATGGACTCTTATCAAAAATCTAAATAAAATAAAAACTACTAGCTTACTAGTAGTTTTTTCATAGAATATTTTTTATAAAAAATAATCCTTCTCTAAATAAAGAGAAGGATTATTTCTAAATCATTCGTTGGTAAACCTTATTTTTTAAGGTTGTAGAATGCTTTAAGACCTTTGTATTGAGCCACTTCAGCCAATTGGTCTTCGATACGAAGCAATTGGTTGTATTTAGCCATACGGTCTGTACGTGAAAGTGAACCAGTTTTGATTTGACCAGCGTTAGTTGCAACAGCGATATCTGAGATTGTTGAATCTTCAGTTTCACCAGAACGGTGAGAAACGATTGCTGTGAAACCAGCTTCTTTAGCCATTTCAATAGCTTCGAAAGTTTCTGTCAAAGTACCGATTTGGTTAACTTTGATCAAGATAGCGTTTGAAGCATTTTCACGGATACCACGTTCAAGGTATTTAGTGTTTGTAACGAAGAAATCGTCACCAACGAGTTGAACTTTTTTACCAAGACGTTCAGTAAGGATTTTCCATCCATCCCAGTCGTTTTCGTCCATACCATCTTCAATAGTGATGATTGGGTATTTAGAAACGAGTTCTTCAAGGTAGTCAACTTGTTCAGAAGCTGAAAGTTTTTTACCGCCTTCACCTTCGAATTTAGTGTAGTCGTAAACACCGTTTTCGTAGAATTCTGATGATGCACAGTCGAAACCGATCATAACGCCATCTTCACCAGCTTTGTAACCAGCTGCTTCGATTGCTTTAAGGATAGTTTCTACACCGTCTTCAGTTCCGTCGAATTTAGGAGCGAATCCACCTTCGTCACCGACAGCTGTTTCAAGTCCACGAGCTTTAAGAATTTTCTTAAGAGCGTGGAAGATTTCAGCACCCCAACGAAGCGCTTCTTTGAATGTAGGTGCACCAACTGGTACGATCATGAATTCTTGGAAAGCGATTGGAGCGTCTGAGTGAGAACCACCATTGATGATGTTCATCATTGGAGTTGGCAATACTTTAGCGTTGAATCCGCCAAGGTAGTTGTAAAGTGGAACACCAAGTTCATCAGCAGCAGCACGAGCAGCAGCGATAGAAACACCAAGGATAGCGTTAGCTCCCAATTTACCTTTGTTTTCAGTACCGTCAAGAGCGATCATTGCACGGTCAATAGCTTGTTGGTCAGTAACTTCATAACCGATGATAGCTTCAGCGATGATGTTGTTTACGTTGTCAACAGCTTTTTGAGTACCAAGTCCGTTGTAGCGAGATTTGTCGCCATCACGAAGTTCAACCGCTTCATGTTCACCAGTAGAAGCACCTGAAGGTACCATACCGCGACCGAATGCACCGTCTTCAGTGTAAACTTCAACTTCAAGTGTTGGGTTACCGCGTGAGTCAAGGACTTCGCGAGCATAAATATCAGTAATAATTGACATTTTAGTCTCCTTATTATTTTTAAGTGCGTCTGCACTCTTAATACATCTTTGATTTTACTATTTTTTGAAAGATTTTTCAAGTGAAAATCTTCGCAAAGCTAAACTTCAAAAGGTTTTGCGCTTACATTTTGAAGTTTTGTTATCTGAACAGAATAAAAAAATAAGGATAGAAAAATCTATCCTTATTTTTTTATTCTGTTTCAATTAAACCATAACGACCATCTGTACGACGGTAAACGACATGGGTTCCGTTACTATCAGCATCTGTAAAGACGTAGAAATCATGTCCCAACATATCCATCTGAAGCACTGCTTCTTCGGCATCCATTGGTTTTAAAGCAACATGTTTAGTACGTACAATATCTACGTGATCCTCAGCAACTTCATCGGCTTTTTCTAATGGTGCAAACTCATCGCCAAAAGCTTGTCCTGTTGGGACAGCATTGCGTGGTTTACGGTTCATACGTGTCTTATATTTACGAATTTGACGTTCGAGTTTTTCTTCTACAAAATCAATTGAAGAATACATATCTTGTGAAGTATCTTCTGCACGTAAAGTAACATTTTTTGCTGGAAGAGTTACTTCAACTTTAGCTCGTTTTTCGCTGTAAACTTTAAGATTAACATAGGCTGTTACTTCATGACCATCGTTGAAATATTTATCAAGTTTTCCGATTTTATCTTCAACATAAGCGCGGATTGCATCAGTCACTTCGACGTTTTCGCCACGGATATTAAATTTGATCATAAGAGTACCTCTTCAACAGTTCTTTTTGTTTCAATGAAGCCCTTAAATTTTTGGAATTTTCAGGACTTCTGAATCTTTTCGAACTGTCCTTTCCTTTATTTCTAATTTAATTATAACATGAAACAGCTTTCATCTCAAACAATTTGAGCGATTTTAATTTTTTTATTAGATGCACCAATTGAAACATGATTACCTGCTTTGATTTCACCAGAGAGCAATTGTTCACTTAAAAGGTCTTCGACTTCTTTTTGAAGTGCCTTACGAAGCGGACGTGCACCATATTCTGGGTCAAAACCTACCTCAGCAATTAGTTTCACCGCTGACGGTGTGAGTTTAACATGAATATCTTGTTCTGCCAGACGTTTAATCAAAGATTTACTCATAATTTTAACAATTTGTTCAATCTCTTGACTTTCCAATGAATGGAAAACAATATTTTCATCAATTCGATTAAGAAACTCAGGACGATAATGACGTTTAAGCTCTTCTAATATTCTTGATTTCATGGCTGAATAATCAGCTGTGATATTTTTAGCGCCAAAACCAACTGTCTTATCGTCACGAAGAGCAGTCGCTCCCAAGTTTGAAGTCATGATAATAATTGTATTTCTGAAATCAACTTTGCGACCTTTAGTATCAGTCACAAAGCCATCATCTAGAATTTGCAACATGATGTTGAAAACGTCAGGATGAGCTTTTTCGACTTCATCTAAAAGAACAACAGAATAAGGTTTATTACGAACGCGTTCTGTCAATTGACCACCCTCATCATAACCTACATACCCTGGAGGAGCTCCAATCAAGCGTGAAGTTGAATGTTTTTCCATGAATTCACTCATGTCAACACGAATCATATTATCTTCACTACCAAACACACTGTCAGCCAGTGCTTTAGCAAGTTCGGTTTTACCGACCCCTGTTGGTCCAAGGAACATGAAAGAACCCATTGGACGGCGGCTGTCAGCAACACCAGAACGTGCCCGACGAATGGCTCTTGAAACGGCAGAAATAGCTTCTTCTTGTCCAACAACCCGTTTGTGTAATTCTTTTTCAAGATTGATTAAACGATCACTTTCAGACTTAGTCATTTGTGTGATTGGAACGCCTGTCAGTGTTGAGGCAACAGCAACAACAGCTTGATCAGTAACTTCTTGACGTTTATCTTCTTTTACTGAGAATTTATAAATCTTGTCAGCAATTTTTTCAACTGCTTTTTCTTTTGTACGAGACGCTTTGATATCAAGTTTAATGACAGCTTCTGATAATTCTTCTTGAGCTTCCGCTAGTTCTTTTTCTAAATCAAGACGTTTTGTTTGTTGATTTTTGACAGAAATTTTCACTGCTGCTGCAGCTTCATCAAGTAAATCAATGGCTTTGTCAGGCAATTTTCGGCTAGTCATATAGCGAACGCTGAGCATTACGGCACTTTTAATGGCTTGGTCAGTAAATTTCACTTGATGATAGTCTTCAAATTTTTCACGTAAGCCTTGCAAGATAGCAATCGCTTCATCTGGACTTGGCTCGTCAACATTTATTCTCGCCAAACGCCGTTCTAAAGCTTCATCTTTTTCAATATATTTTTGATATTCATGATAGGTTGTTGCTCCGACCATTTGAAAATCACCACGAGCAAGCGCTGGTTTCAAAATATTTGCGGCATCATTGACAGAATCCATTCCGCCACCAGCACCGATGATTGTGTGTAATTCATCAATGAAAATAATGACATCTGGATCACTGCTAACTTCTTCAACAATAGCTGTCAAGCGATCCTCAAATTCACCTCTAAATTTTGTCCCAGCAACAACAGTCGCCATATTCAAAGCCATAATTCGACTATTCATCAAACCAATTGGAACTTGACCATTGACAATTCTTTGAGCCAAACCTTCAATAATTGCTGATTTCCCAACACCGGGCTCTCCAACTAAGACAGGGTTATTTTTTGTTCTGCGGCTGAGAATATGAATCAAACGGTCAATTTCAGCTTCTCGTCCAATCATTGGGTCAAGTTTACCCAAGCGAGCTTCTTCGGTTAAATCTGAGGATACAGAGTCTAACGTTGGCGTCGTTGAATTTTCTGCAACTCCCTTTGCCATCTTACGTTTTGACATTGGAGTCACAGCTTTTTTACTTTCTGGAACTTTGAGTCCAGTTCTTTTCTCAAGCTCTTTTCGCAAAGATACAATATTGATTTTTTGTAATTTCAGAAGTTGAAGACCAAATCCATCTTCTACTTGAAGTAGGGCATAAAGCAGGTGTTCTGTTCCAACGGCTTCTGAGTTATTATGAATTGCTAAAAAACTTGCCGCAGTCATCACTTCTTCTGCACGAGGTGAAAAACGTAAAGTTGAACGTTTGACCTTAACATGACTTGATAAATCCTCTAAATCAATCAGTAAGTCAGAAGAATCAACATTCATTCCAGCAAGAAGGCTGTAAGCAATTGAGCCTGAGGTCGTTGCCATTGCAGCCAGTAAATGAGCACTTTCAATGGTGCCATATTGATATTGGTGAGCATACTCTTCCGCTTTTTCTAAAATTCGGTCAAGCGTTGGTGTATATTTTATATTTTCAAATTTCATCGTCACGGTCCAATCTGTTTATTATACTTTTCATCATTATACCACGAGTAAAGGGACTAATGGCTCCGTCAGTAATGACTAACAAAAGTAGATTTCCCTCACGTTCTGTCAGTACTTTCTCATCAAAGAGAAGTTGAACGATATCATGGGCAGCTTTACTTGAGAGATTAGCTGGAACCTTCTGGTAAAGAGCCGTTAAGAATTCATGACGAGCAGAATATTGATACTTCACAATTTTGATGTATCCACCACCACCACGTTTTGATTCCACATCAAAGCCTTTTGAGGCCGTAAATCGTGTTTTTATCACATAATTAATCTGACTCGGCACGACATCAAATTGATTGGCTAAGTCCGCTCGTTTAATTTCAATGACTTGTGCTTCTTCTAAAAGCTTTCTCAGATAAGCTTCGATAATATCTGATGTATTTTTTTGACCTGCCATCGCTCCATCCTTTCTTTCATCCATTTTCTAAATAATCTTTGACTATTACTGACTATTATACCTGAAAAATATTATTTTTACCAAAAATAGCAATTTTAACTTACTGACAGACTTAAGCGTTGAAAAATAAAAAAACCGTTACTGACGGCTTTTTTACTTATTATATTCTAAAATAATTAGTCAACTTTTACAATTTTAACTGTCATTTCGCCAACTGGAAGTGGGACATTTACGATGTCTCCAACTTTTTTACCAATCAAAACTCGAGCAATTGGTGATTCATTAGAAATTTTTCCTGAAAATGGGTCAGCTTCAGCAGTACCAACAATTTGATAAGATTCTTCGTCAGTTTCGCCAACTTCAACAAAAGTTACGTTTTTACCAAGTGCTACTTCGTCTTTAGCAATTTTTGCGTTATCAACAATTTCAGCATAACGAATCATTGTTTCAACTGTTGAAATACGCCCTTCGATAAAGGCTTGTTCATCTTTAGCTGCTTCGTACTCTGAGTTTTCTGAAAGGTCACCATAGCTACGAGCAACTTTGATACGGTCAATGACTTCTGGACGTTTCACAAGTTTTAAATTTTCAAGTTCTAATTTTAATTTATCAAGCCCTTCTTGGGTCATTGGGAATGTTTTTTCCATTATATTTCTTTCCTTTTTTATAAACTTTTTTCTTTTTTAATCAAATCTAAATTAATGATAGCTTAGCTACTTATCTTATCATTCACATATTTTTGAACATTTGCATTTTGTTCAGCTAATGTTTTCGCAAAATAAACTTTTCCTGTTGTCACATCAGCAACAAAGTAGAAGTAGTCATTTTGAGCAGGATCAAGTACTGCTTTAATAGATGACAAACTTGGACTATCAACAGGACCAGGGCCGAATCCAGTATTTGTGTACAAATTATATGGCGAATCTAGGTTGGTATCAATATTAGCATCCTCTGAAAGACTTGTTTTTTCACCAAGTTTACCTTCGGCATAAAGAATTGACAGATTAGAACCCAAAGTCATTCCAGCATTCATACGATTATAGAAGGTTCCAGCAACGTTGCGTCGGTCATCATCATTGTTGGCTTCTTTTTCAACCAAAGCTGCTAAACTCAAAACTTCATTGACAGTCAAATTCTTTTGAGCAATTGTATCATAGTAAGGAGTGAGCTGGGTATTGGCTGCTTGAATCATGTTTTCAATGACTGATTCAACTGTCGATGATTTTGTGTAATCATAAGTCGCTGGGAACAAGTAACCTTCTAACTGATACTTGATTCCTGAATCTTTTGTTGGCAAGCTTGCGAACAGTTTAGGATAAGCCTTAACCATTTTAGCGATAAAGGTTGGGTCTTGAACGGTTTTCATGAAGTCTGCTTCAGAAAATGGCGTTTTTGCATTCTTTTCATTGCTTCCACTATTAACTGTCACAGCTTTAGCAATTTGTGTTAGCGTATAGCCTTCAGGAACTAAAATTTTACCTAAAGTTGGAGCAACAGGTTTTTCTGTTCCGCCTTCTTCAAGTTTGCTAGCAATCGTAGATAAGCTCATGTTTGGTGCAAGATTATAATAGCCGCTTTTAAACTCTGAATAATTTTTAAATTTTGTATAATACTGAAAAACCATTCCATTTTTAATAATGGATTGTCTTTGCAAAATTTCACCAATTTGCTTACTACTTGAACCAGCAGGAATATTGATTGACTTAGCTGTTGCATTCTTAGAATCCAGAGGTTGAATGCCAGATTTTACAAAGTTATAGCCATACCAACCAGTTCCTCCAACAACTAAAACTAAAAGAACAACAATCACAGCAATGATTTTTCCTGCTGTTACTTTTTTCTTTTTCTTATTTTTGTTCTTATTCTTGTTTTTCTTGCTAGAAGAAGTTTTTTTAGAAGGATTGTTGGTTCTTCTTGAAGGTTGATGTTTAACCATTTTTTCTGATTCTTTTTTTTCCGAAAATTGTTCTAGTTCAATTTTTTCATCTTGAACTTTTGGTTCACTTCTTGAAAATTGAGGAGGAATATTTTGGTTTTGAATTTCCTCAGAAACCACTCCATCTAAATTTTGACGCAATGAATCGCCTTCTTCTGGAAGGTTTTCATTTTCTACAAAAGGTTCTTCTTCGTTTTCATCCGCTGCTGGAAAATCAAAGACGGGAAGTTTGAAAGGTTCAAGATCAACTTTCCTTGGTTCGATTTTTCGCTCAGGTTCTTCTGAGTCGCTCCTGCTGGGACGTTCGAAATCTTCAGGGTCTGGGAACTTAGTTTCTGCTTGTTTCGCTGCATTTTCTTCAAGTTGGCGAAGTATTTTTTCTTTAAAACTTCCTCGAGAAAATTCAGTTGTTTCTTTGTCCACCAAATTTTTTCTCCTTATGATTAGCTTTCGCTCAATAATAAAATTTTACTTTTCCTAATTGTAACCGTTCTTTTAATTTTTTACAAATAAAAAGAGAATATTCATAAAAGTGAGGCTGATGCCTCACTTTTTATGTGTTTTAGTCTTCATCAGTATCGTCTGAATCATCTTCATCGTCTTCTACATCGATGTCAACTTCTTCATCTACATTATCAAGTTCAACTTCTGCAAGTTCTGCGTCATAAGCAGCGACGTCATCTTTATCTTCGTCCTCTGCTTGAGTATCGTATGACATGTCTTCTTCAGTTGTTTCTTTTGCGCCTTCTTCATCTTCTGGATCGATTTCGTCTTCGATACCAAAAGCATTGACTTTTTTACGTTTTTTAGCTGGTTTTTCTTCTTCTTCGTCTTCAATTTCATCAAGAGCGATAACTTCTTCGTCAATCTCATCAATGGCGTACCATGAACGAAGTGCCCAGATATTATTTCCTAATGGGATGAAACTTCCGTCTGTATTGATTTCTGTATAAAAACGAGAAATACTAGCTTTAATTTCATCATCTGATTTTTCCAAATAATCTTGAATCGCTCTGATGATTTCAGAGAATTGCATTTCTTTGCCATTTTGCTCCAATAAAGCATGAGCAACTTCAATCATTGAAAGTTCTGAGATTTTTTGTCCTTCTAAGGCTGTAATTTTCAAGTTTTTACTCTCTCTTTTCCTAATATAAAATATAGGCTCATTTCCTAAAAAACGAACGCTATGTGGATTTTCTTTTTATAGTGTATATCAAAATTAGCTTGCTGTCAATATTTTACGCCAAAAAACCTCTGTTTACTTGCTTTTAGCATAACTATACTCTCTTGTTTTTATCAAAAGAATACTAATAACATTTATTGGCTACCGACAGTAAAGAAATTAATAGTGCATTAGAACTTTATAATCGTAATCTCCGATTTTTTCGCGACCTTTAAGTTCATCAAGTTCGATAAGGAACGCACATCCGACAACAATTCCACCCATTTTTTCAACAAGTTCAATTGTAGCGGCAATTGTTCCACCAGTTGCAAGCAAATCATCAACAATCAAGACGCGTTGTCCTGGTTTGATGCTGTCTGAATGCATTGTGAGTGTGTCTGTTCCGTATTCTTTTTCGTAAGTTGCTTCAATGACTTCACGAGGTAATTTACCAGGCTTACGAACTGGGGCAAATCCTACACCAAGTGCAAAAGCAACTGGACATCCAATGATGAAACCACGCGCTTCTGGACCTACAACCATATCTATTTCTTTATCTCTTGCATACTGAACAATTTCGGTAGCAGCATAGTTATAGGCATTTCCGTCTGCCATCAAAGGGCTGATGTCGCGAAAAACTACGCCTTCTTTAGGATAGTTTTCAATTGTTGCAATATAGTCTTTTAATTCCATGTTTTTGTTACTGACAAAATTGTCAGTGCTCCTTTTTTCTAACATAAGTTCGTTATTTTTACTGACAGCTTTGTTATTAAGAGTATAGCTGATTCCGTCAGTAACTTTTTATAAAAACGAAATTATTTTTCTAATAAATTTTGATAAATTTCTTTGACGGGTGCTAAAGCAAAAAGTTCTTGCATTTTTACAATTTTTTCTAGTTCTTGATAAATTGTACTCTCAGAAATTTCGCGTTTATGGGCCGTTTTATTAACGGTCATTAAGCCATTGTCAATGCTGACAAATTCAAGTTCCTCAAAGATTTTTATCATCTTGACAAGCAAGAGATGAGGGATTTTCAAATAATCCGCAAGTGATTTTAATTTATAGCGAATATCAAATTCTGGAAATTGATAAATTGCTTTATAAAGTCTTGCAAATTCTTCTCGTGTTCCACTTCCTGTTAAATAATAGCTATCAGTGATTTTATTTTTAAAATAAATCATTTTAAAATCATCCGACGCTGCTTTACTGACAGCTTCTTTTAATATTGACAAACCTGTTAAATCTCCAGGTGTCTCTTCGATGACAAGCACATCTTCCATTATACCATGTTTTAGCTGATTTTGAGAAAAAATATTAGCCTCTTTTGGGATAGGAATTTGTTTACTTCTTATATCAAGAAGTTCGACACCAACTGAATCAGCATCTTCAATCATTAATTGAAGACTCGTATTTCCATTCCAACTATTACTTGAAAGTGTCGCAACTAATTTTGTTTGTGCCTGTTCGAATTCCAATTCTTCTGAACCATGTTGGAAATAAACGGCATCAATTTGTTGCTTTTCTTCCTGAATTTTTAATTTAAGATGAGCATTGTCTTTCCCCATACTTCGGCTTTGAATCACCTTATAATCTTCGATTAAAAATCGAGGCTTAGGATTATCCATGCCAAAGGGAGCCAATTTTGCTAAATTAGTGATTGTTGAGAGCGAAATATCGTCTAAGTGGCAACGGTCAGCAATTTCTAAGGGACTTTTTTTAGACATATCTAAATGATTGTCCACGATATAATCAATCATCGCCTTTTTAACTGCTTCTACGTTTTCCAGGCTTAAAGTCATCCCTGCGGCTTGTTTATGACCACCAAAAGCAATAAAAAGTTCACGATGGGCATTTAATGCCTTGAAAATATCAAAATTTTCGATTGACCGAGCAGACCCACGCAAAATCCCATCTTCTTGGGCCAGCATGATTACTGGCTTATGTATGGCTTCTAACAAGCGACCCGCAACAATTCCTAAGACACCTTTATGCCAGTCCTTATGATATAAAATCTGAACAGGTTCATCTGTCAGCATACTCAGAGCTTCAGTGTGAATTTTTTCCACAATTTCTTTTCGCTCTGAATTTTTTTGGTCAATCATTTTGGCAATTTCATGCGCTTCATCTTCATCCCAACCTGTCAGCAATTCAATGGCTGGGTTTGGGTCATCGAGACGTCCCAAAGCGTTTAAACGAGGAGCAATTTGAAAACCAACCGTTTCCTCAGTGATTTTATCAAAATCAACCCCAGCATACTTCATTAATTCTTGTAGGCCGGCACGCTCTGTTTGGGCCAAAATTTTTAGACCATGAGCCACTAAAATTCGGTTTTCATCAGTCAAACTGACCATGTCAGCAATTGTACCAATTGCAACTAAATCAAGCATTTCACTGGGTGCATATTCTAAAAGAGCACAGGCAACTTTGAAGGCGACACCAACTCCTGCCAAATATTTGAAAGGATATTGACTGTCAGGATGTTCGGGGTGGACAATGGCATAAGCAGGGGGAAGTTGGTCAGGAATTGAGTGATGGTCGGTAACAATTACATCCACTCCATTTTCCTGTGCCCAGGTAATTGCCTCCAAGCCAGCAACCCCATTATCTACAGTAATAATAAGATTGATATTTTCATTCTTAATATAGTACTGATAAACGTCAAGATTTGGCCCGTAACCGTCAGTAAAACGATTGGGTAAATAAACTTGAGACTCAGCTCCTAATTCATCCAGAGCTGACTTCATGACTGATGCTGCAGTCATTCCGTCAGCATCATAGTCACCATAAATTAAGATATTTTCACCTTGCTCAATTGCTGATAAAATACGCCCTGTTGCTTTTTCCATATCATGAAGTAGAAAAGGGTCATGTAAATTTTCTAAACTTGGCTTTAAAAATTGCTCAATTTCAGCTTCTGCATGAATTCCTCTTTGATAAAGCACACGACTTGTCAATTCATCTAATTTATGTTTTTTCGCTATCTTTAGAAAATCTTCGGAAATGGCTGTATCAGCCACTTTCCAATCATATTTTGCTTTTATCATTTTAGTTCTCTTTATCTTTTCTATGCTCAATTCAATTATTTTAGCATAAATTACTCGAAAAAAATGGTTAAGTTTAGGGATTATTTTTCTTTTATTTAATAAAATCCTAAACTTTTCTATAATTTACTGACAGAAATAGCATTAAGTTTCTGTCAGTAAAAAAATTCTATTTGAAATTAAAAAATTTGGCAGAGATAAAATCAAAAAGCGAAGGAAAAATGGCTCGCAATTTGGCCGCTGTGGATAAAGTCCAAGGTAAATTGATTTCTCTTTTCCTTTTTCCCAAGTTATTCACAACTTTGTCAGCAACTTTAGATGCTGAAATTGCATTTTTCCCCACTTTTTCCAGATAATCTCCATTATCTTTGTGAAATTTGGTTTTTACAGGTCCAGTATTCACAGTTGTCACAATTAATTGTGGATTTTCCATGCGCAAAGCATCTGAAAATGTAATCAGAGCCGCTTTAGAAGCAGCATAAATTGATGATTTACCTGTTGGTAACTTTCCAGCAATTGAAGCAATATTAATCAATTGAACTTTCGGTTCTAATAATCTGGTCAACTGGATTGGCATTAACGTATTAATGACAAACTGTTCTGTAATTTCCCCATCAGTAAGTTCAGTGAATTCTTTAAAAATACCAAAACCAGCATTATTAATCAAAATATCCACAACAAAAGATTGTTCATTAGTCAAAAGTTCATCATTGGTCAGTAATGTAACATTTTCAAGCTGACCATAGCGTTCAATCAGAGCCTTACGGCTACGTGAAACCAAAATTAAATGGTCATTTTCTTTAGATAAAGATTTGACAATTTCTTTAGCAATATCACCAGTTGCACCTGTAATTACAATATTTCTAACCAATTTTTTCCTCGTAAAAATCCTTAACCACAAAAGTGTTGGAATGAACAGTTTGTGCCTCACGCACCAATTGTCCAACCAAAGGTCCAACATAGCGTGCACTAATATGAGTCAATAACAATCGATTAACTCCGGCTTCTTTGGCGACGTCTGCTGCTTGCTTCGTCGTTGAATGACCATGTGCTCTTGCCATTTTACTTTCATTTGCTTCATAAGTTGCCTCATGAACCAATAAGTCTGCTCCATAAGCCAAGCGTACTGCAACATTCGATTTTCTTGTATCGCCTAAAATCGTGACTATTTTACCAGCTTTATCCGCTCCGATATAATCTTTAGGATCGAAAGTTTTTCCTTCGTACTGAACAATCTCACCTTTTTTTATTTTACCAAAAAGGGGTCCGAAAGGAAGCCCAGCTTCTTTTAAAGCATTGGCATCGAGTTCACCTATTCGATTTTTTTCTACGACGCGATAACCCAAGCAGAAAATAGTATGGTCAAGCAAATCTGTATGGACTTCAAAACTATCATCTTCAAAGATTTTTCCAGCCGAATCAATTTCATGAAAATTGATACGATAAGCTAAGCGTGAACCCGAGATTCTAAGAGCGGTCAAAACAAAATCTTTAATTCCCACAGGGCCATAAAGCTCCAAATCAGTTTGTTCATCTGAACTTTGAAAACTTCTACTAGACAAAAAACCAGGCAAGCCAAAAATATGATCCCCATGTAAATGTGTAATAAAAATCTTAGTAATTTTTCGTGGCTTAATTGTCGTATTTAAAATTTGATGTTGCGTTGCTTCACCACAGTCAAAAAGCCAAATTTCATTACGCTCATCAAGCATTTTCAAAGCAATTGCCTGAGTGTTTCTTGATTTAGAAGGCTGACCAGCCCCAGTCCCTAAAAATTGGATTTCCATTGAACCTCCATCAGTTTCAACTCACCTTAAGGCAAATTAAAACTTTATTTTCTCAAAAATGAGAATTTTTTCCAAAACAAGAAAAGATTGTGAAACTTCCCCACAATCTTTTCTTCAATAAATTAGTGACCCGTGCTGGGCTCGAACCAGCGACCCTTTGATTAAAAGTCAAATGCTCTACCAACTGAGCTAACGAGTCATGCTTAAAGCATCATTTTCACGACGAAATATATTATAACACAGACTTTCTGAAATTTCTAGTCTCAGCTGTAATTTTTTTATTTTTTTAAAATTTATTATTTATTTATCTCTGATAATGGCCACACACAGGTCCAATTAATCAATTTTTTTTCATCATTAAAGGGCAGTAAAAAATGTGACCAATCCAAAAATTATACCTGGAAAGTTTGCCGTTGCCAAAGCTAAATCTCTAGGCTTTTTGCCAATTCCATAAGTGACCCAAAGTGTACAATTAATTGCAGCAACAAGGGGCTGAATAGGATTTCCTTTCATTCCACTAAGATTGTTAGCAATTTGCGGAAGATATGACACATACATCATTACCGACATCCCAGTCGCTACCCAACTTAAATACTTAATAAATTTCTCTTGATTCATAAAAGCCCTCCTGTAAAATGATAATATCAAAAAAACTCGCGGTTTCTTTCTAACTATTTTTTATATTTAAAACCTAGTCTTTTTACCTTCGAGTCAATATCTTATTATAACATATTTAGGATTCTATAAAACGCAGTCATTGGCACATGTTTAGCACAAAAACAATAAAAACCGCTCAACCGAGCGGTTTATTTACTTAATTAAATGCGTCCGGAGGGAATCGAACCCCCATCTCAAGAACCGGAATCTTACGTGATATCCATTACACTACGGACGCGCTACAATCACTTTATTCTACCTAATTTCAAAAAAAATTGCAAGAAGAAGCTTGCTATAATAAAAAAAGCTATCCATCGATAGCTTTCCATTTTTACTTTATTTACCTGCTTTAATGGCTGATAAAATCTGAGTCCTTAAACTTTCTGCTCCTTCAGCTCCGCTTGGAAGGAAAATGGTTGAATTTCCACCTGCAGCAAATTGATTCAAGGTATCTAAATATTGATTAGTTAACAAAATCGCCATAATTTGTTCTTCATCAAGCGCCACACCAAGCTTTTTGATTTCGGTAATTTGTTGAGCCAAACCGTCAACAATAGCCTTACGTTGTTCAGCAATCCCTACCCCATGCAGACGGTCTTTTTCAGCTTCTGCTTCAGCGGCAGTTACAACTTGAATTTTATTAGCATTTGCCAACATTTGGCTGGCATCTTGTTTACGTTGCGCCGCATTGATTTCATTCATAGATTGCTTAACTTCAGCATCAGGTTCTACTTTAGTAATCAATGTTTTTACGATAATATAACCGTAAGTTTGCATTTCTTCAGCAACTGTTTTTTGAACTTCAAGAGCGATTTCATCTTTTTTCTCAAAAACATCATCCAAAGTCAATTTTGGTACTGCTGAACGAAGGGCATCTTCAATATAAGCCTTAATTTGTTCACCTGGATTCATTAACTTATAGTATGCATCTTTGATGGATTGTTCGTTTACTCGATATTGCGTTGCAATATTCATCGTAACAAAAACATTATCCGCAGTTTTAGTTTCAACTGTCATCTCTGTTTGTAATAAGCGCAATTGAACTCGAGCAGCAATCCGATCAATTCCCCAAGGAAGTTTCAAATGAAAACCGGGGTTTGCAGTAAATTGATACTTCCCAAAACGTTCAACAATTGCAACAGTTTGTTGTTTAACAACAAATACAATTGTACTCAAACTAAAGATTAAAATGAGCAGGATAATTGCTAAAACAACGAGTGGAATAAAAATCATAAAAGTTCCTCCTTATATTTGACCAAAAGTTACTGACAAACTTTTCTGTCAGTAATTATGAAAAATTCAGTCTTATTAATTACTGACAGCATCGCCAGTAACCGTTTTCACATAGTCTATCACTTATCAAAGAGAAATGCAATTTTTTTGATAGTTTATTAACTAACAATTAAAAACATTTTGTAATATAGATAAAGTGTTTACGTCCGTCACGCCCAAAGCATAAAGGACTTAAGAAGCCAATTTCTTCGGCTTGTTCTAATAAATCTTCAATATTATAGCCGGCTAAGCGAATATATTCCCCATTTTCTGCTTGTTCTGTTAATGCTGTTAGGTCTTTCACTTTCTCAAATTCACTTTGAAATTGAGCAGGTTTCATTGTCAATTTTCCGTCTTCTTCCACTAATAGATAATGCGGGAAAATCTGTGCAATTTCAAACATCAATTCGGCTGTCACTTTTACCGGAAATTCACTGAAAATAATTGCTTCTTCTGCGTCATTTTTATATGAAAAACCAAATGATTTTCCAGAAAGATTGAGTCGAATAAATCTGAAATTTTCATAACCATTTTTTCCTTCAAGTTGAAAATCTGGATTTTCTTCAAAAATATCAAAAGCTTTAGAAAGTTCAAAGAAATAATCTGTTGCATCTTTCGGTGAGCGTTTTTGATAAAGTTCAGCAAAATAAGCATTTAAAACTGATGCTGGTGGAGTCACCAAAAGTCTTTTATCTTTTACATCGGTCAAGGCAGCTAATCTATTTTCTAAAAAGATATGGTCTTGAGCCATGAAGCCACCATATTTCATTCCCAAATCAATCCATTTTTTATCAGTCATTTTTTCTCTCCATTTTTAATAAAATTTACTTGTAAAGTCCTTTTTTCAATCTTTTTCATTATAACATTTTTAAGAAAATGCGTCAGTTCAAAAACTGAGTGACTTTATCAAAAATTGGTTCAGGATAATTTTTTGAAAAAACATCTTCAAATTCGACAGACATTCTATTTTTAAACCAAGTCAATTGTCGCTTGGCATAGCGTCTTGAATTTCTTTTGACCAACTCAACAGCTTCTTCCAAACTAATGTCCCCTGAAAAATAAGGGAAAAATTCTTTATAACCAATCCCTTTTGCCGCTTGAACTTCTGGTGCTTGCTCATACAAAGTTCTAGCTTCATCTAATAAGCCCTCACGCATCATTTGATCAACCCGTTGATTAATTCGATCATAAAGCACTTTTCTGTCAGCATTTAATCCAATAAGCAAAAAATCATAATCAGAACCCAAATTTTCATCTTGAGAGCCGAAAGTTTGCAGCTCCAAAAAACGAATCGCCCGTCTACGATTTAACTCAGGAATTTCTGGATTTATTTTAATCACTTTTGCAAACAATTCCTCATCAGATAAAAGAGATAATTCTTCACGAAGTTTCAACATCTCCTCATGATTTTCCTGTCCGCCAAGATGATAGCCTTCGATAAGAGATTGAATATATAAGCCAGTTCCTCCAACGATAATTGGCACTTTTCCTTGGTCAAGAATTTCTTTAATTAATTGATTAGCTTCAATGACAAAATCATGAACCGAAAAATTTTCTGTCCATTTACGTACATCAATCAAATGATGAGGAACTTGAGCTTGTTCAGCCATAGTCACCTTAGCGGTTCCAATGTCTAATCCTTGATAAACTTGCTGAGAATCACCAGAAATAATTTCACCATTAAATTTGATTGCTAAATCAATGCCAAGTGCTGTTTTCCCCACAGCTGTAGGCCCGACAACCACTAAAACTTTATTATTTTTCATTTATTTTTTATGACTCACTCTCACCATTTTCATTCTCTATTATTTCAGAAATAGCCTGTAAATTCAAGCACTGACAAGAAAAAATTACTGACAGCTCAATTTCTGTCAGTAATTTTTATTCTATTATTCTTAAAGTTTTTATGCAGCAAAAACTTTTTGATAAATTCTTTTTCCACGATTCATTAAAGATTTCCGATAATCTTCACGTCCCACAATCAGAGTCATTTTACTAAAGATATAGCATGAAAGTAGTGTGACCGCAAAGTTAGGAAGTGACAAGAATGTTAATAAGGAAACACTTAAAACGACCACATCGACCATAAACAAAACCTTGTCAATTTTAAAGTTCCATTGCTCCTCCAAAATTCGGCTCAATAAGATTGATCCTCCAAATGTTCCTTCAGAAATAATAACTAATCCTGCCCCGAATCCTGAAAGAAGTCCATCGAAAATTCCAGCAAAAATAACATGTGAGAATTGGAAACCAGTAACTCCTAATGCTTCATAAATCATTAACCAACCACTCATGGCAAGCGCTCCAGGAATGCTCAGTAGTAAAATTCTCCGCGGAAGCGAACGTCCTCCGAAAATGAAAAGTGGTACATTTACCAAAAAGAAAGTCAAGGCTGGGTTGATGCCAAAAACAAAATCCATAAGTACAGAAAAACCAGCGACACCATTACTTGCTAGACGATTAGGGATGACGAATAACTGAACTGAGAGTACATAAAGTCCGACACCTAAAATAAGTATGAGTAAGTCCCTCATAAACTTTTTGTCAATTTTTACACCTATAATTGTCATATTTCTTACCTTCTTTCTTTATCATTTATTTATTACAACTGCTACTAATATATCACATGCACCTAATCTTAACCTTAACCAGTTAATTATTAAAGAGTCTTTCTTTTTAAAATGTGCTTCGTTAGCGTTTTCACATTTTTTGATTTATAATGAAGATAGAGCAATTTTTAAATAAAAATATAAAGGAGTCCACCAAATGAAAAATAAATTTATCCAAGGCTATCTCATTGGAAAATCTGTCGAAATTCTTGTTGCAGGTACAGCCCTGTTAATTGCCAAGAAAAAAGGTTATCTTCCTTCTGCTGACAAGGCCGAATTTATCGCTCAAAAAAGAAAAGAAGCCGCTAGAAAACGACTTGCTCGTTAAAAATTTTACTGACAGAAATTTTGTCAGTAAGTTTTTTTATATTCTTTAATGAGTTGCTGAAGCTTCTGCTTCATCCACCTGTTCCAATCGTTCATGAATTTCCAAATTACGTACATCTGAAAGAACCAAGGGAACTGTTTCAACAGTTACTTCCGAGAATTGAAGTCCAAACCAACGAATTGGTGAAGCCGTAATTCTCTTGATTTGTGCTTTAGTTTGAAGAACAAAACGCTCGAAACCTGGCATTTGACGTGCATTCATTAGCTTTTCTTCAACAACGACAAAGCGGAAATCTCCAACTTTACGTCCTGGAGTGATACTATAATGTTGATGCTGACGTGGCAAACGTCCTGATTCCATCAAATCCGTCACAATTGTTCTTAAATAACGCGGAACTTCTTGACGCATACGGAATCCAAGATAGAGATTCACACGAACAATAAAGTCAGTATCCATCATGTCTACTTTATACTCAGAAGTATAAGGCTCGTCAGTAACTTTTACATTTACAAACCAATAACATTCTGCACGTTTTGGCCGTTTATCCAAGATTGAATATAAGATTGAACGATCAATCCATTCATGGTCCATTTTGCTTGTTAAATAAACCACATTTGTTTGATATAAATCATAAGATTCATCATGACGCAAAGCATTAAGTTGATTTTTATACTCATTAATATTCAATGATTTGATATATTTCATGACAATCTTGTGTGACTTGTTCCAGATGAACATCACGAAGATAATTGCCAAGGCAATCAGAACCACAATATATGCTCCGTTGATAAATTGGACAAGAGAAGCAGCAAAGAATGAGCCTTCAATACAAAAGAGACCGATAGAAATAAAAGCAATGGCAATTTTTGGCGTTCCTTTTTGAATTAAGAAATAAGTCAAAAGGGTCGTTGTCATCAACATAGTGATGGTAATGGCCAAGCTATAAGCGGCTTCCATATGTTCTGAAGTTTTAAAATACAAAACAAAGAATGAAGTCGTTACCCAAAGAGCAAAATTAACTGCTGGGATATAAAGTTGTCCCAAAGTTTGCCCTGGATAATAAATTTTGAACAATGGCAAAAGTTTCAAACGAATCGCTTCAGACACCAAAGTAAATGAACCCGAAATCAGTGCTTGAGAGGCGATAATCGCCGCCAATGTTGATAAGATAACGACATAAATAACCATATTATCTGGTAAAACAGCAAAGAAAGGATTAAGTTTTTCAATGTGTTCACCACGGTGAGCTAAAAGCCAAGCTCCTTGTCCACAGTAAGATAAGATAATACAAATCTTAACAAATGGCCAGCTGACATAAATATTTCCACGCCCAACGTGTCCTAAGTCAGAATAAAGTGCCTCTGCCCCTGTCGTTACCAAGAAAATAGAACCCAAGATAAAGAAACCAGCTTTATTTTCTGGACTAAATAATAAGTGAATTGCATAATAAGGATTAATTGCTTTTAAAATTGATAAATCGAGAAAAGAATTAATCAGTCCACTTACACCCAAAAAGCCAAACCAGATAAACATAATTGGTCCAAACAAACGACCAACCAAACTTGCTCCAAACCTCTGAATCAAAAAGAGAAAGGCAAGGATTATCAAGGTGGTTACCATGACCGTTGTTTGATTTGAGTAAACATGTGTTACTCCCCTTAGACCTTCAATGGCCGAGGTGACCGTTACCGCTGGAGTCAATGCCCCGTCCGCTAATAATGTCGCTCCACCAATCATTGCTGGAATAATCAGCCATTTTCTCATCCGTCTCACAAGGGTAAAGAGTGAAAAGATCCCCCCCTCATGATGGTTATCTGCTTTCAAAGCAATCAGAACATATTTAACAGTTGTAATTAATGTTAATGTCCAAATTACAAGAGAAACAGCCCCCAAAATAAAGCTTTCAGAAAGATTTGCTAATCCTCCCTGTCCTCGAACAATGGCCTGCATGGCATAAAGTGGACTTGTTCCGATATCACCGTAAACAATCCCTAATGCAATCAGGAACCCTGCAGATGTCGCTTTATTAAACGACCGATTATGTAAGTGTACTTGACCCACTTTTGTAACTCCTCAACTTTCTTCAACGAAAATAGTCAAATAAAATAAAACGAAGCGTAGCTCGTTTTTTAATAGCTTTATTATAGCAGATTATCCCCTGTTTATTCAAAAAAAACTGTGGGAAATTATATTTATTTATTTCTCACAGTTTTATATATAATACATTAATCATCGCAAAAGCGATGATAGCAACAGTAAGCTATCTTTTGATTGCTTTTATTTCATTATGATTCTCCTGAATTTTCTTCTGAAATTCGTTCGTGAATTTCCAAATTTTTAACATCCGAGAGAACCAAAGGAACAGTTTCAACCGTCACTTCTGAAAAGTGAAGACCAAACCAACGTGCTGGCGAAGCTGTAATTTTTTTAATTTGCTCTTTTGTTTGAAGAACAAATCGTTCAAAGCCAGGCATTTGTCTTGCATTAATTAGTTTTTCTTCTAAAATAATAAAACGGAAATCTCCAACTTTTCGTCCTGGTGTAATACTATAAGTTTGATTTTGTTGTGGTAATCGTCCTGACTCCATCAAGTTGGTCACAATCGTCCGTAAATACCGAGGGATTTCTTGACGCATATGAAAACCGAGATACAGATTAACACAGACAATAAAATCAGTTCCTAGCATATCCACTTCGTATTCAGAAGTATAAGGCTCATCTGTAACATTAACCTTCACAAACCAGTAAACTTTAGCTTTTTTAGGACGCTTATCCAAAATAGAATACAAGATTGAACGGTCAATCCATTCTTTATCCATTTTAGCCGTTAAATAAACGACATTCGTATGATAAAGGTCGTAAGTTTCATCTTTGCGGAGTTTGTCCATTTGTTCTTTATAATCATTAAGATTTGAAGAATTAAGATATTTATAAAAAAGCTGATCAGATTTATGCCAGATTGCCATAACAAATAGAATCATGGCAGCAATAATCACAACGACATAACCGCCATGCATAAATTTTACAGCGGAAGCTGCAAAAAACAAGCCTTCAATAAAGATAAAAACGGTGAAAAATAGGCCAACCAATACTTTTTTAACTTTTTGATAGTGACTTAAATAGACAGTTAACAAAGTCGTTGTCATAAGCATGGTTACTGTGATTGCTAAACCATAAGCCGCTTCCATGTGAGCAGAACTTTGGAAATAGACAACAATAAAACTCGCTGCCAACCAGAGTCCCAAATTTACGGCTGGAATATATAATTGTCCGAAAGTTTCTCCTGGATAAAAAATCCTTAATCGAGGAAGGAGTTTAAGACGAATAGCTTCTGACACAAGAGTAAATGAACCAGAAATCAATGCCTGTGAGGCAATAATTGCCGCCAAAGTTGCTAAAATTACTGAAAAAATGATTAAATTTTGAGGGAGGACAGCAAAAAATGGATTGATATCTCCTAATGATTTTCCGCGATTTTGTAAAAGCCAAGCCCCTTGCCCACAATAGGATAGGATGATACAAACTTTAACAAAAGGCCAACTGACATGAATATTTCCCCGACCAACGTGTCCTAAATCGGAATAAAGAGCTTCTGCGCCCGTCGTTGCCAGAAAGACTGAACCTAAAACAAAAATTCCAGCTTTATTTTCTGGGCTTAAAAGTAAATGAATTGCCCAGTAAGGATTAATTGCTTGAAGGACAGAAAAATCACCAAAGAGATTAATCAAACCCGTAATTCCAAGAAAACTAAACCAAATAAACATGACCGGTCCAAACACTTTACCAACGATTGAAGTTCCAAATCGTTGAATTAAAAATAAGACCGCTAAAATCGCTAAAGTAATAATAACAATCGGTAATTGCTGCTGACCAAAAGCTTCATGAAAAGCCGGAATTGACCTCAAGCCTTCTATTGCTGACGTAACCGTTACGGCAGGTGTTAAAGCTCCGTCAGAAAGCAAAGCAGCACCACCAATCATTGCCGGAATAATTAACCATTTTGCATACTTGCGAACGAGAGTAAATAAGGAAAAAATTCCGCCTTCATGATTATTATCCGCTTTTAAAGCAATCCACACATATTTGACTGTCGTAATTAATGTCAGCGTCCAGATAATGAGCGAAAGTGCCCCAATAATTGACGTTTCTGAGATTCGTTCAAGCCCCCCTTGACCTTGGACAATGGATTCCATTGTGTAAAGAGGGCTCGTTCCGATGTCGCCATAAACAATTCCCATTGCGATGATGAAACCGGCACCTGTTGCTTTATTAAATGAGCGATTAGATTCATAACCCATTCTAATTTCCTCAACTTTCTCTAGTTCCATAAAATTTATCAAAGTAAATAATTCACATTCGATTACCTAAATCATATAACAATTTCTTGATTTTTTGTTAAAAAATGGTCTAAAGAATACTGCAAAATTTATAAGAAAAAAAGCTAGAAAATTCTAGCTTTTAATTAATTATTTTTCAACTTAGTCTTCTGTATACCAGTCGTAGTGGAAGATTCCAGCTTTGTCTGTACGTTCATAAGTGTGAGCACCGAAGTAATCACGTTGGGCTTGAATCAAGTTAGCTGGAAGATTTTCAGAACGATAGCTATCGTAGTAGCTGATTGCTGAGGTGAATGTTGGAATTGGAATTCCTGCTTGAACAGCAAGTGAAACTACATCACGAACAGCTTCTTGATAACGTTTTGTGATGTCTACAAAGTAGTCATCAAGCAAGAGGTTTTCAAGTTCGCTATCTTTGTCGAAAGCATCAGTAATATTTTGGAGGAATTCCGCACGGATGATACATCCAGCACGCCAAATTTGTGCAATTGTACCGTAAGGCAAGTCCCAATCAAATTCTTCAGAAGCTTTACGAAGTTGGGCAAATCCTTGAGCATAACTCATAATTTTTGAGAAATATAGCGCTTTGCGGATTTTTTCAATGACTTCTTTTTTATCGCCTGAGAAATTAACCGCTGGGCCAGATAAAACTTTGCTTGCTTTAACACGTTCATCTTTATAAGTTGAAATGTAACGAGCAAATACTGATTCTGTAATCAATGGAAGTGGTACACCAAGGTCAAGGGCAGACTCTGAAGTCCATTTACCAGTTCCTTTGTTTCCTGCTTTATCAAGAATTTTATCAACGATGTAGCCTTCGCCTTCATCATCTTTACGTTTCAATACTTCTTTAGTGATTTCAATGAGGTAGCTATCAAGTTCGCCTTCATTCCATTCTTCAAAAATGGCTTGAATTTCTGCATTGCTAAGACCAAGAACACGTTTCAACAAATCATAAGATTCAGCAATCAATTGCATATCGCCGTACTCAATTCCGTTGTGAACCATTTTAACGTAATGTCCAGCACCGTTTGCTCCCATGTAAGCCACACATGGTTTACCATCTTGAGGAGCTTTAGCTGCGATTTGTTCAAAAATTGGTGCAACCAAATCGTAGGCTTCTTTTTGACCGCCAGGCATCATTGATGGACCTAAAAGCGCACCTTTTTCACCACCAGAAACTCCTGTACCGATGAAGTTAATACCTGAGTCTGCAAGTTCAGCATTACGACGCATTGTGTCTGGGAAATGAGTATTCCCACCATCAATCAAGATATCACCTTTATCCAAGAGCGGTAAAAGTGATTTAATTGTCGCATCTGTCGCTGCTCCTGCTTGAACCATGAGCATGATACGACGTGGTTTTTCAAGACTTCCAACAAATTCTTCAAGTGTTTTAGTGAGAACAAGATTCTTATCTTGATGTTCTTTATAAACTTCTTCAGTTTTTGAAGTCGTACGGTTGTAAATTGCAACGGTATAACCACGTGACTCTACGTTGAGTGCAAGGTTTTTCCCCATTACAGCCATTCCGACAACACCAAAGTTTGCTTGTGCCATTTGAAATCCTCCAGAGTATTTCTTTATATTCTATACTATATAGTATAACGCAATTTATTTCCAATTACCATAGTTAAGTATGTAAATATTTTACATGACAAAAAAATCTGCCTTAAAGACAGATTTTAAATTTTATTCTTTTTCGTCAGGAAAATTTGTTAATTCTTTGGCTTTGTCAGCAATTTTTTTCGCTTCTTCAGCAAGAGACTCAGTATCAATATCTTCTTTCACTTCATCTTTGGCATCACTGAACTTAGCCACAACTTCTGCGGCTTCTTCTGAGATGTCTGATTCATTTTCATCAAAGAGTTCTTCTCCACTGTCTTTCATTGAATTAATTTTTTCAACGACAGCATCTTTAGTATCATTGAAGAAATCAACAACTGAATCTTTAGACAGTTCACCTGAGTCAACTTTTTCCATGATTAAATCACGTTTTGAAAGTAAAAATTCTTTGGCCTTGTCAGCTGAAATTTCACCTGAATCAAATTTTTCTTTGATTTCATTAAATTTTTCAGCTGAGAAATCAAGAGCAGTATCTCTCATTCCAGTCAATGTTTCTTGAGGGTTTTCTTTTAAATCATCATAAATTTTTCCAGCCCCTTCGCGGAGTTCGCTTCCTTTTTTAGGAGCTAAAAATAGAGCAGCTGCGGCACCAACTAAAGCACCAACTAGAAATCCTGTTTTTTTTGACATCGGTTAAGTCCTTTCTTTCGTAAGCAAGTTTAATTTACTTTTACACCCGCTTCAGTTTTATCTTTTTTGACAAAGAATTTTTTGGCTGTTTTTGCCAAAACGACTGCTGAAGCTGAAGTTGTTTTTCGTTTTGTTGAACCTCTATTAAGACGTGTCACAAGTTTACGACTTGAAGCATTGATATCTGAAACACTTTCAGACAAGTCAGCAACCGCTGTAAACAAAGGGTCAATCGTGGCGACTTTCCCATTAACATCATCAAGCAAGGTATTGGCTTTAGCCATTATGCCATCAGCTTGATGAAGTAAGACATCTACATCGCTAGAAACTAATTTGACCGTACGGTTGGCTTCTTCCACAACCTTAGAAACTTTATGTAATACAATAACTAAGAAGACCACCAATACAGCAAATGCTATCGCGATAATCAATAATGCAATATTTCCCACGTTTCCTCCTCTTTATTCGGGTATAAAATCAGCACCCATTTTTCAATCTTCTTTCATTTTGATGAAAGCGATTCTATTTGATTTCATTATAACAAATTGTTTCGCTATTTTCTAATATAACTTACATTTTTTTATGACAAAAAGTCTATCCTTCAGGATAGACTTCTTAATTTTTTTTCATTCTGCGATAAATAAAGAGAACAAGTCCTACAATCACTAATAAAACTGAAAGCCATTGTGACACACGAGCAGGTCCTAACATTAGGCTATCTGTTCGCATTCCTTCAACAATAAAACGAACAGCTCCATACCAGACGAGATAGAAACTAAAAATATCCCCACGTTTTAAGCCTTTAATTCGATGTCTAAAGACCATGACCAGAATAAAACCGCTTAGTGTACCAATACTTTCAAATAGGAAGGTAGGCATTCGATAATGACCATCAATAAACATTTGATTTCTGATGAAAGTAGGTAGCCAGTCTAAATTTGAAACAATTTTCCCATAGGCTTCTTGATTGACAAAATTCCCCCAACGTCCCATTGCCTGAGCGAGAAAAACACCCGGGATAGTAATATCAAGCAAATCTAGCGGATGAATCATTCGATAGTAGCTAAAGACAAAGAGGACAATTGCTCCAGCGATTAAGCTTCCATAGATGGCTCCGCCACCATCCCACATGGCAATGATTTGTGAAGGATGTTGACTATAGTAAGACCATTGGAAAATGACATAATAAAGTCTCGCTCCAACAATTCCTAAAGGAAAGGCAAAGAGAACAAAATCAATAATATCGTCGGTTTTTATATTACGCTTTGGGGCTTCTTTACATGCGAGCCAAACGGCTAATGCGGCACCGCCCACAATAAAAATAGCATACCAGTGAATGGCTAGCGGCCCTAATTGGAGTGCAATCTTATTTAAAGCTAAAAAGGGAAATAGATTATTCATATTTTTTATCAGTTTTCTAAATTTACTGACAGAATTTTCGGTCAGTAATTTCTAAGTTTTATCTTATGATTCTTTATTATGACTTATTAAATCAGTGAGACGGTCTTCAAAAGTTTTTGTTGCATCAAAGCCCATTTGCTTAGCTCTAAAATTCATAACCGCAGCTTCAACAATTACTGACACATTCCGCCCAGTTTTTACAGGAATGCGGGTTTGTGGGACTTCAACATCAGAAAATTCAACAATAGTCGGTGCATTTCCCAAACGGTCAAAAGCTTTTTCCTTATCGTAGTATTCTAAATATATAGCCATATCAATATCCGTTGAATCTTTAACAGCACCAGCACCAAAAAGACTCATCACGTCAATAATCCCAACGCCACGAATTTCAATCATATTGCGCAAAATTTCTGCGGGTTCCCCAGAAAGTGTGAAGGCATCCCGTTGAAAAACATCTACACGGTCATCAGCAACTAATCGGTGGCCACGTTTGACTAACTCAAGACCAGTTTCTGATTTACCAATCCCACTAGCCCCTTGAATAAGAACACCGACCCCAAAAATGTCCATCAAAACACCATGAACAGTCGTTCTTTCAGCTAAACGTTCATCAAGAAATGAGGTCAATACTGAGTTCAAACGGCTGGTTGCTTCACGTGATTGAAGTAAAACAATGTCAGACTTTTTAGCTGCTGCCACCATTTCACTAGGAATTTCTAGATTACGTGCAACAATAACAACCGGTGTTTCTTTGGCCATGACTTTTTTCAAGAGGTCATAGCGATTATCTCCAACTACAGTCATCATGTATGACCATTCTTTCATCCCAAAAAGTTGAATTCGTTCGGGTGTGAAATAATCAAAATACCCAGCCATTTCTAAACCTGGGCGCATAATTTCTGAAGTTGTAATTTCTTTTGCTAATGCTGTTTCTGTTGAGTAAATCACATGAAAATGAATTTTGTCAAGTAAATCTTGAACTGAAACCGCCATTGTAAGTCTCCCCTATTATTTCATAAATAAGAACAACTGACAGAGAATATTTTTTCGTCATAAAACTTTGTCAGTACTTTTATAATAAAAATTGTGATAAAAATCACATTTTCATATCACGTATAAATTTATCCAAGCGATAAGCAAGGAAGATTCGGCGTACTAAAAGAAAGCCGAAAAACGTGGCTAAAAACCACGAAGCAGATAGGAAGGACCAGCTAAAAATCCAAGCTTCAAGTACCGTTCCAATCATAAAAGAATAAAATCGTTGTTTAGGCATGCCTCTATTATGACATTTTTAAGCCAGAAATGTCAATGGATTGTGTTGAATAATACTTAATAAAAAAGGCTTTTTATTTTCTAAAAAGTTTTTCAATTGATGATTTATTTAGCAAAGAATTTGATAATTAAAAAGATAAGTCCAGCATCAACCAATAGTCCCACATACCATGAGAAATTGAAATACCATTTTCTAGTTTTATGATGACAGAGATGCCCAGCCAAAATTGCTCCAATCCCTCCGCCTAAAAGTGCTTGTGCAAGTAAAACTTTTTCAGGAATTCTCCACAGATGATGTTGGGCCTTGTACTTATCCACCGCATAAAAAACAAAAACAATAAGATTCCAAACTGCTAATAAAACTAATAAATAAAGAATCATTTTTCTCCCTTCACATCTATACTAAATATCATTAGATCTTAAATTCTTTCATTTTCTCAACTCGAAGAGCCCCTTTTTGACCACTAAAAGTCCAACGTTGTTTAAACGCCCGTCTTTCCTGAGTATTTCCCGCAATAATTTGACCAGAATTAACAGAAACAAGGTAGTCAATAGCTACAAAATAGAGGTCAACTTCAAATTGATTATCTTTTACTTCTTTATAACGCGTGATTCCATCCAAAACCACACTACGCGTGTGATTAATTTGACCTTTGTCACTCATCTTTTGGAGAATTTTTTCATGTTTTTCATATAAATTATCACCATAAGATGCGGACAAAGTTCGTAAGTCTTGTTTATCCCAAGCATCTTGAACTTTTAGAAAAATTGCTTCTATTTCTGCTGACAAAGCTGAATCATTTAATGTTTTTTCCTGATAATACTCTCTTTTTCTAAAAGGAAGTTTAAGATTTTTTTTCAAAAAGTAAAAAGCCAGGGCGATTAGTGCAACAAGCCCACTAAAAATACTATTTCTATTATACCTGCTCCCCATTCTAGATGTCCTAGAATTAGAAGTATAGCTATTAGAAACAGTATTATTATAATGGCTGTTAGTATTTCCACCTCCAAAATTACCGCCAGTTCTTGTACTTCTATTTCCTCCCCCTCGAAATCCTCCTGCTGTTGCAAAAGCATGAGGTGTGACTAAAACTAAGCCACTGATGAGCAATAAAATAACCATTTTCTTCATCATTTGATTCAAAAATTATTTCCTTTTCTTTGTCACTAATTTTATTATATTTATTTTGTTATTATACCCTATTTCCCTTTTTATTTGAAACATCTGTTAAATTGCTACTTTTAGTGGAGTCTATTAAAAGAGTGTGATATAATTACCTCATGAAAAAACTCATGAATCTTTTTAAATCTGAAACTGTTAGATATCTCATTTTCGGAGTCCTAGCAACAGCAGTTTATGCCTTTGTCAAATGGTTAACTTGGCAAGCTTGGCATTCTGGTTGGGGTTCAGAAACTGCCGCTCAAGCTTCAAGTATTATTTTTGCATTTTTTACCAATAAACTTTTTGTTTTCAAACATGAATCATCAAACTTATTACGTGATTTCATCAATTTTACTTCAGGACGAATTGTTCTTTTACTCCTATCCATCTTTATTAACTGGTGGTTCATTGACCAACATCCTGATATTTTGATGAATCTTTTTGGACTTTCTAAAAATAATATGGTTGCTGCTCTTAACCTCGTCGTTCAAGTTTTAATTATTGTTATTAACTATCTTTATTCAAAATTCTTTGTCTTCAAAAAAGATAAAAATTTAACAGAATAACTAATTTTTTTACTGATAGAAAATTACTGACAAGATGAAAAAAATACTGACAGATTTTCTGTCAGTATTTTTTTCATTTTTATTAGTATTTTTTATTTTCTAATTTCCTTGATGAATTCAACAATTTCACCACGTCGTGTTTCAATCTTACCAACTTTTGTTTTTTGATAAACAGCATTTAATATGGCACCAATAATCAGAACGCGGGCGATGAAAATAAACCAAATCATCAGTGCAAAGACAACCAATGACCCAATCAATTTCAAATCATCTAATCGCTGAAGAGCAAAGCTAACATATTTTGCAATCCAGTTGGTTAGAAAAACAAGAACAAAGGTTGAAAATATTGTTCCAGGCATGGTGTATCTCAATTTTCTTATTTTAACATTTGGTAGGATAAAATAAAGCATCATCAAAGATAAAAAGGTTGCTACAGCAATCGCTGGTAAAGTCATATTGTGTAACGTTCGGTAGAGATGGTCATCAAAAGGAAATAAGCGATGAACTTGTTCGAGAATTAATTGTCCAAAAGTAGAGAGAACAATTGAAAAGTAAAGAAAGAGTAAAATCGCAAATCCGGCAGCCAAACCGATAATTCGACTGACAATAAAATCTCGATGATTAAAGACTTCATAAGCTTTATTCATTGACATTTGTAGAGCAGATAAGGCTCTTGAAAAGGTCCAAAAACCTGCCAAGACAGAGAGTGAAAGTAAACCTGTATTTCTTTGATTTAAGAGATTATTAATGACTGGTTCAATTCCTTTATAAACATCACTTGGGAGTTGCTCAGACAAAAAACTCAATAAAGCTGTTGTATTGATATGTAAGAAGGGTAAAATATTTCCAACAATCAATCCTAGAGGAAAGATTGCAAGTAAAAGGTAATAAGCAACAGCAATTGAAGACAGACTCATTTCTGAACTTTTGAAAAAAGTCATAAAAGTTGTCGTTAGTTCAGCAATTTTTTGTAGAACTTTTTTCATCTTTCCTCTCATCTGTTTTTCCTTTTACTTCTTAATAAGTCCGTTCTTCGCCTTGAGAAGTCAAAATCACAGGACCATCTTTCGTGATAACAAATTGGTGCTCGTATTGACATGATAAACTTCCGTCAAGTGTAACGTAACCACGTTCACCATCATGGTCAATTTCCCAACCCCCAGTGTTAATCATTGGTTCAATGGTTAAGACCATTCCTTCGCGTAAACGAAGTCCACGTCCAGCACGTCCGTAGTGGGGCACCATTGGTTCTTCATGCATTGTTGGTCCAACGCCATGTCCTACAAGGTCACGAACGACACCATAGCCACGACTTTCAGCATATTCTTGAATAGCTGCCCCAATATCACCAATACGGTTGCCTACTTTGGCTTGTTCAATTCCAAGATAGAGACATTCGCGGGTCACATCCATCAAGTTTTTCACTTCGTCAGAAACTTGGCCTACAGCATAAGCCCAGCAAGAGTCAGCAACGCCACCGCGGAATTCTTCTTGATATTTAACCATTGATTCAGCATCGTCAAAATTAAGTTTTGAAACATCAACAGAACCATCTTCAACCAAACCGAGAACCATATCCACTTTAATCAAATCACCATCTTTAAGAATTTGATGACGTGGAAATGCGTGAGCCACTTCATCATTCAAACAGCAGCAAGTAGCATAAGGGAATGGATTATAATTTCCTTCATCCACTCCGATTTGTAAAGGTAAAACATTTTTTTCTTTACAAACTTTGCGGACATATTCTTCAATTTCCCACATGTCAATCCCTGGTTTAATCAACTCACGAAGCCCAATGTGGATATCTGCCAAAATTTTGCTACTACGTTCCATTTGCTCGATTTCACGTTGCGATTTTAATGTAATCAATTTATTCTTTCCTTCTAAAGTTCTGAGAAAAACTCAGTTCTTTTTATTTAAATTAATGTTTTGAAGTGACTCATACTTCATCGAAAAATAAATTTTCATTTACTGGGGTTACTGAATCCTTATAAGATAGTATTTATGACTTTATCTATAAGAATTTTCTTCGACAATCATGAGCCTTTTCAAAATTACTTTGAATGCTAATTCAACTGAACAGATTTTTTTGTAATCCAAAACAGTCTATTTAGTATAAATACACTTTATTTTACCATAAATTTCCCTATAACTAGGTGTTTTTTATATAAATTGGCAGTAAAACTTCATCTACCAATTCATTAATTTGCTTATCATTCATGGATTGACCTTCAAGGAGCATATGATAACGGGTCATCTGGAAAGGTAAAAGCTTTGCTGTTTGCCCAATTTTTTCACGCGCTTCCCCTCTTTCCTGAGCCCTTGCAAGCAAGCGTTCCATAATAATCAGATTACTTGGAAGGACATTTCCAACGGTCGATTCAAGAACATTTTTTCCTTGCGACTGCATAAATGAAACGAAGGCCAGAAATCCTTTGGGATAGAGTTTAAAATTTTCTCTCATAAAGGTTAAAAGTTCAATTAAATCTTGCCGCAAGCTCCCACTGTTAATTTCTTGGTCTATCACATTTCCTCTCCACTCAGGATTTTGTGAAATATTGAAACGGACAGCTTCAAAAATTAAGTCAAAAACATCATCCCAATAACGATAAAGTACACTTCGAGTGGTTTTGGCTTCTTTTGCAACATTTTGAAAGGTTACTTTTTCATAGCCTTCATTTTCTAAAATATGAACTGCCGCTTTATAAATTGCCTTCTTAAGTTCATCCCCTCTTCTTCGAGAATGACTAGGTGATTTTTTTTCTTTTTCTTCAAACATAAGAGACCTCGTGTTTCTTAAGTCTATTATAACATCATCTTTATCTAATACCAAAAAATCAAATTAGATACAAAAAGAATCTTATTGTTGACAAAACTTATTCTTAGGTTTATAATAATTTTGCACTTAAGGTACAAAATGTATGTTATTTTTAAATTATAATTTCTAAGTTTCGATAACTTAGTTTTCGTTCAGACGAAAGAAAGGATTAACGATGGCAAAATCAAAAAAGAATGAAAAAGAAAAATTGCCAAAGGAATTGACGCGAAATGCTTGGATTTTAGTCGTTGGTGCTATTGCTCCAATGCTTGATTCAACCATGGTCAATATCGCAATCAACAAACTTCAAAGTGACTTACATACTTCACTAGACATGATTCAGTGGGCAATTACAGGCTACGTTCTTGCACTTGCTGTAGCCGTCCCTGTCTGTGGTTATGTTGTCAATCACATTGATGGAAAAAAAGTAATGCAGTGGTCACTCCTTAGTTTTGGACTTTTTAGCTTTTTATCTGGAATTGCTTGGAATATTGATAGTTTTATCATTTTCCGAGCTGTTCAAGGATTTTCAGCTGGTTTTATCACTTTACTGATGACAACCCTGCTAATGCAAATTACGCCTCCAGATAAACTTGGTCAATTGATGGCTGTTGTCTCAACTCCTATTATTCTTGGACCAATTATCGGGCCAGTACTTGGTGGTGCAATTGTATCTGGAGCAAATTGGCACTGGATTTTCTATGTTAATATTCCGGTCGTAATTATTGCAGTCCTTCTTAATCATTTTTATCTGACTTCTTTCAAACCTTTCAACCCTAAAGCTAAACTAGATTGGTTTGGAACACTCCTTTTGGCTAGCGGTTCTGTGGGGTTAATTTATGGAATGATGAAGGGTTCAACTAATGCTAAAAATTTTTTCAATAGTCAAATGATTACTTTTGTCATCATTGGCTTAGCCTTGTTTGTTATTTACGGAATTTATAATCGCATTCGCAAAAATAATACTGTTCTTCCGCTCAGATTTTTCAAATCTAAAAACTTCACTGCAGCGAATATTGGAATCTTTTTAGCTGGAATTGCTTCTAATGGACCTATGCTTTTACTGCCACTTTTCTTTCAAAATACAAAAGGCTTTACAGCCGTTGAAGCAGGTTTAATGTTGATTCCCCAAGGGCTTGGTATGATGATGACCCGACCTTTGATTGGGAAAATGATTGACCGTATGGGAGCTCGTCCTGTAGTACTTGTTTCCCTGGCTACTTCCCTTCTTGGAACAATTCCTTTCATTTTTGTTCACGAAAATACAAATTTGATTTGGTTGGGATTGGTTTTATTTGTTCGTGGAATGGGAATTGGTGGTTTGCAAATGCCAATGATGACTGATATTTTCATTGGTTTAGATAAACAAGATATTCCTGGTGCATCAGTAGGACAAAGAATCATTCAAAACGTTGGTTCATCTTTTGGTTCAGCCGTCATCTCGGCAGTTGTGACGGCGGTTGTGACGTCTGAAATTGCTGGACAGATGACAACTAAACTACATCAATTAGCGGCGATGCACACCAATTTAACACCGACTGTCATTGCAAGAGCAAAAACTTCTGTTGAAAAAGCGGTCACGCTTAATGGTTATCAACTTGGCTTTCTTGTCTCTTCAATTGTTTTAATTGTGATTGCTATTCCAGCCATGTTCCTTTCACAAAAGAAGGTCAACAAATAAAATTCGTAGTTTTTAGCTTTGATTTCACTTGTTTTTTGATATAATTGAATTGAATTATCTCAATAATAGATAGATGAACTTTAATCAATTAACTGAGCTTGGAGCGCTAAATTGTATGGCTCCTTGCATCTTATAGGAGAGTGAAAAAATGCCATTAGCAAAAATTGTATATGCAAGTATGACAGGAAATACTGAAGCTTGTGCCGATATTGTCGCTGATAAACTTGAAGAATTAGGTTTTGAAGTAGAACTTGACGAATGTTCTTCTGTTGATGCCGATGAGATGGCTGATGCTGATCTTTGTATCGTTGGAACTTACACTTACGGTGACGGTGAATTACCTGACGAAATTGTCAATTTTTATGAAGAATTAGCTGAGGTTGATTTATCTGGTAAAATTTACGGTTGTTTCGGGTCAGGTGATACTTTCTATGATGACTTCTGTATTTGTGTCGATATGTTTGAAGCGCAATTTGAAAAAACTGGCGCAACAAAAGGAGCTGAACTTGTTCGTGTTGACTTGTCTCCTGAAGATGAAGACGAAGCTCATCTCGAAGCCTTTGCGGAAACTTTGGCGGCTCACTTTAACTGATTGAGTTAAGATAAGTGATAAAAATTACTGACAGGTTTTCTGTCAGTAATTTTTTATTTATTTGACCATTTCAATCTCACTGTCAAAATATTGTTCTTGAAAATGAATTGCTTGTTCAATTTCTGATTTTGTGAAATTTTCAGTTGGACTGGTTAGTACCCATTTGTCTTCGACATCATCTTTTCTGTGGATAATAGCAATGAGCTTGCCAGTAAAATTTGTCAGGGCTTTTTGATTTTCTGGCAAATTTGACAAAATATAAACATCTTGTTCTTCGCCATCACCAGCAATAATTCCTTCAATGTATCCGTAATTTATTGGATAAGTTGTTCCATGATGAACATAACCCATTGGGCGGTCCATTTTTGCAGTGTAAATCTTCATACCCACCTCCATTTTTTACTGACAGCACCGAGAAAATTTCTGTCAGTAATTTTATAATGAAAACATCAAAATTCCAGCTGCTACAGCCACATTTAAAGATTCTGCTTGCCCTGACATGTCAATATGAACGAGTTTGTCAGCAGCTTTAACGGCTTCGTCAGAAACTCCGGCCCCTTCATTTCCCATAATCAATGCGAAGTGTGGTTCATTGATTACTTTATAAGACACAGAATTTGCTGACAGCGTGGTCGTCAATATTGAAATGCCGGCTTTTTTAAGTTGAGCAAAACAATCTTCTTTAGCCATTCGTACAAGCGGCAAATGAAAATTTGAGCCTTGCATAGACCGCATGACCTTTGGACTGTAAATATCTGCGGTTTCGCCAAGTAATATAACAGCCGAAAATCCAGCCGCATCAGCTGTTCTAATCATTGTCCCTACATTTCCTGGGTCTTGTACGTTTTCTAAAAGTAAAAATTTTGCTGCTGAAAAATCAATGACTTCTTCAATTTTTGTCACTTCAGCAATCAGTCCTTGTGGACTTTCGCTGTCAGCTAAAGATTTCAACACTTCTTTACTGACCAGATTTACAGATAAGTCTGTCAGTGATTTTTCAGACCCAATCATTTCTGTCAGTTTAGTCAGTTTATTTTCTTCAACAAAAATTTGTTTTATTGAACGACCAGCTTTCAGTGCTTCCTCCAACAAATGAAAGCCTTCGATGAGATATGAATTTTTGCGGTATTTTTTTGTCAGCAATTTTCTTGCTTCTTTAATTTTTTTATTATCTTTTGAACTGATGATTTCCATTCTCCAATTATATCATAGCCAGTAAGGCGAAACAAAGTTTTACATTACCAGTATCCATTGCATTGATAATCAAATGAAGTGTTGTATATCTGTAAGCTAGTTCTTTCATCTAAAAACAATCATTTCCCACTGAGTGATTGTGACTTGTGAAAAACATAGATCCTTTTGGTTGGGACAGGAAAGCATAAGCAGTGAAACTTTTATCAGATTTTTGCTAATCTTGCTGGTGCTTATGTTATAATAAAAGAAAACGTTTTAACTATTATCATTTCAACAAGGCAAAGCTAGGAGGTCTTAAGATGTTCAAAGTAAAAATGATTGTTTCGGGGCGCGTTCAGGGCGTCGGATTTCGTTATTTTGTTATCATAAGTGCGCGTGAACTGGGCATTTTAGGGCGTGTTTGGAATAATGATGACGGTACAGTTGAAATACTCGCGCAAACAGAGGATGAAAAAAAATTAGAAGAATTCACTGCCATTGTTCGTGGGCAAAAATCAAGTAAAGGACGTCTTTCACCCTTTGCTAAAGTCACTGATGTCAAATCAAGCCCCGCAAATTTTCCTGATTTCACAGACTTCAATATCAAATATTAGAAATTAAAAAATACTGATAAAAACCTTGTCAGTTCAATGCGACCAAGATGAGTATAGAAAAATTACTGACGGAAATTCCGTCAGTAATTTTTTACATTTACATTTCATTCCTTATCAGCAAGTTTATTCACAAATTCCAAAACGGTCAGTAAATTTCGCTTATCAATATGATAGGAAACAGCAGCTTTGACCGCAGGTTTTGCACAAAAGGCAATCCCAATACCAGCTGTATTTAGCATTGGAATATCATTTGCGCCATCACCTACAGCAATAACCTCAGATAAATTCAACTTATTTTCATTTGCCCATTGTTTGAGCCTATCAACTTTGAAATCTTTATCCACAACTGTCCCATGAGTTTTTCCAGTCAAATGGCCATTTTCCACAGACAAACGATTTGCAAAAACATAATCTATTTTTAAATCTCTTGCGATTTTATCCACTATTTCATGAAAACCACCAGAAACAAGGCCAACTTTCCAGCCTTTCGCATGCAAAGTTTCAATTAATCCCGTTGCACCCTTAGTTAAATGAATTTCTTTGTAAACATCGTCAAAAATAGTTGTGGGCAAACCAGAAAGCAAAGCCACCCTTTCTCTCAAAGATTCCTTAAAATCAATTTCGCCAGACATGGCGGCAGCCGTAATTTCTGAAATCTTATCACCCATACCCGCTTTTTTCCCTAAGAGATCAATGACCTCTTCTTCAATCAATGTGCTATCCACATCCATCACAAGTAATCCTTTTGCAGCCATTTTCTTCCTTTTCCATTCGTTTTTTAAACTAAACTCTGGTTTTCAATTAAGCGAACACGAATAATATTATCAGCAGCCTCAAAACGTGAAACTAAAGCCGCCAACTTTCCTTCATCTTTTTCATCCAAATCAAGTAAAGTATAGGCAAAATCTCCTTGACCACGATTAACAATATTAGCAATATTAATATTTTCTGCTGCCACCGCAAGTGAAATTTGAGCCACAACATTAGGCACATTTTTATTGATTAAGGTCACACGATAAGGGGTATTCAACTCTTGCAAAACACGTGGAAAATTGACTGAATTAATAATTTCGCCAGTTTTCAAATAAGTTTGAACAGAATCAAGAGCCATTCTTGTGCAATTTAAACTCGCTTCCACCGTTGAGCCGCCTAAATGAGGAGTTAAAAAAACTTGTGGATGATGATAAAATTTTTCAGATCCAAAATCCGTTCCAAAAAAGCGGACAATTCCCTCATCAATCGCTTTAAGCACTGCTTCTTTATCCGTAATCTCATCTCGTGCATAATTGAGCAAAATCACTCCCTTTTTACACTTAGATAAATTTTTCCAATTTAACATCTCTCTTGTTTCATCCGTTGCTGGCGTATGAACCGTGATATAATCTGCCTTCTCAAAAATCTCAGCTAAATCATTCACTCTTTTAACATGATGCGATAAATTCCAAGCATGCTCAATTGAAAGATATGGGTCATAACCAATAACTTTCATTCCTAAACGCTGTGCATCATTGGCAACTTTTGAACCAATATTTCCAAGGCCAATTACCCCTAAAGTTTTTCCTGAAATTTCAGAACCAGAAAATGCCTTTTTCCCATGTTCAACCACCCCATCAATGACTTTATCATCGCCTTTTTGACCAGTCAACCATTTGTTTGCTGGTTTTAAATTACGCGTTCCAAAAATCATCATTGACAAAACTAATTCTTTAACCGCATTGGCATTCCCACCAGGCGCATTAAAGACTACAATCCCTTTACTGGCACACTTTTCTATCGGAATATTATTAAAACCAGCACCAGCACGTCCAATCGCCAAAAGCGCTTTGGAAAACTCATAATCGTGGAAAGGCTGAGCCCGACAAATAAATGCGTCAGATTCAGCTTCTGACACTTGATTAACAAGAAAGCCTTCGCCAATTTCATCTAGTGCGATTTGGTCGATATTATTTCCAATTGTTTGGATATGATAAGTCATTTATATTCCTCTTCAAATTCTTTCATAAATTTCACTAATTCAACAACCCCCTCTAAAGGAAAAGCGTTGTAAATACTTGCTCTCATTCCTCCCACGGAACGATGACCTTTGAGTGATTTGAAACCTTTTTCTTCAGCTTTTTGGGTGAATAGCTCATCCAATTCTTGGCTTGGACTTGTAAAAACAACATTGCAAATCGACCGCTCATCTTTATTTTTGATTGGGTTCTGATAAAAGTCAGATTGGTCAATTAAATCATACAACAATTGAGCTTTTCTCTGATTCATTTCTTCGAGTTTTTTTACACCACCTTGTGCTTTTACCCATTTGAAAACCAGCCCGGCCACATAAATAGCAAAAGTCGGCGGGGTATTGTACATCGACCCATTTTTAGCCAAAATCTTATAATCCATCATTGATGAGAGGCTTTCAGCTTCATTCAGTAAGTCTTCACGAATAATGACAATGGTTAAACCAGCAATACCTAAATTTTTCTGAGCTCCAGCGTAAATTAAGCCAAATTTACTCACATCATAATCAACCGCCAAAATATTTGAACTCATATCAGCAACCAAAGGAAGGCTTGCAAACTCAGGCAAATTTTCAGGAAAAATACTTGTTCCTTCAATCGTATTATTCGTTGTCAAATGGAGATAGGCCCCATTTTTTTCATCAATTTTAGATTTATCAATTTTCAATAGATGATTATAATTATCTTTTTTAGTTGAGCCCAAACTAATCGGTATTAAATCAAGGAAATGACTCAATTTCACCGCTTCATCATAAGCCTTTTCACCAAAGGCGCCCGAAATATTGTAATAAGCCTTTTTGCCAATTGCCAAATTCATTGGAACCATTGAAAATTGACTGGAAGCTCCCCCTTGTAAAAACAAAATTTTATAGTTTTGAGGAATCGACATCAAATCACGCAAATCGTTCTCAGCCTCATCAATTACTTTTTGGAAAGCCTTGGAGCGATGCGAAATTTCCATCACTGACATACCACTTTTTTCAAAGTCTAACAGTTCTTCTTTAACCTTCTTCAAGACTTCCTTTGGAAGTACACTGGGTCCTGCGCCAAAATTATAAATCATCGATTTCACTTCCTCAAATTATTTATTAATCACTATTATAGTATAATTTTCTGATAATTCAAATATAAAAAAATACTGTTCGACAAAAAAGCACAGTCAACTGTGTTTTTCTGCCTTAACAGTAATTTACCAATTTAATAAATCAAGTAAGAGCATGTTCCATTCAACCTCTTTGGCATAAAAAATATTCCCACCATTAGAGTAGAGTTTTCCTTTATTATAAATCAATGAATCCAGAGTCAAATGATAATAAGTTTCACCTGTTGTATTTCCTAAACTTGGCGCAACGACATCACGAGAATAATCCTTAGAAAGAGCGATTGTGTTCTTTCCACCATGAGCAGCTATGTAATCAACATAGGCCTTCCCATAGTTATAAGCCTGAACTCCTGCCCAAGCGTCAACCTTTTTTTGTGAAGCATATTCTAAAACTTTTGACAAATTAGAAATACCTTGTTTAATACTTTCTTGTTCTGTTGAGAAAGTATTTGTTGTGCCATTCAAGCTTTCACTTGATTGCATAATATCAACTTGTTTTCCTTTAGTTTCTGTATAAATAATTGCCAAAGCCAACTTTGTATCACCACTCAAGCCTTGTGCTTCAAGGGTTTTTCGACTTCTGCCTCATAAGACATTACGTGTTTCACATTTTCATGCATCCGGTAAACATAAAAACCACTGAATACAAGAAGTATCAGTACTATTAATCCAATTAATTTTTTAAACATTTCACTTACCTAAATTTTCTGACTGCTCTTATTCTTTACTAGCACATATCATTATTTTTTTTGCAGTCATTTTTTATATAAGTTCTATTATAACACTTCTCTTTTAAATTTAGCTTAACATTAAAAAATTAGACAAATTTTCTTTGTCTAATTTTTTGATATTATAAGGGAAATTGACGAGTCAGTTCTAAAGCTGCTTTCCTAACTTCCGCAAGTTTTTCTTGATTATCGTGATTAACCAAAGCTTCTGAGACCAATTGTGCAACTTTTTTCGCTTCAATTTCTTTAAATCCTCTTGAAGTAATCGCTGCTGCTCCAATTCGCACACCTGAAGTTTTAAATGGTGATAATGTTTCATCAGGAATTGCTTCTTTATTGAGTGTGATGTGAACACTATCCAATAAATCTTGAGCTTCTTTCCCATTAATTCCTAAGTCTAAAACTTTAAGATTAAGCAAATGATTATCTGAACCACCAGCTATCAATCGTAAGCCTTCCACTTTAGCAAATTCCTCAGCCATTGCTTGCGTATTTTTAATGACTTGTTCAATATAGATCGTGAATTCTGGGTCAAGTGCTTCTTTAAAAGCTACTGCTTTTGCTGCAATGACATGTTCTAAAGGCCCACCTTGAGTTCCAGGGAAGATTGCAGAGTTAATTTTCTTGGCCAAAGCTTCATCGTTAGTCAAAATCATTCCACCACGAGGGCCACGAAGGGTTTTATGTGTTGTTGTTGTAACGACATCAGCATAAGGAAGTGGATTAGGATGCGCACCAGTCGCTACCAATCCAGCAATATGAGCCATATCAACCATTAATTTTGCTCCAACGCTATCAGCAATTTCACGGAACTTAGCAAAATCAATCAGGCGTGAATAGGCAGAAGCGCCAGCAACAATCAGTTTAGGTTGAACTTCTTTAGCAATTTTTAAAATTTCATCATAATCTAAAAGCTCAGTTTCAGAATTAACTCCATAAGGAACAAAATGATAAGTTTTTCCTGAAAAATTGACTGAAGCCCCATGAGTCAAGTGACCGCCAGCATTTAAATCCATTCCTAAGACTGTGTCTCCAGGTTGAATTAATGCCATATAAGCTGCCGCATTGGCTTGAGAACCTGAGTGAGGTTGAACATTGGCAAATTTTGCGCCGAAAAGTTCTTTTGCTCGTTCAATAGCCAAATTTTCTACAACATCAACCGCTTCTGTTCCTCCATAATAACGTTTCCCAGGATAACCTTCGGCATATTTATTTGTCAAAACAGAACCTTGTGCTGCCATAACTGCTTTTGAAACAATATTTTCTGAAGCAATTAATTCAATATTTTGTTGCTGACGAATTTCCTCAGCATGAATGGCTGCCCACAATTCTGGGTCAAAACTTTCAAAATCTTCTTTATCAAAAATCATTGGTTCTCCTTGTATGTCTTTTGGGATATTTTAAAAAATATAAGTAGAATTTTATAGTCATTAGCGCTATAAACTTAATCAGTTAATTTTAGTTTACTTTCGCAAGCAAACTTTCAACTCTAAAACTATTATATCGGCTAAAGGCTCTTTTTTGAAATAAGTTGGCTTGTAAATCTCATCATTGCCAAAGAATGTTCGGAAATTTTTAGATTACTTTTTCTCAGCTTATTTTATTCAATTTGACCAAGTTCAGGAACTTTTTTAAGTAATTCTTCTTTAGTAACGGCTCCTTGACGCAGTAATTTTGGTTTTTCTTGCGTCAAATCGATGATTGTTGTATCTAGTCCATAGATACTATCATCTTGAACAGCGACTGCGGCATTTTCTAAAATTTCAGGACTTAAATCGGCAAAGAAACTTGGACTTTTAGAACCACTTAAATTGGCAGAAGGTCCGACCAAAACACCGACTTCTTTGATAATTTTTTGGGTTACTGCAATATTTGGCATTCTAAAACCAACAGTACTTTTTCCAATATGAATCCATTCAGGAACATCTTTAGATGCCTCTAAAATAATGGTTAGAGGTCCAGGAAGAAAGGCTTCCACAATTTTTTGGAGATAAACTGGTTGATTGATTGAATATTTTAAAATATCTTCAAAGCTTGAAATATTCATATTTAAAGCTTTTTCTGTTGGACGTCCTTTAACTGAATAGAGTTTTTGGACTGCTTCTTCATTCATCGCATCTGCAAAGAGACCGTAAACTGTTTCTGTTGGTAAAATAGCTAACTGACCAGATTTTAGTGCTTTGATAGCTCTAGCTGATAAACGATTTTTATTATTATTCTCTTTTTCTGACTGCTTGTCTAGTTCTTTTTGTAATGTTTTTGCTTCAATAAAAAGATTTTCTCTGATATTTTTCAAATCATCTGGTACTTTGTAGGGACGACGAAAGAGAAAACCAATAATACCATAAAATCCACCTTCGACTTTTTCAAGTTCATTAGCAAAATTATTGAGTCCCCCTTGCACAAACTTCAAATTTTCTTTAGCTTGGTCTATCTTGTTTGACTCAACCAAAGTTTTGATATCTTTTAATTGCACTTGCAAAAAAGAGGACATTGTTCGTAAATCATTTTCAACTTTCATTTTAACTTCTTTCTTAAATATATTTTATCTTTTAACTGAACTTTTCCTTCAAAAATAGGATGATCATAATTATCAAGAAAATAATTGGAAATTTTATGAGTAATTGTGAAGCCGCATTTTTCATAGAAAGCTACATTGTTTGAAACATCATCTGTTCCAAGAATTAGCTCATCAGCTGCTAAATTTTCTTTCAAATATGTGATGAGTTGTTTCATCATTTGCTGACCGAATCCTTGTCCTTGAAAACTAGTTTCTACCGCGAAATTCTCAATTTCAAAAGTATTTTTTTGTTTTTTTATGACTACAGCACAGGCAACGGTCTTGCCATTTTTTAATGACAGAGTAAATAAATCACCATTTTCCAGATAATTTTCTAAATGTGGTCCATCATCAGCTAATAATAATATTGGTAAAAAATCTTCTTTTTGCTGAAATACTTGTTCAAAAATTAAAGAATTCATTTTTCTCCTTAAATATACCAACTGTAGCTTTTATCATTTGATATTAATCATTCGATCTTTTCCAAATATATCCTGATGAATACTAACAAGCTTGTCAGTAAATTTTTCTTGAAACATAGCTTGGACAGCTTGTCCTTGCTTATAGCCAATTTCCAAATAAATTTTTCCATTATCAGTCAGATGGTTGACCGCTTGGTCAGCAATTTTTTGATAAATTGCTAATCCCTGATTTTCCGCAAAAAGCGCTAAATCAGGTTCATATTTAATGACAGAATTATCCATTTCGTAAGTTTCATCAAAAGCAATATATGGCGGATTAGAAACGATAATATCAAAGCTGTCAGTAATTTTATCTAGTACATCTGATTGAACGAATTCCAAATTAGCCTGATTTATTTCAGCATTTTCAGCTGCTAAAGTTAGTGCCTCTTTAGAAATATCAGAAGCTTTTACTGACCAATTTTCACGCGCTTGAGCTAGAGAAATGGCAATCGCTCCTGACCCTGTTCCAATATCTAAAATTTTGAGGGAATCATTCTCATTTTCAGCCAAAATCATTTCCACTAATTCTTCAGTTTCAGGACGAGGAATCAAAACACGCTCATCGACCTTCAATTTCAAATCACGGAATTCTGCCCAACCCACTATATATTGTGGAGGCTCTTTTTGATGAAGACGTTCTGACACTTCTGTCAGTAATTTTAATTCTTGGTCAGTAATTTTTTCTCGCATTAAATTCAACCAAGATAATTTATCAAGTTCATGTAAATTTCGCCAGACAAATTCCAACTCAAAAGGGTCTTCTAAATCTGCTGACAAAGTTCGCACAGCTTCAATCCAAAGCATTTTTCTTTTTCTACTTTCCAATATTAATTATTTTTCTAATATCTTTTTAAATTACTCTTCCAAGTATAGCAAAAAAGCCCAATAAAATCAGGCTTAATCAACTTTTCAGTTTAATGTAAATCCTTGCTTTTTCAAAAATTTGGCAACATCCTCACGCCGTGGATTTGTCAGAAAATTGCTCATTTCCTGCGTCCAATCAGTAGACTTTTGATGATGACTCCGATTGGCATAGTAAGCTGAAGTTTGTTCATTATAATCCTGTAAATCACTCACTGCCACACGATTATAAGCATTAACTGACAAAATATTTGTTCTTGGTAAACGTGGTTTAACTTCATTTCGTGTTTTTGGCATCCCAATTGTAAGACCAAAAAGTGGAACAGTCAATTCTGGTAAATCCAGTAAATCTGCCACTTTAGCAATATCATTACGAATTCCACCAATATAACAAATTCCAAGCCCCATAGATTCTGCAGCTATCGCCATATTCTGTGCAGCAATTGTAGTATCAACAATGGCAACCGTCAATGCTTCCATATTCTGGAGAGCCTTCACATCCTTATTTTCTGTCCGTAAAATCTGAGCTTGTCGATACCAGTCAGCCACAAATATATAAAAAACACCTGTTTGATTCACATAATCATCTGAACCTGATATCTTAGCCAGTTCACGACGTAAATCATTATCCGCTATCTCAATGATTGAATAAGCTTGTAGAAAATTAGATGAAGCTCCAGACTGTGCAGCTTTTAGCAACAACTCCTTGACATCAGCTGACAAAGGCTCTGCTTTAAAATCACGAACTGATGCGTGGAGCAACATTTTTTCAATCGTTGGATTCATGATTGTTTCATCATTCATCAAAATAAGTTCCTCACTACTAATAATTTTTATAAGTAATCATTATTTTACAAGATTCTCTGCTAAATAAGAGGCGAAATTCGAGTTAAAAGATAAGCACATAAAGGGATTTTTACTTCTTGAGCTGGAAAAAGCAAAGCATACTGCTTTCGATTTTGATTCGTTTCGGAAACCAACTCTTCTAAAGTTCCAAGTTTTGCTCCAAGTTCTGAGAAAGATTGACGTAAAGGATTTTTACTGTATTTTCCCAATTCAGACAAAGGTAAACTTTTCTTGGTCCGACTCCAGTCTTCATCTTTTTTTACTTCTTGCCAAAGTCGACAATATTGCTTTTCTTTATAATTTTCAATTGACATCCGAGTTCTTTGCGCTCGGTGCAAATGTTTAGAAAGAGACTCTATCTTTTCCGCAACTACCCAAACATCTCCATTTTCACCCCTACAATAAAGTAAATCAAAAGATAAATCAAAGCCTTTAACCTTAAAAATAGTCACCTCTGTTGAAACATTATTCACCTTTTTTGAAGTTTGCATTTTCCTATTTTCATGTCCCACTTCTCGAATAACAAAATCTTCAAATTCAAAATCCATTATTTATTTAATTCTTCTAATTTTTTAGTTTGGTCATAGACAATCAAAGCATCAATCACTTCATCCATTTTCCCAGATAAAATACTATCCAACTTTTGTAAAGTTAAGCCAATCCGGTGATCAGTCACACGGTTTTGTGGGAAATTGTAAGTTCTAATCCGCTCAGAACGATCCCCAGTTCCGACAGTTGATTTACGTTCTGCATTTTGCTTATCCAATTCAATTTGTTGATAGTAATCAAAGACTTTTGTATTCAACAATTTAATAGCTTTATCCCGATTTTTTTGTTGCGTCCGTTCTTCTTGCATTTCCACTTTAATCCCAGTTGGTAAATGGACCATACGTACCGCAGTAGCAACCTTATTGACATTCTGTCCACCAGCACCAGAGGCGTGGTAAATATCTACACGTAAATCTTTTTGGTCGATTGTCATCTCAAATTCTTCAACCTCAGGCATAACAAGAACAGTAGCCGTTGATGTATGGACCCGCCCTTGTGTTTCGGTTACAGGAACACGTTGTACTCGGTGAGCACCAGATTCATATTTCAATTTTGAATAAACAGATGGACCAGAAATTAAAGCTGAAACCTCTTTATACCCACCAATTCCGGTGATGTTTGCTTCCATAATTTCAAACTTCCAACCTTGTGATTCAGAAAAATGTTGGTACATATTCAACAAATCACCAGCAAAAAGTGCAGCTTCATCACCACCAGCAGCTCCACGAATTTCTAAAATAATATTTTTTCCATCATTTGGGTCTTTTGGCAAAAGCAAAATTTTGATTTCTTCTTCCAAAAGCTCTTTTTGTGATTTTGCTGATGAAAGTTCTTCTTTGAGCATTTCTTTCATGTCATCATCAAGTCCACCTTCGCCAAGCATTTCTTCACTATCAGAAATTGTTTCAAGAACTTTTTTGTATTCATTATAAGTCGCTACTTTATCACGTAAATCTGCTTCTTCACGCGATAATTCCATAAAACGCTTCGTATCCGAAACCACCTCAGGGTCAGACAATAACTCACCCAATTCTTCATATCTTCCAACTATTGATTCTAACTGATCAAACATTTCTCTATTTCCTTTAATTATTTTTTAGTTTTTAATGGTAAATTTTTGGCCATATTGACAAATGAATCCCATTGTGTCACATCTTGCAGCATGTCTTTTTTAAAAATCATCACTTGATTTCTACCTTGAAAAAAGTGCACACGATCTGAAAAAATTTCAACATTACGTACATTCATTTGAGCTTTAATTTGTTCCTCTGTCACATACATATCAAGTTCTTGTGGCTTAAAATTTTTCAAAAAACGACTTTTCAATTGCCAATGTAAAAAAAGATTTCCTAAAACAAGAACAAGCAAAGCAGAAACAACCGGCCAAAGCCACTGCCCCTTACTCATAAATAAATTAATAACCAAAAAAATAAGCATAATTCCTGAAAAAACAAGCATCATCCGCTTGGTCATTTGACCAAGAATTCTTTGATAATCCTCACCAGTAATCGTTCCTTTAAAATGATAAAACATCGAGTTCCTCCCTCTTGATATAAAGTCTGTCCGTGTAAAATTCTAAACTTATTTTTTAAATTTCTGGCTTAAAATAATGTTTACGACAAACAGGAATATAGGTTTCGTTTCCACCAATTTGCAACTGTTCACCTTCATAAACTGGTTTTCCATCAATTGTCCGAATCACCATTGTTGCCTTTTTACTACAATACCAACAAATCGTTTTAATTTCTTCGATTTTATCTGCAAGCAAAAGTAAATATTTTGAGCCTTCAAAAAGCTCATTACGAAAATCATTTTTCAAACCAAAAGCCATGACTGGAACATTTAGTTCATCCACAACACGAGCAAAATCATAGACATGTTTTTTATTTAAAAATTGTGCCTCATCAATCAGCACACAAAAAGGTTTAGCAGACAGGCTGTTCACATAATCAAAAACAGACATTTCCTCATCAATTGCGACAGCTTCAGCTTTCATCCCGATTCGACTAGCAACTGTCCCAACCCCTGCGCGTGTATCCAGACTAGAAGTCATTAATAAAACAGGCTTCCCCTGTTCCTCGTAATTATGAGCCACTTTCAAAATCTCAATTGATTTTCCTGAATTCATCGTCCCATATTTGAAATATAATTGCGCCATTACTTTTCCTTTTATTTTTTTAGCTTCTAAACCATTGATATCAAAAGTTCTGTACTTCAAAATCCCTAAAGATTACTTCATAAACTTCTCGATTTCTCTAATTTTTACTCAATGAGGTCAAATTAAAACACAACTTAAATTATATCATATTTCATTTATATTTTACCCCTTCTCTCTGTTTTATTAATCCATCAAAGGTTGGAAACGTTACTTCATTTAATGTATATCTTTATAATTTTTCAACAATCATCTCCTTTTTTGAACTCACATTTCAACTACTTATCTATTTTCTTATTTCTTCTTGCACTTGAGATGAAAACACCTATTCTGAATTTTTTTAAAATAAAAAACCAATATTTTTGTTATTGGCTTTTTTTTTAAAATTCTTAATAAGCTCCTCGCTGATTTTTGTATTTTAAATCCTGCATTAATTATTGTTATCTTTTATTTTCAATATATCATCAAAACAAAAAATAATAAGAGTTTTGCGCTCCCTAAACTTGGTAAAAAGTTTAATCTTGGAAAACTGATTTTAGAAAAATCTTTTAGATAGCCTTTATCGTTACTTCAATATTACCTTGAGTAGCCCGGGAATATGGGCAAGTTTTATGTGTTAGTTTCAAGAGTTCTTCTGTTTCTTCAGTACCCACTCCTTCGATATGTCCTGTAATATCAACTCCTAATATTACATCTGGAATTTCATTTTGACTTAGATTATAGAGAGAAACTGTAACTTCAATAGTTGATTCACCCTCTATATTTTTTGATTTCTTAATATAGTCTAAAGCACTATTAAAACAAGCGCTATATCCTGCAGCAAATAATTGCTCTGGATTTGTTGCTCCTTCAACCTTTCTGCCTGGTGCAACAATATCTAAATTAAAACTTTTATCTGGAGAATGGACTTCGCCATTTCGACCGCCAGTATTTATCATTTTTGTAGAAAATATTTTTTTCATTGAAATCCCCTTTTTAAGTTGTTTACAATATAATTGTACTAAATGCAATTACGTTTGACAAATATATAGATTCAGATATAATGAAATGATAGGAGAAAATATGACAGACAATATTCTTAGCAAGGAATTATGTTTTCAATTATACATTGCTTCAAAGGAAATCATAAAAAAATATAATTCTTATTTAAATAGATATTCGCTTACTTATACTGGATTTATCGCTATGTTAGCAATTGAAAACAAGATGACAATAAATAAATTAGGCGATGAACTCTCTTTAGATTCTGGTACATTAAGCCCTCTGCTAAAAAGATTGGAAGCAAAAGGATACATTATAAGAAAACGTTCTGATAAAGATGAAAGAAGTGTTGAGTTATTTCTCACAGATAAGGGAGCACAAGTTAAAAAGGAATTACCTTCTATATCTCTTGAAATTGGTGACAGTTTAGTTTCTTGCAACGAGAATATTAATTATGACTTACTTCTCTCGCAATTACTTACTTTAAATAAAAGTTTGAAAACAGAAATTTAAATATTTATACTTATTTATATAAAAAAACCTGACCTAAGTCAGGTTTTTTTATTTATTGTGAATCTTTTACAGCCTGATCAGATTTTGCTCGAGTATCTTGAACTTCTCGCAATGCTTGATCATTGTCCTGTCCAGACTTTTGCCTTAAATCATTAAGTTGTTGGTTTAATTGAGAAATTATTTGGTTTGCTGTATCAACCTCTTTTTGTTTATCAGCTACTTTTTGATTTCCTTCTGCAATTTTTGTATTGATTTCATTTATCTTTGCATTAATTTCATTTTGTTTGTCAACATTAGCTTGCGTTAATTGAGTTTGCAAAGAATTGACTTGTGAACTTTGTGAATCAACTGAACTTTTTAAGTTTGCTATGGTCTGATTTAAATCAGAAATTACTTGATTTTTACTTTTAACCCGATTTGATAGTGTATCAATATTGTTGTTAATTGTCTGAATTTCTCCATGTCCAGTCCAATAATTATCCGCTAATGATTTAATACCAATACACGTACTAAAAACTATTGCAAAAGTGGTGGCTGCTATGATAATTTTTTTTATTTTCATTTTTATTTTTTCCTTTATTTTTTTCAAATTACACACACAAAGAGGATTGTACCATATACATTACATCAAAACAATACCAATTATGAAAAAAACTGACTTTTTTAGTTATACAAAAAAACTATACCCCTTAAATGTTTGTTAAACAATACTTAAGAACAACACGAAATGCATAACATATAAAACATGCATTATACCACTTTGATAACATATACGAAAATCCCAGATAAAAACCAAAGAAAAGGTTTACATTCATGCTTTTTTATGCTATAATTTTCCAACCTCAAAATAGGAGAATATAAGATGAAATACTTTGTACGCCTTGCTACAGAGCAAGATAAACCCGCAGTTGCTACATTCTATGATAATTCTTTACCATTGATTGATGAAAAACAAACGAGTTGGATAAAAAATATTTATCCCTCAATTGATACAGCTCTAAAAGCAATTGACTTATCTCAGCTCTTTGTTTGTTATGATTCAAATGATATTGTTTCAGGAACTGTGATCCTAAATAATCAATCAGATAAAGAGTATGAAAATATTACCTGGGGCACTCCAGAGCTTGGTCCTAATCAAATCTTGGTAATCCATACTTTAATTATAGATCCTAAAAAATTAAATCAAGGAATTGCAAGTACTATGATCAACTTTATAAAAGAATTTAGCAAAAGTAATAGTATGGTAACTATCAGATTAGATACTAATTTTAAAAATACACCTGCACAGAAACTTTATGAAAAACATCAATTTGTATTTCGCGGGAGAACCAATCTCAAGAGCTTTGATAACAAAGGATGGGACGATTGCGTATTTTATGAATTTTGTCTTAAATAATTAAAAATATAAAAATAAGTAAAAACCACTATTTTTTTTAGTGGTTTTTTATTTTATAAATTTTCTTTTTTAACAATATTTTTTAATTTATTTTAAATTCTACCCATTAAATTTTATTATGATTTCTTTAAATTCATTGCTACAAAGAGGACCAGTAATATTTGCATATTTGAACTAATTAAATATATTCAAAATTTTGATAGATATTTTTTAAATAATGAATCAAATACAGAACTTCTTTGCCCTTCTCTAAATCTAACTATAGCAGAAAATAAGCTCTTTTTTTGGGGGAAGGAACAAACTGAGATGTTTTTTATCTTTTTACTATTTTTTCTGATATTATCCATTGATTAATGGTTTTTTTTAGAGTATAATATCAGATAAACAGATGTTTTGTATTAAATATGTTACTGAAGGGGAGAGATGGATAAACATAAATTAAATAACTTTTTTGACTACTCACTTGAACCTCGTAGAGCTATCCTTTTTGAAGATGTCAAATCAAATTACGCCTCTATTGAGTGTGTTCAACGAAACCTTAATCCTTTGACAACTTCTCTTTGCGTCATGAGTCGTGCAGATAACACTAAAGGTTTAACGCTTGCCTCTAGTCCTACTTTTAAAAAAATCTTTGGAATGAAAAACATAAGTCGTGCCAGTGATTTACCCTTTATTATTGAAACAAGAAAATTCAATTTCCCACAATGGTATCGAACACATACGGACATTTACGGACAACGGACTGAACCAACTTTGCAGTATGTCGCTTTCATCGAATCTTGGGCAAAACGAACATGGCTTGTTCCGCCTCAAATGCAGCTCTATGTAGATTATAAAATCAAAGTTACTGAAATTCTAACCAATTACACATCAATTGAAGAAATTCACTCTTACTCAATTGATGAATCATTTTTAGATATCACAGAGTCTCTTAACTTCTTCTATCCTGATATTAGAAACCGATATGAGCAAATGAATCTGATTGCTTTAGATTTACAACGTGAGATTTTGGATAAGTTAGGGTTATATGTAACTGTAGGGATGGGTGATAATCCTCTACTTGCAAAACTTGCCATGGATAACTATGCCAAACATAATCAGAATATGAGAGCATTAATACGATATGAAGATGTCCCTAGTAAGCTCTGGACTCTTCCTAAGATGACTGACTTCTGGGGAATCGGAAAACGAACTGAGAAACGTTTGAACAAGTTAGGAATCAGTTCTATTAAAGAGCTTGCAAATGCTGACCCTCTTCTCCTTAAACAAAAATTAGGCACAATTGGACTCCAACATTTTTTCCATGCAAATGGAATTGATGAAAGTAATATAAGGGAAAAATATATTCCTAAATCTTCTAGCTTCAGCAATTCTCAAATTCTACCCCGTGACTACCATAAGCAAAAAGAAATAGAACTTGTGATTAAAGAAATGGCTGAAAACTTAGCGATAAGGCTAAGAAAGGGTGGAAAAATGGCAAGCAATCTTTCACTTTATGTGGGTGCTGCAGCAAGCTCTGAACACTCTTCTATTAAAATTTCACGCAATATTGAAGCAACGCAAAATACAAAAGAACTGCAAGACCTCGCAATTCGTTTATTTCGTGAAAAATATCAAGGTGGAGCAGTAAGGCAAATAGGAATAAGTGGCAATCAACTCTCTGATAATTCCGTCAAACAACTTTCCTTATTTGAAACTGTTGAAGAAAATCAAGCCAACGAAAAGCAAGAATCCCTTCAAAAAGCCATTGACGAAATCAGAGAAAAATTCGATTTTCTATCCATTCAAAAAGCAAGCAGTTTATCCGAAGGATCTCGTGTGATTTATCGAAATAAACTTATTGGAGGTCATGCAGCAAGTCAAAATAAGGAGGATAAAGATGTCAGTTGACCGTTCTTATAGTACTTATGAAGTCATTCGAGCATATCAGGATAGAGGAATGATGAAATGGGGATCATTTGCGACCGGAGAGTTGACCGAGGCCCAAAATGCATTTGTTAAAGAGCAAAATAGTGATAAAATCTTACAGCCTTTATCTCATCACATTATACTTCATCTTCTCAACCAGTCATTTACTAATCAAGTACAAGTCAAAATTAAATATCAATCTAAGGATAAAATAACTGAAGTTTTTGGTTTTGTATCAGAATTTATCAATAATCAAGTTAGAATAAAATCCACAGATAAAATTCACCTCATATCTATCGAAAAAATTATAAATATTTCATAATTAATGAAAAAAGCATGTTATGTCCAAACATGCTTTTTTATTACTATAGCTTCTTTGAATACAATAATTTCATAAATAAGAATAATTTTTAATATTTATTCAGATGACATCTCATGATATAATTGTTTAAAGAATAAGTTCAAAAGGAGAAGATTTATGGAATATCAACTAAGTTCAACATCAATGGCACCACTAGTGGAGATTAGTCTTGACAATAATGAAGAGATTCAAATTGAGTCTGGAGCGATGGTCTACCATAACGCTGCTGTTAAACTTGAAGGAAAAATGAACAGCAATGGAAAAGGAGGACTTGGAGGTGCTTTAAAAGCTCTTGGTCGTTCAATTACAAGTGGAGAAAGTTTCTTTATTACTAAGGCAAGCGCAATAGGTGCAAATGGTAAAATTTCGCTTGCTCCTGCTAGCCTTGGTTCAATCAAGGAAATTCTTGTCGGTCAAGAACAGTGGAATCTTAACACAGGGGCATTCCTCGTTAGTGAGGGTGGTGTCCATTACATAATGGAACGTCAAAAATTAGATGGAGCATTATTTGGAGGAACTGGTGGCCTTTTTGTGATGAAAACACAGGGCAGCGGAAAGATGTTAATCAGCGGTTACGGGGATATTGTAGAAATAGATCTTGATGGAACAGAAGATTTTGTAGTTGATAATCAACATGTTTTAGCCTGGACTGAATCTTTGAGTTATTCAATTGAAGTTGCTTCCGGAACATTTGGTTTTAAGACAGGAGAAGGGTTAGTTAATAAATTTCGAGGTAAGGGAAAAATCCTGATTCAAAGTAGAAATGTTGAAGCCCTCGCACAGTCAATCATTCCATTCATACCAAGTAAAGGATAAATAAAAAGTCACTAAACTTTAGTGGCTTTTTATTTTATAAGTTTCCATATTTTTCAATAATATCTTGTTGTTTTATGTATTTTAAATTTTGCCGACTAACTTTTATTTTAGTTTCTATAATGCATTGTTATAAAGTAATCCAGTAATATTTCCATATCTAAAATATAGTTGTGCGATTACTTTTCCTTTTCCCGTTTTATCTTCTAAACCTTAGAAGATTCTTCACTAATTTCTTTCCCTATAATATAAAAAGATAGAGCAATATTTTTCTTGCTCTATCTTTTTATATTGTTAATTATTTTTTACTTTGTTTCCGCAATTTGTAGAACTGGTTTTTTTGAACTATAGGTGCTCAAGTTCTTAGCGAATGCTACCAAAAAGGGATTAGTGTTATGTTTTTCGATAGCTTCCTGTGATTCCCAATTTTCTATCATCACAAATTCTAGCTGATTATCCGTAGATTCATAAAGAGAGTATTCCAGACATCCTTCATCCTTTTTGGAAGCTGAAATCAGACCTTCTATCTCTTTTAAGAATTGAGATTTTTTATCTTCTTTAATATAAAATTTAGCATTTACAATAATCATAATTTTTATTCCTTTTTATTTATTAATGTTTATTTTTCAATTTTTGGAAAAATAAATACTTGACAAGTCAATGATTGATAAGTCATATAATAAAATATTTTACTTGTTTTTGCAAATATTTTAGATTACACAGAATAAAAATTTATATGATTTCTTTATTTTCTCATTTAAATAAAAAGAACTGCCTTTAATGACAGTTTTAAGGACTATTATAAAATTAGATATAATTAAATTTCCATAAAAGCATAATAGTTACCCGAAGGGCTTTGGAAATTAAATGCTTTTTTCCCGTTAGCATCCATCAAGTCGCTTGTTGTAGGAGTAATCTTCTTTAATTTTTCATTCATCTCTTCTATATTATCTACTGTGAATAGTAATGAAGGTTTATCATTCGCAACTTCGGGTGAGACTTTTTTTATAAACTCGATATCCCAAATTTGTAAAAAAGCATTGCCATCTGATAGCGGTGCAATTACAACTGAATCTGAGTTTTCCATCTTATGTCTTTCAATTTCTAAAAAACCGATTGACCTGAAAAAATCTACTTCTTTTTCTACATCTTCTACATAAAGATTTATACAGATATTAAAAGCCATATAGTTCTCCCCTTTTTCTTTTTATACCGCTATTATAACACGAAAATATTTAATTTCCCCACTAACTTCTTTTAGCTCCCTAGCTTACAATTTTGAAAGCACACGAACGCTTTTTTATATAAGATTAAAAAGGAAAAACTACCAAAATTAAGAGCTTTTATGATTCAAAACTCGGTCTTATAAGCCCTTTTTACCAATAAAAGGAACAAACTTCGGGGTATTTTTTGCATATTCTTTAAAATCTTCACGATTCTTATATTTTTTTTCAAGAATTGGTACACCAGATACAAATAAAAGGAGACTAGTAATCAATAGAGGACTAATAACCAACCAAAGCGTTGATAAAGTCGTCAAGGAGATTAAGAATATTCCCCACCAACACATTGACTCGCCAAAATAATTAGGATGTCGTGTTAATGACCACAGGCCACTAGTCAATAGTTTTCCTTTATTTTGGGGGAGTTTTTTAAAGACTTCTAACTGACGATCTCCAAAAACTTCAAAAATAAAGCCAAATATCCAAATTATTATTCCTAAAATTTGCCACCAATAAAATTGAGAATTAACATTTGAATTGACTTGAATAATTGGGAGTGAAATAATGATTAACAAAAGATATTGCACCATAAATACCGTTAGAAAAGCTTTCAATTTCGGAAAATTATTGCCCCACCTTTTACGCATATTTGTATAGCGATAATCCTCGGGTTTATTCCAATTTCGTCTTCCTAAATGAATTGCTAAACGTACTCCCCATAATATGACTAACACTAAGATTAGGCTATTTTGAATCGTAATTCTCGGAGAAAATAAATAAGAGACCACAGCTGTAAGAACAAATCCTCCGCCCCAAGCAATATCTATCAATCCGTAATTCTTCTTAGATGTCGCAATAAGAAACCAACAGATGAAATAAAGTAATAAAGTTACCAAAACGGCTATATAATTCATTTGACCTCCTTTAATAGTCCGGCAATTGCTAAACTTCCAATCCCTGCAGAAATTCCAATTGCTGCTGAACTGTCTATAATTTCACAGTTTTTAGTAGTTTTTTCTTTCAATAGTTCATTTATCTTTAAAGCTGATTCTTCGGATAAAACATGTGTCAAAGCTAATTCTTCGATTTGTCCTTCTTTTGACAATAGGTTAATTTTTTTCAAAATTTTATCCATACTCTTAGTTTGACTAAAAGAAGCACCAATCAGCTTTCCGTTTCCTCTTTTATCAAGACTAATAATTGGATGCATTGAAAGTTTTTGTGCGGTTTCTCCCAAAATTTTTGGAATTCTTCCCGAATTTATCATTGGCGATAAATCTTCTACTGCCACATAAATAAATATCCGGTCAATTATTTTTTTTGTTTCATTAAGTACTGATTCAATAGAGCGCTCTTCACTAATTAATTTGGCAACTTGTTTAACTAATAGTCCTTGAGCTACTGAATTTAATTTGGAATCTATAAGATGTACTCGGTTTTCTAAGGATTTCTTTGCTGTAATTCTTTGGTTGAGAAGTTGATAAGTGCCACTTAGTTTTGAAGAAACTGAAATCACGATGATATGTTCATATTTTCCTTCTAAAAAGGAGAAAAGTGAATCAACAGATTGAATGCTTGGTTGAGAAGTTGTCATTTTTAAATTCTTATTATACTTTTCTGAAAAAATTTGAGGATTGATTGTAAGTTTATCTAAAAAGGCTTGCTCACCTACTGAAACATTCAAAGGTAAAACAAAAATTTGATTTTCAAGTATACAATTAGCAGATAGATCGGCAACAGAATCTGTGACAATAGCAATGGATGATTTTCTATTTTGTGATATTTCATATTGTAATTGCATATCATCAACTTTTTGATAGATAATCGTTCCTGTTTTTTCTAACAGTGCTAATATATTTTCTGGATGGTTAGTATGGATATGAATCTTTATTTGTTTTTTATTTCCAGCAATAACTAAAGAATCTCCCCATTTCCTTAGTGATTCTTTTAAGTCCTTTTCTTGTTTTAGGGGTTCTTTGATAATAAATTCTGAACAATACCTATTTTTAGGTGCTTCAGATATAAAGTGTTCTTTAATATCTTCTTTATTTAATTCTTTTATGCTGGGGATAAGTCCTTCTTGTATCTTACTTACTTTTTCTCCACAGTAAGCGTCAGTAAAACCGGATATAAAGTAGTAAAAACCTTTCGCTCCAGAGTCAACGAGTTTATTCTTTTTTAAAATTGACATCTGAAATTGTGTTTCCTTAAGAGCTTTCCAGGCTTCTCCTTTTGCTTCTAGCAAGGCTTTTTCAAAAGATGTACTTTCTTTAAAAGTAATCAGTAATACTTCTGCCCATCTTTTCATAACTGATAAAATCGTTCCTTCTTTGGGCTCAATCAAAGAATCATAGGCGCTCTTTACTGCTCTGTTGAAAGCTAAAACAAGTATCTCTAAGTTAGTTTCATATACACTATAATAATCTGAAACGGCATTTAAGTACTGGGCAAAAATAATTCCAGAATTTCCCCGAGCCCCAATGAGCGCTGCCGAAGCTACTTCATCAAATAAAAGGTTCGTTGAATAATTATTATTAGATAAATTATCAATAATGGTTTGCATTAAAGATGCTAAATTACTCCCTGTATCCCCATCGGCAACTGGGAATACATTTATTTTGTTTAGTTCATCCTTTCTGTTAATAACCTTTTGCGCTCCTGCTATGATACTTTCTAGTAGACGGTCTTCAGATTTTAACTTTTCCATTCTTTATCCTTCCATAAACTTTGTAATCACAAGAAATGAAAGACTTGCACTCAAAGAGCTTACAAAAGTCCCCCAAATAATATCAATTATTGTTACCATTAGTGACCAGTCTTTAATTGATGCCAAATTTGTTAAATCGTATGTAGAATAACATACTAATCCTAGTAGAGCACCACTCAATAAGACGTAAGTTATACTATTTTTTTCAAGTCCGGGCATTAATACAAAAAATGTTAGTGCTCCTAGATAAATAATATAGAAGATAATGGCCGGAATAACTTTAAAATCTCCCATCAAGTTACCAATATTTGGCTGATAGATTTTTTTATTTGCAAAAAAGAGCCAGCAAATATCTAAAATTAAAAAAAATACTCCACTTATAATAAAGGGTTTAATAAAATTCATTATTTTTCTCCAATCTTTAACTTTCTGTTTTACAGATGTATATACTTATAAATATCAAAATTTTTATGTTATATAATCATTATTTATTGCCCAAACCATCAGATTCTCCTCAAATTATTTAGTTCAAGATAGCAACTGATATACTCAAATATGTTGCGAAAATAATCCAAATAAAATAAGGAATTAGAAGGAATGCAGACCACTTATTAATTTTTGAAAATTTAATGATGCAGAGATAAACAATAAAATCTAGTAAGAGAATAATAATAACTCCTAACCAAAAATAGCCTTTGAAAAAAATAATACTCCAAATAAAGTTTAAGATAAGTTGTATTCCAAAATAGAATAAAGCATTTTGTCCCTCACTTCTTTGAGTTTTCAGCTTATAAAAAATCAAATAGGCGGAAATGGCGATAAGAGCATATAATACAGGCCAAACAATCCCAAAAAGATAGTCTGGTGGCGCTAGGGGTGGGAGTTTAAGATTATTATAAATCCCCTTAATATCCCCCGCCAAGAGGCCAGATAGGCCACCAATTAGCTCAATTCCTACAATAAATAATATTAGTTGTCCCAATGCTTTTAGTTTATTACTAGTCATAATTTCTCTCCCCTTCATTATGTATGCGTTCTTTTGATTACTGTACCTATATTATTACATAAATAATGAGTTAAGCTGGCTTATTCGCTTGATAACTTTATAACTTAGTATAATCATCTTTAATTTGTTAAAAAATAAAAATGTCACTAGAAAAATTTCCAGTAACATTTTATAAGAGTTATTTTTAGTCGTTTTTATTATTTGTAAGGGAAAATCTGTGAGGGAATTGAACCACTCGTAATGTAGCTTTTAAGGACTTTATCAGCATCTCGTTTTTCTTTTATTACACTTACAAATTTAGCTTTTGCATCAAATTTTTGATAATCTTCATCATTAATAATCAATAGCTTAGAAGTAGCACTGTATTCTCCTAGAACAATATATTTTGTACTTTTAGGTTTCACTGACTGTCCTTTATCATCAGTTATTGTTTTATCTTCCTTTCCTGTCCACAAAGCTGGCTCGGCTGATAAGTTTTCTACTGTCTTAAATTTAAACTTATCTCCTTTTTTGGTTACGTTATTAAAAACTTTTTCATTTATTAATTTATTAGCAGCTTGAGTATTCAAGACTAAAACATCTGATTTTGAACTGTATTTACCTTCTACAGTTAAACTTTTATCAATATATTTTTTATTATTTTCTAATATAGTATCTGCTTCATCCTTATTATCACTATACATGATTATACCGTGAACATGAGCAAAATTTTTTTTGAAAAAGTCATAACCAAGAAATCCGGTAATGGCAATTGGTACCATGATAATTAGCGCTATTAGTATTTTCTTCATTCTATATCTTTCCTTTTTTTCTTTTTACAATTTAGCTACTCTTTCATTCTAACATCAAGTCCGATCCCTTCTTCTTACATTTTTGTAATGAAAAAACGACTACTAAAAACCTCAAGAAAGACATCTTTTTCTTGAGGTTTGCTAATATTTTTTAAATAGGAAGAAGGGAGATAATAATAAGCATTAAAACACCTCCCAATACACTAAAAAGGATAATTTTTCTATGTAAGAGTAATGCAATATATTCACGAATTAAGGCCGTAGGTAAGAAATAAAGTGCTGTGGGTGCCCCTACTCCTTGGGCTTTTAATTTTACTCTTTGCGCATATAAACTTCCTCTGAGAACATGATAATTATTGGTTGAAAAAATGATTGAAGGGGATATTTCTTTATCTGACCAATCCTCATTAATTATCCTTTTAGAAAATAACATATTCTCATAAGTAGTGGTGGATTTATCTTCAAAAAGAATTTGATGATTAGGAATGTTTTGTGATTGAAGGTATTTTCGCATGGCGAAGGCTTCTGATACAGGCTCATCCGCTCCCTGTCCGCCACTAACAACAAATTTGGCTGTAGGATTTTTCTGGTAATATTCAATTCCTTTGTCCAATCGACCCTTTAACAAGGGTGGAACTTCTTCACTTCTAACACCTGAACCCAAAATGATAATATAATCTATCTTTTTTTGTAAAGGAATCATTTGGCTCATCCATGAATATAAAATATAGGCTGCAAACAAAAAACAGAGAATTATATCAATAAGTAAAATATAAAGAAGAATGTACCAGATTATTTGTGGTATTGTTTTTGTTGAAAATGTTAATAACATAAAGAGAGCTGGAAAAGCAATGAGTAGATTTAAGCCAAATAGAGCAGATAATTTTGCAGTGGCACTTTTACCTTCTTTAGTTCTCATTGTTTTTGAGTTAAAAATGAAATATCCACAGACCAATAAAAATATTAAGGGAAGGATTCCATAAGCAATGATCAAGGTTGCAAAATCACCCGACGGAAGATAAAGATAAATAAGGTTTAATAATTCAAAAAACAGAGAGGCTAGGCTCAATATCAAGCCTGAGGCTAGAAAAATTCCTCCTACTATACTTCGTTTATTGATTTTTAATCTTAGCAGACCAATTAGCATGATAATCAGGGATATTATTAAAAAAGCCATTCAAACTCCTTGTGTTTAATCTGTTCTATTATATCATAGCCTTCTATCCTAATCTCTTCGTATGTATTAAAAAAATCCCACTATTCAAATGTGAGATTTTTGATTATCAACCCAAATGCATAAAAAGAATTGGATATTGATTTCCTTGTTCGTCAATTGGATTTCTTTTATAAACTTTAAAGCCTAAATGCTCATAAAATCCTTTGGCTTGCGGATTTTGCTCATTCACTACAAGTTCATTTACCGAATAGTTTTTTATTGCTTTTTCAAGCAACTTTCTACCGAGTCCTTTTTTCATGTGATTGGGGCTAATAAACAACATTTCAAGTTTCTCACCAACAATTCCCATAAAAGCAATTGGTTTTTCATTATCGTCAAATTCCACAATTAAATGTTCGATAGCTTTAAGGGCTTGTGGGACATATTGTTTTATATCTTCAATTTCTTTAACTGACAGAAAAGAATGTGTTTCTTTAACTGAATTTTCCCATAAACTTATCAATTCTTCTATGAGTTCTTTATTTCTCATATCTTTATTTATTTCTTTCATTTTAATCCTTTCTTATTTGAAAAACTTTTTTAATAGTGAATCAAAATTTCTAAATAGTGATTCTGAAAATAGTGAGAGTAAGGCAACCAGAACAAAACTATCCAAAGAAATTTTGCTGATAGAAAAGAGTGAATTGAACATGAAACCTGAGATAATTATCCCAACAATATTAAAAATGATAATTCCCATTTTAAAACGGTTGAGTGGTGCACTGATTTTAGTTAAAATCATAAATCCAACAACAGCTAGTAAGATAACTGCTGAAGTTGAAATTTCTGATGCCGTCAATTTGAAGGCAGCTCCAGCAATAACGACTCCTAAAACGGCCGTAATTTCAGTCAAGCTGGCTGGTAGTGCTTTTAAGATAACATTTTTAATAAAATCTTTTTCAATTCGTTTGTCATTTTCTTCTAAAGAGAGTAAGAATCCCGGAATCCCAATGGTGAATAAACTGATAAGTGAAAGTTGTGAAGCTTGTAAGGGATAGGTGAAGACAAAGATTGCTGAGATAATTGCCAAGATGATTGAAAAGAGATTTTTTACAAGGAAAAGAATGGCTGAACGTTGGACGTTATTGACGACTCGACGTCCTTCTGTGACTACTTGTGTCATATGTCCAAAATCTGAATCTAATAAGACAACTTGTGCAACTTGGGTCGCGGCATCACTTCCGGAAGCCATGGCAATGCTACAATCAGCACTTTTCATGGCTAAAATATCATTAACACCATCTCCGGTCATTGCGACAGTATGATCTTTACGTTTGAGGGCTTGAACGAGACGGCGTTTTTGGTCAGGTGTCACACGTCCAAAAACGGTATATGATTCAACTGCTTGGTCTAAATCTTCTTTCGTTTTCAATAAATTTGCATCAATGAAACGTTCAGCCCCAGTAATTCCTGCTCTTTTTGCAACTGCAGACACGGTTTGAGGGTTATCACCTGAAATAACTTTGATATTGACTCCTTGCTCTGCAAAGTAGTTAAATGTCGATTTAGCATTTTCTCTGATGGGATTGGCTAACACAACATAGCCAAGTGCGTAAGCCCCCAAATTAAGTTGGTCATAATTTTTTTCTTTTGTTCCCGCTAAAACTAGGACACGAAAGCCTTCTTCTAAGAGATGATTGATTTCAGAGCTAATTTTTTCATAAGTTTTCCCTAAAACAATTTCTGGTGCTCCTAAAAGATAACTTTCATTTTCAAAACAAACAGCACTATATTTTACTTTTGATGAAAATGGAATAATTTTTTTAACGCCGGTCATTTGATTTTGAAGGTCACCTTTTGCAAGCATAAACTCTCGAATTGCCTTCATGGTATCATTGTCATCAGTATTTGCTGAGATGTAGTCAGATAAAAGAGACATAAATTTCGCTTCGCTTATGTTACTACTTGGGCTAACAAATACTTGCTCAACTGACATTCTGGGTTCTGTGATTGTTCCTGTTTTATCGACACATAAAACATCAACACGCGCTAAAGATTCAATACTTTTCATATTGTGCAATAGCACTTGATTACGAGCCAATTTCACACTACTGAGGGTTAAGGCAATGGTTGTTAAAAGATACAGCCCCTCTGGAATCATTCCAATAACCGCTGCCACCATTGCTACAACACTGGTTTGAAGTGTATTATGATTGACAAAGTAATTTTGGGTAAATAAAATGACTGCTATCGGAAGAATAATAAAACTGACCCACTTTAATAATTTATTGAGGGCCCGTAACATCTCAGAGTCTTCACCATGGTCAACTAATTTGGCTTGTTCTGTTAATTTGGAAATGTAGGAATCTTTTCCGACTTTTTCCAAAATGACTTTGGCTTCTCCTGACACAACAAAACTTCCTGACAGAAGTTTGTCATCAACATTTTTTTCAATTTCGTCAGCTTCACCTGTTAAAAGTGATTCATTGACAAAAATACTTCCTTCGACAATGCGAGCGTCAGCGACAATTTGATTTCCTGTTTTAAGAATAATAATATCTTCTTCAACCAAATCATCTGAAGCAATTTTTTCTTGTTGACCATTCCTTATCACTGTGGATTGCGGAGCGTGCAGGAGAGTCATTTGGTCCAAATATCGTTTGGCTTTGATTTCTTGATAAATTCCGACAATTGTATTAATGACAATTATTGGAAGGAAAATAAGCTGATTCCATGCTTGAACTAAACTGATTAGAATCGCAATGACTGCAAATATTAAGTTGAAAAATGTAAAAGTATTTCGTTTTACAATTTCCCAAACAGGACGATCCGTCTCATCTATATTTTTATTTATCTTCCCTTGGCGAATCCGTTCTTCAACCTCAAAACTTGTTAATCCTTTTAAAGACATATTTTTTACTCTCTATTTCTTCTCAATTTCAATTTTTGATTTCAATTATATAGTATTTTTAAGAATACTTTGTTCTATATTAACATAGTTCTGAGAAGTCCTGCAAACGGTAAAAATGTTATTTTTGATTTGTTAAACTTTTTTCTATTTAAATATGATAAAATATGCTCATAATCATATAGAAAAGAGAATTTATTATGCCATATGTCCATGTTGAACTTTTTGAAGGTCGTACAGTTGAGCAAAAAGCTATAATTGCTAAAGAAATTACTGAATCAATTTCAAAACATGCTGGAGCACCTACTTCAGCAATTCATGTCATCTTTAATGACCTTCCAGAAGGAATGCTCTATCAAGGCGGAGAAATGAAAAAGAAGAAATAAGTTTTCATTTGAGCCAATCAAAGCTGTCAGTAATTGATGGCTTTTTTATTTAAGCTGTCAGTAAAGTTTTAGTAAATAAACTTCTCTTGAAAAAATATTTTTATTAGGATAAAATGAAAGCAACTCTAAAAGAAACTGGTGAAAAATGAAAGTTTTGATTACTTCTGGTGGAACAACGGAACCTATTGACAACGTTCGTGGCATCAGTAATTTTGCAACAGGAAGTCTCGGAAAAGTGACTGCTGAAAAATTTTTAAATGCTGGTCATGAAGTCTATTTATTAGCTGGACTTCAGGCTAAACTTCCTGAATTTACTGACAGACTGACCTATATTCCGATTGAAGGAACTCATGACCTTTATGAACAGATGAAAAACTTAGTCCCTGACATGGATGTTGTTATCCATAGTATGGCTGTCAGTGATTATCGTCCTATTTATATGACAGGTCTTGAAAATTTTACTGACAAGTTTTCTAAAGAGGAGCTTTTAAATTTTCGTCCTGAAAAAGTTGGGAAAATTTCTTCAAAATCTGATTATCAAATCATGCTCCTAGAAAAAACACCAAAAATTATTTCTTATATTAAAGAATGGAATCCAAATGTTTTACTTTTTGGTTTTAAATTATTGGTTGGTGTAGAAAAATCTGAGCTTCTTTCTGTGGCCAGAGAAAAATTACTGACAAATCATGCTGATTTTATTTTAGCGAATGATTTAGAAAATATTCATGGAGATGACCATCAAGCATTTTTGGTCAGTAAAAATCATGAAATTACTTTAAAAACAAAGGCTGAAATTGCTGACAGACTTTTAAAAACCTCGGAGGAATTAAAAAATGACTAAAATTACACTTGCGGTAACAGGTTCAATTGCAGCTTACAAAACAGCAGATTTAACTTCTTTACTGACAAAAGAAGGACATGATGTGACAGTCTTAATGACAAGAAGTGCTACTCAGTTCATCACTCCTTTAACTCTACAAGTTTTGTCCAAAAATAAGGTTCACTTGGATATTATGGACGAAGAACGTCCTGAATTGGTTAATCATATTGATTTAGCTAAAAATACTGAGCTTTTCCTTGTTGCACCTGCAACTGCTGATACAATTAGCCGTTTGGCGCAAGGCCGAGCTGATGATATTGTCACTTCTGTAGCCCTTGCTCTTGAACCTTCTGTACCAAAATATTTTGCCCCTGCAATGAATACTAAAATGTATCAACATCCTTTGACGCAAAAAAACATTGAGATTCTTAAGAAAATAGATTATAATATGATTCAACCGAAAAAATCTTTGCTCGCTTGTGGAGATTTTGGTGAGGGAGCACTCGCCGACTTACCTGATATTCTATCGGATTTAAAAAATTCTTTATAAAATAAATGAGGTATTTATGAAAAAATCAAAAGCATCTGATGTGGCAATCTTAGCCATTTTTATTGCAATTATGGTCGTTGTCCAACTTTTGAGTCAAATTATCTATAGCGTTTGGCCTTTACCAATCGTTCCAACTTTGCTCCATATTCCAGTAATCATTGGTTCAATCGTTCTTGGAGTTCGTAAAGGATCATTTCTGGGTCTAGTGATGGGATTGATTAGTGTTATTAATGCAACAATCGTAACCCTACCTTCTAGCTTTATGTTTAGTCCCTTACAGCCTGTTCCTGGAACAAATCATGGTTCTATCTGGGCATTGGTTATTGCCATCGTTCCGCGTGTTCTAGTCGGAATTCTTCCTGCCCTCGTTTATCGTTTGGCACAAAATCGTTTTGGGGCTGGTTTAGCCGCTTTTGTTGGAACAGCAACTAATACACTTTTGGTTTTAAGTTTCATCTTCCTCTTCTTTCATGATGTAACCAAACAAACCTTCGGAGCTTTGCTTGCTTCAATTATCACAGGAAATTCTATTGCGGAAGTGATCATCGCTGTGATTTTAACAATGGCAATTGTCCCTGCTTTAAGTAAAGCAAGAGGCAATTCATAATTGAAAAAACAATCTATTTTTATTAGATTGTTTTTTTTATTAAAAAAATGTTATAATGTAAGCGTTGATAAGAAAAAAATAGGAGAAAACTTATGAAAAAAATATTAAGTTTCGACATTGACAACACACTCAATGAACCAAAAATGCCGATTTTCCCTGAGATGGCTGAATTGTTGGCTACTTTGTCTCAAAAATATATCATTGCACCAATTTCTGGTCAAAAATATGATCAATTTTTGATTCAAATTATTAATAATTTGCCTGAATCTGCAAATCTGGATAATTTCCATTTGTTTGTTGCCCAAGGGACTCAATATTATGCTCACAAAGATGGCGAATGGAAACAGGTCTTCAATTACGCTTTGACTGATGAACAAGCTAACGCAATTATGGGTGCACTTGAAAAAGCTGCTAAAGAGCTTGGACATTGGGATGAATCTGTTCTTGCCCCTGGTGATGAAATTAATGAAAATCGTGAATCGATGATTGCTTACTCAGCAATCGGTCAAAAAGCTGGTGTTGAAGCTAAACAAGCTTGGGACCCAGACATGACAAAACGTAATGAAATTGCTAAATTGGCTAGCCAATATGCTCCAGAATTTGAATTTGAAGTTGCTGGAACAACAACTATTAATGGTTTTGTTCCAGGTCAAAATAAAGAATTTGGGATGAATCATTTGATGGAAGAACTTAATGTTACTAAAGAAGAAATTCTTTACTTTGGTGACATGACTCAACCTGGCGGAAATGATTACCCTGTTGTTCAAATGGGAATTGAAACAATCACTGTTCGTGACTGGAAAGAAACTGCAGCTATTCTAAAAGCAATTATTGCGATGGAAGAAGCTTAATTTTCCACTGATAAAAAGCTGTCACTACTGACAGCTTTTTTCTTTTGCTGACAGAAAATATTATTGAAGATTTTAAACTACAGAATGGCTTTTCATCCTTTAGTCCTATTGAAATTCATCTGAATTTTAGGTAAAATAGATGAGTATGTTTAATTTATAGAAGGTGAACTTATATTGAAAAATTTGAAAAAGAAATTAACATTGACTGGTTTAATGACAGCCGGATTGTTATTCCTATCTGGCTGTGTTCAAACACACGTTGTTGATGGAGTCCGCGTTCCAACCGAAGCAGCTACTCATGGAATTACCTATAATTTTTTGGTTCGTCCAATGTCTGCTTTTGTTGACTTATTCGCTAATAACTTGCACATGGGTTATGGTTGGGGAATTATTTTTGTTACTCTGATTATCCGTTTTCTCATCTTGCCTTTAGGTTTGAATCAAGCCTACAAATCAACTTATATGCAAGAAAAAATGGCTTATCTTGCTCCTGTATTTGCTCCTTTGCAAGAACGACTCAAAAAAGCACAAACTCCTGAAGAAAAAATGGCAGCTCAACAAGCATTGATGGCAGCCCAAAAAGATAATGGAATTAACATGCTTTCATCAATTGGTTGCTTACCAATGTTGATTCAATGGCCTTTCTTTATCGCTCTTTATAATGCAGCGGCTTATACAACAGGAATTTCAAGTTCAACATTTTATGGGATTCCTTTAGGACATCCAAGTGTGGTCTTGGTTATTATCTCTGGGGTGCTTTACTTCATCCAAACCTGGATTTCAACTTTGTCAATGACCCCTGAACAAAAGAAATCAGGAATGGCAATGTTGATTATGAGTCCGGCAATGATTGTTGTCTTCTCATTCATGTCACCTGCTGGAGTAGCACTTTACTGGGCAGTTGGTGGTTTTGTTATTGTTATCCAACAAATCATCATTACCTTCATCATGAAACCAAGAATGCGCCGTCGTATTGATGAAGAATTTACAAAAAATCCTCCAAAAATCAATAATGAAGGCCTAAAAGATGTTACACCTACTTCTGTTCAAGAAAATTTCAAAGAAATCACAAGTGAACGCAATGAAAAGGAACGTAAATCTGGCGGACGAAATGCTGGTAAACAAAATCGTAAGTAATTTTTACTTACAAGATATTAAAAAAAATAAAAAATCACTGATAGAATTTCTGTCAGTGATTTTTTTATTTATTCCCCTGATAATATTGAACTGATAACCTTGTCAGTAAAAATATTTTATGCTAGACTGAATCTATGAAAACTTCTGGAGCGTTTGTCATTTGCCAAAATGACGAAGATAAAATTTTATTAGTCAAACGTCGAGATTTTCCTCTCTGGGATTTACCGGGCGGACGTGTTGAACGAGCAGAAAAAATTGAGCAAGCTGCCATTCGTGAATGTTTTGAAGAAACAGGATTTATAATTAAAATCAATGACTTATCAGGAATTTATTTCAATCCTGAACTTGATGACCGTCAGTATATTTTTTCTGTAAAAATCATCGGTGGACATTCTATTGATTATGGGGAAGAAACTGCTGCTGTCCGCTTTTTCTCACCAAACCACTTGCCCTTTTTCATGATTCCTCATCGGAAAATGCAAATAAAAAATCTACTGACAGACTCAACAACAGTAATTCATCAGGAAATTCATGATTCTTGGCTAGTAAAATATATAAAAAAACACTGACAGAAATTCTGTCAGTGTTTTTTTATATTTGTCTTATGTTAAATGAACACCTTTATCAACATAAACAATATCACCAATGACACCTGAGGCAAGTGGGCTAACAAGGAAAGCGGCAGTTTGACCAACTTCATCAATTGTTACACCAACACCATCGGCTGTACGGCTGTCAGATTCTTTAATCAAATCTTTGTAACCTGAAACTCCAGAAACCGCAAGTGTTTTAATTGCTCCTGCAGAAATTCCGTTCACATGAACACCTACATGTGCCATTTCAGCAGCAAGATAACGAACTGTAGATTCAAGAGCTGCTTTAGCAATTCCCATAACATTGTAGTTAGGAATGGCACGAACTGAACCCATGTAAGTCAAAGTTACGATACCAGAACCTTTTTTTAGCAATGGTTTTGCTGCTTTAGCAACAGCAAGCAAGCTGTAAGCTGAAATATCTTGAGCAAGGGCATAACCATCGCGAGAGATATCTGTAACATTTCCACCAAGCTCTTCTTTTTTAGAGTAAGCAATAGCATGAACAAGTCCGTCAATTTTACCGACACGTGCCTCAATTGTACCAAAAGCACGACGAATAGATTCATCAGAAGTTACATCACATTCAATGAGCAAATCTTCTGGTTCAGCCAATTTAGCTAATTGTTTTTCCATTCGTTCATTTTGGTAAGTATAAATTAATGTTGCACCTTGATCTTTCATTGCTTTAGCACAGCCCCAAGCAATAGATTTATTGTTAGCAACACCCATGATAACAATTTTTTTACCTTCTAAAAACATAAATAAAATAAGTCCTTTTCTTTAAAATAATCAGGTTGATGAATAAGTGCTATTTTATAACTCTTTTCGTTGGTTTCGTTAATCAAACCAGAACAATCTCCTGTATTTTCTAAACCAATTAATTGAATAATATCTTCTTTATAATAGATATTTCTAACTTCATTATGCAATACTTCAAAACCAGCTTCTGTTAAAATATTTGAACAGGTAGAAGAATCATTTTGATCTTTATCTCCTAGTACTGCAAATTTTCCATAATGACTTTGAAGTTTCTTTAATACTTTTGAAACTTGATTGTTTTCAAAACTACTTTCATTAAAAATATCGCCCCCAAAAAGGATCATATCTAAGTTTTTAGCGTTTAAATCTTGAATAATACTGTTTAATCTTGTTAAATCGTTTTTTTCAGATAAATTCAAATCTGAAAGATATCCAATTGTAAACCCATTAAATTGTTTCGGTAATGAATTTTCTGTAAATGTTGTTTTTGTAATTGAACAGCGATCTTGGCTTTGTTCATACCATTGAAAAATACATAAAGCAACAAGAACACAAAGAACAATAAGAAATAGTTTTTTAAATTTCTTGATTAATTTTTTCATTAT
>OLOB01000053.1_pt1 | contig 103387 bp, 88 predicted proteins | sample 1671911 | NCBI WGS metagenome assembly OLOB01 (sample SAMEA3136625, study PRJEB25190) | human gut metagenome | biome: human gut; feature: human-associated habitat; material: faeces | place: Austria | collected 2013
AGTATTAGGGTCAGTATTAGGGTCGGTATTAGGGTCGGTATTAGGGTCAGTATTAGGGTCAGTATTAGGGTCGGTATTAGGGTCGGTATTAGGGTCAGTATTAGGGTCAGTATTAGGGTCGGTATTAGGGTCGGTATTAGGGTCAGTATTAAGGTCGGTATTAAGGTCGGTATTAAGGTCGGTATTAAGGTCGGTATTGAATAGTATTATTAATTTTAATACTAGACCTACAAAAATTTATAGCTATGCTTTGAGAAAAAGCAAACTTTTTCGGAAAGATATATATCATTTTAAAATGTTCGTACCTGCTATGTAATTTTAATCCATTTATAAAATGCGGAAGCCTCTTTCTAAGGTTTAAACACCGAAATACTGAAAACCCGTTTTTCGGACAAAATGCCGTAATACTGAAAATCCGTATTTCGGTAACCGTAGAACGCCTTTTCCGTATTACGGATATTCCAGAAACCGGATTTATCGGATTACGGATTTACCAGATTCCGTTAAATCAGCCACTACAAATTACCCACTATTAACAAACTAAAAATACTAACAAATAAAATATCTTTTACAAAAAAATATTTGAAAAGATGAGGATGAATAAAATTTATAAAAAAGTCCAAAATAAAAGCGGTCAGGAAAAAACAGACCGCAAAGTATTAAGTTTTGAGTTTATACAAAAATTGACAATACTTTAATATTTAACTACAATATATTCTAATTTGAATAGAAAATGTTGAGGAACAATAAAAAGAGATGTCAGAAAATCATGGTTATCGTTATAATGTAAATAAACTCATGCTTGAGTTTCCTTACTACGTCAATGAGTTTATCCATTCTAAGGACACTGTACCGCTGAGTATTGCCTCTATCTACTCTTACTGCTTGGAGTTTAGGAAATACTTGAAATGGATGAATGAAAATAACATAACGAACCATGCTAACATCAAAGAAATCACTTTGAAAGAAATGGAAAACGTAACGAAACGTGAGCTAGAAGCTTTTGTACTTCACGAACGACTCCGTTTAGAATCAAAATGTGGTTCTAATACACATACATCAGCATTAAATCGCACCATTGCAGCGATTAAGAGTTTATATAATTATCTTTGTGAACAAACTGAGGATGAAGACGGAAATACATACATGACACGAAATGTTAGTCGTTTAATTCATATCCGAAAAAAAAGCGAAACTCTGCATTATCGTGCAGCACAGCTGGAAGGTAAACTATTTCTTGGAAATGAAACCAAAGCCTTTTTAGAATTTGTTGAACATGACTATGAAAAGTCTATCAGTAACCGTGCAAGAACAAGTTTTAAGAAAAATAAAGTCAGGGATTTAGCTATATTAAGTCTTTTTTTATCATCTGGATTACGCTGTGCGGAACTTGTAGGGATCAATCTTAACGATTTAAACCTTGAAACTGGGAAAGTAAGTGTGATGCGGAAAGAAGGCAAGAAAGATGTAGTGCCTATTGCTCATTTTTCGCATAAGTATATATCAGTTTATTTTGAGGCAAGAAGTAGTTTAAATACTGATGTAGAAGCCTTATTTATCACGGACTATAACCAAACAATCAGAAAAATTTCTAATGCTTCGATAAATAAGCTAGTCGCAAAGTATTCAGAAGCCTATAAAGTCCGAGTGACACCTCATACACTAAGGCATACATTCGCAACAAGACTTTATAATGTCAGTCACTCTCAAGTCCTTGTCAGCAACCAATTAGGGCACTCATCAACAAAACCAACTGAGCTATATACACATATTGTCAGTGCTGAAGCTAAAGATGCATTAAGAAAGTTATAAAATTCACAAACTGTCCAAAATTTATTTACTGTACAATTTTTGATATAATCAAGTTAACGTAATTAAATAACAGGGGAGTAATCATGAAAATCATCCAAGCAGTCCATATTAACGGAACTGACAAACATAAACGCTATTGGAAGGTACCAGACCACCTACAACCAATTAGACTACGTAAAGGCGACGAGGCGGCTGTTGAAACCAAAAGTGGCCCACAGAGGGTTAAGATTGTTGCCGTGGTTACCTCAAAGGATGGATTTTTGTATTGGAAAAACGGAGATACCTGGCACAAATTTGAAGTTAAACAGGAGGTCTTAGCATTCTTTGACAGAAAAACAATGGAAGTCAAATACCCACCAAAAGCCGATTAATTAGCATAGTAGAGCATAACAAAAAAATCCTTGCACGCAAGAATAGTTTATGCTATAATTAAGGCAACTAAAAAAGGCCTGATTAAGCGACAACTTTATCAGACCTGCCGATTAAGAACTCATCCCGTTCAATCGACTTACTTAATGATATTATAAATAAATATGCATAAAAAGTCAAGTCAAACGATGTAAAAGGGAGATTCTTAATTGGAATCTCCCTTTTTTGTGAGTAACTGAGTCTTTATGATAACTATTATAATTCTTATTTTATGGAAAAACAAAAAACTTCGGAAAAAACTATTTTGAAAGATAATTAAATCAAAAAGCAGGAGAGCAACGTGTCACAAAAACCTTATAATATCAAGGTTTACGAAACCTTTTGAAAAGGTATGACACAGAACTCCTATATGTTTTAAGTAACATCTTTCCGAAAAACTTTAATTTTCTTGATAATTGCATACCTCTTCTGGTATACTTAAATCTATGAAACGTGAACAATTAATACAAAATATTGAAAAACTAAAACATATCATGCCTTCTTATGTTTTAGAATATTATCAATCTAAACTTACTATTCCTTATAGTTTGAATACACTTTATGAATATCTTAAAGAATATGAACGTTTCTTTAGTTGGTTGGTCGATTCTGGAGTTGCTGATGTTGATAAGATAACTGATGTTTCACTCTCGGTTTTAGAAAACTTAACTAAACGAGATTTGGAGTCATTTATCCTCTATCTTAGGGAGAGACCCCGTTTAAATACGGGCTCTACCCGTTATGGGGTAAGTCAAACAACAATTAATCGTACTCTATCTGCTCTTTCTAGTCTTTATAAATACCTTACTGAAGAGGTTGAAAATGAAGATGGTGAGCCTTACTTCTATCGTAATGTTATGAAGAAGGTACAGACTAAGAAAAAATCCGAAACTTTAGCTTCTCGTGCTGAGAATATTAAAGGGAAGCTTTTTTTGGGAGATGAAACTCAAGGTTTTCTTGACTATATTGATAATGAATACGAAAAAACATTATCAAATAGAGCTCGTTCTAGTTTTTTCAAAAATAAAGAACGTGATTTAGCAATTATTGCACTTATTTTAGCCTCTGGTATTCGTCTTTCTGAGGCAGTTAATGTAGATTTAAGAGATTTAAATCTTATTACTATGGTTGTTGAGGTGACTCGTAAAGGAGGAAAAAGGGATGCTGTTCCTTATGCTCCTTTTGCCAAAACTTATTTTGAAAGATACTTGGAGGTACGAAGTCAACGTTATAAGACTACAGCGAAAGATACTGCATTTTTTGTGACACTTTATAGAGATGTTCCTAGCCGAATAGATCCTTCTAGTGTTGAAAAATTAGTTGCTAAATATTCTCAAGCTTTTAAAGTACGAGTGACCCCTCACAAACTTAGACATACACTTGCGACTCGACTTTATGCTCAAACAAATTCCCAGGTATTGGTGAGCAATCAGTTAGGGCATGCTTCCACTCAAGTTACAGACCTTTATACTCATATTATCAATGAAGAACAAAAAAATGCTCTAGATAATCTATAACAAATAAAAAACACTTGATTCAAATTTCAAGTGTTTTTTATTTGTTATAGATTATCTTTTGAAATAATATCTGTTAAGCTATTTAAAGCACGCTCTGCTACCTTAGTATAACGTTCTTTTTTATCACGAATTCGTGGGCCTTCTAATTCTTCAACAATTCCGAAGGTTACATTCATTGGTTGAAAATGTTTGCTGTCAGTATGGGTGATGTAATAAGGTAAACTTCCAATCGCCGTTGTTTTTGGGAATATAACTACTTCTTCGTCATTAAAGAGTTTGACAGCATTAATTCCAGCAACTAAACCAGAAGCAGCTGATTCTACATAGCCCTCTACTCCTGTCATTTGTCCTGCAAAGAACAGATTCTCTTGTTTGCGAGATTGGAAAGTTTGTTTAAGAAGATTTGGAGAATCCATGTAAGAATTACGATGCATGACTCCATAACGAACGAATTCAGCATTTTCAAGACCTGGAATCATTTGGAAAACTCGTTTTTGTTCTCCCCATTTTAAATGAGTTTGAAATCCTACGATATTGTACAAAGATGCGGAAGCATTATCTTGGCGAAGTTGAACAACTGCATAGGGAGTCTTAAAATCACCATCTCTGGGTCCTTTATAATCTTCAGGATATTCCAATCCAACAGGTTTCATCGGGCCAAATAGCATTGTTTTATAACCACGTTTGGCCATTTCTTCAATAGGCATACAACCTTCAAAGACTTTTAAATCTTCAAAAGAGTTTAAAGGAGCTTCTTCAGCAGAAATTAAAGCTTCTTGAAAGGCTTGGAATTCTTCCTTGGTCATTGGACAGTTGATATAGTCAGCTTCACCTTTATCATATCGAGATTTTTTATAGACTTTATCAAAATTAATCGAGTTGGCGTCAATAATTGGTGCTGCTGCATCATAAAAATAAAAGCCATCCGCACCGTTAAATTCATGAATTTTTTCTGCTAATTTATCTGAAGTTAGAGGTCCAGTAGCAATAATTGTAATTTCATCTTCTGGAAGATCAGTAATTTCTTCACGAATTACTTCAACCAATGGATGGTTAGAAACTTCTCTTGTGACAAAATCAGAGAAACCTTCTCTATCAACAGCTAAGGCTCCTCCAGCAGGTACTTGAGTCACTTCCGCTGCCTTGATAATTACAGAATCAAGTCTTCTCATTTCTTCTTTTAAGAGACCAACCGCGTTAGTGATTGCAGCTCCACGAAGAGAATTTGAACAGACTAGTTCAGCAAATTTATCTGTTTTGTGTTGAGGGGTTTGTTTAACGCCTCGCATTTCGTATAGTTTAACGGGAATGCCACGCTTAGCAATTTGATAAGCAGCTTCAGAACCAGCAAGTCCCGCTCCAATAACGTTAATATGTGTTTTTTTCATAGTCCCAATTATATCTAAATTTAGTAAATTTTTCCATTGATTAATATAATAAAAAAGCGCGAAAGCGCCTTTTATTTTTGTTTTTCTTCTTGATAATCACATTCATCATTTGAACATACCACTTGTTTACCGCCACCACGAACTTTCTTTTCAACAAGAAAATGTCCAGATTTAGGACAATCACGTCCGATAGGTTTGTCCCAACTTGTGAATTCACATTCTGGGTAACGATCACAACCATAGAAAATTCTATTTTTCTTTGTTTTGCGTTCGATAATATTTCCTTCATGACAAAGCGGACATTTTACGCCGATTTCTTTGACAATTGCCTTAGTATTTCGGCAATCTGGGAAGTTGCTACAAGCATAAAATTTTCCGAAACGTCCCAACTTAATTACCATCGGACTTCCACAAACATCACAGTCAAAGCCAGCAGGTTCATCCTTGATTTGGATTTTTTCCATACCTTCTTCGGCATTTTCAAGTTCTTTTGCAAAGGGTTTGTAAAATTGGTCAACAACCTCAATCCATTGACGTTTTCCCTCTTCAACTTCATCAAGATCTTTTTCCATTTCAGCTGTAAATTCAGTATTTACAATGTTAGGGAAGAACTCAACAATAAGCTTATTGACAATTTCTCCAAGCTCTGTAGGCTCAAAACGTTTTGCTGATAATCTCACATAATAACGTTTTTGAATTGTTTCTAGTGTAGGCGCATAAGTTGAGGGACGTCCCACTCCATTTTCTTCCAATGTCTTGATGAGTGTTGCTTCGGAATATCTAGCTGGTGGTTGAGTGAAATGTTGTTCTGGTTTAACATTCGCTTTTTTGACAGTTTCATTTTCTTCCATCTCTGGGAGCATATTTGATTTATCAGAATCATTGTAGATTCGCAGATAACCGTCAAATTTCACTTGTGAACCATTCGCAATAAAGATAACACCATTTTGAGACAGATTTACTTTAACAGTATCAAAAATAGCTGCGACCATTTGACTGGCTACGAAACGGTTCCAGATGAGTGTGTAAAGTTTTAATTGATCTTTGTCTAGATATTTAGCAATGGCGTCTGGAGTGTTAAAGACATTTGAAGGTCGAATTGCTTCGTGGGCATCTTGGGCTCCAGAGGCATTTTTAACTTTTGAACCGTGTTTACTATATTTTTCTCCAAATTGATCAGCAATATAATTGTGAGCTGCACTTTGTGCGACAGGAGAAATACGTGTTGAGTCTGTACGCATATAGGTAATTAAGCCTTGATGGCCCTGACTTCCTAAAGTAAGACCTTCATAAAGTTGTTGAGCAACCATCATTGTTTTACGGGTACGAAAGTTAAGTTTATTAGCCGCGTCTTGTTGCATTGAGCTAGTTGTATAAGGAAGAGGAGCGTTTCTGCGACGTTCTTTTTTTTCAACTTTATCTACGTTAAAATCAGGACCATCTAAACGTTCCATGACTTTGATGACATCTTCATTGGTTTTTAAAGGATGTTTTTTTCCGTCAATTCCCCAGAAGGATGCTTTGAATTTTTTAGTTCCTTTTTTAAATTCACCATCAATTGACCAATACTCTTCTGGAATAAAAGCATTAATTTCATTCTCGCGGTCAACAATTAGTTTTAAGGCAATAGATTGAACTCGACCTGCTGAGAGTCCTTTTTTAACTTTTTTCCATAGAATAGGACTAATTGAATAACCCACCAAACGGTCAAGAACTCGGCGTGCTTGTTGGGCATCAACTAGATCCACATCAATTTGACGCGGCTCCTTAAAGGCATTTTTAACAGCATCTTTAGTGATTTCATTAAAGACCACTCGATTTTTTTCTTCAAGTGGAAGATTTAAGATATGTGCTAAGTGCCAAGAAATTGCTTCACCTTCACGGTCCGGGTCACTTGCGAGATAGACGGCTTTGGCAGCCTTTGCTTCTTTTTTGAGAGAGTTGATTAATGGGGCTTTCCCACGAATATTAATATATTGAGGTTCATAGTCATTCTCTATATCAACAGACATGGTTGATTTTTTCAAATCACGAATATGACCTACTGAAGCCACAACTTTGTAGTTTCGACCTAAATATTTTTCAATTGTTTTAGCTTTTGCTGGCGATTCTACAATAACCAGATTTTTACCTGGAGTGACTCTTTTTCGTGTTGTTTTTTTCTTTGTAGTTTTTTTTGTTTTACTTTTAGTTGAAGTTGGCATAATTTTTCCTATTTATTCTTTTGGGTATCCACTATCTTTTAGTTATTGTATCTTAATTCATAGAGGTATATATCGAATGTGGAAGTAAAATAATAGTTTAAGAGGTGTTAATACTCTTATTTACATTAAATTCACTCTCTCATAATAAATGCTTTTCTTCAATATGTCAAGTTATTTAGTTTTCTTATAGTAGAACTTGATATTTTTTTGTACTATAAAAACCGACTTAAGTCATGTGGTGCAAGGTGATAAAGGCTTTTTTTAATCATACAAATATTCTTCTAAGATATCTTGGGCTTGGTAGATTAATTTTGCTCCTTGTTGAATTAGATGATTACAGCCATCTGAAAATCCATCTGCTATGTTTCCTGGTACAGCGAAAATATCTCTTCCTTCTTCCAGAGCGCGCTCACAAGTAATTAAACTACCACTTCGTAACTTTGCTTCTATCACTACTACACCATGTGAAAGTCCCGCAATGATACGATTGCGTTCAGGAAAATGATAGCGAAGTGGTTTTTCTCCGACTGAATATTCTGATAGAATTAGTTGGTTTTTAGCAAGATATTCTTGAATTTTTCGATTTTCTAAAGGATAAAAGATATCTAAGCCTGTACCGATAACTGCAATTGTAGGGATTTTATTTTTAATGGCAGAAAGATGACTTGCTGTATCAATTCCTTTAGCGAGTCCGCTGACAATCGTAAAATTTTGGTTCAACTCTGTCACAATTTTTTGAACGGCTTTAATTCCTTGTGAGCTTGCTTGTCGACTACCAACAAAAGCTAATTTAGGAGTTTTTAAGAGTCTTATATCTCCTTGATAAAATAATAGAACAGGTGGATTGTAAATTTCCTTGAGCCTTTCGGGATAAATTTCATCAAGAAGAGAAAATGATGGGTATATTTTATACTCTTCTCTCAGTTTAATTATGTCTTGATTTTTATATTGTTCAATAAAGTTGGGAATTGATTTAAGTTGTGCTACTTGTCCCATTTGTCTTAAACTTATTTTTTTATCATATCTATGAAAAAATTTTAAAAGTTTATTTACTCCTAAATTGGTCATGCCAGCTTTTTTCCAACGATATAAATCAAAATTTGTTATCATAATTCCTCCATTTTTTACTGACAGCTTTGTCAGAAATTTTAAAATTGGCTTATAATTTTCTATACGTAAAAAAGACTGACTTGTAACCAAAAAAATTACTGACAGAAATCTTGTCAGTAATTTTTATAGCTAATATGTTTTAATTTTAGGATTTAACTTCTGCAATGACTTCTATTTCAATAAGGACATTTTTAGGTAATCCTGCGACTCCAACAGCGGAACGCGCTGGGAATTCTTTATCAAAAAACTTTGAATAAATTGCATTAAATCGTGAAAAATCTTCAATATTTTTCAAGAAACATGTTGTTTTGATGACTAAGTCAAAATCAGAATGCGCTTCTTTCAAAATAGCAGAAATATTTTTCATCACCTGTTCGGTTTGAGTCTCAATGCTATCTCCAACAATCTCTCCGTTCAATGGATTCAACGGAATTTGGCCTGATGCATAGAGTAAACCATTGACAATTTTTCCTTGAACATAAGGACCGATAGCGGCCGGTGCATCTGATGTTGCAATAATTTTCATAGATTTCTCCTTTAATATAGCTAAAGAAATCTAGTGATTATCATTCAGCTACATCGATATCTTTTTTTAGTGCTTCAATATCAAGGTCAGCAAACAAGAATTTGCGATCTTGAATGGGGAATGATTGGTTCAATTGGTCAATTGCGCCAATTTCAACAGTACCATTATCAATAATAAAATCAAGGACATGTCCACCAAAAGTAAAATCTTCACTAATAAAATGGAGATGATAACCAGCAACACTCACACCATGAAACATTTCCGGAGTCCAAATCCCAACAATTGTTCCTTTGACGTTTTCTTCAGTGTATTCGGGTTGATTTTGTGAAACTTCTACAAATCTTGTCCCTGATTTTGCCCGTGGAATCATACGAACGTGCATTTTTGGAAATTCACCTGTTATTTTGATTGAGCGAAATAAGTTTTGCCCGTCAAAATAGCTTTCGATTCGGTCTTCTAATTCCTTATCACTGGCCGTGAATTTCTGTTTAAAAACTACCTCTGCCTGATGGGGAACAACGGCAGCATAAGGAACTTTGATGTCATCAGTTAATTCGACGATAGTTTTATCACCTTTAGCTTGGTAGGCTTTGCCGTCCAAAACAATTAATTCTCCATCAACAGAATCTAAAGTTCCAATTCCTAAATCACCATGCTTCAGAAGTTCACCAATTGTCATTGTCCCCTCGTAAAGTCCTGCCATTAAAGCTCCAAGGGTATTATATTGAAAAAGTTGTGTGATTTCTGTCATGATATTTCTCTTTTCTATCTCATTAAATTTAAATAATTTATTAATTAAATTATATCAAATTTCTAGTGATTTAAAGAGAATTGAAACTAGAAAATGGCTCAAACCAATTGGTTAGTTAGACCAAAAGTTCGTATAAACTATCATTTCCATGTAAGTTAACATAACGATTATCAAATCTTTCAATCCGATTAATCAATGAATCATAATCACTAGCATCTGAAAGTAAAATCCCAACAAGACAAGGTCCTTTACCTTTATCAGCCCTTTTGATGTACTCAAATCGGGTGATATCATCATTTGGCCCTAAAATATCACTGACAAAAGTTCGTAAGGCTCCTGGTCTTTGAGGAAAGTTAATGACAAAATAATGTTTTAGACCTTCATAAACCAAAGCTCTTTCTTCAATTTCTTGCATTCGACTAATATCATTATTTCCGCCGCTGATGATACAGACAATATTTTTACCCTTGATTTCATCTTTAATAAGTTCAAGTGCGGCAACAGATGTTGCACCTGCTGGCTCGGCGACAATTCCTAATTTTGAATACAATTCGAGTATGGTTTGAGAAATTAAACCTTCATCAACCGCAAGCAATTGTTTCACTTTGTCATTAATAAGTTGGTAAGTTTTCTGACCGACAGTCGCAACCGCAATTCCGTCAGCAAATTTATCAATGTGTTCCAAGGTGACGGGCTGACCAGCAGAGTAGGCAGCTTTCATACTTGTTGCCCCTTTTGCTTCAACTCCGATAATTTCAGTTTGGGGATAGCGCTCCTTACTGTAGGCCGTAATTCCTGCAATTAAACCCCCTCCACCAATCTGTACAAAAATCTTATCTAAACTTATTCCTTGTTTTTTAGCTTGCGCAAAAATTTCTAAAGCCACTGTTCCTTGACCAGCAATTACATTTTCATCATCAAAAGGGTCTATAAATGGTTTGTCATTATCTTGAGAAAAAGCTTTTGCTGCTCTGGCTGATTCATCAAAAGTATCACCAATTAAACGAATTGTTACATGACTTTCGCCAAAAAATTTAACTTGTGAAATTTTTTGATTAGGTGTGGTAACGGGCATAAAAATTGTCGCAGAAATATTTAATTGATTTGCAGCAAAAGCAACTCCTTGTGCGTGATTACCTGCGGAGGCACAAACCACTCCTTTAGAGCGTTGCTCATCAGATAATTTACTGATAGAATAATAAGCTCCTCGTAATTTAAAAGAACGAACTTTCTGTAAGTTTTCTTCTTTTAAGTAAATATTTGCTTGATATTTATTGGAAAGGTAAGGGTCTAATTGTAAAGGTGTTTTAGTGACAACTGCTTTTAACAAATCATAGGCATCTTCAACCTCTTTGGCACTTATCATTTATGTCATTCCTCCATAAAATGCTTTTATGTTTTTGTTCAATCAATAAGAGAAATTACTGATAGATTTTAAAGGCATCGTCATCACCAGATTGTGTGAATGGCATTGCTTGACGTAGTTCTGCCCCAATTTTTTCAATTTCAAGATTTTTAGCAGCTTCGCGATAGGCTGTTAATTTTGGACGGCCCGCTTTGAAATCATCAACGAAATCTTGAGCAAATTTTCCAGATTGAATATCAGCCAAAACAAGCTTCATATTCTTTTTAACTTCGTCAGTAATAATCCGTGGACCAGTCACATAATCGCCAAACTCAGCAGTATTTGAGATGGATTGACGCATTTTAGTAAACCCCCCTTCATACATGAGGTCGACAATTAATTTCATTTCGTGTAAAACTTCAAAGTAAGCCAATTCGCCAGCGTATCCAGCTTCTGTCAGTGTTTCAAAACCGGCTTCAACAAGTGCTGTCAAACCTCCACATAGAACAGCTTGTTCTCCAAACAAATCTTCTTCTGTTTCTTCTTTAAAAGTTGTTTCAATAATTCCCACTCGAGCACAACCAATTCCTTTGGCCCAATCCATTGCGATTTCACGCGCATGACCACTTGCATTTTGGTGTGAAACAAACAAAGCTGGTGTACCAAAACCTTCAGTATAAGTCCGACGGACAAGGTGACCTGGAGCCTTAGGTGCAACCATAAAGACGTCAACGTCTTCTGGTACTTTAATATAGCCAAAATGGATATTAAATCCGTGAGCAAAACCAAGTGCTGAACCTGCTTTCAAGTTTGGTTTGATGTCCTCTTCATAAATGGATTGTTGAAGTTCATCTGGCGCCAAAACCATAATAACATCAGCTTTAGCTACCGCTTCTCCTACTTCAAATGTTTCAAAGCCATCTTCTTTTGCTTTATCAAAAGATTTTCCGTGGCGCACACCAATGATAACGTTGTGACCAGAATCACGCAAATTCTGTGCGTGAGCATGTCCTTGTGAACCATAACCGATTACTGCAATTTGCTTTCCAGCAAGTGCTGATACTTCTACATCATCTTCATAATACATTGTAACTGCCATTTTTGTTTCCTCTATTTTTCTATTTATTTGTTAACTTATTTAAATTTAGCCACGCTCAAAACCTGCACTACCTGTCCGAGCCATATTTAGAATGCCATAAGGACTAACAACATCAATAAGTGCTTCGATTTTTGCTGAATCACCCGTTAATTGAATGGTGACATTTTCCAGATTGACATCAACTACATTTACTCTAAAAGGTTCAATCATTGTAAAAATTTCTGCCCTAATGGTCGGTGGAGCTGATACTTTAATCAAGACGACTTCACGTTCTACATGTGGTAAGTCAGTAATATCAGCTACTTCAATCACGTCGATTAAGCGATTTAATTGTTTAATGATTTGTTCTACTTCATCAAGATGATCAACTTCAATAACAAAAGTGGTATGAGTTAAGTCTTGACTCTCTGTAACTCCAGCGGTAATTGAGAGAATGTTCACTTGCCTTCGATTGAGAACGGCGGTAAATCGATTCATAATTCCTGTTATATTATGAAGTTTTGCGATAATCATTCTACGCATTATCTACCTCCTCATTCTCATCAGTAAAATGAAGTCCAATCATTTCGTCATTGTGTAATCCAGCTGGTATCATTGGTAAAACATGTTCAGATTTTGAAATTAGAACTTCAATAAGCATTGGCTCATCTTCTGTAATAATTTTTAAATCATCAGCCAAAGTTTTTGGATTATCTAACTTAACATGTTTGATGCCATAAGCTTCGGCTAACAATTGAAAATTAGGTTCAACATCAAAAACCGATTGTGAACGTCGCTCTTCATAGAATGATTCTTGCCATTGACGTACCATTCCCAATGAATGATTATTAATCAGAACAACTTTGATTGCAATACCGTAGCCATTAAGTAATGCTAATTCTTGATTAGTCATTTGAAAGCCACCATCGCCAACAAAAACAATGACATTTTTATTTGGTTGTGCCAGCTTTGCACCGATTGCTGCAGGAATGCCAAAGCCCATCGTTCCCATTCCCCCAGAAGTAATAAGTTGCCTTGCATTTTTATAAGGATAATATTGCGCCACCCACATTTGATGTTGCCCAACATCGGTCACAATGATTGCATCTCCTTGAGTGTATTCTCCAATTAATTTAATTGTTTCCTGTGGACGGATATCATGGTTTTGGGGCTCATAAGTAAATGGTGCTTTCTCTCTATTTTTAGTGACAGTTTTAATCCAATCATTAAAGTCAGTCTTGACCTTATTTAATTGCAAAAGTCTGCTTAAAGCCACTTTCAAATCAGAAAGGATTGGAATATCGGTTTTTACAATTTTGCCAAGTTCAGCAGCGTCAATATCAATATGAGCAACGACAGCATTTTTAGCAAATTTTGCAGGATTGGATACAACTCTATCGTCAAAACGTGATCCCAAATTAATAATATAGTCAGCTTCAACTAAAGCCATATTTGCAGCGTATGAACCGTGCATTCCTGCCATTCCTAGTTGCAATTCGTGGCTGATTGGTAATGTTCCTAAGCCAAGCAATGTAGAAACAACTGGAATTTGATATTTTTCGACAAATGCTCTGAAAATATCAACTGAGCCAGAATAATTAATTCCTCCGCCAGCAATAACGACTGGTTTTTTACTGACAGAAAGTTCTGTCAGTAATTCTTGCAATTGTTCATCAGTCGCTTTTTCACTTTCGTGATAATGAGGAAGATTCAAGCTTGGGTCATTAATTTCAGTGACTTCAAGGGTGGAAACATCTTTTGGTAAATCAATTTCTACTGGTCCAGGACGTCCTGTCCTTGCCAAATAATAGGCTTCTGTAACAATTCTTGGAATATCTGCAGTTTCCCTAATTTGATAATTATATTTTGTAATTGGGGCTGTAATTCCAACAGTATCTGCTTCTTGAAACGCATCTTTACCAATGGACTGACGCCCAACTTGACCTGTGAAAACTAACAATGGAACTGAATCAAGATAAGCGTCAGCAATTCCGGTTACTGCATTAGTCGCTCCTGGTCCAGAAGTAACAACGACGACACCAACTTTACCAGACGATTTAGCGTAACCTTCGGCTTCATGCGTTGCTCCTTGCTCATGACGGGCTAAAATATGTTGAATTCCTTCAAAATTATGAATTGCATCATACAAGGGGAGCATGGCCCCACCAGGATAACCAAAAATAATTTCTACTCCAAGTTCTTTTAAGGTTTGGAGAACAAGTTGGGAACCGGAAGTAGGTTTTTCTAACTTTATTTTTTTCATTCAAACCTTTCTATAAATCTGTAACGCAACCTTCACTAGCGGGGCGTGTAAGTTTAGCAAATTTTGCAAGAACACCACGCGTTGCTTTAGGAGCTGGTTTTTGATAATTGGCACGGCGTTTAGCAATTTCTTCATCAGAAACTTTTAAACTAATACTATTATTCACCGCATCAATTTCGATAATATCATTATCTTCAACTAAACCAATCAACCCACCTTCAACTGCTTCAGGGACGATATGCCCCACAACAAAGCCGTGTGTGCCACCAGAAAATCTTCCGTCAGTAATGAGGGCACAAGATTTTCCAAGTCCTGCTCCAATTAATGCTGAGGTTGGTTTTAACATCTCTGGCATTCCCGGACCTCCGACTGGGCCAATATTTCTAATGACCGCAACATCACCGGCATGCAATCGGCCAGACTCAATGCCATCGATAAAGTGTTGTTCTCCGTCAAAAACACGAGCAGTTCCTTTGAAAAATTCACCTTCTTTACCAGAAATTTTTGCAACAGAACCCCCTTGGGCAAGATTACCGTACAAGATTTGTAAATGTCCAGTAGCTTTAATTGGATTTTTTAGTGGTCGCATAATATCTTGGCTGTCAAAGTCCAAATCTAATGCTGTTTCAACATTTTCAGCCAAAGTTTTACCTGTGACGGTCAAACAATCACCGTGAAGTTTTCCTTCTTTAAGTAGGTATTTCAAAACAGCAGGAAGGCCACCAATTTTGTGCAGATCTTCCATCATATATTTTCCGCTCGGTTTGAAATCGCCAAGAACAGGGGTAATATCTGAAATACGTTGGAAATCATCTTGCGTAATTTCTACACCAATGGCATTTGCCATTGCAATGATATGAAGCACAGCATTGGTTGAGCCTCCAAGGACCATGACAATTGTTATGGCATTTTCAAAAGCTTCTTTGGTCATGATATCACTTGGTTTAATATCTTTTTCTAATAAATTTTTGATGGCTAAACCAATTTCATCACACTCTTCTTGTTTTTCTTGACTGACTGCTGGATTGGAAGAGGAATAAGGTAAACTCATTCCTAAAGTTTCAATAGCGGCAGCCAGGGTATTAGCAGTGTACATTCCTCCGCAAGCACCTTGCCCTGGAATGGCATTGCAAATAACGCCATGATAATCTTCATCAGAAATATTTCCGGTGATTTTTTGTCCCAGAGCTTCAAAAGCCGAAACAATATTTAATTTTTCACCTTTATATTCGCCATGTTCAATCGTTCCACCATAGACCATAATTGACGGACGATTTAAGCGAGCCATTCCGATAATTGACCCTGGCATATTTTTATCACAACCGGGAATGGCAACGATGGCATCATAATATTCAGCACCGGCATTGGTTTCGATGCTGTCAGCAATCACTTCACGACTGACCAAAGAATATCTCATGCCAAGCTTTCCGTTGGCAATTCCATCAGAAACTCCAATAGTATGAAATTGAAGTCCAATCAATCCGTCAGTTTGGTTGACAGAACTTTTGATTTTACTCCCAAGTGTTCCCAAGTGCATATTACATGGATTTCCGTCCCAATCCATGCTGACGATTCCCACCTGAGCTTTTTTGAAATCCTCATCTTTAAAACCAATGCCGTAGTACATCGCTTGAGTCGCTGGCTGTGTTGGATCTTGAGTCAATGTCTTAGAATATTTATTGAGTTCCACTGATTCAACTTTTCCGTTATATTTGAATTCCATATGTTATCTTTTTGACCTCCCCGTAAATTTACATAGAGCTATTTTATCACTAAAAAAATGAAAATACAATAATTTGTCAGAATATTCTATATAGTCTATAAAATACTTTTGCTTTCCTTTCTCAGTTAGCAGGAATTACAAAATATTTCTGCTCAAAATGGTGAACTTCTACTTTTTCTTGATAAAAATCAGTAAGTATCTTTTCATTTAATAAGTTTTCTTTTTTCCCTGATTGAATCACTTTTCCTTCTCTTAAAAGTAAAAGATGAGTAAAAATATCAGTGATTTCATCGGGATGATGAGAAATATAAATGAGTGTTGGTGCGTTTTTTAATTGATTAATCTGCTGCAGTTGCTTTAATAATTTTTCTTTAGCAAATAAATCTAAACCGTTCGTTGCTTCGTCCAAAATTAAAAGCTCAGGCTTTAAAATTAAGCTCCTAGCAATAAGAAGAACTTGCTTTTCCCCTTGAGAAAGGCTGGCATAATTTCGGCCAATAAGTGATTTTGCGCCCATTTGTCTTAAAAGCTGACGGGCCTCATCAAGTTCCTGATCTGTGTAGGGTTTATAGAGCATGCTCGAATTAAATTTCCCAGTATAAACAAGGTTTTCAGCCTTAATATTTGGTTGAAATCTTTCAGCAATAAATGAGCCAACTACGCTGATTCTTTTTCTCAACTTTGGAATTTCTCCATTTCCAAATTGAGTATTTAAAACAGTGATTTCGCCAGAAGTTTTCCATTCTTCTGCTAAAATCAATTTCAAAAGACTTGATTTTCCAGAGCCGTTGAGGCCCAGAATAACCCAATTTTCGCCGGGATTTACTTTCCAAGTAATATCTTTAAGAATTTCTTTTTTATTTCGAGTAAGATTTACATTCTTTAAATTAATAATTGTCATTTTTAGCTCGCTCTTATTGATTTTTTTGTTCGTAAGCTGAGATTGCTTCTTCATATTGCAAGGTTATTCCAATATCATCTAAGCCATTAATTAATTTGTTTTTCCAAATGGGGTCAATCTCAAAATGAAAGTCACCAAGGCTTGTGATGATTAGCTGATGGGGTAAATCAATAGTAATTTCTTCTTGACTTGACAGTTTTGTCAATTGATTTAGAACTTCTCTTGGTTGTTTAATTGGTAACAAGCCATTTTTTAAAGCATTATTATAAAAAATATCTGAGTAAGAGCCAGCAATAATTGCCCGAAAGCCGTAATCTGATAAGGCCCATGCCGCATGTTCTCTTGAAGAACCAGAACCAAAATTATCTCCTGAAATTAACAGAGAAGCTTTTTTGTATTTTGGAGCATTCAAAATAAAATCAGGATTCTCATCGTAATCTTTGAGATAACGCCATTCATAAAATAAATTTTTCCCAAAGCCCTTTTTATCGATTGCTTTCAAAAATTGTTTAGGAATAATTTGGTCTGTGTCAATATTATCGTTCATGACTGGAACACTTGTCCCTTTGTAAATCGTGAATTTTTCCATCTTTTTTTCTTTCTACAGACTAATCTGTTACGAGCGTTCTAACATCTACAAATTTACCAGCGATTGCGGCGGCAGCGGCCATAGCTGGAGAGCACAGGTGCGTTCTTGCATTATGTCCTTGACGTCCTTCAAAATTTCGATTAGAGGTTGAAGCACAATGAACGTATTCTGGAATTTGGTCAGGATTCATTCCAAGACAGGCTGAGCAACCCGGTTCCCGCCATTCAAAACCAGCTTCTTTAAAAATTTTATCAAGCCCTTGTGCTTCAGCCGCTTCTTTCACAGGTCTGCTTCCAGGGACGACAATTCCTGTCAGTCCATCAGCAATATGTCTGTCTCCAATAATTTTTGCAGCTTCTTCTAAATCACCAAGTCTAGCATTCGTACAAGAACCAATGAAAATATAGCCTAAATCTATGTCAGAAGCGGTTTGGCCTGGCTTTAAATCCATGTACTGATAAGCACGTTCATAATTCAAATCATTGTTAATTTCCGGAAACTTTTCGCCAAATTCTAGGCCCATTCCGGGATTTGTTCCCCATGTCACCATTGGTTTCAACTGGCTGACATCAAGACTTAAAATCTTATCGTATTGTGCATCAGAATCACTGACAATTTTTTCCCATTTACTGACAGCTTCATCAAAGTTTTTAGGTGCATGTTCACGCCCTTTGACATAGTCATAAGTTTTTTCATCAGGATTCATCAGGCCAATTTTTGCCCCAAATTCAATTGACATGTTACAGATTGTCATCCGTTCTTCCATGCTTAAATCACTGATAGCATCCCCACTATATTCAACCGCATAACCTACACCTGCATCCACACCATATTTAGCAATTAATGCGAGGATAAAGTCTTTGCTATAAATTCCTTTTTGTGGATGACCTTGAAATTCAATTTTCATACGCTTGGGTTTAACTTGCCAAATGGTTTGAGTTGCAAGAACATGTTCAACTTCACTTGTACCAATTCCAAAAGCAATTGCACCAAATGCTCCATTTGTTGCGGTATGACTATCGCCACAAACAATTGTTTTTCCCGGTTGAGTTCTGCCAGATTCAGGTGCTACCATGTGAACAATTCCTTGTCCTTTTCCACCATGAGTCTCCGCTGGAACATCAAACTCTTTGACATTTTTAGTAAAAGTATCAATTTGTTTTTTAGAAATCAAATCTTGAATATTAAAAATATCTTGTGTTGGAACATTGTGGTCAAGAGTTCCGTATGTCAAATCTTTTCTCCGAACACGACGTCCTGCTTCACGTAAGCCCTGAAATGCTTGCGGACTCGTAACCTCGTGAATAACATGAAGGTCAATATAAAGCAGTTGAGGTTCTCCCTCATTTCCAGCAATCACATGCTGATCCCAAAGTTTATCAAATATTGTTTTACCTGACATTTTTTATTTCCTTTTTTAAAAATTTATTCTGACAAATTCTGTCAGTAATATTTACTGACAGAATTGTCAGCTGCGCTGACGGTTCTTTTATCTACAACTAAAATGCTCACTATTCAATCGCATTTTACTGACAATTTTTCAGGATTGCTTCTGTCATTTCTTTAGTTGTTGCAGTCCCACCTAAATCTTTAGTCAAAATTCCGTCAGTAAAAGTTTGGGTTACGGCTTTTTCAATCATCGCAGCCCCATCTTCCTGCCCAAAAGATTCTCTTAGCATCATGGCAATTGATAGAATCATCGAAACAGGGTTCGCAATTCCTTTTCCTGCAATATCTGGTGCCGAACCATGAATTGGCTCATAGAGTGCTAAACCGTTAAATCCATGCGAACTCGAAGGCATCACTCCTAAGCTACCGGCCAAACTACTTGCTTCATCAGAGAGAATATCACCAAATAGATTTTCAGTGACTATCACATCAAATTGTTGCGGATTAGTAATCAGTAACATCGCACAAGAATCGACCAATTGGTGCTCTAATCGTACATCAGGATATTCGTCAGCAATTTCATCAGCCATTTTTCGCCATAATTTAGAAGTTGCAAGGACATTTTGTTTATCAACCGAAGTCAGTAATTTTCTGGGCCGACTTTGAGCACTTTTGAAAGCAAAATGAAGAATTCTTCTTATTTCATCAGCAGAATAATCATTGACATCTCGTGCTTTATCATCTGCCAATTCATGCTGACCGAAATAGATTCCCCCTGTCAGTTCGCGAATCACTAGGAAATCAACATTTTCAACATTTCGAATGGGAGAAAGTTTTTTTAGAGCCGGATAAATTTTTAATGGACGAACATTAGCATACAGTCCTAATTCTTTCCGTAAAGCAAGCAACCCTTGTTCTGGTCTAACTTTTGCATTGTTGTATTTAGGATGACCAATTGCAGCGAGCAAGATTGCGTCAGCATTTTTAACTGCTTGCAAAGTTTCTGCTGGTAAAGGATGACCATGCTTATCAATTGCAATTCCTCCAAAATCTTTGGCTTCTAATTCATACTCAAAATCAATTTTTTTACTGACAGCTTTTAAAACACTTAAACCAGCTGACATAATTTCTGGCCCAATTCCATCTCCCGCAAGTGTCACAATTTTTTTAGACAATATTTTTCACCTTAAATTCCATCATGAGCTGAAATTTGTTCAACCTTTCCTTGTAAATTTTCTTTTTGAACTAAAACATTAGCGTTCATGTAAGCAATGGCGCTTCCTTTCAATACATCATAATCAACACCTTTAGCATTAAATATAGTGCCTGTAGATAGATTTTCAACAGAAACCAAAGTCGTTGCTTGTGCATCAATTCCATCAGTTACAGCATCAACTGAATAGGAAATTAATTTTAGTTGATGATTAAAGACTTTATCAATAGCTTTAAAAATTGCATCCACTGAACCTGACCCCTCTCCTTGGCTAACATAAATTTCCTCTTCTTGATTTTTTAGTTGCACCAATGCCTTGTGCCCATCAATTTGAACATTATCAAGTATAAATCCAGCTAGATTTTTTACCGTTTCTCCTGTAAACAAGGCATGAATATCTGCGTCAGTAATTTCTTTTTTCTTGTCAGCTAATTTTTTAAATTTTTCAAATAAAATTGCAAGACTTTCATCGTCATAAGCAATATTAAGTTCCGTCAATTTTTCACTAAAAGCATGACGACCAGAAAGTTTACCTAAAGGCAACGAATTATGCTTTATTCCGACAAGTTCTGGTGTAATAATTTCATAAGTTTCAGCATTTTTAAGGACACCATCTTGATGAATTCCTGATTCGTGTGCAAAAGCATTAGCACCAACAATTGCTTTATTTTTTGGAATAGAAATTCCTGAAAATTGTGAAATTAGTTCTGCCGTTGCAACAGTTTCTGAAAGTTTCAAAGGACTTTGTGCCTGATAAAAATCTTTACGAATATGTAGTGCCACAGCAATTTCTTCAAGAGCAGCATTCCCAGCTCGCTCTCCAATGCCGTTGACAGTTCCTTCAACTCTCCCAGCCCCAGCTTTAATTGCAGCTAATGAATTAGCTACAGCCATTCCTAAATCATCATGACAATGTGGACTAAAAATAATTTCTCGGTCAGACTTAATATTATCAATCAAAAATTTAAAAATTTTTCCATATTCTTCTGGCGTCGTATAACCTACAGTGTCAGGAATATTAATATAAGTTGCTCCAGCATTGATAGCCGTTTGAACAGCCTCTAAAAGAAAATTCAACTCTGTTCTTGTTGCGTCCTCTGGAGAAAACTCAACAACCTCGACCCGTTCACGTGCGTATCTCACACATTTATCAATATTTTTCAAAACTTCTTCGGGACTGATTTTAAGTTTATATTTCATGTGAATAGGTGAAGTGGCAATGAAAACATGAATTTGCGGATGTTTAGCCCCCTTTATCGCTTCAACCGCTTTATCGATATCTGAGATAACACAACGAGCTAATGCAGTGACAGCCGTATCATTCAAAGAATCAGCAATTTGCTTTACTGCTTCAAAACTATCTGGACTTGCCGCAGGAAAACCAGCCTCTATGACAGAAATCCCCCATTTTTCCAGTTGTTTAGCAATCGTTACTTTTTCTGAAATGGAGAAACTAACGCCTGGTGTCTGTTCGCCATCTCTCAAACTTGTGTCAAAGAATTCAATTTTTCGCATAATATTACCTCTATTTTTTATTAAGAAACAAAAAAGATGCCCATGAGGACGTCTCTCGGTCCTCGAAATGACTATCGCCAAACAGGACCCACATATTTTAGCCACAAAAGCTAATGTAGGTCCACCTTGATCAACAACAATGAAAATTGTGTGTATGTCATTTCAAGTTCCTCTTTTTTGTTAATTTACATTATAATACTCTTAATATTTTAAATTGTCAATAAAATAATAATATTTAATGCATTTTTTTGTATTAACAAGAATTTAACAACAAATAGATTACAACTTCTCCCTTTAATATTCAATTAAATCCACAATAATTAAGCTTGTTAGAAAATATACAAGCAATTTTGTTGCTTTTGATAGACATAAAATGATTAAATTATAATGGATTCTAATGTACTAATAAGATTAAGGAGAAATTATGACTCAAGATTATCGAGTTTTATTATATTACCAATATGTCCCAATTGAAGATGGAGAAACTTTTGCCCAAAAACACCTCGCAGACTGTAAAGAATTAGGTTTAAAAGGACGCATTTTAGTTGCTGACGAAGGTATCAACGGAACTGTTTCTGGTACTATCGAGCAAACAAATGCCTATATGGAATTGATGAAAAATGACCCTCGCTTTAGCTCAATAATTTTCAAAATTGATGAAGCCGAGCAAAATGCTTTTAAGAAAATGCATGTCCGTTATCGCCCTGAATTAGTTAATTTAAGTTTAGAAGATGACGTCAATCCCTTGGAACTTACTGGGGCTTATCTTGATCCAAAAGAGTTTCGTGAGGCCATGCTTGATGAAAATACAGTAGTGATTGATGCACGAAATGATTATGAATTTGACTTAGGACATTTTCGTGGCGCCATTCGCCCAGAAATAAGAAGTTTTAGAGAACTTCCACAGTGGATTCGGGATAACAAAGAACAATTCATGGAAAAACGTGTTTTAACCTACTGTACCGGTGGAATACGTTGTGAAAAATTTTCAGGATGGCTCGTTCGTGAAGGCTTCAAAGACGTTGGTCAACTTCACGGAGGAATTGCCACATACGGAAAAGACCCAGAAGTTCAAGGAGATCTCTGGGACGGACAAATGTATGTTTTTGATAGCCGAATCGCAGTTCCAATCAACCAAAAAGAACATGTCATTGTCGGACGTGATTGGTTTGATGGAAGCCCATGTGAACGTTACATCAATTGCGGAAATCCAGAATGTAACAGACAAATGTTAGCTTCAGAGGAAAATGAAGCAAAATATCTTGGTGCTTGTTCACATGAATGTCGAGTTCATCCCAATAACCGTTACATCAAAGCCCACCAACTATCAAATCAAGAAGTTCAAGAACGTCTTGCGCTACTTGAGAAAGATTTAGCCTCATAAAATAAAAAGTCTATTATTCTTTAATAGACTTTTTATTTTTATCAATTTTCATCCCACTAAAAGTTGCTAGTTCGTGAAAGCCAGCTTTTTTAATTAAAGTTCTTGCTTTATGAATTGAAAGCCAATCACGCTTTGCTATATGACTATCCGTTCCTAAAGTTATAAATTTTCCACCTAATTTTTTAAAATTAATCAACAAATCACTATAAAATTGTTCAGTTTTCGGATTATCAAACAATCTAGTATTTATTTCTAATGCTTTTTCTTTTGAAGCTAAAGCCCGCAAGATTTCAAATAAAATCTCCCGATTCTCTGCAAACTTTATTGATTTATCCGTGTAAGGCCCATATCTAGCAACATAATCTAAATGACCAAACGAATTATAATTCACAAAATTTTGAACAGTATCTAAACAAGCTAAAAGATATTCTCTTTGCGCTTCTTCTTTTGTTTTCTGTAGATAAAATTCTGTTCCGTCATAAACTTCAATATCTCCAATTTCATGAACAGAGGCAATCACAAAATCAAAAGGAGCCGAATCAATAAACTTATTAATTTCTGATTTAAAACGTAAATCAATTCCCATTTCCAAGCCAATTTTTATTTTAATTTTATCTTTAAATTCCGCTTGTAATCGATTGATTTCTTGAAAATACTCAGGTAGATTTAGTGAAAAATCCATTCCTGGAAAATAAAAATCTCGATGCTCTGTAAAACAAATTTCTTTTAAACCATGTGCTATAGCTTCTATCACATGGTTTCTAGGAAGCTCCTCGCTATCAGCCGAAAAATGAGAGTGGAAATGATAATCTAATTTTTTCATTTAATCTGCCGTCCTTGTATGAAATTCCTTCTTATTTCCTTCTAGCTGATGCCGTTCTTTTGCTTTTTGCCGTACTTCTTCTAGAGAAATACCTTGCTGATTCATTAATACAAACAAATGATAAAGTAAATCATCAATTTCTCCTAAAAGTTCTCCTTTATCTGAATTTTTACTAGCAATAATCACTTCACTTGCTTCTTCACCAACTTTTTTTAATACTTTATCGATGCCTTCTTCAAGCAAATAATTCGTATAAGATTTTTCGACTGGATGTAACTTTCGGTCGATGATTTGCTTCTCCAACTCTCTGAAAATATCAGAGTCATCAAAAGGAATAAGTTCATCATAAAAACAAGAGTAAGCACCAGTATGACAAGCATTACCAATTTGTTCAACAAAAACCAGTAAAGTATCTTGGTCGCAATCCAAACGCATTCCTTTTATTTTCTGAAAATGCCCTGATTCTTCTCCTTTGTGCCAAAGTTTTTGTCGTGAACGTGACCAAAACCAAGTTTCACCAGTTTCAAGCATTTTCTCAAAAGCCACTTCATTTGTATAGGCAAGCATTAATACTTGATTTGTTTGATAATCTTGAACAATAACAGGAATAAGTTTCTGCTTATGAAAATCTGGTTTCATAAAATCTCCTTCTTAATAATTCTTGCTGAAATATTATTTTTTATAAGTTCGTCTTTAACTTCATCAACTGTTGCTTCGCCATAATGAAATAATGAAGCAACAAGGGCAGCATCGCTTCTTGTATTTTGAAAAACTTCAACAATGTCCGAAATCTTCCCACAACCGCCACTTGCTACAACAGGAATATTAACAGCAGTACAAACGGTATTCAGCATTTCCAAATCGTAGCCTGTCTTTGTTCCATCCTTATCCATTGAGGTTAGTAAAATTTCACCTGCTCCTAATCTTTCACACTTTTTAGCCCAATCAACTAAGTCAAGACCTGCAATTTCACGCCCACCTTTGATATAGACATCATATCCCCTATGGTCTGCTCGTTTTTTAGCATCAATAGCAACAACAACACATTGAACGCCAAATTCGTTAGCCGCTTGACGAATAAGTTCAGGATTTTCAATTGCAGCTGAGTTGACGGATACTTTATCAGCTCCCCTAGCAAGAATTCTTCTAAAATCGTCAATTGAACGAATTCCTCCACCAACGGTTAACGGAATTGAAAGTTCACGCGCCGCCCGACCAATTAATTCACCAATAATTTCACGTTCTTCAAAAGATGCTGTAATATCAAGAAAAACAATTTCATCTGCACACTGTTCTTCATATATTTTGGCCAATTCCACTGGATCACCTATTTCTCTTAAACCCACAAAATTGATTCCTTTAACAACCTTACCATTTTTAATATCAAGACAAGGGATGATTCTTTTAGTTAGCATTCCTGAACTCCTTTTCAAGATTAATTTTTCCCTCATAGTAAGCTTTCCCAACAATAATCCCATAAAAGTCAGAACGAGTTGCACGTTGAATATCAGAATTATCCTTTACACCTCCAGAAATAATCACGTTTAGAGAACATTCCTTTGAAATTTCATCATAAAGTTTAAAATTTGGACCTGTCAGTGTTCCGTCTTTGGAGATATCAGTAATAATAGTGGTTTTAACCCCTATTCTCTCTAATTTTTTTAAAAATGACAGATAAGGAAGACTCGTTTTTTCTAACCAACCACTTGTTGATACAAAACCCTCTCTAATATCAACTCCAACAACGATTTTGCTTGGACCGTATTTAATTAATAGCTCTTTAAGAAAATCAGGGTTTTCTACCGCTGCGGTTCCTAAAATCACTCGTTCCACACCAATTTGTTCAAGATAAAGTCTAACTGTATCGAAATCTCTAATTCCACCACCAATTTCGATTTTCAATCTTGTTTCATCTTTTATTTTTCGCACAAGCTCTAAATTACGAGTTTGTCCTATCTTAGCACCATCTAAATCAACCAAATGGAGGTCAGTCGCTCCCATTCTTTCAAATTTTTGAGCAATTTCAAGGGGATTTTTTGAATAGACCGTTTTCTTATCATAATCTCCTTTGTAGAGACGCACGGCTTTACCATTTTGCAAATCAATTGCTGGAATAATCTTCATTTAAATTTCCTCCAAGAATGCTTTTAGTATCTTTCTGCCAATTTCTCCACTCTTTTCAGGGTGAAATTGACAGCCTATCACATTATTTTTTCCAACAATTGCCGGAATTTTTACTTCGCCATAAGTGGTGTAGGCAATGAGTTCATCATCAGGACAAGTCGCCTGATAAGAATGGACAAAATAGACCTCATCATTATCAGACAAATAATGAGTTGTTGGACTGGTTTTAGCCAGGTTTAATTGATTCCATCCCATATGCGGAATTTTCTCATTAGTTTTGATTGGAATTACCTCTCCCTTTAAAAGTCCAAGACCTTGTCTTTCTTCTATCTCGTATCCTTTTTCAAAAAGCACTTGCATTCCTAAACAAATTCCCAATATTGGTATTCCAGCAGCAGCTCGTTCTTGTATAAGTTCAATCAAATTAAACTTTTTTAAATTATTCATTGCTGTAGGAAAAGCCCCAACTCCTGGAAGAATAAGTGCATCTGCTTTACGAATTTCCTCTAAATCTCTTGAAATCACTGTTTCTTGTCCCAATCGTAAAAATGCGGCCTGTACACTTTGAAGATTTCCGATATTGTAGTCGATGATAACAATTTTTTTCATAATGCTCCTTTCAATATAAAAATATACTAAAATTCAATTTAACCAAAAACCTCACAGCAGCCAACCAATTTCAAACGATCAACATCGATTCTATCCCGACCATAAGCATCAAAAAATCGGTCACGATATTGATCAGTACCAATATTAAAATTAAGCGTCCATGCACCCCAAAAGAGGTCAATATGTCGGTCGCCAACACCTGCACAATCCAAATCAATAAAACCTTTGAACTTCCAATTGTCTAGGATTATATTGGGTAAACAATAATCTCCATGTAAAAGCGTATCATTCTTTAATAGCAATTTTTTATTTTCTATATAATCATAAGCTTCTTCTGTTGTTCTGACATTATAATTATTGACAAAATCTAGATTTGAATGCTTTATACTTGCGTTCTTTTCGACTTTCTTCAAATAACGTTCAGAATGGTCTAATATGGGACAATCCTCAAAATTTTGTTCATGAAGAAATCGTAGATTTTCAGCAAGACTATCACACAGACGTTTTGGATTATTAAGATATTTTTTAGCCAAATAATTTTCTCCTTGAATTTTTTTCTTGAGTAAAAAATCTTGGGATTGTCCTGATAAATAAGAAATATATCCTAAACCTAACTTTTTCTTTTGAAAATAAGCAGTCATTTCAGCTTCTCGCTCTAAAGTTTTTGATGAAGCTATTTTTAAATAATAGCCATCTTTTTTATCAATGAATAACACTTGAGCTTCAGGAGAGGAACTGCTATCATATATTTTTGCATCTTTTAGCGTATTGTGAATTGCTTCAGGAAATTTCTCAATATTAATTCTTAATTCTTTTAGATTAGTCATAACACTCCCTTACTGCTCGGTATTTCTCCAACTTTCGCTTCATCAATACTTACAGCTTGTTTTAGCGCCCTCGCTGTAGATTTAAACATGCCTTCAATAATATGATGCGTATTTTGCCCATAATTTTCGTTCAGATGTAACGTAATCCCAGCATTAAAAGCAAGGGCACGAAAAAATTCTTCAGTCATTTCTGTATCATAGCCACCAAGTTTTTGATTTCCTGATAAATCAGCATGAAATACCAAATAAGGTCGTCCACTAATATCTAAATCACAAGTCACCAAAGCTTCATCCATTGGAATGGTAAAACTTCCATAACGTCGAATACCGAGCTTATTACCTAATGCTTCGCTGATACATTTGCCAAGAGCAATCGCAACATCTTCAATGAGATGGTGCGGGTCCATCCCTACTGTTTCATGATCCCCATGTCCTATGATTTTTAAGTCAAAATCGCTGTGAAAGGTGAGAAGTGTCAGCATGTGGTCGAGAAAACCAATACCTGTACTAATGTCCGCTTGACCTGTGCCGTCAAGATTGATGGAAAGTTCGATTTGTGTTTCTTTGGTATTACGCGTGATGTGTGATATGCGTGTCATAACAGGTTCTCCTTAGTTTTTTTAAATATCAAATGATGTAATCGTGCGACTGGATACAGCGTTTGGTCTTTCGCTACTTTTTGCTCTAACTTAAGCATGGGTTGATACCAGTTGTCTGTTTCTTTGATTTCTACGTTTTGTGAAATACCGTAAAAATGACGAATTCCAAATTTTTCTTGGAGTTTCAGTTTGTAATTTGCCACAAAATCTGTCAGCCAATCATCGTCATAAACTAGGATATCGCCGTGGTTGTGAGAAGCGACAGCTTCATTTTCATAAACATCAAGCGCTGCCTGCGGATTATCACGTCCTGCTGCCATTTCTATCATGCTACCGTACTTACTGTGCTTGACAATAGAAAGCGTGCCGCCATCTGTCAAAAGTGACAAGAGTAATTCCAACACGACTTTTCGGTCGAGGACGTATTCTAAAACATTGTGAATGAGAATCACGTCGTAACGCTCATTTTTAACAGTTTCTGCAAAGTCGTCAAAAGTTCCTGTCAACTGACGAAAAGTTTGGTCAGACATCATCTCGAGCTTTTCTACATCAGGCTCATAGCCCGTGACTTCAAATCCCTGTTCCTCCAAAAATGTTTCCGTCCGACCAAATCCAGAGCCGAAACTCAGAATTTTTGAATCTTTTGTCAAATTTGGTAGTAGCTGTGGAAAAAGTAAGTCATAGAACATCCGACCCCATGGTTTTTCGAAAACTTCTGCATAATAATTTTCTTGTTTTGTCATGTTTTTCTCCCTACTATTTTTCTTATTCAATATTTTAAAATCCATGTGGCTCCTCATGCCTTGACCAATAAATTTTTAAAATCTAGTCTCAAGTATTACATTTCATCAAATCTCACAGAAATTGAGTTAGCATGAGCCGTCAATCCTTCTGATTTTGCAAATGTCTCAACATCCTCTTTAAAGTCAGCCAAAACTTCTTTAGGATAATAGCTATAAGTTGAATATTTTATGAAATTATAGACACCCAAACCAGAGTAAAATTTGGCTGTTCCTCCAGTAGGTAAGACATGATTGCTTCCTGACATATAGTCGCCTAGCGGTTCTGGCGTATACTCTCCAAGAAAAATTGAGCCAGCATTTTTGATTTTTGGAAGCTGGACTAAGGATTCACTAGTCAAAACTTCTAAATGTTCTGGAGCAAGCTGATTGGAAACATCAAAGGCTTCATCAATATTTTTTACAACAATGGCTCCACCGTAATTACTGATGGAACTTTCAATGATTTCACGACGTTCCAAATTTTGAACTTGTCTATTTAATTCCTCATCTACTTGTTGAACAAGTTTTTCAGAAGTCGTCACTAAAATCGCTGACGCAAGTTTATCATGTTCTGCTTGCGCCATTAAATCAGCAGCAATATACTTTGGATTGGCAGTTTTGTCAGCAATAACTAGAACTTCTGACGGACCGGCTATCATATCAATATCTACCACCCCATAACAGATTTTCTTAGCTGTAGCTACAAAAATATTTCCAGGTCCGACAATCTTATCAACTTTAGGAATAGATTCTGTCCCATACGCAACGGCAGCAACGCCTTGTGCTCCACCCACTTTATAGATTGTTTCTATTCCACAAACTTCAGCAGCTGCTAAAATATTTGGATTTACTTTTCCATCAGCTTTAACTGGAGTAATCATAATAATTTCTTTGACGCCTGCTAAAAGTGCTGGAACAGCATTCATAATGACTGTTGAGGGATATGCAGCCGTTCCTCCAGGAACATAGAGAGCAACGCGTTCCAGAGGGCGTGCAATTTGTCCCATGATAACACCATTTTCCTTAAAAATATTCCATGAATTTCCTAGTTGGTGTTTATGAAATTCTTCAATCTGTGATTTGGTACGCCTAAGAATTTTAAAATAATCCTCTTCAATTTGTTCTAGTCCTGTTTCACGTTCCATGCGCGTGACGAGTAAATTACTAGTATTCACATCATAACCGTCGAACTTTTTAGCATAGTTAAATAAGGCAGTATCTCCACTTTTTTGAATATCTTCTACAATCTGTTGAACAGTTTTATTAACTTCTTTTGATACTTCTGTTTTTCGACCTTGAAATTTTTCAGCAATTTCTTCAAGCTTTCCTTGATAATCAATTTGTTTGAGCATCTTCTAACCTCTTCACCATTTCTATAATTTTATTTTTTTTAAATTTGAAACTAGATTTATTGACAATCATCCGTGTTGAAATGTCACTGATTTTTTCAATGACCTCTAAACCATTTGCAGATAAAGTATTTCCTGTTTCGACAATGTCAACAATTGCATCGGCTAAGCCAACAACTGGTCCAAGCTCAACAGAACCTTCCAACTTGATAATTTCAATATCTTCTTGCTTTTGAGCAAAATATTTTTTTGTCACTCTTGGATATTTTGAAGCAATTCGTTTACGTCGTTGAAAATTTTTATTTGAAAAGTCAGGATAGGAAGCAAGGGCAAAAATGCACTGTCCGATTTTTAAATCCAATAATTCATAGTAGTCATCAAAATCATTTTCATCAAGCGTATCTTTACCAACAAAGCCAATATCAACAATTCCATGTTCTAAAAAAGTAATGACATCATTAGCTTTTCCAAAGATGATTTGTAAATCATCTTTCGTTTTAATTTGTAATTCACGTCCTAGATTTAGAATTGGTTCAACATCATAGTCCGCATTTTCCAATAAATTAGTGACTTGTTTTTGGATTCGTCCTTTAGTTATGGCAATTTTAATCATTGTCTTCCTCCAATTCTTGCCTTTCCAGAGCCTTTAGAATGGTATCCATATGACAACAAAAACCAATGGCAACCACCTCTTTTTGAAAATTACTTAATAGCTGGTCATATCTTCCTCCTGATAAAACAGGTTGATTAGCTGCTGAACTGTAAGCCTTGAACATTAAATCAGTATAATAATCCATTTTAGGAACCATTCCCAAATCAATGATAACTGGTTTAATCGTTGAAAGTTTTTCTGAAAATTCTTTGAGCTGACCAAAGGAAGAAATGAGCACTTCATCTTTTGTATTTGTCACTAAATTTTCCAATCTTGATAACTCATTAGTAATAAATATTTCTTTCAAAAGTTCTCTTAATTCCTTAGAAAAATTATTTTTTTCGATGAAAGTATTAAGGCCACTCAAATCTTTCTTGAGTAAAAGTTCTGTAAGTAACTCTGTTGAACCATCAGCTAACTGACATAAACGTTGAAAAAATTTTGCTGAGCCTATTTCAAAGACCGTTTTATTCAAACCTAACTGTTCAATTACTTGAAGGGCTAGACTAAGAATTTCTAATTCTGACTTATCGGCTGATTCACCAAAAAGTTCAATACCAATCTGATAATTTTCCGTTGAACGACCTTTATGCCGTTTTTCTTTTCTATATATTTTTCCAAAATATGAATAACGAGCACTAGTAGAATCCTTGATTTGCGAATAAAGTCTAACTAAAGGAAGTGTAAAATCATAACGGAGTGTAATTGATTGTCCCTCATGATTGATAAACTGAAACATTTTTTCTTGATTAAAAGTTTTCCCATTACTTTCAAGTGCTGTATAGAGTTGCGTATATTCAAAGCTTGGGGGCATGACTTCCTGATAATTTTTCAAGCTAAATAATTTTCTTAAACGACCTTCTATCTGCCGTAGACTTTTAACTTGATTCAAGGTCATTTCTGCCGATTCTTCAGGAAGCAGATAATTTATTTTTTCCATTAGTCAATTTCCTCATTCTTTTTTAAATAGCCTTTTAAAAATTCAATCACTTTGTTCATTTCTTTATTAGTCCCAATAGTTATCCGTAACCAATCATCAATCCGTGGTTGATTCCAATGCCTGACAATAATTTTTGCCTCATAAAGCGCCTTAAAAAGTTCTTCTGCTTTTACTTTTGGATGATGAACAAAAACAAAGTTAGCCTTTGAATCAGTCACTTCAAATCCTAAATTAACCAGACTTTCTTTAAAAACTTCTCTTGTCTTAATAATTTTCTGAATGTTTTTTTGAAAATAATGTTCATCCATTAAACTTGCTTCTCCAATAATTTGTGCCAAACTATCAATTGGATAGGAATTAAATGAATTTTTCACATCATACAAATGAGAAATTGCTTCAGCAGAGCCATAAGCTACACCTAAACGAATTCCTGCCAAACTCCGCGATTTAGAAAAAGTTTGAACCACTACTAAATTATCGTATTTTTTAAGCAAAGGAAGACATGTTTCCCCACCAAAATCAATATAGGCCTCGTCAATCAAGACAATAGAGCTTTGATTTTTTTTCAAAATTTCTTCTATATCTTTAAGATTTAGTGCTAAAGCCGTTGGAGCATTAGGATTTGCAATCACAATTCCGCCATTTTCAATACAATAATCTTTTATTGACACTTTAAAATCATCATCTACAGGGACTTTTTGAAAGGGAATTCGATAGAGTTCGCAATAAATAGGGTAAAAAGAATAAGTAATGTCAGGCATTAATAAAGGGCTTTGACTATTAAAAAAAGTCAGAAAACTAAGTGACAAAACTTCGTCAGAGCCATTACCAATAAAAACCTGTTCAACTTCTAAATGATGATATTCGGCCAATTTTTTTCTTAAACTTTTCGCATCAGTACTTGGGTATAAACGCAAATTTTTTGTCTTAAAACGTTCATTAAATAATTGAGCTACACTAGTGGGCGGATAGGGATTTTCGTTAGTGTTTAGTTTGATCATGTCAGTAAGTTCTGGTTGTTCACCCGCAATATAGGGACTTACTGACCGAAGGTTATTTTGCCAACTCATAGATTTCTCCTTTCGAGAATAGAAAGATAATATAAAAAAAACGCCTAAAAGCACTTGGCTTAAAGGACGGTTTAATCGTGGTTCCACCTTAATTTATCACTTTTTCACAAAAGTGACCTCGGTAAGTTATAACAACTTAGCATTAACGCAGCTAACGCTCACATTAATAATGTGAGTAAGATAGCGATGAGTGTGGTTCATCCCATTATCAGACCTTTTCTCAGCAACAAGGCTCTCTCAACTGATACCTAAGACTACTCTTTCATCTCTTATTTGTTAATTCTTAATTATCTGAATTATAATACTTATATTTTTAAAAGTCAACATTTATTTTAATAAAATATCTATCTTGTTATTTAGCATAATAAAAATACCAGTAAATACTGGTATTTTACTCGAAAATATTTAAATTTCAATAGTTTAATTTATCTTATTAGTCCTTTATTTATTCGACATAATAGTAGACTGGATTTATTCAGGAGCAATTTGTTCAAAATCAACTGTTCCTTTTCGTTTATTAGCAGCAATAACACGAATTTTTATTTCTTGTCCTATTTGATAGACTGTTTCTGATTTTTTTCCTTTAAAAATACTTGCTTCTTCATCAAATTCAAGTTCTTCCGTAGTCCCAGTATGTAAATTAGGTACACGAATTAAACCTTCAACTGTATTATCTAATGCAACAAAGATTCCAAATTTTTGCAGGCCTGTAATTGTACCAGTGTAAACTTCTCCAATCCGCTCTGACATATATTCTGCTTTTTTCATTGCATCAATAATTCGTTCAGTGACGACTGCGCGGTGTTCCATATCAGAAGAATGGCTAGCAATTTCAGGTAAACGTTCTTTCCATTCGTCTTTAGTACGGTTAGAATGGTCAGAAGGATATAAATGTAATAAACGATGGATAATTAAATCAGGATAACGCCTAATTGGGCTTGTGAAATGCGTATAGTTAGTCGCTGCGAGCCCAAAATGTTTTGTATTTTTCTCAGAGTAAACCGCTGTTGACATCGTATGTCGAAGTTGATAAGTCAATGCCTTTTCAGAACTTGTTCCTTTAATTTCATCAGCAAAGAAATTAATGGCTTGATGAGAATCTGAATTCAAGGAAAAACCAGCATTAGCAGCAGCTTCCATCAATTTAGCAAAAGCTTTCTCTTTAGGGTTATCATGAACTCGATATAAGGAAGGTAGTTTTTTCTTTTGAAAATCAAGGGCAACAGTTTCATTTGCCATCAACATAAAGGATTCAATCATTCGTTCTGCAGTATCGCGATCACGTTTTACAATTTCGATTGGATGACCTTTTTCATCTAAAATAATTTTTGCTTCACTCTCGTCAAATTCAATCATTCCTCTGTCTTTTCGCATTGTTTCAAGAATTTCATGAAGTTCAACAGCCACTTTAATCGAATCAGTAATTTTAGAGAAGTTTTCAAGGGCTTCCCTATGACCTTCTTGTCCTTGATGAATCATTTTATTGACATTATTATAAGTCATTCGATAAGTTGTTTTTATGACTGAAGGTGATATTTTATAACTGACAATCTTACCTTTGTCATCAATTTCCATTAGACAAGACATTGTCAGTCGTTCTTGAGCTTCATTGAGTGAACACAAATTATTGGATAACTTAACAGGCAACATCGGAACAACTCGGTCAGTTACATAGACTGATGTTGCGCGTGAGTAGGCTTCTTCATCTAAAGAAGAACCCTCAGTCACATAATGACTGACGTCAGCGATATGGACTCCTAATTCAAAATGTCCATTTGATAATTTTTTAACGTGGATGGCATCATCCAAATCCTTAGAATCATCTCCATCAATGGTATAGGTAATTTCATTCCGATAATCTTCACGATCTTGCAAATCTGAATCAGTTAATTTTTCGGAAAATGCCTCAGCCTCAGCTAAAGTTTCAGAAGAGAACTCTTGTGGAATTTTCATAGCACAAAGCACTTCTAAAATATCTAGTCCTACTTCGCCTTTATGTCCAATAATACCTGTAATTTTTCCTTCAAATGTCTTGGTATCGGTTGGATATTGGGTTATTTTAAGACTTACTACATCTTCTTCTTGAACCCCTGATAATGGTTGTTTGATATATAAAGTATCAGAAATTCGATCATTATAGAGTTCTATTCTTCCTTTGTATCCTAATGCTTTGACTTGACGATTTGACAAAGAACGGTAAGTCCCGACCGTATCAACTACGGCTCGTTCATTTATTTTAGTAATTTGTCCACTTGCACCGCGTTTTTCAGTTTTAGGATAGGTAACTTTAACGGTAACTTTATCCCCATCCATCGCAAATTTAGTATCATTTTTACCGATATAAATATCATTTGTTTTATCTGTTGCGTCTTCTGGATGAACAAATCCGAAACCTTTAGGATGTTTAGAAAATACTCCCTTACTTTCTGTTTGATTAAGTGCTGATGCTAATTCTGATAGCTGAACCATATATATTTATTTCTTCCTCCAATTGTATCTATCTATCATAACATAATCAGTAAGCAATATTCGATTATTAATAATAAAAAAAGCCTTTATCAGGCCTTTTATTTTTTAATTACCAGTTTTTTTAGACGAAATGTTATAATAGCTAATCCTATGATTATAAGAGTAAAGCCACTAAGGAAAATTATTATACTCTTTTTTTTATTCTCAGCTGTTTCTGGTAGTCTTTTTGGATTTACATGACTAGAATTTTTTACTTTTGGATTTGTTTTATTTTTGGATTTGGTCTCAGAACTTATTAACTCATCTTTGGCTTTTATTATCTCATTTTTAGCATAAACATAAGTTACAGTCTGAACTTTAGCAGTATATTTACCTTTTGAGTTTCCTTTAATTTCTTGAAGGGTATAACCAGAAATCTTTTTTTCTTCAGTTATATAATCTTCGCCAACAGTTCCAGATCTAACAACATCTTTTGAAATTGATTTTCCATCTGTATCTATATATTTTACAACAACTTTTCCTGTAGCAATAGGTAACTCATTTTCTGTGTATACATAAGAAACTGTTTGTGCCTTTTCTGAAAACTGACCTGATGAATTTCCTTGAACTTCTTTTAAAGTATAATCTTTAATATCTTTTTTATCAGTATAATAGTTTTCACCAATATTTCCTTGTAAAATGATGTCTTCTGAAATAGGATTATTCTCTATATCTACATACCTTACTGTCACATCAGCTGCAACCACTGGATTTTTAGAATATATGTAAGTGACCGTTTGAAGCTCTTCTTCAAAATTTCCTGTACTATTTTGTGGTAGTTTAGTTGTGTCTAATGTGTAACCATCCAATACCAACTTGTATTGATCTGTACTGGCGTCATAAACATCTCCTTTTGAACCACTAATAGTTTGTGAGTTATGAATTTTGTTTCCTTCCTCATCAACGTACTCTACTGCCACTCCTCTTGAATAATTGGGATAAATGAATTGGAGTTGATTTCGATCAGTAAAGAAGGGATCAGGACTATAATTTTGTAACCATGACTCTCCACTAAAGGGAATAAACTGTTTATTTAAATTGAAATTACTCAATATGTAATCAGTATCTGGAGAAAGTTGAAAAGAGACTTCTATATCATTCTCTTGGTTATTTGCATCATCTGGATATACAATTGGTTTAAGAAGTTCGACCATATAGCCTTTGAGTTGTTCGAGACTTGGTTTATTATCAGAATAGTTCATACCATCCGTTGTATAAGTAATTTTTATGTCTCCTTTAGTTGCTTCTGGATAAGATAAAAATTTGAACCAAGATTTTCCTGATGAATCCTGGTTTATAAAGGACATTTTCCATTTATCAATTCTTCCATTAAATACTATCAGTGTCTGTTTATTATATACAACCTTGTTCTTCGTTAAATCAACAGTTGTAGGTTCAACAAAATGATTATAAAAGTCAGAACCCAAAGTATAATAGTCTGATCCATCTGCAGAAACCTGCAGACTCTTACTCGAAACTGAACCTTGAGCGTATACTTTTCCAACTCCAAATACTGCTATTATTGATGTAAATAACAATAATATAAATAAGTTTCTGATTAATTTTTTTGTCATCATCTTCTCCATTTTGGCTTTTTTAATCATAATAAATAAACTCCATAAAATCTGTAAAATATTTTTTCACTAAAAGTAATGCTTCTCTTAATTTTGAGATTGCTCCTTTTTTAACTCTTGCAACATCCAAATTTGCGAAAACTTACATATTTCAAGTTTTTGATTTTTATCAAGATTTTTAAAAAGGAACTCAGCAAAATTTGCTTTTTCCTGTTTTTTTGAGTAAATACTATCCATTCCCAATAAATATCTTGGTGTTACATCAAAATACTCTGCTAATTCTAATAAACGAATGGCTGAAGGAATCGTTTGTGTTTTATAATTGCTTAGGGCATTGCGAGAATATCCTAATTCTTTTTCAATTTGATTGAATGACTTTCCTAACTCATTTGCTAGTTTTTTAATTCTCTTATAAAATATACTTTCTTCCATCATATTTCCTTTCAAAATATCAAAACCTAATTTTCAGAAAAATTAAGATTTTTCTGAAAGTACTGTGATTATTCTGTTATAATCACTTATGGAAAATTCACTAATACTAACATTTACTAAAACAGTATATAAAATACAGCATTTAAAATAACATACTTTAGTAAACAAAAGTCATGATATAAGAATGTTAAAGAATTATAAGTGGTTTATTAAGTGTTTGTCGGCATAAAAAGACTCCGAAAAATCTTAATTTTTCGGAGTCTTTTTATAGTATTTGACAAAGCATCATGATGTTTAAACAACAGACTGTTTATATACCTACTTTATCAGACTTTCTTTTTAAATTATAAAAATATTACATTAGTTACATGTACTCTTTATTATACATTTTTTTATTATTTTTGCCAACATGTTTTTTATATACATTTTATAATGCAAAGTGAAATTATCCTTATCCCAAACATACATTGTCGGAATCGTTTCTACCTCTTTATCCTATTATCAGTATATGCTTATTTTTAAAAGTTTACAACCGAAAAAAGTATTTTAAAAATCTTTCAATAGAGCTTTAATAATGAAAAATTATCTACAAAAAAACTATAAATTATTATGATTTATAGTTTTTCTTTTTTTACGTTATTAATCACTTTTTTCACTTAATTGATTGTAAATTTCAAGATTAACTTTTAATACATTGACTGTTTTTTCACCTAGAAATCCTAAAATTTTATTTTGAGTATTTTTATCAATAATTTTTTTCAAATTATCTTCGCTTATACCTGTGGATTTCGAAATTTGAGGAATTTGAACCAGGGCACTCTGTTGGCTAATGCTAGGATCAAGGCCTGATCCTGATGATGTCAACAAATCTGTAGGAATATCTTTCTTATTTATGCTCGGATTATTATTTAGGAAGTTTTTTATATCACTCTCTACTCGTTTTTTTAGTAAGGAATTACTAGGTGATAAATTTTGAGAACCTGAAGCCACTCCCAAATATTTACCCTCAGATTTTTCTTTTGCAGTATAAGTATTATAATTAACAGCTGAGGGACGTCCCTTCATGAATCTTTCATCAGAAAATTGTTGACCAATTAATTCAGATCCTATCATTTTTCCCTTATTAACGATAAGACTACCATTAGCCTGATATGGAAAAATACTTTGTCCCAGACCTGTTATGAGCAATGGATAGAAAAGACCACAAATCACTGTAAAAACCACTGTAACTAGAAAAGGTGTTTTTAATTCTTTAAATATTTTTCTCATCACTTCTCCTTTTAGCATTAAAGACCAATCATGTGCAATAACGGAGCAATGATTAAGTCAATAATTTTTATTCCAATGAATGGAGCAATAACTCCCCCTAAACCATATACTAACATATTATGTGTCAACATTTTATCCGAATGCTGTGGTTTATATTTTACGCCCTTCATCGCTAGAGGAATTAAAAGTGGAATGATTATTGCATTAAAAATTAATGCTGATAATATTGCACTGGAAGGCGTGGCAAGATTCATGATATTTAAAACATGAATTTGTGGAATAGCAAGCATAAACATTGCGGGAATAATCGCAAAATATTTGGCGATATCATTGGCAATAGAAAATGTTGTTAGTGCTCCTCTTGTAATTAAAAGTTGTTTACCAATCTCTACAATATCAAGAATTTTAGTCGGATCACTGTCTAAATCTACCATATTTGCTGCTTCTTTGGCCGCACTTGTCCCTGAATTCATTGCAATACCAACGTCAGCTTGTGCTAGTGCTGGTGCATCATTAGTTCCATCCCCTGTCATTGCAACAACTTTTCCATCGTTTTGTTCAACTTTTATTGCTTTGATTTTATCTTCTGGTTTACATTCAGCGATATAACTATCAACCCCAGCTTCTTGAGCAATCGTTGCGGCCGTCAAAGGATTATCACCAGTACACATAATTGTTTTAATTCCCATTTCACGTAAACGAGCAAACCGTTCTACCAATCCTGGCTTTATTGTATCTTTTAAATAGATAACTCCCAGAATCTTTGAATCTTCTGAAACTACCAATGGGGTGCCGCCTACCGAAGATATTTCATCGGTAATTCTCTTCAAATCATTAGGAACTCCCCCTCCTTGTTGTTGAATATAATCAATCACAGCATCTGTTGCTCCTTTGCGAATTGTCTTTCCTGTCGGAAAATCAACTCCACTCATTCTTGTTTGAGCTGTGAACTCTACAAAAGTCATTTCAGCTGGAGTCATAAAGTCCTTATCTTCTTGTTCTTCTGCTAATCTAATAATAGACTTGCCTTCTGGTGTTTCATCTTTCAATGAAGTTAAAACAGCATTTTCTGTCAATTCTTCTAAAGAAACACCGTTTACTGGAAGAAATTTTGCGGCCATTCTATTACCAAATGTAATTGTTCCCGTTTTATCTAAAATCATAGTATCCACATCACCACTGGCTTCAACTGCTTTACCAGACATTGCAATCACATTAAAACGTGTCACTCTATCCATTCCAGCGATCCCAATTGCCGATAGTAAGCCACCAATTGTTGTTGGAATTAAGCAGACCGTTAAGGCAATGAGTGTCGTTACACTTAACTTCACATGAACAAAAGAAGCAATGGGGTAGAGTGTCACAATAACTATTAAGAAAATAATAGTTAAACTCACAAGTAGAGTATTTAATGCTATTTCATTCGGCGTTTTTTTCCGTGAGGCTCCTTCAACAAGAGAAATCATTTTATCAAGAAATGATTCTCCTGAACTAGAAGTGATTTTTATCTTGAGCCAGTCGCTTGAAACAGTTGTTCCTCCTGTTACTGAGGCAAAGTCACCACCAGATTCTTTTACAACAGGAGCAGATTCTCCTGTTATTGCCGATTCATCGACGGAAGCAATTCCTTCAATCACTTCTCCATCACTTGGTATCAATTCTCCTGCTTTAACTAGAACTATATCATCTTTTTTTAACTCAATTGCATCAATAATAGTTTCCTTAATCTGATTAGTAGCTTTATCTTTATTAATAATTCTTGCTTTCATATTTTTTTGCGTTTTTTTCAAGCTCTCTGCCTGAGCTTTTCCTCTGCCTTCAGCGACAGATTCTGCAAAATTAGCAAAAAGAATTGTTAAGAATAAGATTAAAGTCACAATTATATTATAAATTTGACTTGACGATTGAACTGTCCCAAATAAGTTAGGAAAAATAGATAGAATTAATGTAATAGTAAATCCAACCTCAACGACAAACATGACTGGATTTTTCATCATATATGCTGGATTAAGTTTGATAAAAGCTCCTTTGATAGAACTTTTTATAATCTCTTGATTCAATAGTTTTTTATTTTTAGAAATCATCATAAGCCTCATAATGTTAAAGATTCAGCGATTGGTCCAAGAACCAAAACTGGTAAAAATGTTAATGCTGATATTACAATCACTATTACAAATAGAACGACGGTGAAAGTTCCACTATCTGTTTTAAGTGAACCTACAGAATTATTTACCGACCTTTTCATCATTAATGATGAAGCAATCGCAAGTTGAATAATTAAAGTGAGATATCGGCCTAAAAATATAGCAACTCCAGTCGTAATATTCCAAAAAGCGGTATTATCTTTTAACCCCTCAAAACCCGAACCGTTGTTCGCCGCCGAAGATGTATACTGATAAACAATTTGCGATAAACCGTGAAAGCCAGGATTGGATACTCCAGCAATACCCGCGGAAACAGAAACGGCTAGTGCCGTAAAACTTAAAATAATTAAAGGGTGAATGATAATTGCTAGAGCAGTCAATTTCATTTCTTTTCCTTCAATTTTTTTCCCTAAGTAAACAGGAGTTCGACCTATCATTAAACCACAGATGAATACTGTCAAAAGAACATAGAGAATCATATTCATTAATCCAACGCCTTTTCCTCCAAAAACAAGATTAAGCATCATATTAATCATGGCAATACCACCACTTAATGGTGTCAGACTATCATGCATGTTATTTACAGAACCTGTTGTGAAAGCAGTAGTAATTTCGGTAAAGAAAGCTGACATATTTGTGCCAAATCTAGTTTCTTTCCCTTCCATGTTACCCATAGCTTGACTTAAGCCTAGGTGCTGTAAAATAGGATTCCCTTTGGACTCAGCCCAAATAATTATTGTAAGCCCGATTAAAAATAAAACACTCATCACGATAAATAATGGTCGAGCCTCTTTTCCTAAGAAAAGTCTTCTTTTACTTTTTAATTTAGAATTTAATAATTTATTTTCTTGATGACTATCTGAAACCATATATCCAAACGCAAATAATATCGAACCAGGTAATAACATCATTGATAGCATTTCAATTATATTTGTAATAATATTTGGATTTTCAAAAGGCATTGCTGAATTTGCTGCAAAAAAGCCACCACCATTTGTTCCCAAATGTTTGATGATTTCAAGTGCTGCCACTGGGCCTAGAGCAATATCTTGCATTTTCCCTTCAAGGGTTGTAATTGTTAAATTATGTACTAATGTCTGAGGAATGCCTTGTGATATCAATAATAAAGCGCCAATAATAGAAAATGGAAGTAATACACGAGTAATTACTCGTACAAAATCATAATAGAAATTTCCCATATCTTTGTATTTTCCAGACAGTCCTCGAATGAAAGCCATTGAGGCTACAAAACCAGAAGCTGCTGATGTAAACATCATAAAGGTAATGACAATCATTTGACTCATATAGGAAAGGGCAGACTCCCCAGAATAGTTTTGTAAGTTAGTATTAGTGATAAATGAAATTACAGTATTAAAACTTAGACTTTGCTCCATTGCCCCAATGTGGTTAGGATTTAGAAAGGGAATTTCTTGAATTCTCAAAATTAAATAACCAATAAACACCATTACAGCATTTGTTAATACTAGAGATAGCGCGTATTTTTTCCAAGTCATTGGCTGTTTTTTCATAGCAATCAATTTATATATAAAGCCATCAAATTTATCCATGACCGGATCTGCAAAGGTCTTTTGATCTGTCGCTATGTGATAAAGGTATTTACCTGTAGGTATCATTAATAATATGGCCACTGCCAATACGAAAATAATTTGTAACATCTGTTCCCCCTAAAATTTCTCTGGATAAATCAGAGCATAAAAGAGATAAATCGCCAATAACATGATAATAATCCCTAAAATAATAAACATTTTAAAAACTTCTTTCTAATTTTCTTTAATTTGCTTGTCACACCAAGCTATTAGAGCCAGAATTAGTAGAAAACTTACTACTAGTCCTCCAAGCATCAATAAATCCATCAAAATATTTTCCTCCTCCTTGATGTTGAAATTATTTTAACACTTGAAAAATAAAAAGAGTGTAAAGATTTGATTATTCGTATAAAGATAATCTAAAGATTTTCATAAAAAAAGTACTGACGAATCTGTCAGTACTTTTTAGTCAATTTTTATCATTCGATAGCCGACACCAATATGTGTCTGTATCATCTTTGGATAATTGGAATCAAGTTCAATCTTCTTACGTAGCGTATTTGCAAATACTCTAAGTGCTGAAAAATCTTCCTCATAATACCCCCAAATTTCTTTGACAAGATAGTTGTAGGTCATCACACGGTCCAAATTTTCTGCTAATAAACAAAGAAGTTTGTACTCAATCGGTGTGAGATGTATCTCTTTTTCATTTACGAAAACACACTTTGATAAATAATTTATTTTCAACCAGCCATTAGTAAAAGTTGTTACTTCTGTCAGTAAATTTTGATTATTTCCAGAAAACTTAGCTCTTCTCAAACTTACCCTAAGTCGAGCCAAAAGTTCATCAGTACTAAATGGTTTTGTCAAATAATCATCCGCACCAGCATCTAAAGCTGCTATTTTATCAGCATCTTCTCCTCTGGCGCTGACTACGATAATTGGAAGTTGAGAGAATCCACGAACTTTAGAAATAATCTCTTTTCCGTCCATATCCGGTAAGCCTAAATCTAAAATTAGTAAATCTGGGCGCTGAGAGATAATCTCTCTTAACGCTTCCTTACCATTTTGAACAGCTACATAATTATAATCTTCAACCTCCATTGTCAAAGATAAGAGTTTATTAATTGACAAATCATCTTCACAAATCAATATTTTTATATCATCATTGTTCATCAGAAATTAAAACCTCCTCTAAAGGTAATTTGAAACCAAAAATGGCTCCATTTGGCTGATTATCTTTAACATAAATTTGTCCTCCATGTGCTAAAATAATACTTTTACACAAAGAAAGTCCTAAACCTAAACCACGCTTAGAATCAACTTGCCGATTTTCGTCAGTATAAAATAAATCAAATATTTTTTCTTTGGCTTTATCAGTAATGCCAGGCCCATTATCAGAAACTTCAAGAACTAACTCATCATTAATTTTTTTGGTTTGTAGTTCTATTTTAGAATTAATTGGTGTATATTTCACCGCATTATTAATCAAGTTAACAATCACTTGTATCATAAGAGCCACATCCATTTTTGCCATTAAGAGTTCATCTGCTAAATTTAAACTAAATTCATGCTGTTCCAAATGCCTGTCTACATGTTTAAGTGCTTCTTCAACTACTTCATCAATAATATTTGCTTCCAACTTTAATTCTATTTTTTCATCCAATCTTGTGATAGATAAAAGATTTTCAACTAAATTAATCAACCACATTGAATCATCATAGATATAAGCTGATAATTCTTGAATTTGAAGTTTATTTATTGTGCTATCATTTTTCATCAGTAATTTTGCATGTCCAGAAATACTAGTAAGTGGAGTTCTTAAATCATGTGAAATAGCACGTAACAAATTTACACGTAACTGTTCTTGCTCAATTTGAATTTCGTTTTTTTGTTGGACTTCTCGAAGAATTTCTTTTTCTAAAGCTAATCCTGCTTCACCTAATATAGCCAGAATTATAGATTTTTCAAATGTTTCCAACTCATTTTTGTCCTTCATTAGGATACCAATCACCGCAAAAGATTGATTTTTCCCACGAATTGACAAATATAAGTAATTAGCAGCTGATAATGTATTGGTCGTTGCTCCTGCACGTTTATTATTGTGCATTACCCACTCAGCTACACCTCTCTCATTAAAATTCTGGTATTTTTCTAAATTATACTTAGAAGACTCAGTTGAAAAATATGATTCATCTCCTAAAACTTTATCTTTGATTGGATAAATCACAATATCTCGATCAAGTAATTTTTTTAACTGTTGAACTGTTGCTTCTAGAATTTCTACTACCGAATCAACCTGTGCTAAATCTTTATTCGTTTGTAAAAGTACTTCTGTTCGATATGATTTTTCCGCAGAGACTCGAACTTGTTCTTGAATTCTTTTGATTAATGTCGACGTAATTAATCCAGCAGCCAACATAATTAAGAAAGTAATTGGATAATTAGAGCTAAAGGCTACAAAAGTGTAATAAGGTTCTGTGAAAAAATAATTAAAGCAAAGTACAGATAAGACTGAGGAAATGAGACTAAAAATTCTTCCTTTTGTAAAAATGGCATTAATCTGAACTCCTAAAATATAAAGCATGATTATATTAGCAACATTGAAGTTCCAGTATTTGAAGGCTAACCCACATGAAGTGACAAGAGCTAGCATCAGTATTGTTTTCAATAAATCACTTAATGAAAATCGGATTTTTTTAAAATTATACAAAGTTCCAGAAGTATTTTTTTGTTGTCCCCTTGCATTTGGAATGACATAGATATCAAGTTCTGGCGCTTCCTGACTTATAAGATCTACAATATTTTCCCTACTCCAAAATGAACTTTGTACACTTTTACCAATTACTAGCTTTGATATTTGACTAATTTTAGCATATTCGACAATTTGCTTAGAAACATTATCTCCATAAAGGACAGATAGTTTTGCGCCTAACTGTTCAGCCAAACGTAAATTCTGTCTCAGTTTATCTTTTTCTTCTTTGGAAGAATTTTCTAAATCACCGATATATAATGCCGTAAATTCTGCTTTAAATGCAACTGCAAGTCTCGCAGCTGCATGAATAACATGAGAGGCTGAGGGTGAAGCTGAAACACATACTAAAACATGTTCTTTTGCATAAATACTTTTTTTATTTTGAGCTTTACGAATAGCGCTCTTATTGACTTGGTCAGCAGTTTTTCGTAAAGCAATTTCCCGAAGGGCGATAAGTTTTTCTAATGTAAAAAAATTTTCTTTTGCTTGATTTACTTTGTTTAACTGATAAATTTTTCCTTTATCTAGTCGTTCTAATAAATCAACGGGTTCAATATCAATTAGCTCAATTTGATCAGCCTTTTCAAATATGTAATCAGGGATTTTTTCATTTACAATAATCCCAGTTATTTTTTCAATTACATCATTTAGACCTTCAAGATGCTGAATATTTATTGTTGTAAAAACATCTATTCCTGCTTTCAAAAGTTCTTCAATATCTTGAAATCTCTTCTTATTTCTTGAACCATGGCAATTTGTGTGGGCTAATTCATCAACTAGGATAACCTGAGGTCTACGAATCAAAGCTTCTTCTAAATTGAACTCTTTTAATTGAATTCCTTTATAATTTATTTTTTTTAAAGGTAAGGTTTCGAGCCCTTCAATTAATTTTGAGGTCTCTGGTCGATTATGAGGTTCAATGTAGCCTGAAACAACATCAATTCCAGATTTCTGAACCTCATGCGCCCCTTCGAGCATAGCAAATGTTTTTCCAACACCAGCAGCATAGCCAAAATATATTTTTAGTTTTCCCTTTTTCATTGGTTGCCTCTAAATTTTCTTGTCCATATTATAGCATAAAAAACGTAGTCCATTAATGACATAAACTTTCTGGCCTTCCTAATTTTACTATCTTATAAAATTATTTTTTAGATTTCCACTTAACTAAATCACTAAGCTTAGATTGATAAATAAATCAGTTTAATTTTTTTGATAGTGCACGAAACATTTTGGCTTATGTTACTATTTTTCTATAGTAAATTCAAAATATAAAGTTATCGCAAACATACATAATATATCATGGGTTTTGACATAAATATAAATATAAATATAATTATATTTTATGTATATGAGTGATGTTAAGTACATATTTATTTTACAATACCTACATATTATACTACCTTCAATTCTTTCAGCCGATAAAAAATTTATCTGTTTATACTCATCCTCTTTTGTTGTTTTCCACATCCTCTAAAATGGGTATTTGGCTAATTTGAAGCATCCTCTTGGAGTGGTAAAAGGGTATTTTATTCGGCAATTATAGGCAATTTTTCACAAACTAGGAGCTAGTTTCACACAACTCATTGTCAATTTCATTTGATTTATTTCACGAAAAAAGCCCCTGAACGCTTAGGTGTTCAAGGGCTTCTTCTTTTATTTTTGTTATTTCACAAACTGCTTGATTGTAATCAATAAAATTCTTCTGGCAATAATTTTTCTGCTAATTTAATGTTATCAGAATAGTCCAAAGGAACGTCAATTACTACTGGTCCAGTAGTATCTGGGATTGATTTAAGAATTTCAGCAAGTTCTTCTTTGCTGTGTGCACGGTAACCTTTTGCTCCCATCGCTTCAGCATATTTTACGTAATCAACATAGCCAAAATCAACGGCTGCTGAACGACCATATTTCATTTCTTCTTGGAATTTAACCATATCATAATGGCCGTCATTCCAGATAATTTGAACGATTGGAAGATTCAAACGTACAGCTGTTTCCAACTCTTGCCCTGTGAAAAGGAAGCCGCCATCACCAGAGTGTGAATAAACTTTTTTACCTGGGCGCAACAATGCGGCTGTAATTGCCCAAGGGAGAGCAACTCCGAGTGTTTGCATTCCATTTGAGAAGAGGAGGTGACGTGGTTCGTATGATTTGAAATGACGTGCCATCCAAATGTAGAGTGAACCTACGTCAACGGTTACTGTTTCATCATCTTTGACGATTTCTTGGAAAGTGCTGACCAAATCAAGAGGGTGCATTCTACCTTCTTCAGTATTTTCAGTATCAAATTCGTGTTGCTCAGCAACTTCATGAAGGCCATCGAGATAATCTTTTGTTCCTTTTGGAATTTTGTATCCACGAACAGCTGGTAAAAGATTATCCAATGTTGCTGCGATATCACCAATTAATTCACGTTCTGGTTGGTAGTAAGTATCAATTTCAGCAATGGCATTATCAATAACAATAATTCGACTATCAATTTCTGCATTCCAGTTACGAGCTTCATATTCAATTGGGTCGTAACCAACAGCAATAACAAGGTCAGAACGCTTCAGAAGCATATCTCCTGGTTGATTTCGGAAAAGACCGATACGTCCATAAAAAGTATGTTCTAAATCATGTGAAATAACCCCTGCACCTTGGAATGTTTCAACGACAGGAATATTAACATGAGTTAATAGATTACGCAATGATGAAGCGACTTTAGCATCTGAAGCACCAGCTCCAACCAAAATTACTGGCAATACAGCATTTTTAATTGCTTGTGCTAAATAGTTAATGTCATCAATAGAGGCATTCCCCATTTTAGGGTCTGAAAGTGGTTGAATGGCCTTGATTGATACTTCGGCATCCGTTACATCTTGGGGGATTGACAAGAAAGTTGCACCTGGATGTCCTGATTTTGCAATACGATAAGCATTGGCAATTGATTCAGAAAGTGTATCAGGGTCAAGAACTTCTGCTGAATATTTTGTTGCTGATTGCATCATTCCAGCATTATCCATTGATTGATGTGCACGTTTAAGACGGTCACTTCGTTTAACTTGTCCACCGATAGCCAAAATAGCATCACCTTCTGATGTCGCGGTCAAAAGCGGAGTCGCAAGGTTTGATACACCAGGCCCACTTGTAACAACTACTACACCAGGTTCGCCAGTTAAACGACCAACAGCTTGAGCCATGAAAGCAGCTCCTTGCTCATGACGAGTCACGACCATTTGAGGGCCTTCTTCATTTTCTAATAAATCAAAAATCCGGTCAATTTTTGCTCCTGGAATCCCAAATACATACTTCACTTTATGGTTAATCAAACTATCGACAACCAAGTTCGCCCCAAATTGTTTCTCAGACATTTTTTATTTTACCTCAATTTGTTCTAATTCATATTTCATAATCTCTTGGATTACTTCACAATCATTTTATCAGATAATAGAACCTTTTACAATTATTTTGACGCAAGTTTGTGAATTTTCTAGCTTACAATAAAAATAATTACTGACAGCTTTGTCAGTAATTATTTTTTAAGTCTGTCAGTAAATTTCTCATATTTTCATCATCCGGAACAAGTTCCAAATATTGTTCAATAATTGGTTCTGTTTTAGAAATTTGACCAATTTCTTTAAGAAAATCAATATAGTCTTCTAAAAACTCTGGATTCTCTGACAGATTGGTTTGAATGAGTTCTTCATACAAAGCAGCCGCTTCAGAATCATTTTCCAAAGCTTTATGTGCTCCTGCAAAAAGCCATTTAGCTAATAAATGTTCATCTTCTAAAAGCTCTTCGAGATTAATGACGGCTTCAAAATCTTCTTCGTTGAAGTATAAATTAGCAAGCAAAAAGACTGTTTCGTCATGTAATTCTGGTAAATTTAAAGCATCCATGAGATAACGTTCCGCTGCAGCTTTGTCCTTAAGTTTGAAACTAATTTTTGAAGCGAAGTGTAAGAGAGGAACGGCATTAGGATTTTTTTTCATCCCTTTCTTTGCCATTTCTAGTGCAGCTTCAAATTCTTGATTAGCTTCTAGGGTTTGGGCATAGGCTAATTCATAGTTCAAAAATTCGACATCCATTTTTTCTAACCGTTTGAAATTAGCAATGGCTCTTGTTTCATTATGAGTTTCTCCATAAAGTAGAGCAATTTTATACAAGGTTTCTGGTTTTTCATCAAATTCAAGTGATTTTTCAAGAAATGATATGGCATTCTCAAAATTACCTAATTGGGCATAAGAGTCACCAATTCTTTGATAAATAGAAATTTTTGTTTCATGTAAAATTTTGCGTTCTGAAAGTTTTGCATATTCGGTAATGGCAGCTGAATAATCACCTTGTTCAAAGTAGGACTCAGCCAAAGCAAAAGTAATCAGAGGAGAATCCGATAATTCTCTTGCTTCTTCTAATTTAGAAATTGCTGTTTCAAAATCACCTTCAAATTGATATAAGTCAGCAATTTTGACTAAAGCAGCAATATAATTTTCATCATTCACCGGGATTTGATAAAGATAATTTAATGCTTCATCCAAATTACCATTATCTTCTGCAATTTCTGCTAAGTTAATCAGGTAATCAGTTGTTTCCGGATCTTCTGACATAATTTGGTCATAAATTTTTTGACTTTCATCAATGAAACCCATCATTTGCAAATATTCGGCTAGGTCAGCCAACATTTCACTATTATCATTTTTTAATGCTTTGGCAAGTGAATTTTGCATTCCAATCAGATCTCCCTGATGTAAGAAATCAATTGTATCTTCTGAATAAGACATTTTTCTCCTTATTTTTTTATTCTATTAATTACTCATTTGCTTCTTCTGTAGCCGTTTCTTCACGATAAAGAACTGAAATTTCACGGTACCATTCGTAAACATGGACAATAATAACTTTCAAAGTTGCATAGAATGGAATAGCAAGTAATACTCCCCAGACACCCAGAATTTGACCCGCTGTCAGTAAAACAAATAAAATTGTAATTGGATGAATTGACATTTGTTTTCCAAGAACTAAAGGAGAAATAAATCTTCCTTCAAGTGTTTGCTCAATAATAAGGACAATGATTACTTTTACAAGCATCAAAGGGCCACCAATTGCTAAACCAACAATTACCATTGGGATAGCAGCTAAAAATGAGCCTAAAAATGGAACTAAATTCAAAAATCCTGCGGTGATTGCTAAAGCAACTGCATAACGCAAACCAATAATAGGTAAACCAATCATAAACATGATAGCAACCGCAATTGCGACCAAAACTTGGCCACGGACATAATTTGAAAGCTGACTATTAATTTCGTGCAAAACTTTTGAAGTTTCTTTACGCCAATCATTTGGCAATAAATGAGTGACAAATCCATTTAATCTTTGACCATCTCTCAATAAGTAAAAAAGAACAAATGGGAATACAATTAATGAAATTAAGATACTTGTTGTTTTACTGATGAGATGTGAAAGGGTCGTAACAGCATTAACAGAGAAAGCTTTTGACCAATCAATCAATTGATTACCAATTGACTTAGCAAACTGGTCAACTTGTGGTCGAAATTGTTCAAAATGTGGATTTTTTGCTAAAGCATTAATCTCTTTTTGAGCAGTATTTACATAGTGAGGGACTGACGAAGCAAAATTATCTACTCCACTGATGATATTAGGAATAGCAACAATTAAGCCCCAAGCAATCAAAGCTGCAATTATTAAGAAAAGAACAATAATTGTCAGAACCCGCGGTACTCTTTTCTTTTCCAAAAAATCAACAATTGGGTTAAGAAGATAATAAAATACAGCTGCCAAAATAACGGGCAGCGAGATAACCGTTATAAATTCTCCTACAGGTTTAAAAATAAATCCAACTTTATTGAGTAAGAGAATATTCAGTAATAAGAGAAGGACGATTGCTAAAGCTGCAACTACTTTATTATTAATAAACCACTTGAAAAACCAAGAGGCTTTGAAACCTCGGTGTTGTTCTTGTTCCATATTTTTTTCCTAATTCTTTTTTTAGAATTACTGACAGATATTATTCAAAGTCATTTAGTGTTCTGTCAGTAATTTTTTTCTAGTTCATAATATTGAATCTGTAAAAAAATCTTTTTGTCAGTAATTTTCCAACCATTGTGATTAAAAATTCTTGTCAGTTCTTTTGGCTGATAGACTTTTACATCTCCTTCTGTTGAAAATTTATTAAGTCGCCAATTATAGACTTTTGTAATAAATGGAATATGAATCTCAGCGATGACCAATTTACCCTCTGGTGCCAGTAGTCGTTTAGCTTCTGCTAAAAAAGCTTCAGGTGAAGGAAAATGATGAAAGCTCGCTGAACAAATAATCAAATCAAAATTAGCATCCTCAAAGGGAATTTTTTGAGCAGAGCCTTGCTTAAAAGTAAAATTAGGATGCTTAACTTGAGCAATTTTTATCATTTCTGACGAAATATCTAAGCCACTTCCAAAAAATTTCTCTTTTCGATTTAACATTGCCAAAAGATTTCCATTAGCACAACCAACATCTAAGATTCTTGAATTTTTTTCAACTTTTAAACGTTTTATAATAAATCTCTTGAAAAAACTGGCTAAAAATCCATCAAAACTATGATCAAAACGACGCGCAATATGGTCATAAAAGTCTTCAGATTCTCTTTCGTAATCATGAGTCTTTTGAACCATTTTAGTCCTCCATCAATGGTTTAGCGAATTCTGCAATCATGCTCTCAGCACATTTCAAACCGTCAATACCGGCTGAGACAATTCCGCCAGCAAAACCAGCCCCTTCACCTGAAGGATAGATTCCTTTTGTCGAAACAGATTGATAATTTTCTTCATCACGATTAATTCTGACCGGTGAAGATGAACGAGATTCAACCCCTGTCATTACAGCATCAGAAAGGGCAAAGCCATGCATTTTTTTATCTAATCCAACAATTGCTTCACGCATAGATTGTGTAACATAGTCTGGGAATAGTGATTCAAGATTAGTTGGTTTCACTCCCAAAGCATAACTAGGTTCAACTGTTCCCATTGCTTTAGAGGCTTTTCCATCAAGAAAGTCTCCAACAAGTTGAGCTGGTGCTTGATAATTAGAACCGCCTAATTCAAAGGCTTTATGTTCTAATTCCTTTTGGAACTCTACTCCAGCAAGTGGATGGTCAGTTGGGAAATCTTCTGGAAAAACTTGGACTAAAAGTCCAGAATTTGCATTTTTTTGGTCTCTAGCATGTTCAGACATCCCATTAGTCACAAGGCCACCTTCTTCTGATGCAGCTGGGACAACCAGTCCTCCTGGACACATACAGAAAGTATAAACGCCACGCCCTGATGATGCCTTATAAGTTAAGCGGTATTCTGCTGCTCCAAGACGCGGATGGTCAGCAAATTCTTTATATTGTGCTTTATTGATTAAAGATTGGGGATGTTCAATTCTGACTCCAACAGCAAAGGGTTTAGCTGTAATCGTTACCCCTTTATCATAAAGTTCTGAGAAAGTATCACGTGCCGAATGACCAATGGCTAAAATAGCCTGATTTGTTTTAATAATATTTCCGTCAGCAAGTTTTACAGCCTGTAATTGTTCATCTTCAATTAAAAATTCTTCAACTTGAGCATCAAAATGTACTTCCCCGCCCAACTCAATAATTTGTTTTCGGATATTTTTAACAATGTCACGAAGTAAATCAGTTCCGACATGAGGATGTGCCTTATAAAGAATATCTTCTGGGGCACCAGCTTGTACAAATTCTTCCAAAACCTTACGACCACGCAAATCACGAACACGACTCGTTAATTTTCCGTCAGAAAAAGTTCCCGCTCCACCTTCACCAAATTGAACATTCGATTTTGGATTAAGTTTTCCTTCAAGCCAAAACTTATCAATTGATTTTACACGCTCATCTACAGCTTGGCCTCTTTCAAGAACAATTGGCCGATAACCATTTTGAGCCAATAATAAAGCCGCAAACATTCCTGCGGGACCAAATCCAATGACTACAGGCCGATGAAGCATTTTTTTATTTCCTATAACTGGATTGACATAATCCAATTCAGGTGCCAAAGAAACATTTTTTATTTTTTTAGACAGAATTCTTGCTTCATCTTTAAGTTTAATATCAACAGTATAGATAAAATCAATTTCGCCTCTATGTCTTGCATCAATTGATTCTTTGTAAATTCGATAATCCAGTAAGTCAGATTCTTGTAGTCTTAGTTTTTTCAAAACAAGACTTTTAACCTTACTGACAGGTTCATCAATTGAAATTTTGATTTGTGTTATGCGAATCATGATTTTCTTTCTATGAATAGGATTTATTATCCTCTTTTATTTTTTATTAAAACTAGCAACTAATTCAATATGATGCGTTTGTGGGAATAAGTCAACTGGTTGAACTTTATCCAACAAATAACCCTCAGCTTCAAAGCGAACAACATCACGAGCAAAAGTTGCTGGATTACAAGAAATATAAACAATACGTCGAGGATTCATCATTGCTGCTGCTTTAATAAAGCCTTCATCCAACCCTTTTCTTGGTGGATCAACAAAAATGACATCGGGTTTTATTCCTTCTGAAAGCCATTTAGGCATGATTTTTTCAGCAGTTCCAACCTCATAATGTGTATTTTCAAGTTCATTTAATTGAGCATTACGTTTAGCATTTTCAACGGCTGCTGGAACAACTTCCATGCCATAGACTTTTGCAACTCTATCAGCCATACTAATTCCAATTGTTCCAATACCAGAGTAAGCATCAATAACAACATCACCTGGTTTTAGACCCGCAAAGTCATAGGCAGTTTCATAAAGCTTTTCAGCTTGAGGTGTGTTAACTTGATAAAAGGCAGGGGCTGAAATTTGATAAGTTTTATCTAGCATCAAATCTGTGATGAAATCTTTGCCGTATAATAAAATAAATTCTTTTCCTAAAATAAATGAACCTGTTCCAGAATTAATATTTAATTGAACAGATTTTATATTTGTAAAACGTTCAATCAAATGATCAATCACAAGTTCAACCTTTTCTGGAAGTTTTTTACTTGTAGCGACTAAAGTAATCATCATTTCACCCGTGTGAAATGCTCGACGGACAACGATATTTCGCAACCAACCTTTTCTTGTTTTCTCATCATAAGCTTGTAGATTAATCTTTCGAAACTCATCGCGCAAAAAAAGAACCACAGCATCAATCTCAGGATGTTGAATATAAAAATCTTCCACAGGAATCAAAGTATGAGAATTCTTTCGATAAAATCCTGTAGTTAAAAGCCCGTCAATCATTTGGACAGGAATTTGTGCTTTATTTCGATAATTAATTGTTTTAATTGCTTCAACTGCTGGTAAAACTGGATAATCAGACTTACCAGCTGTTTTTCTCAAAATATCTACTACTTGCTTATGTTTAAATTTCACTTGTTCATCATAAGATAGATGACCAAAATCTGCGATTCCGGTGCGCAAATAATCAAGGTTAAGCTGAGTAACACGATGTTTACTCTGACTTATAAATTCATCCACACGCCCAAATCCAAAAGACTTCCCAACCTTAAGCACATGCATTTTGATACGTTCCCCAGGTAAAGCATTATCCACAAAGAAAGGGAAAGAGTCAATTTTAACAACCCCTTGTCCTTCATGTGTTAAGTCAAGGACTTCTGCTTCAAATATATCGTTTTTCTTGAAATTTGTCATGTCCATATTATAACATATATTATCAATCGGGTTCTATAAATGAAGAGTTTTTAATTTTTTTGAAAAAATATACTCCATAATTCCAAGCTTCTTTCACGTAAAATGTAGTTAAAAAGTGTAATCAAATTTTTTCAACAATAAAAAAGCCACTCACAAGGTAAGTAGTTCTAATTTATCTAATAAAGAAAGTGTAGTCTTTATTATGAATTTACATTAACGCAAAATCTCTATTCTACGCTGAGCAGCCGCATGAATGAGTTTTACTTTATTCTCTCCAAAAAGTTTTACTAATCTATCAAATTCCGCACTTTTAGCAAATTTTTCATTGTGCTTTAAATTTTTTTTACCATTTTTTTTGGCTTTCAATGTAATATAAATTTCTTGTCCTTTTTCATTGTGTGGAACAAAATTAGTCTGTTCTAAAACTATTTTTTCAATTTCCTTTTTTGATTTTGCCATTGAGACAATACTTCCTTTTCATTTTTATTCAATAAATATCATAGCATAAGATTCCGAAAAACTTAAATATTTATCATTTTCTTACTATATTTTTAAAAAAGCACTTAAAAATTTATGTCATTTGACAAAAATGTAAGCGCATGCTATATTCGTTGTTGGAGAATATCTCCATTTTAATTTTTATTGGAGGAAAATCGTAGAATGAAAAAAGAAGTATTTTTAGACAAAGTAAAAAATGGAATTATTGTATCCTGTCAGGCTTTACCTGGTGAAGCTTTATATTCTGAAAAAGGTGGTATCATGCCTTTGATGGCTAAAGCAGCTGCACAAGCGGGAGCCGTTGGAATTAGGGCAAATTCTGTAAGAGATATTAAAGAAATTCAAAAAATAGTTGATTTACCAATAATTGGTATTATTAAAAGAGATTATCCACCACAAAAACCTTTTATTACTGCTACCATGAAAGAAATAGATGAGTTAGTAGCCACTTCTTGTGAAGTCATCGCCTTGGATTGTACCTCTAGAGAACGTTATGATGGCCTAACTATTAATGAATTTATCAAATCAATCAAAGAAAAATATCCAAACCAACTTTTGATGGCAGATTGTTCAACCTTTGAAGAATGTAAAAATGCATATGAAGCTGGGGTAGATTTTGTTGGTACAACGCTTAGTGGTTACACAGATGAAAGTCCAAAACAAGATGAACCTGATTTTGCCTTACTTGAAAAACTAGTTGAGGAGAAGATTCCAGTCATTGCAGAGGGAAGAATTCATAGTCCAGAACAAGCCAAACGCGTTTATGATATTGGTGTTGATGCCATGGTTATCGGGGGAGCAATAACCAGACCTTTTGAGATTGCCACACGATTTATAAAAGCAATTGGTGAAAAATAGTAGCCCATTCATCGGAATAAAAAAAAGACACCTCCAAAAAGGATGGTGTCTTTTTTTTATGCTTATCTCTCGTTTACATTTTCTTTATTAACCTGAGATCTTTCCCAATTATCGACTAATATCTTCTTATATTGAGGTCTTTCAATCGCTGCTTTTGCATTATACTGTCTTAATTTGGTAAATGAGAATCCACTGATTAAGGCTAAACCTACAAGAAGTATAACAATTTTCTTTGTTTTTCTTTTTATATTTTTAGAGAATAAAGCTCTAACCATAAGAATAATTAAGATACAGATAATTGTTGGTATAACAAATCTGAAACTTTTGAAAGGTGCAATTCCTAAAAATTTAGTTACTGGTGAAATAAAGTAAGTTCCATAAAAGAGTGCTGTCATTCCGACAATAACAATAGCTCTAAAGCGGCTTAACGGACGGCATAAGAGATAGAGTGAAAAGAGTTGAACACTACCAATAACCAAAGTTACATCACTGATAAACTCCTTATAATGAGTCACAAAGTGTCCATCAGTAAATGTCGTATAGATTGGGAATTTATAGGCCAAGCTGAACATTACAAATATAGCAATCCCAATAATGATTCCCGTAGGTAGAGCGTTGTCTCTAATTTTTTGGAGAATATCATCTTCATTTCTTTTTTCATCTTTTTCTAGCACAAGTAGAGCACTAGGAATTCCGACGGTAAAGATACCCATCATCATTAAATTTATTGATTCTAATGGGAAGAGATGACGTGTAATTAACAATAGAACTGTTAAGGTAAAGATGTATATCACTCTTAGAAGATTCATACTAGCGACACGTGTAATATTATTAATTACTTTTCTTCCCTCTTTGAGAATATTTGGAAGAACAGAGAAATCATTTTTCAATAGAATAAATTGAGCAACTGACTTTGTAGCTTCATTACCGCTTCCTAAGGCGATTGGACAATCTGATTTTTTAAGGGCAAGAATATCATTAATTCCATCACCAATCATTCCCACAGTATGACCATTTGCTTGTAAGGCAGCAATGATATCACGTTTTCTTTCTGGAGTTATGCGACCGAATATTGTCTTTTCTTCTACCACTTCCTGTAGTTCTTTTTCACTTTCAGGAAGTTCTGATAGACCAATATAATCCGCTTCTAAACCGACCTCTTTTGCAATAAGTGAGACCGTTTTTGGATGGTCACCCGAAATAATTTTAATCTGAGTCCCTTGTTTTTCAAAGTATTCTAATATTTTTTTAGCTTCTTTTTTAGGTCTATCTTTTAAGAAAATAAGACAAAGAAGTTGGCTTTTTTCTCCCAAAACATTATGAGAGAGAGCGAGAATTCTATAACCTTTTTCCAAGGCTTCCTCAATATCAGCTTGTTGTTTAGGAGTGACATCTTTTGCTACTAAATCAAAAGCTCCTAAAATATAATTTCCTTTATTTTTAATTTCTACAGATTGATATTTAGTTTCTGAGCTAAAAGGTTGATATGAAACTAATTCAAAGGTATTTTGTTGACCACTAGTAAAATATTTTGTCAAAGCCTCCATTGAGGAATTTTGTTCTTTATCTAAGGAAATAATATATGAAATGATATCATTTGTTTCAGCTTTATCATTATAGTATAGAACATTTTCAACATTCATTTGTCCTTCGGTAATTGTTCCCGTTTTATCTAAACATAAAACGTCGACTCTAGCCAATGTTTCAATTGCTGATAATTCTTGAGTCAAAACATCCATTTGTGAAAGTTTAATGACACCTAAGGCCAAAGCAACTGATGTAAGCAAGACTAATCCTTCAGGAATTAAACTTGTAATCGTTGTTGCTGTTCCAACAATCGCCATCTTTCTTTGAGGAATCACTGACAAGTTTAATGACGAAAAGACGAACTGATTCAGCAAAACAAGAATTGAAATAGGAATAATTCCTATTGCGATAATTTTTAAAATTTTATCAATTTGTTGTTGTATTTTTGATTTTGATTTTTTTAAAACTGAAGCTTCTTTTGTGAGTTTACTGATAAAAGTATGATTCCCGACTGCCTGAACTTGTGCTTTTGAAGCACCTTGCATGACAAGACTACCTGAATAGATGAAATCACCAACATGTTTTTCAATAAAATCAGATTCTCCCGTAATCATGGATTCATCAACATCTAGTCCTTCTTCCAAACATATCGCATCCACTGGAACCTGAACCCCTTTTTTCAGACAAATAATATCATTTAAAACAAGTTCTTCTTTTTCAATACTTACTTGTTCACCTGCTCTTATCACTTCTACTTTATCTTGTTTTAGAAAAGAAAGTTTTTCAATAATTCTTTTGGCTTTAATTTCTTGATAGATGCCAATTGAGGTATTAGAAATAATTGAGAAAATAAACAGCATGTTTTTATAAGAACCAATGATAAATAACACAACCGCAAGTACTAGATTGAGTAAATTAAATAAGGTCATTGAGTTTTTAATGATAATATCTTTATTTGAATTCCCAACTTTAACCGTCATGATATTCAAATTCCCAAGTCTTTTTTGTTCTTCGACTTCTGCATTTGACAGTCCTTCGGTCATGTTTACTTTATTCAATATCTGCTTTTCCTCCTAAACTAATTTCTTTAATTATTATATCTAAAATTTTTCCTTTTTTTCTTACATTTTTGAAAGTATTTGAAAATTATTTTATCAAAAAAGTTATTAGAAGGCTAATAATTCTAATAACTTTTTAGCTTTTAAATTATTTATTGATTATAAAAGATTTTTATTTGTTCAATATTGAACAAATAAAAAAGTCATCTCATGCAGTGGCTAAAAAAACATGCATTAAAAGACGTTTTTCAACTAAATTTATCTTTTGGAGATTAACCCTCTGGTCTGATATTAATAAAAAATGCTCGCATAAGTTCAGCAAACCTTTTGACTTTTAATAGACAATCATAGCCTTAGTGAGTATGAATGATTTGTAGCATCTATTACTCTACTCTTGAACAATTGACTTTCAGTTGAATATAGGAAGAATTACTCCAAAATAAAAACCACTAAAATTTTCAAGTGGTTTTTATTTTTCAATATTCATGTGTTTTAAAGAAATCAATTCATCCTTATTAAGCCCTTTATATACAGGACCATTTATAATATCGGACTAAGTAATCTCGAAAAGTTTTGCTTGATTTTAAGCCAGATAGATTGTTGGGCAATTTCTTCATCTGTAAGTAGCTTTGATTTTATTAAGTCTCGCTCAAAGGTCCTGCTCATCTCTTTTGCTATAGTTTCATCATAACAAAAGGCACTTATCTCAAAATTTAATTCATAACTGCGAATATCTTGATTAGTTGTACCAAATACGCCTAATTTTCCATCCATTACAAGGGTTTTAGAGTGTATGAAGCCATTTGTATAATTGTATATTTTCACACCGTGTTTATGCAGATAATTTGCGTAATATTGTGTTGCTCTAAAAATAAACGGATGATCTGGCATATTGGGAATCATGATTCTTACATCAACACCAGAATTCGCTGCTGCTACAAGCGCCGTTATCATAGAGTCATCAGGTATCAAGTAAGGCGATTGAAGCCAAATATAGTCTTCCGCATCCATAATCATTTTAATAAAACCTGTTCTTAAAGTTTTGTTATCACTCTCTGGTCCGTTTGCGACAATCTGAATATCAATATTTCCTTCTTCTTCCGGTACTACAAAATATGAATCTTCTCGTTCGAGCTTATCTTTAGGATCTCTGACTGAAACATTCCAATCTCGAATAAATGTTTCTTGAAGACCAAAAGCTGCTGTACCAACAATTCTACCATGTGTATCACGCCAGAAGCCAAACTTTTTACTGTTATAAATATATTGATCCCCAACATTAAAACCGCCAGTCCAACCAATTTGACCATCTATCACTACAATTTTACGATGTAAATGATAGTTAAGTCGGGTTTTTGTTAGTGTATTACGCGATGTGATAAAGGCTGTGACCTTACCTCCTGCCTCTTCCAAAGGTTTAAAGAAATCTTTTCTCGTTTTTCCTCCCCATGGATCGTAAACTACTCTAACTTCCACCCCTTCTTTAGCTTTTTCAATTAAATGATCACGAAAAGCAGTCCCAATTTTGTCATTAAAGAATGCATAGTACTCTACATGAATATTATCTTTAGCATTCCTTATGTCGTCAAACAAGGCTGAGAATTTATCTTCTCCATTCAGATAAAAATTCACTTTATTCCCACGACAAAGTGGTGTACGTTCCATATTATTAAAATATCTTTTCAGTAATCTTTCATGGGGTGCCATTTCTTTTGGCTCAAATTTTTCATTATTTTCACGCACTCTTTGGGCAAGAATAGACAGATTATATTTATTTTCTTCTTCAAAACGATTTGTTGTCGTTCGATCAAGCCCTCTTCCTAAAAAAAGATAGCCAAGGAAACCAATCCCTGGTAAAAAGAACAAGAACATAGACCACGCAAAAATACTGGCAATAGACCTAGGTTTTCGAAAAATTGTCACAAGGGCAAGCAATGTGTTAATCGTTATTAGTGTTCCCATCAAACTATAGATTGTCGCAAGTGACATAAAATATTTCTCCATAATCTCCATAAAATAATATTATTTATCTAATTATATCAAAATTTATTGGATACTTTATTTATTTTATCTAAGCAAAATTTAATGTTATTTTTATAAGTATTATTGATTCATTAATTCTTAATGCATTTGTCTTATCTATACCATTTAAATAAACCAACTCTGAAAAAAACTATCTCAGCCTCTTCTTTGTCACGCGCCCTTACAGTAGCAAAAGAAAGCCTATCCGCAATACACACATCTTTTCTTTCAGTATCAAATTTTCAAAATTTATCTCATTGATTTTTTCTCCTCAAAGGAAATATTATATGTTATCAGCCATGCGGATGCATTTCTTGAACAAGAACTACCAGTAATTATTTTAATCATTTTTTCTCCTATTTTTTTCTTTTTAACGTGTGATATATGATTCAATCAAACTGAATAACATCTCCTAAATTAATTGTTCCATTTCTATCTGCTTGTTCATTTTCTTCAGTTAACCCTGAGTTATTGATATAGGATGGAAAACTTCACATAAGAATTCCAATAAGGTAGAATCCGGGCCATCCATTAAGTCAAACCGAGAGTCATTAAAAACACACCCAAAATTCCAAGCATCATTGTTAATGATATGTTGCCACATCTCTTCCTCTACGTTATTAAATCTTTCATCTGTTGTTACCATATTTTCTAAAGGATAGATCCTTTTCAAGAAATCTATTTCTTTAAGTCGTCCATAATATGGATAAAAGTATTTTTTATCACTTCCAAAATAGATCTGTTCAATACATCTATTTTCAAATAAGTCGAAAATATCATGACGTATCAATTCAGTAATTTTCATCTTTTCAATCTTTTTTATATTTATTCTAATAAAATTAATTGATGACTTTCAAATATAATAACAAAACAGTACTTCATTAATACTGTTTTATTAATACTTATGTAGCACATTTCTTTCAAAACATAATATAGCAAAATACAAAAATATTTACGATTAAAAGTTTTAATTATTCTACCGGATTCGTTAAATTTGCATGTTCTGCAATTAATTATGAAACAATATCGTTCGTTTTCGAAAATTATTGTCTCATTGAATCCGTTTTAGTGATAGTTGATTTTGCCACCCAAGTCCCACTATTAAATGGATTTTGAGCCATTGTGTTTGATTTTCAAGATAAAAATTTCTTGCCATTTTACTCAACTTAACCGAGTTAACAACTGCTCTTTAGAGCTCAGTAGAGCCGTTTGTCTCATTTCACCCAACATTCACAAAGATAATGTTAGCCGTATGTCAATAATAAAGAATAAATTATATATCTTTTAAATAGGAAAATGTACTTATTAAGTGCTTTTATTATCTCTATAAATTAAACCCCAAATAACGAGTGTTTACTTTGCTGTCTTTATTCTCTGACAACTCAGTTTTGAGGTTTTATTTTACATAAAAAATAATACAAGAAAAGGTACGTAACACCAAATTTCAAACAGAATCATCGTTGTAAAACCTTGTTAAGCTATTGAATTGCCGCTTGAGAATTCGAGCTGGTCTAAATACCAATATCATAAATAGAAAATTCCCTAATCCATGCATCAAGTCAAAGGGAAGACCAGCAATATAATAAATTTCAAATGATGAAATTTGTAAAACAAAAACCTCAAACATTGAGATTACAATTCCATAAATTAACCCCAGTATAAGGCATAATATTGCTTGCATAATTAAAAACTTCATAATATCAATTTTTATAACCAGCCAATATAAAAAAATTATTAGAGAATATGCTAGTAACTGACCGACTACCCAGTAGCCCATTCCTAGATAAACGGATGTTGCTATAATCGTCATGTCAGCAATAATAATTGCTTCGCTCAATCCAATATTTAAACAAATGAGTAAGTAGATTGTTGTTAAAGGAGTAATATTTGGCAGATATGAAAATGGAAAACGAATTACGGAGCACAGTGCTATTGTCATCGCAATTAGCGTAAGCTTACGAACTGTCAATTTAGTATTTTTCCAAATAAAATCTGATTTTTTCACCATTTATTATTTTAACGCCCCCTGCGCCAATCACTGATCTTTTTCCATTTATATCAAACATTAAATAAATTGATTCTTTTGTATTCTGCCTTAAATTACCGACAGAGGTAATAAAGCCCTCGTCCTCTTTTGCATTCAACTGAGAGATTGCAAATGAAAGTAAGGTAGTGCCTTTTTTTACTTGATAACGCTTTGATTTTCCCTCAATTATTACAGTAACTGTGTTCTCTTTATTTGAGTGTGCATTTGACGTATTTCTTGGTAGTTCACTCTTTGAGGTGAAACAAGCTGATAACATCACCAATGCAAAAACTAGAGCGACTATCACTTGGAGATTTTTAACTATTTTTTTCATACGGTCTCTTCTGTCCTATCAATCATTTCGACATTTTCCATTTTTTCAACAGAAATGCACGAAAGCCTCTTCCTATTTCTTTCCAAAATGCAAAACATACAATAACTATAACTAAAATATTATTGATGATATATGTGACATCGGCTCCAATAGCTGATGCTAAAAATCCTGTGTACAGGATTCCAAGAGGGACGATCAAATTTGCAGAAAAAGAAAGGAGAGCAAAAAATCGACTTTGAATATTTAAAGGAACTTGGCTCTGAAAAAAAGACGTCATTGGTACATTCACTAAAATTGTAATAAACCCAAGTAACACTTCAAAGAAAAGCATTAGTCCAAAGAAAACAAAAGCATTAAAAGAGATTAAAAAAACTGATGAAAATCCAATTAAAACCATGACCAAACTGTTTAGCACGAAGAGTTTGGAAATATGCTTTTTGAACTCAATTTTTGAGTTTTTAGCAATGAAAATCCCTGATAATATTACACCTATTGAAAAGGCAATTGACACCAGTCCAAAAATAGAAGTTGGAAGATGATATTTTTGAATGGCAATCCCTGGGTTCGTCACTTCTTCTGATGAAGCAACAAAAAAGTTAAGTGCCATAATGAGCAAAAAATATTTTAATATCGCTTTTTCTGTCCGAATAAAATGAAGGCCTATCCTAAATTTTTGGACAAAACTTTCTTCAACAATTTGATCATTTCCTCCGTTCTTACTTTCCAATGGAATAAACGCAATGACCACAGCTGCCAAAACATAAAGTATAGCTAAAATTAAAATAACACTTGAGAAACCGAACACTCCATACACCAAGGTTCCAAGCATCGGTGCACCGAAAACAGAAAGGTTATCTAAGATACTTTTAATACCATTATATTTTTCTAATTCTGATTCATCAACAAGTTCAGTAAATAGAACTTTTGAAGATAAATCAAGCATCATAGAAAAAATTGCAACTAAGATTGCAAAACAAACAAGATAAATAAAGTCATAGCGCCCAAACTTTAAGAGTATAGACTCAATACTACATAAGATTGCAAGGGTCAAAACTGAAAAGAATGTTACTTTCTTCTTTTCATATTTTTCAATCCACACTCCCATAGCTGGAGTAAGCAAAACACTCGGTAACATTGTAATCGTAAAAAATAAACCCGAAAGACTTAAAGAATGGGTTGTTTTCAAAATGAATAACGGGAATACTACGGGTAAGATTGCTCCTGCAAACTCAGATAAGCAGCGAGAAATAAACAAATATTTAATTTTAGACAAGACAACTCCTTAAAATATGAATAAGACCAGAAAAAGAGAAAGTCTATCACTTTCCCCTTATCAAAAGATTAGCAATACTTTGTGTTCATCTCAGAATCTACTGCTTGAGCAGAATCTTTTGTGGATTGTACTTCCATCACTTCAGCAAGTGATTTAATTTTTTCGAAATCCATTTTTCGCTCTCCTTTATTAAAATTTGTATTTTTTCTCCGGTGAGGATTTATACATAAACCTCATATCATGACTTTCAATACCTTTGATTCCAGAGCGTCCACGATCAGCTTTTCTAACTTTTCAACAGGTAAATTTAAGCCCGAGCGTGTTATCTCAGTAAACCATTCCTGAATCTTATGCGAAATCGTGAAGTATTTTAATAGCTCATGCCCCAAAACATTAGTCTGTATCACTTCCTTAAACATCTTGTTGTATATCAACAAATCCGTTGAATTATAGTGCTCAAAAAAATAATCGTTCAGGCATAATTTATATTTTCCTTCAAAAATTTCATCCATAGTAGAATATTTTTCTTGTGAATTTTCAAGTTCCAAAAAATCATAATAGGCTAAATCTGATTTAATATTATCTAAAGCAAAGGTAATCTTAGCATTTCCTATCTGCAAATCTGAAGTAGGATAAGAAAGAAATATTCCATGCTTAACATTATACAAAAGAGTCATCTGCGTTTCTTCATCTATAATCAAGCTAACATAGCGATTTATTTTAAGACTTTCATTCTCAAAACAGAATCCATAAACCTTATAAGAACGTTCTGCTGCCCTTTTTTCACGTTCGTTGATTAAATCAATTTCTGATGGGAGAATAGACTTAGGGAATTCAATATCAAATTGTTGAGCATCAAAAGAGGTTTGCAGAGAAATTTTAGAGCTACGCATCGTGCTCACAAGTTGTTTGGCCTCATCTGAGGTCAAGCCTTCGTGAATATTATAATCCCGAGAGAGCCTTAAATCTTCATCATCAGCTGGTTCTAAAATTTCAATATTAAATACTTCGGGTTTCTCATAAACGCCTGCGCCCACTTCAAGTCCAAACGTGCCAAATCCCTTTGTAGAATAAGGAAGGCCATAATCCTTTTTGGATTTCAAAATCATTTCATTTGCAAAATGATAGGTATTCTTTGCTTCTTCTAAGGTTTCTGTCGGAAATCCTGTCATAAAAAAGAGGTGAACCGAAATTCCTGCTTCAAAACAATTTATAATATTGGGTTCAATCCAAGCAATATCAATATTTTTATCCATCAGGTCCAGTACCCTTTGATTATAAGATTCAAGCCCAAATTGAATATTAGAACATCCCCCTTTTCTCAAGATTTGTGTCGTATCTGCGGTAAGCAACTTTGAAAAGCGGGTTTCGCAATACCATGAAATGTCTTTCTGCTCATTGTCAATCAGTAACTTTGCAATTTGCTTCATTTTAGGCACAAGAAATGTTTCATCTACAAATGAAAAATGATAAATGCCGTATTTTTCCTTCACAACTTCCATGTTTTCTACGACTTTTTTAGCAGGCATATGTCTAAATTTCCCCCCTGAAGCGTTAGGAATTGTACAGAAGGTACACTTATTTACGCAAGCTCTTGAGGTATAAATGGGAATCCATAGATTATCTGTGAAGTATTTGGAAAAATCAAATCCATCAAAATCTGGCGGTAAGCTATTTATTGTTCTAGACTCTACGATCTCATTTCGTTTCAAATTTCTATGATCATCCAAATAATATAGATTAGGAATGTTTGAGTAATCTTTATTGTTTTCCAACTGCTGTAAAAAAGATGATAAGTTTTCTTCACCATCATAAAGAAGCATAGAGTCAATGTAGTTCCAAAAAGGATGTAGATTACCAATAAGTGATGAAATACGAGTAATAAAATTACCGCCTAACTGGATGTGTTTTACGCTTGGACATAATTCTTTAATTGCCTTACACATTGTTAAAGTTGGAATGAGTTGGGTATTTCCTGTGACAGAGAAACCAATATATTCAATCTCTTGATTTTTAATTTCTTCAATGGTTGAACAATCCTTTTCAAAATATTCAATGAGTGGATTGGCTGCTCTATCTGATAATGCTCTCATTATCTCTGAAGTGGAATCGTGCGAATATTTGAAATGCATGCTGTTAAAATCGATTTCGAATCCTTTATAAACTTTTCCTGCAAGATAATTCAAATTGGATAAAACATTCCAAGCAAACTTTCTTTGCCAAGACTTTGAATCTTTTGAGCGTATTACATCTTTTGCTTCTTGGATATGTAATGTTGAATTGAAATAAATACCCTTTTTTAGAGTTGAAGTTTCTCTACTCATCCGCTTGAAAAACTGTTCTGAGAAGAAAAAGTCATAAAATTCAACATTTTCATCACGAATTAAAACCTCTTGATTATTTTGTTGAAGATAGGCTTTTAATACAGGCAAAGATAAATAGGGCCCCCGTGGATCCCAACCTGGCGGAAAAATTAACATTGACTTCATCATGAGTACTCCTAAAATAAAATCTCAATAACTAAACTAAGTTATCGAGATTTTATCATTTTATCTTAAATATTTTTTAAACTTTTAAATATATGAAAACATTACAATTCTCCTAAATCGTAAATCTCTTCATAAAGCTCCTGAGCTGCTTGAGTATATCCATATTTTTCGATGTCTTTAGCACAATCTTGCATCATTAGTTTCCCTTTTGGGTCCTCCAATAGATGGAGATAATGTCCTTCCAAATATCTTAATGTAATGGCTTCTTCAAAAAACTCAATCGGTATTCCGATTGTCTTAACACGATTAAGACAAACCAATGCCTTCTCTAATTTTTTTCGATTAAGCCAGGTGTCTGCAAGATTCAACATTGTCCGAATGACCATTTGTTGGTTCTGGTGAACATTTTTATAGTAACTTGACTTATCAAATATTTCTGTACCATAATAATCCAACATATTATCGTCAAGATAATGCTGACAAACACTGAACACCCAAATTTCATACCTCCCCCACTGTTCTACTAAATCCAAATAACTCATCAAAACATCAATATCATCTTTGGTGGGGTTCCCACCAGCAGTAGAAGCGAGTGATACCTTAGATACAATGTAATTTAATTTGAAATATTTTTTATCCGAATTTTTTTCTGATTTCTCTTTCCAATAATGCAACCATTTTTTGATTTGATTCAAGTCTTTGATACGATGGGCTTCTCGAAGCTCATCATGAAAAGTATAGTCTTCAGACAAGGAATAATTATCATAAAAATCTTGAAATTCATCTAACGAGAGTTGAGTGTTTTGGAGCAAAAGTAAAAATTTATCAATCGTGAGTGAGGTTTCTCCACGTTCAAACTTTGATTCCTGAGCCAAAGAGAATTCATTTGCTGTCACTTCTCTAAGTGTTAAGTGCTTCGCCTCTCTAAGAATCGAAAATATCTTGCCAGTTTTATTTCCCATTATTTTTTCGCTTTCTCATATATTCAAACAAATTATATCAAAAATCTCTGTAAGGTATGAGGTATGTGCTCAGAGTGATATTATGGAACAAAAAAATGGAGCTTATACTCCATTTTTACGCTAGTCTTCATCCTTTGCAGTCCCAATGTGTGGTTCCAAACGATTAGCTGGATTTAGTCATAATGCATTGTGAAACTTCTCGCTTGCTTTGTTGCGTATGCTGTTGTATTTTCTGAGACAAGTTGATTATTTCAGGACGATAAAAACAAATAATGGATGATAACATCTACACCAAAGCTTTGGAGATTCTCAAAAAGAATCACATTACTTTGCTCTATGATGATATTTATCCAATTAAAGAAAATGTAAATTCGTTCGTGTAAAAGGGCAAAAATTTATTGTGCTTAAGAGAACCCTGAATGATAAAGTTGATATTATTTTAACAATCCTTCACGAGTGCTCTCATGCAATAAATGATGATGACCTTCACGTAGTCAATAAATTGCAATTGAAGCACACCGAATATTTTGCCGAATGTAACAAAATTAAAGACTATATCAGCTTAAATGCCACTGAATATGGCGCTCCTACAACGAATATTCCCGCTTTAATGGAATCAATGCATATTTACGAAACTTCCTATTATAAAGTTTTTGAAAAAGAAGTACGTAAATACTATAATTCTGACGGCAGTCCAATAAATGAGTGGGAGATGGATTAAAAGATTAACTAACTCTCAGCATTCATTAAACATACTTTATTTATTAAAATTAATCTATTAAAAAAGAGTTTGCACCAACAAACTCTAATTTTCTATTCAACCGTTTTAAAAGCGGTAGCAAATATCATATATTCTAAAAAATGACGTCGACTTTCTAAACTTCGGCGTTTTTTATTATTGAGTGACAATATTAACTTTGCAACTATGATAATTAGTATAGTTACTAATAAACGGATAAAATATATCTTATATATAATCCACTTGGTAGCTTCATATATTGCTTATCAAATTAATAATACTTGAGACAAACACTTTGAAAGGAATTTTCTCGGATCCTCCTTTTTTAGATATTTGATACACATTCATACAATTGTTCTTCTAGTTATTGTCTAAAATATTTTCATAGCTGTTATTTTCAGAATCCAAATAATACACAGAAATATCATCTAATCTAAGTTCATTTTTCTTTAAAAAAAGATTTACATATTTTGCATCATGTGTTGTAAAGATAACCTGTTTCTTCAGCTGGCTTAGAATATCAATCATTGAAAATTGATTGATATCATCCATGTTTTGAATAGGGTCATCTATTGCAATAAAATCTATTAGCGAATTACTTTGACTAATGTTTTTGGCTATAAATATGGAAATGGCCAAAACATTGAGTTGCCCTGAACTTAATACATTAACAGCTTTGACAGATTTATTATTGCCAATTATTTCAATATCTAATGTGTTTGCCTTATCATCTATATTTAAATTCAAATTTCTATAACTTGATACATTTGGATTGAGATAGTTGAAATACTGTTGAATAGTTGATTCATTACTATTAATTATCTGATCAAAACTATATGCATTATTTATACGGTTCAATTCCCTATCTATTAACTGCAATTTAGTTTTTAAATATTCCAAAGACTTTTGCGGCTCAAAAATTGATTTTTCCTTTTCTTCTAAATCATTCTTTAACGTAGAATATTCAATAATAAGATGATAATTGTTCATTTCTCTAGTTATTGAATTGATTTTTCTATCTTTTTCATCAATTACATATGAAAGATGTTTTAAAATATCATTATAATTTTTAACTTTATAATGATTAGAAAAAACATTTAATAATTTATCAAAGTCTTTTAAGGCAGCTAAATCTTTATTTTGCTTCTCTATTTTCAACTTCAATTGTTCTTCAAGAGTTAAATTTTTGACTTGTATCTTTTCTAGTTTAGCTTTTTCTTCTAGTAAAGTTTTTAGGTTCAAACCTGAAAATTCTATATCAGAATCTTCTTCCAACTTTCTTTCAATATTTGATTTTCTCATTTTCAATTCCAAATATTGCTCACGTTTTTTAATTCTACTTTCCGAACTATTCAATAAAATACTCAATTGATTTTTTTCATAATTAAAATTAACTTTTAGATATAGAAGATCATTCGTAATTGTACTAATTCTATCCTTAACTTCTCTTTCTTCTTTTTGCCTTTGTGACAAATCTGATTGGAAAATATGAGATTGTTTTTGCTTATTTGAAATGGTTTCTTCAAGTTCTTGGATTTTATTTCTATAGTTACTCAATTTTTCAACTGTAACATTGGATTCTTGCAGTAAGCGAGAAAGACGATTATCAAACTCTTTAGCAGATTGTGGGAAAGTCTGTTTACATACAGGGCAGGAATTTTCAAATTCATGATGACTTTTCACAAATATCGACGCTTCTTGAACTAATTGAATTAACGGATCAAGTTTTTCTGTCGAGCTAATTGAAAGAAATTCTGACTGCAAAATACCTTTTTGATTTTTCAACGTTTGTATCTCATCGCTAATCTGTTTAATTTTTTGCTTAAGTTTTTGAATATCTTTTGGAATTTGCGCTCCTAATTTCGATAGCTCATTAAAGTCATCAATATATTTTAAAGCATATTTATACTCTTCAGTCTTGTGGTAAAGATGTAACATTTTATTCCTTACATCTTTATCTGGTTCAGATGTTAATTTGTTAAAATCAGAATTAGATAATTGACTTTCTATATTCTTTAATTCTTCTTCTTGAGCACTATTCTTAGATAATAGATCTTCTTCTATTTTTACTTGTTGAATAAACTTATCATTTTCTTTCAAATCTTTTTTATTTAAAACGAGAACTTTCATAATCTTTTCTTGTTGATTTTGAAGTTCTTGATTTTTTGAGTTTAAAGTACTAATATTTTCAGAAATTAAATTTAAATCTTCAATGTATTTATCAATATTCTTTGCTTGTGAATTGAACTCTTTTAAGTTTCTTTCAGCTTGAAATTTATTTTCTAGTAGCCTATCCTTCTCAGTTTGTTTGTCTTTAATATTAAAATTATTAGAGTCTTCAATATTAATATTCGTATACTTATTGTCAATATTGGATTTTTGAAGTTTCAACTCCTCTTTGCGAGATGTCACAAGATTATATTTTTTATCAATTTCAATTTTAAGTATATTTTTTACTTGCTCATAATTTGTCTTTAGACTAGTGATATCATCCATTCCTAAAATTGAAGATAATACCTTATACCTTTCATTTGCACTATCACTTGCAATGAAATCTAATACTTGATCCTGTGCAAGTAGTGATGATTTCATAAAATTATTAACATCAAAACTACTACTTGATGTAGCTTTAAACGCTTTTTCTAAATACTGTTTAACATTTTTATCACTTTTTATGCTATTATTATTCGCATCCAGACATCGAACAAGTACTTTACCCTTTCGTGAAATAATTCTTTTCAATATGGTATTATCAGTAAATTTTATTTCAACAAAACAATCATTAGTATTTTTATTTATTAATACATTTTTTAGTGTTTCTAAATTTGGAATATCATTAAATCTTTCGATGCTACCGGTCAAACACCATTGAATAGCATCAAAAATAGAACTTTTTCCGTTACCATTATCCCCCAAAAATATAGTGACATCTTTGGAAAAATCAAATTTATATTCACCATCAAAATTTCTAAAGTTATTAATCTTTACTTGTTCTATTCTTATCACTTTTTTCTCTTTCTACATCAAAAAATTCTATTTCTTCTAAAATTTTCCTTATTTGACCCATAGATAATTTCTTATTTTTTTCTTTATTATCTTTGAATATGGTGTATAATTCTGATAATTCTGAAGAGGGATGATAAATATTATTATTACTTTCATGTCCCTCCTTAACATTTTCTATCACGTTTATAAAAGGCACTCTGAGAATATCATCTTCACTTTGAAGAACATACTTTCTTAAATTTCTAACATCCCTCTCAACATAATAATATTTTTCAGAAAGTGGGTTTTTGCTAACCAAAATCAAGAGATATGTATTCCATAAATTATAGTCAGAAAATTTTTTGATTTTATCCCTAATCTCTTTAGCAGTTTGATTTATACTTTCTTTATACGTTTGATCTTGTACAATTTGATCATCATAAATAATAATTAATTTTCCATCTCTATTATTATAGAAAGTCTCATATCCAATACTTTGAATTTCTATTTTATCAAACTTTGAATTTTCAATTTTCAATTTCAGTGTTTTTAGTAAGTCCACCTAATTTTAACTCCTTACGAATTTTTTCTTTCATTACTTGTATGGAAGTGTAGTCTCTTTTACTCCTAGTTATTGACTCCAATCTAGTTTGGGAGGAATATAAAATACTAATATCAGTCTGTACATTAGTAATGTTACTTGTGTTAATGTCATCTAATTTCTCGTTAATATTTTGAACGTTTGTTGAAAAATCCAGCTCCGTTCTCTCGAGCTTTTTGGAATCATCTATATCTCTATCATCAAATAATCCAGAAATAATCAAAGCGATATTATTTGAACTCATAATTCTTAGCTTTTCAGCATTTCCCAATCTTATAAATGAATCTTTAAATTCATTTATAATTTCATCTATCAATGAATCAATTTCTGAATTGCCAAAAACAAGAAATGTTTGATCATTTAACTTGAAAGACAAAATATGACGATTTTTATCCTCTATTTCCAATTTTTGGGGAAATGAAATTTTTAGAAAAAGTAATAATGATAATAAATGTTTAAAATGAGTTGAACGTTTGGCTTCGTTTACCTCGATATATCTATCTTTTTTTAAATACTGATTAATTATATCAACCATAGATAAATTACTCGACGATAAAATATTTTCTAAATCTTCCCTATATATATCAGCAAAACTTTTAAATTCTTGTAAAAACTGAACGTTTAATTTTTTATTTGAATTTGAATACATCTCATCCAAATATGTAAAGTATTCAGTTAAAACTTTTTCATCAGACATTCTGTGATAGGCACTAGTTACATCATTCGTGAGTTGTTTTTTTGTATAGTCTTTAAGCTCATTCAAACTCTCACCTGCAATTAACTGGATTGTAGGATCCTTAGGATTATAGCAAGCCTTAAAGAACTCTGAAATAATATTATTAATTACGCTATAGGATAGTTGACTATTCTCAAATCCCAATACTTGTGGAATAGTGGTTTTTATTTGAGATATTAATTCTTTTGGAGTTAAGTATTTTATTTTTAAATTTTCAAAGTAATTTTCTATTTTTTGATTTAAAGTTTTATTTAAATCAAAAATCCTGTTCTTATTAATTTTTAATCTGGTAAAATTGTCAACTGAATTATATTTCAATTTTTTAAAAGTTGAATGAATCATGTTTTTAAATTCCTCTGACGAGGTTGATAACACTAGATTTTTTTTAAATTCTTTATTATCACCAGAATAAAATGGAGAAAGTTTATAATTTGTACCATCACTATAAAAACAATTTGAAATAATTTCAAACTGTAAAGTAAACTCATTTAACTTTGGTATATCATATGCTGATTTAAATAACTTAGGAATCCATTTTTTCGATATATTAGAGTCATAGCCAGAAAAATTTTTATTTTTTGTTTTAACTTGTATGAACTTTACAACTTTTTTTGAATTATTGAACAACACGATATCTTGATGGTGATCCAAAAATATTCCATCCCATTTTCCTTGAAAAACTTCGCCTAAATAATGTACAGAAACCATCATTTGATAATAAAATCCTGTCATGGCTATAATTCCCCCATCATCTGATGTCGGGTAGTCACAAAGCTCCTTTCCAATGTCTTCAAGATCTTCATTTGAACTCGGCGATTTTATTTCATAGGGACTGCTGGAAAAATCTATTTTTTTTATATTCTCTACTTCCTCATGAGATAAACAATTTTTTTTATTTATTAAAAAATCTTCCATCATAGTTTTATTATACTCACTCCTTAGACTCCCTTAAATTTTACTTCATCTATTCTACTAAATCTATTTTAATGTAAAATACTCTAAAAATAAAGTAACAAATAATAACTTGTACGTGAATTAAAAGATAACTATTAAAAAAAAGAAAATTATTAAAAATATTTTATTATTTATTTTTTTCCTTTGTTTAATTTGTTTTTTTATAAGCAAAAAAATTCCGCCTATAATATAAGATTAATTAATTCTTTTGTACTGTATTAATCAATTCTATAATGAGAGTTTTGGCAGAAATTAAGTATAAAAAAACGAGAATATTGATAAATTGTGGTTTTATAGGCATTTATGTGCGTTCTATTTATTACCACAGAATATCTGTATATCTGCATTTATGAAAAAATGCACATGATGGTTTAAAAGATAACAAAAAACCTTACTTCATGTAAGGTTTTAAAAATCATTTATTTCTATTTATACAAACTCGTTGTAACTCTCCGTCCAAGCACTGATATCAGTTGTTCCTAGCTTTTTTCGATTTGTCCAAGCAAAAATTACTTATTTTGGACGTAATTGGACATGAATATTTGATTTTTATCTAAAAACAAGGTTCACCAAAGGTACTAATAGTCGCCTAAAGTCCTTGAAAGACCTCCAAAGATGCCTTTTTATTTATTCATCTTAAATTCTAAATATAAATCATTATAAATTCCAGTCCAATATGGATTGAGATTTTTGTAGGCTTCATCGTCTTTGATGGTTACTTCATCTGGATAAAAGGATTTATTATCTCGAATTTCTTTGGGTAAGAGGGCTTTGGCTTTCAAATTTGGGGTTGCATAACCAATCCACTGCGCATTTTGGGCCGCATTTTTGGGTTCTTGCATGAAATTAATAAAAGCGTAAGCTGCTTTGACGTTTTTAGCTGTTTTTGGAATGGCTAAATTGTCATACCAAATATTTGTTCGCTCAGGGATAACATATTTCAAATTTTTATTTTCAGAGGTCATCTCTGCTGCTTGTCCGCTATAAACAACGGCTAAAGGTGTTTCATTATTAATCATGTAATTCATAATTTCATCACCCAAAATGGCTTTTACATTTGGCGTAAGTTTCAGAAGGTCTTGATAGGCTATATCTAGCTCTTTTTGGTTGGTTGTATTTAATGAATATCCATGTTTACTAAGGACCATCGCCATAACGTCACGCACACTGTCTGTCAGTAAAATTGAGTTTTTGTAAGTTGGTGACCAGATATCATTCCACGTTTTTGGTGGCCTTGTTACTGTTTTTGAATTATAAACAATCCCTAATGTTCCCCAAAAGTATGGAACAGAATATTGATTTCCTTGGTCAAAAGCCGGATTGAGGAGTTTAGGGTCATCATCTTTTAAACCTTTAATTTTACTATGGTCTAGCTTAATGAGCAAATTTTCTTTGGCCATTTTTTCAATCATGTAATCGGAAGGAACAATCAGGTCATAAGCTGTTCCTCCTTGTTTGACTTTTGAATACATGGCTTCATTGGAATCAAAGGTCATATAGTTTACTTTATAACCTGTTTCTTTTTGAAATTTACTAATCAGGTCTGGGTCGATATACTCTCCCCAGTTAAAAATGGTCAGGCTATTATTTTGAGTTTTGACTCCATCAGCAGCTTTCATTCTATTAGTAATCAGTCCTAACGAGGCAGTAATAATCAAAATTCCTACAAAGAAGTATAATAATTTTTTCAAGTTTCTCCTTTCTATACTTTGAGCTACAAAGTATCAGTAAAATAGTTTTAAGTCAGATTTGAAGATTTTCCAACAGTTTCTGAATCTCTCATAATATAATAATATCCTATAACTAATAGAATTGAAAAAAGAAATACAAGAGTAGAAAGGGCATTAATTTCTAAAGAAATTCCGGCGCGAGCTCTGGAATAGATTTCAACTGATAGGGTTGTGAAATCATTTCCTGTGACAAAGAAAGTGACGGCAAAATCATCTAAAGAGTAAGTAAATGCCATAAAGAAACCTGCAATAATTCCTGGTGTTAAATAGGGCAGGGTAATTTCACGCATTATTTGGCTTGAATTTGCCCCTAAATCATTTGCGGCATCAATGAGTGAACTATCCATTTCTTGATAAAGCGGCATTACCATCAGAACAACAATAGGGATAGAGAAGGCAATATGACTGAGTAAAACAGACATAAAACCAAGTTTCATTCCAACAATTGTAAATAAAATCAGGAAGGAAGCTCCGATGACAACGTCTGGGGAAACCATTAAGACATTATTTAAGCCCAGTAAAGTTTCACGACGTCTTCTCTTGAATTTAACAAGGTTCAAAGCACCAATTGTTCCAATAACTGTAGCAATCAGTGAGCTTAAAAAGGCGAGAAAGAAAGTCTGAACAACAATCAGAATTAGACGACTGTCAGCAAATAACGTTTTGAAATTATCTAATGTGAAACCTGTAAATTTACTCATATCACTTCCGGAGTTGAATGAGTAAAAAACAAGGTAAAAAATAGGTGCATATAAAAGGATGAGGACAAAGGTGAGGTAAACTTTACCAAGCGAATTTTTCTTTTGCAAATCAATCTCTCCTTTCTTTCGTCATTCTCATGACAATCAACATGGCTACAACTAAGACAACAGCAATGGTTGAACCCATTCCCCAGTTTTGTGTCGTTAGGAAGTGTTCTTCAACGGCCGTACCGAGTGTGATGACTTTATTCCCACCGATTAAACGCGTCAGCATGAAGAGTGACAAACTAGGAATAAAGACAGCCTGCACTCCAGCTCTGACACCGTTTAGTGAGAGTGGCCAAATCACTTGAGTAAAAGTTTGGAAACGTGAGGCGCCTAAATCGGCACTCGCATTTACCAAATTATCATCTAAATCATTTAAAGCATTAAAAATTGGTAAAACCATAAAGGGAATGGAAATATATGATGCGACCAAAATAAAACTTAGGTCAGTAAATAAAATCTGTGTCCGTCCAATTCCCAAAAACTGTAAAAAGTTATTAACTGAACCATATTTACCAAAAATTCCAATAAAGGCATAAGCTTTGAGTAACAAGTTAACCCAAGTCGGTAAAATAATGAGCATGAGCCAAAATTGTTTCATTTTTAGTTTGGTCAAAACATAAGCTACGGGGTAGGAGATGACAAGGGTTGCTACAGTAATAATCAGTGCGTAGAGAATAGAGTTCCATGTCATTAAGAGGTAAGTTCCGCTAGAAAAATAGAGGATATAATTGTTAAGGGTAAAGTGACCATTTAAATCAAAAAATGATTGCCATAAAAGCATGGCCAAAGGGACGATAACAAAGAAAAGAATCCAGAGAAAATAGGGAACAGAATAAATTCTTTTGGTCACTTATTGGCCCCACTTTCTTTATTTTCTGACTCAGGTTCATTCTCTTGCTTTTGTAAAATTTCATTCACTGTTTCAGCAAGTTCTGTCAATTCCATCGTGTTTTCAAGCGCTTCTTTAACGGCTTCTTGAATGGCAGCTTCTTCTTCGGCATTTTCTTCTTCGACAGCATTAGCTAAACCGACCGTTTCTTCTTCTTCAACATATTCTTCAATACGTGCGTCAAATTCTTCTTCGGTTTCATTAAGACGCATGATGTGAATGGCTTCTGGGTCAAAATCGAGTCCAACTGTTTCTCCAACAATGGCTTTATGTGTTGAATGAATGAGCCATTCGTTATTAAATTCATCGTAGGCTACAATTTCATAATGGACGCCACGAAAGAGTTGAGTATCTACTTTTACATTGAATTTGCCTTCGTCAGGAAGTGTAAACCAGATATCTTCAGGGCGAATAACAACCTCAATTGGTTCATTTTTACGCATCCCACCATCGACAGCTTCAAATTTCTGACCATTAAATTCAACGAGGTAGTCTTCAATCATTCTTCCGTTTAGAATGTTTGATTCTCCAATGAAATCAGCAACAAAATGATTAATTGGTTCATCATAAATATCAGTTGGAGTCCCTGATTGCACAATTTCGCCTTCATTCATGATGAAGACCCAATCAGACATCGCTAGCGCTTCTTCTTGGTCGTGCGTAACAAAGATAAATGTAATTCCAAGACTTTGTTGTAACTCTCTTAATTCATATTGCATATCTTTTCTGAGTTTCATATCAAGTGCTGAAAGAGATTCATCAAGTAAGAGAACTTTAGGGCGATCAATTATGGCACGGGCAATAGCTACCCTTTGTTTTTGCCCTCCTGATAATTTAGTAATTGAACGCTTTTCAAAGCCATCTAAGCGCACGAGTTTTAAACTCTCAGAGACACGCTTGGCAATTTCCTTTTTATCTACCCCTTTAATTTTAAGAGCGAAAGCGACGTTATCAAAAACGTTCATATTTGGAAAAAGAGCATAGGATTGAAAAATAGTATGAACATTTCGTTTATTTGCGGGTAAGTCATTAATTCTTTTATTATCAAGAATAACATCACCATCGGTTGCATCAAGAAGCCCAGCGATAATATTTAAAATTGTTGATTTTCCTGAACCTGACGCGCCTAAAAGAGTATAAAATTTTCCTTCTTCTAGTTCAAATGAAATATCTTTAAGAACGGTTGTATCAGTGTCAGCATAAGTTTTACTGACATTTTTAAATTCGATAATTGTTTTTGACATTTTTTTAATTCCTTTGAATATAAAGATGTGATAAGCCGTAAAATTGCTTGTAAGTAATATAAAAAACCAAGCCAACGCTTGGTTTCATCATCAATTTAAGTTTTCTGATTCCAAAAGGACAAACAGAAAAATCTAGTGCAGAGTCTATACAGCAGAAGAACTTTTAATACTCTTATTGATGCGCCAAAGCGTGTTTTTCTTGGGTGGGGCTTTTATATTCCCCATAACTCCTAAAAAGAGTTAATCAATAAGGCAACGAAAGTCGCCAATTTCGGCTTTTGACCCGGCTGTCCGTCTGGCCTTGGCTCAATTTTTACTGACAAATCGTCAATATTTTACTGACGAGATGTTATTTTTACTGACGAAAAGTATTTTTGAGAAATTTTTAGTTTCGTCAGTTCAATGCGACCAAAGGAAGTCATTGAATCGGTGGATAAGGGAAGTTTCAGCTTTGCTGAAATTTCTATCAGTAAATTAAATCCAGAATTCAACCATTAAATTGGCAGATAGAAAGGTCTAATTTGCTGACGGCTTATTCATCAGTAAAATTGAGCGGTCAAATCTTCTGTATATGCACAGAACATCACTAATTATAGCTTAAATTAGATGATTTATCAAGTTGAAATTTGAAAAAGACAGGAAAATCCTGTCTTATTTTTCACCGATTATTCTAACTTCTGGTTCAAGAGTAACCCCTGAGTTTTCTTTCACTTTATCAATAACATGTGCGATAAGTTTTTCGTAATCTGTCGCATTACCATTTGCAACATTTACCATGAAACCTGCATGTTTTTTGCTAACTTCAACACCGCCAATGCGTACGCCTTGTAGATTAGCTTCTTGGATTAATTGTCCCGCAAAATGACCGACTGGGCGTTTGAAAACTGAACCGCAACTTGGATATTCCAAGGGTTGCTTACTTTCACGCAGGAAATTGAGTCGATTCATTTCATTTTGAATTTGAGTCGGATCACCTGCTTGGAGTTCAAATTTTGCTGACAAAACAACCAAATTTTTGTCACGAATGACAGAATGACGGTAGCCAAATTGCATTTCACTTGCGGTCAGAACCGAAACGTTTCCGTCAGTATCCATCACTTTGCAACTTACCAAAACTTGAGAAATTTCGCCACCATAAGCTCCAGCATTCATGAAAACAGCACCGCCAATTGAACCTGGAATTCCGCAGGCAAATTCAAAACCTGTCAGTGAATTCGCTTGTGCCACTTGTGTTACTTCTTTTAATTTTGCACCAGCTTGAGCTTCAATCGTATAGCCAGCTACTTTTACTGATTCTAATTTTTCAAGTAAAATCACAAGGCCACGAATTCCACCATCACGCACAATCAGATTTGAAGCATTTCCAAGCACAGTAACTGCTGTGTCAGTTGATTTTGCTTTGACTAATAATTCTGTCAGTGCTTCAATTGTAGCTGGAAAAGCTAAGATATCTGCTGGTCCACCTACTTTTGTATAAGTATATTTTGATAATGGTTCATTAAATTTAACCAGCAAATCTGGGATATTTTCAAGGTCAGTTTCTTTTATCATATCCTTATTTTATCATTTTCTATTAAAGATGACAATTTTGTCTTAAATTTCGGCTTTAACTTTCTTTTTATTCAAGAAACCTTTAGCTTTATCGAAGATATCAATCGGGAAGGCTTTGCTCAAAACATTGCACAAACCAAGCGCTAAATTGAAATCAATCATACTGTGAACAAGACCACCAAAACCAATCAATAATAGAAGATTAAGTAGAGCAGCTTGATCAATATTTGCAAATCCTAAAGAATAAAAAACATAAACTACTAAAGTTTCCAAACCAGCATGAAAAATACCGAGAATAAAATTAAAAATTTGGATTTTAACTTTTTGATGAACAAGTTCAGGATGTTTCTTTAGGACATAAGCACCCACTGTCATTACAGGGAGATGCATAAGGGCACGCAACCAGATAGTTGGTACCGGAATACTAATCATAAATCCTAGGGTAGTTCCTAGAGCAACAAAAGCGGTCATTAATGGACTGAAAAACATGGCAGCCATTACAGGAACATGTGAGGCAAGCGTGAATGATGCAGGACCAATAATAATTTTAGCCGGCATAATCATTGGAATTAGAATTCCAAGTGCAGTTAGCATCGCAGCAATAATCAGATTTCTGACTTTTGCCTTTTTTGTTTGAGCCATTTGAGTTTCCTTTTCTTTTTAAACTCTTGCTTTAAAAAAGCGGACAGTAGGGCAATAATGGTTTTTCATTTAAATCACATTTCCTGTCAATAAAAGAAATTTAATTATTCATTACTTTTAACTTTAAAAAAATGATCAATCAAAAACCTTGTTCTGACAAATAAAATGAAAGTTAGTGAACTACTTTACATTCTTTTTTGCTTTAATGATTATATCATTTTATATGTAAAATAATCAAGAAAAAAATCTGTATTTATAATACAGACTCTTCTACTTGTAATCCATTACTGTCAACTTCCAAGGAATAAAGTTGACCAGATAAATTTTGCTCATTAATTTTTTCTGTCAGTAAATTCAGCTTATCATCGGGTAAAAGGAGCATTACTGTTGGCCCCGCCCCAGATAAATAAGTTCCATAAGCACCAAATTCATGGCCAATTTCTCGCAAAATTTTGAGTTCAGGAACTAAAGAAGCGCGATAATTCTCATGAAAACGGTCAGATTCTATCATTTGCCCAGCAACTTTTAAATTTTTTGTCAAAAGACTGGCTGTCAGTACATTTGCAATAGAGCTGGCAGCAACGGCCTCTTTGTAAGCCAATTCCTTAGGTAAAACTTTTCGACTTTCAACAGTTTTTAACTCATAGTCTGGAACAAAAGCTAGAAGTTTACATGAAGGAAAGTCTGAGCTAACATAATTCGTTTTGTCAGCAACAGTACTTGCTATAACTAAATTTCCCAAAAGTGCTGGTGCAACATTATCAGGGTGTCCTTCAATTTCACAAGCAAGTTCAAGTTTTTCTTCTGTTGTCAAATTTAGCTTTGCTAGTTGATTAGCTAATTCAATCCCAGCAATAATGACTGAACTTGATGAACCCAAACCTCTTGCTAAAGGAACTTCCGAAGTCATTTTCAAATGATATTTTACTGACAGACTTCTATTTTTAGCTTTCAAAACTGCTGACAGCGTGGTCAGTAATAAATTTTTTTCGTCAGTAGGAATATTATTTCCTAAATCATGGTCAATTTTCCAATCATTACTTTCTTCAAGTACTTCCACTGTCAAATACAAGTTGACCGCAATACCAATTGAGTCAAAACCTGCGCCTAAATTTGCTGATGTCGCTGGTACAATAATTTTCATTTTCCTAGTCCCCCAAAACTTTAAAATAATTAAGTAATTTAAAATCTACTTCTTCTTTTAATTTATCTTGAATGGCCAAAAGTTGAACGCGGTTAATCTGATGACTGATAATCACAACAACTGCGCGATGTCCATCACCTTTTTGTTGTAAAACTTGTTCAAAAGAGACATCTTCACTTGTAAATAACTCCACCAAGCGCAATAATTGCCCAGTTGAATCTGGTGTTTCAACGGAAAAATAATATTTATTTACAATATCGTGAGGATTAGCTAAGCTCGTTGGACGTGCGTATTCATTAAATGACTTTCCAATTGTTCCATCTTTTACCCGTTTAACAATTCGAACAATATCAGCTAAAACACTCGTAGCGGTTGGCTTTTGACCTGCTCCCGCCCCATAGAACATTGAGGCCCCAATTCCCTCTGATTCAATAAAAACAGCATTCATAACACCATTGACACTAGCCAATGGATGACTTTTTGGAAGAAAAGTTGGGCTAACCTCAGCGAAAATTCCTGATTCAACCTCATTAATTTCACCTGTCAATTTTAAAACATAGCCAAATTGTTGAGCAATCTCAACGTCAGTTTTTTGAATCGTTCTGAGGCCAGATTTAGAAATTTGATCGGGACTTAGCGTCATTCCGAAAGCAAATTCACTTAAAATCGCTAATTTATAACTGGCATCAATTCCGTCAACATCATTTGTTGGGTCAGATTCAGCATAACCAAGTTCTTGAGCTTTGGCCAAAGATTGGTCGTAAGTCCATGCCTCCTCTGACATTTTCGTCATCATAAAATTACTTGTTCCATTAAGAATTCCTAAAAGATGTGTGATTTTGTCTGATGAAAATGAATTGGCTAAAGTTCTTAAGATTGGAATCCCACCAGCAACAGCCGCTTCATAATAAAGAGCAACATGATGTTTCTCTGCCAAAGCACGCAATTCAGTTCCATGAACAGCCAGTAAATCCTTATTGGCTGTGACAACATTTTTACCCGCTTTAATCACTTTCGTAATGTAGGTCTTAGCCGGTTCAATCCGTCCCATCAACTCAACAACAATTGAAATCTCAGAATCAGCCAAAATTTCTTCTAAAGTTAGAACAAAATCATATTGATAACCCTGTGCTCTAGCCTTTTCAATTGCTTTTTCATCTCTCATCAAAACTTTTGAAATGACGATTTCTTCATCTAAAATTTTTGATAGTTTTTCTTTATTCTCAGAAATTAAAGTTGGAAGCCCAGTTCCAACTGTCCCAAACCCCAATATTGCTATATTTACTGTCATCACTTCTCCTTTTCAAACAAAAATTAAATTTTAAGATAATTCAAAAAATAACTTTCGCTCAATTTCTTAATATTATACCATTTTTATCGAAAAAAATTTACTGACAGAAAGATCAGTAAATTTAAAAGAATAAAAATTACTGACAGCCTTGTCAGTAATAATAATTTCACTATTTTTTAAAGCAAATCTAGTTTTTTCAACTCATTATCGATTTGTCCCAAAACTTCATCAAGATGTTCAGGATTATTGACAAAATCAATAGAATCACCATCGATTCTCAATTTTGGCGAAATGTTGTAATTTTTATACCAATCAGGATATTCATCATGCACTTGAGCATAATAATCTTTTAGTCCTTCTTGATTTTCAATTTGTTCAAATGAACGTCCACGTTGTGCAATTCTTGAGAGCATTGTTTCAAATGACACATCAATATAAACCAATAAATCCGGACGTTTTTTGGGCATTCCATCAAGTTCTTCTAACATGTTTGCTAATAAATCTTGATAAATTTCCAATTCAGTTTTTGTTACATTTCCATTTTTATAGTTCAAAGTTAGGAAAAGCTCATCCTCAAAAATCGAACGGTCAAGCACGTTATTATCCTGACGATAAGCCATTTTAATTGATTCAAAACGTTTATTCAAAAAATAGATTTGTAGCAAGAAAGCATACTTTTGAGGATCTTGATAATAAAGATCAAGTACAGGATTATTGTCCACCGCTTCATAAAAAACATCCGTTTTTAAATGTTCTCCTAAAGCCTTTGCTAGACTCGACTTCCCTGCACCAATTGTACCTGCTAATACGATCAAAATTGTCTTTTCCTCCTCGTCATTTCTTCAAAAGAAAGAAATGAATTTATAAATCTATTTTATTATAGCCGAATTTTTTAAATTTACAACTATTTATTAATTTTAAAAACTAAAAAATCATTTTAGTTATTACTTCTCTTTTTTCAAAAACTCACGAACTTGAGATGAGAAATAGAGAGAGCCTGTAACTAATAACAAATCATCTTCAGCTAAATTTTTTTGCGCACGAACTAAAGCTAATTCCCAACTTGGAGCCAATTCAACCCCTTCTTCTTCCAATCTTTGAAAATCTCCCAAATTCAAAGCTTTCGGATAATCAAAAGTTGTCAAAATCAGATGCGAATTTTTCACAGTTTGAAGCATTTTTATCATTTGACTAATATCTTTTGTAGTAATGGCTGAAAAAATGATTGTAATCTTTTTATCTGGAAACTCAGAGCTAAGGTTTTCAAGCAAACGATTCATCGCATGAACATTATGAGCACCATCCAGTAAAATGAGTGGTTTTTCACCCAATTTTTCCATACGAGCTGGCCAAAAAGCCTCACGAATTCCAGAGCGAATCACATCCTCAGTCAATTCAATCCCAACCTTACTTGCATAAACCAGAGAAAGTTCAATAGCCATACCAGCATTTTCTATTTGATGTAAGCCAACTAAAGATTTTTCAATATCCAATATTGCTTCTTGACCAGAAAAGAAATTGAAATGTTCGTGTTCTTCTACTTCCGTACGATAATCATATGGAAATTGATAAACACGCGCTGTATTTTTTCTAGCCACTTCCCATATAACCCGAAGTGCTTTTAACTCAATATTTCCAACAACTACTGGAATTCCTGGTTTAATAATTCCAGCCTTTTGAGCTGCAATTTCTTCAATCGTCGAACCAAGAATATCAATATGATCTAAACCGATTGTTGTGATTCCAGAAACAACAGGTTTAATCACATTTGTTGAATCAAGAAGTCCACCTAAACCAACTTCAATAACCGCTAAATCAACCTGCTCATCAGCAAAATATTTAAAAGCCATTGCCGTGATAATTTCAAATTCCGTAATTCCAGTCAGTTCAGCATCTTTATCAAGTTCTGCAACAAGTGGTTGGATCATTTCTACATAATAAATTAATTTATCATCAGCAATCGGTAGTGCATTAATCGACATCCGCTCACCAAAAGTGGTGATGAAAGGACTTGTGAAAGAAGCAACCTTCAGACCTGCCTGCATAAAGATTGAGCGTGTGAAAGCGACTGTGGAGCCTTTTCCATTTGTTCCAGCAACGTGAATCATTGACAAAGACTCTTCTGGATGACCAAGCAATTCTAAAAGGGCCGAAACACGACTTAGGCCTGGGCGAATATTAAATTTTAAACGTGAATGTATCCATTCCAATGCTTCTTCTATAGACATTTTGTGACCTTTTCTACTTTATCTTTTGTATTGATAATATTTTTTAAATTCATCAGGAGCTTCAGTTCTATCAAGAAGGAAAAAAGGCAATTCAGCAAGGTCTGCTTCTTTTTCTTTTAGTTCCAATAGAAAACGAAAATCAATGTGTTGATGTTCTTTCTCATTCTTAATTTTGTTGTAAGGAATATTAATCAAGTTAACATCTACCAACTTGCCTGATTCTGACGCTGAAAAACCTGTTTCTTCATGGAACTCACGAATCGCAGTTTCCAATGGCTTTTCTCCTAGTTCAACATGACCTGCTGGAAGCAAAAGCTCCTTTTGATAAGGGTGTTCAATAAAAAATAGTTTATGTTTTTTAAAAACTAATGCACTTGCTGACAATTGTAAATCTGGATTCTTTTTCCCCCGAAGCTCTAAAGTCGAATTTTTCAATAATCGAATAATCTCGGAAAATTTTTCTTCACTTACAATAGCAGATAAAGCTTGAATTTCAGCAATTAGGTCTTCATTCATTTTTAAAATTCCTTATAAATTTCAATTGCATCGAGTAAACGTTTAGTCTCCTTAACATCATGAACACGCAAAATCCGTCCCCCGTCAGCAACCATATGCGCTTCTAGGACAAGGCTTGAAAAAAGCCGCTCATCTCCTTGGGCATTGAAGAGTTTTCCCATAAATGACTTACGAGAGATTGCAATCATAAGAGGTAAACCTATTCTGCTTAAAATTTCAGTTGCTTTAACCCGCTCAAGACTATCTGAACCTGAATCTCCATTAAAAAAACCAACTCCAGGATCAATAACGATTTGTTCAGCTTTTAAACCAAGTTGAAGTAACTCTTCTTTTTTATTTTCAAAAAATAATGGAAGTTCTTCATAAACATTATCAGCATAACTAAAACCAGCTCGCCCATTATTCATAGCAACTAAAGCCGGTTGATACTTTTCTACCACTTTTAATTTATCATTTGTATCAAAACCATCAATATCGTTAATAATATCAACCCCAGCGTCTAAAACTCGTTCCATGACATAAGCTTCATCCGTATCGACAGCAAAAATCGCTTTAGGAAAGTTTTTTTTCAACTCAAGAATAGGTTCTTTCAGTCTGTTCCATTCCTCTTCTGGGCTAATATCGTCATATCCTGGTTTCGATGATTTCCCTCCCAGCTCAAGAACAGAAGCTCCATTTTCTAAATCAGCTTCTACTCTTTTTAAAATATGAGAGAGGTTTAAATTATCTGGATTTCCATCATAAAAAGAGTCTGGTGTAACATTGACGATTGAATAGACAATTGACTTTCTAGTTAAATCAAAATTGAAATTTTTACCTGACCAAATGATTTGATGACGTTTATAAATCACTTCAAGCATTTTTTTATCTTCATCATTTTCAAAAAGATTAATCAATTTTGCTAAGTCATCAATTGTTAAAACTACTAACAAGGAGTCTGGAGCCAGTCTTGTCAAACTACCATTTCGATAAAGTTTTTTTTGAAGAGAAATCATTTCATTGTGATTTAACTCATCAAATTTTAGGATAATATTTTTAAGAGAAAAAGATTCTTGATTAAGTTCTAAGATTTTCATAAAAGACTTTCTAAAAATTCCATTCTTTTTTCGTTATTTTCTTTAAATTCACCTAAAAAATAAGAAGTTTTAGTAATAGAATTTACTTTTTTTACTCCACGCATTTCAACGCACATATGACGTCCTTCAACAAGAACTGCCACTCCTTTAGGATTCAAAATATCAGTCAAAATATCTCCAATATCATGAGTGATATTTTCTTGAACCGAGAGTTTGCGCGAAACATAATCAACTAAACGGGGAATTTTTGACAAGCCAATAATTTTTCCATCAGCTGGAATATAGGCAACATGAGCTTTCCCGAAAAATGGTAACATATGATGCTCACACATTGAATAAAAAGGAATATCTTTAATCAACACGATTGAATCCGTTTTAGAAGAATCAATTTCAAAAAGTTTATACTCATTAAACTTGCATAGACGTTGTGACGAAAGAATTTCTTCATACATTTTAGCTACTCTCGCTGGAGTTTCAAGTAATCCTTCTCGATTTGGATTTTCACCTACTGCAAAGAGAATCTCTTTAACGGCATCTTCAATACGATTTCTCGGTGTTTCTTCTTCTTTTATCACATGGAGCTCTTGTTCACTTACTGAAAGTTCGGCTATTGCTTTTTCTATTGACGCATAATATTTAAAGTCTTTATCAATAAGTTCAAAAATAGGTTTCAAGACAAAAAGACGATTAAAAGCTTCTTTATGTGGAATAACCAAGTTTTCTTCTTGCATTTCTAAGTCGTTATAGAAAATAATATCAATATCAATTGTTCTTGGCCCCCAATGAATTTTCCGCTCACGGTTCAAGGATAGCTCAACTTCATGAATAAAAGATAATAATTCCAAAGGTTCAAGTAGCGTTGCCACCTTTAATGCCAAATTAGTAAAATCATCTTGTTTGACGCCGCCGACTGGAGTACTTTCATAAAAATTTGATACTTTTTCAATCATAATTTTAGGGTGTTTTCCCAATAAACGAATGGCTTCATGTAAATAATACTGACGGTCACCAATATTACTTCCCATGCTTAAGTAAGTTGTTTGCATAAGTCCTCCATTTAGACATAATCTTTTATGATTTTGTTTCTCTTCTATCTCTTTAAAATATTTATCTTAAAAACCAGCTTTAGCCTCTCATCTCAATTTCAGCTGAATCAAAAATTCCTTCAATCGGTACGGCTAATTTTCTAAGATGGACTTCAACCGTTGATATACGCTCTGAAGTAGCCTTTACTGCTTGAATAATTTCAAAGGCAACATGTTCAATTAAATCAGCTTTTGAAGATTCTACAACTGCTTTTGTTGCCTCATAGAAATCAACATAAGACAAAGTTTCATCTAATTCGTCTTTTCCTGAAAAATCAAAATTTGTTTCCACGATTAAATCAATTTCGAGATTTTGTCCGAGAACTTTTTCTTCTGGCAGAACACCAATATGTGCCCTAAATTTTATATTATTAAGTTTTATTTTGTACATATTTCCTCTTTTTAAGTGTAGAAAAGGCTATGAATCTCTTCATAGCACTATTTTCAGAGATATCTTAAAATCGCTTCCCAAGCTTCTTCAAATCCTGTCTTATCGGTAGAAGAAAAGATAATAAAATCATCTGTACTATCAAATTTCATTGCTTTTTTGATAATAGATTCATGTTTATTCCACTTACCACGTGGAACTTTATCGGCTTTGGTCGCAACTAAAATCACTGGAATATGGTAGTATTTCAAAAACTCATACATCATCAAATCATCTTCTGAGGGTTCATGACGAATATCAACTAAGCTGACTACTGCTTTTAAATTTTCTCTTGTTGTCAAATATTCCTCAATCATTTTACCCCATTTTTCGCGTTCCTTTTTAGAAACACGAGCATAGCCGTAACCAGGTACGTCAACGAAATGAAGTTGATCATCAATATTATAAAAATTGAGCAACTGTGTTTTACCAGGTTGACCAGAAGTTCTGGCAAAGTTTTTACGATTAAGTAAAGTATTAATAAAACTTGATTTACCGACATTTGAACGCCCAGCTAAGGCAATTTCTGGCCAATCATTTTCTGGATATTGTTTTTTTGATGCTGCTGAAATTGTTATTGTCAGATTATTTGTATTTATGGTCATTTTTTCTTGGCCTCTCGAATCATTTGTGGCTCAGCTTTTCCGTCAACAACTGCTTCATTAATAATAACTTTTGTAATTTCTTCATGACTTGGAACTTCAAACATGATATCCATCATTACTTCCTCAATAATTGAACGAAGTCCACGCGCTCCTGTTTTGCGCTCAATTGCTTTTCTAGCAATTGCCATGAGGGCTTCATCTTCAAATTCAAGTTCAACATTATCAAATAAAAGGAGTTGTTTATATTGTTTAATCAAAGCATTTTTAGGTTCTGTCAAAATTTGAATCAAATCCTCTTCGGTCAAACGTTCCAAAGCAGCAACAATTGGCAGACGACCAATAAATTCAGGGATTAATCCGAATTTTTGAATGTCCTCGGCAATAATTTCTTGCATATAAGAATCATCGTCATTTAATTTTTTATTATTGGCACCAAAACCAATAATTTTTTCACCTAAACGTTGTTTGACAATTTCTTCAATCCCGTCAAAAGCTCCACCAACGATAAATAAGATATTTTTGGTATCAATTTGAATCATTTCTTGATTAGGATGTTTACGTCCACCTTGTGGTGGAACACTAGCTACTGTCCCTTCAATAATTTTCAAAAGGGCTTGTTGAACACCTTCCCCAGAAACGTCACGAGTAATTGATACATTTTCAGATTTTTTAGCTATTTTATCAATTTCATCGATATAGATAATTCCGCGTTCTGCACGTTCAATATTGAAATCACTCGCTTGTAAAAGTTTTAAGAGAATATTTTCAACGTCTTCTCCAACATAACCAGCTTCAGTTAAACTTGTCGCATCTGCAATCGCAAACGGAACATTGAGTGATTTCGCTAAAGTTTGAGCGAGAAAAGTCTTACCAGAACCGGTAGGTCCGATTAATAGAATGTTTGATTTTTGTAGTTCAATATCTTCAGCAATTTTACTTGCTGTAAAATTAATTCGTTTGTAATGATTATAAACAGCAACTGCAAGTGCACGTTTTGCTTTTTCTTGACCTATCACATATTCATTTAAATGGTCAAACATTTCTTTAGGTGTTTTAACTTCAAGCATTTCTGAATCTTGTTCTTCTCTTAATTCTTCTTCTAAGATTCGAGTTGAAAGTTCAATACATTCATTACAAATATAAACGTCTGAACCGGCAATCATTTTTTTTACATCATCTTGACTCTTTCCACAGAAAGAACAATGTATATTTGGATTTTGTGTATTTGACATAGTTTTTTTCCTGATTTCACTAACATAAAAAGTAAGTATTATTGGCTTACTTAAAAGGCACTTTTTCTATTTTTTAAAATAAAGTTCCAGAAAAAGCGTGAATTGTATTTACGAGGTTCGTAAAAGCATTGAGTAAAAACAATACTCCCAGACCCCAACGTTTTTTTCTAAAGCATTGAATAGCGATGACAATGCTAATCCAACAAAGGAGAGCTGTGAAAAGCCCAAAAATTGATTTTGTCATGGTTGTTTCACTTTTTCATATTTTTTAATTGTAAAAGTATAAGAATTCCGCTCATCTTTATCGTGAAATTTTTCAGAGACTAGCTTAAATCTTCCAAAGTCAAATGTACTTGGAAAATAAGTATCTCCTTTAAATTTTTCATGAACAACTGTTCGATAGAGCAATTCAAGTTCAGATTCAAAAAGGGCTAAAATTTCAGCTCCTCCTGTGATAAATAAGTCTTTATTTTGCTTATGGTACCAATCTAGAACTTCCTTAGGGCTGTGCATGATGAGCACTTTTTCATTATCTGATTGATAAGTTTCATCGCGAGTTAAAATAATACTTATTCTCCCTGGCAATACACGTTTATTCATTCCTTCAAACGTTTTTCGTCCCATCAAAATCACTTGATTCATGGTTGTTTCTTTAAAATGTTGTTGTTCAGCAGGTAAAGACCAAGGCATTTTATCAGCTTCACCGATAAGACCTGCTTCATCTTCTGCCCATATTCCAATTATCATAGCAACCCCTCTCATTGATTTTTACTTTTACTATTATAGCAAATTTTTGCTGTTTTCGCTTTGACAAGTTTGATATTGGTCACTCATTTTTAAAAATAATTTCTTTTTTTTATCAAAAAAATTTAGTTTTCTCTTTACAAAATACAAAAGAAGTGGTATGATATCAATTATATTAATTTGTTTCAATCTTTCCTGTTATGATTAAAGCAAATTAGTCCCCCAACTAGACTTCTTGCTGAGATTGACTCCGAGGGGTCTAGTTTTTTTGTTTTTTACTTTAATTAATTTACTGACAGCTCTTCTGCTTATGGTAAAATGTTCTTAAATAATTACATTTTACTCATAGATTTTTTGATAAGGCTGTCAGTAAAATTTTTGTTATTAAGAAAGTGTATTTCATGAATCATATTGCTCTTTTTGAACCTCGTATTCATTTCAATACAGGAAATATCGCCCGCACTTGTGCGGCTACTAATACCGTTTTACATTTAATTGAACCCTTTGGTTTTGAAATTTCTGATAAGCATCTTAAGCGTGCTGGTTTAGACTATTGGGATAAGGTAAATATTGTCTATCATAAAAATTTAGATGATTTTATGAATTCAATTAATGACGGAGGACAACTCTATTTGGTCAGTAAATTTGCTGAACATGTTTATTCTGACGTTGATTACTCCGATGATGAAAAAGATCACTACTTCTTGTTTGGCCGTGAAGATACAGGTTTACCTGAAGAATTTATGCATGAACATCGTGATGAATGCATTCGTATTCCAATGAATGACGAACATGTTCGGTCATTAAATTTATCAAATTGTGCTTGTATGATTGTCTATGAAGCTTTAAAACAACAAGATTTCCGTGGACTAGAACTCGTTCATACTTATGAAAAAGATAAGTTAAAATAATTGTATTTATAAATAGACAAACGCCTTGTTACTGACAGGCGTTTTTTTATTGTTCTTTTATTTAGCGAGTGCTATAATGAAGACAAATAAGAGGGGAATACAAGAATAAGGAGCATTTTATGAAGGCTAAACTAGGCAATGAAATTGTTGAATATTGGCAAATCAGCCTGACTAAACCCGCAAACGAATCGTGGGTCTTAGAGGCTTTTAAGAAAGGACAGCTCTCGTGGTCTGGTCAATTTGCAATGAATAAGGAGACCAAAGAAAAATTACTTGCTGACGGAATGTCTAGAAAAAATCCAGCTGAGCATAATACCCTTTCTAAAGAAATAAAACATTTGGACTGGCTAGGGCTTTATATTTCCCCAAATAAGCTGAGTAATGCTTATCCGGATAATATTTATCTTGTAGTCAATCAAGTACGTATCCCAGCCTTTGGACGACTTGGAGAGTACCTCCTAGTAGCACCTGATGGTTCTTTTGAAATTTACTCTGAAAAGAAATTTCAGCGAGATTTAGAAAAAATTCAATAAAAAAACCACCTCAACGGTGGTTTTTATTTTATTTTGTTTCGTCAGTAACTAATTCATCTTTTTTTCCATGATTAAATACTAAATTCAGGATAATTGCTGAAACAGTACTCATCACAATCCCATTAGAAACAAAAGGTTGAATAAAGCTTGGAAGTGCTGTAAATAAGTTTGTTGAGTTAAAACCAACACCCATTGCAATAGCAACCGCAGCAATCAGAAGATTTTGATTTCCTTCAAATTCAACTTTTGCCAGCATTCTAATTCCTTGTGTGGCAACCATACCAAACATAATCAACATCGCTCCACCCAGTACTGGAGTTGGAATAAGTTGTGCAACAGCGGCAAATTTTGGAATAAGTCCTAATACAATTAAAAATCCAGCTGTGAAATAAATAGGTTTACGTGTTTTAATTCCTGATAATTGCACTAAACCAACGTTTTGTGAAAAACCTGTGTAAGGGAAAGTGTTGAAAACACCACCAAGAAATACAGCAAATCCTTCCGCACGATAACCATTACGCAAACGTTTTTCATCAAGATTTTCACCAGTAATATCAGCAAGAGCTAAATAAACTCCTGTCGATTCAACCAATGACACGATAGCAATAATAATCATCATTAATGAATCAGCCAAATAAAATTTAGGTGCTGAGAAATAAAAAGGTTGTGGCAAGTGTACCCATGGTGCTTGAGAAACAACTGAAAAATCAACTAAGCCCATGCTAGCAGCCAAAATTGTTCCAGCAATAAGTCCAATTAAAATAGCAATAGAACGAATAAATCCAGTAGTAAAGATATTAATTAAAAGAATAATCACTATAGTTGAAACAGCTAAAATTAAACTTTGGATTGTTGGTTTGTCAACATTATTCCCCATATTGCCAATAGCAACAGGAATAAGGCTTAAACCAATTGTCGTAATCACTGAACCAGTAACGATTGGTGGAAATAGTTTTCGGATTTTAGAGAAAATTCCTGAAACCAAAATAACGAAAACCCCTGCAACCATTAATGAACCAAACATTGCTCCAGAGCCGTGGCTCTGACCAATAATAATTAATGGAGCAACAGATTGAAAAGCAACTCCAAGGACAACTGGTAAGCCAATCCCGAAGTGCTTACGTAGTTGAAGTTGCAAGAAAGTGGCTAAACCACACATGAAAATATCTGCCGAAATTAAATAGGTTAACTGAGTCGCTGAGTAATTTAAAGCTCCAGCAATCATGATTGGAACAAGAATTGAACCTGAATACATGGCCAGCAGATGTTGTAATCCTAAAACAGCAGATTTTGAGTTACTTTGCTCCTGGCTTTGTTCATTTTTTTGAGACATTTTGATTTTCCTTAAATTTTTCTTTTTTTATTTTCTTATTGCTTAAGCTTAGTCGAAATCTTTATCATCGGCTGGGGCGAAGATGACTTTACCATCTTCAAATTTTTCAATCCGGGCAAGACTGGTAAGTTTCATTCCTTGGTCAAGAAGTTTTTGACGGCCATCTTGGAAAGATTTTTCAATCACCATTCCTAAACCGACAACTTCTGCTTTAGCTTGTTCCATTAAATGAACCAAACCAAGTGCTGCTTGACCATTAGCTAAAAAGTCATCAATAATCAAGACTTTATCGCCTTCTTCAATGAGTTTGCTTGAAATTTGGACAGTTGAAGTTAATTTTTTAGTGAAAGAATAAACTTCTGTAATCAATAAATCATCATTCATGGTTACATTTTTTGCTTTTTTAGCAAAAATCATTGGAACGTTGAGTGATTCAGCAGCATATAAAGCAGGGGCAATCCCACTTGCTTCAATGGTTACGACTTTTGTAACTCCTGCATTTGCATAAACTTGTGCAAAACGTTTCCCGATTTCCTTCATCAATTGATAATCCACTTGGTGTGTCAAAAAGCGGTCAACTTTAAGAATGTCTTGTCCTAATACTTGACCGTCTGTATGAATGCGGTCTTCTAATAACTTCATTATTCTCTCCTTAAAAAAATTTTTTCTCATCTGTGCCCACAGGTGAGAAAAACGTCTCGTTATAAAAAATAACAAGACGTTTCAAATACGCAAAAAAGAAATTAAATTTACTGAAAAATCGAATTTCCTTATTGTCTCGCATTTACGGTACGAGGTAGAAACGCCCAGCCATATTCTAGGTATAAATAAGATTGTTCTATTATAGACTAAATGCTAAAGTTTTTCAAGCATAAGTTTTGGTATTCCCGAACAATGGGAAAGAAAATGCTTACTAAATCGCATCACCATTCCAAATTGAGTTTTTAACAACAACATAATCAACTTTTGTCAGCGCAGACAAATCACGACCGCCAGCATAAGAAATTGAACTTTGGAGATCTTCTTCCATTTCTTTCAATGTATCTTTAAGTGAGCCTTTGTGAGGAAGGAGAATTTTCTTTCCTTCGACATTTTTGTGTTCACCTTTTTGATATTCTGAAGCCGAACCAAAATATTCTTTGAAAAGTTGTCCGTCACGTTCAACAGTTTGTCCTGGTGATTCTTCGTGTGCAGCAAAAAGTGAACCGACCATTACCATTGTTGCTCCCATACGGATTGATTTTGCGATATCGCCATGGGTACGAATTCCACCGTCAGCAATAACTGGTTTACTTGCTGCTTTAGCACACCATTTTACCGCTGCAAGTTGCCAACCACCTGTACCAAATCCAGTTTTAACTTTTGTGATACATACTTTCCCTGGGCCAATGCCGACTTTAGTCGCATCTGCTCCAGCGTTTTCCAATTCACGGACAGCTTCTGGCGTTCCAACATTTCCAGCAATAACAAAAGTTTGTGGCATCAAACGTTTAATCAATTGAATCGTTTTAATAACAGAATCTGCATGTCCATGAGCAATATCAATTGTAATAAATTCGGGAATGAGTGCGTCTGCTGAAATTTCACGAATAAAGGCATGTTCATCTGCTTTAACACCAACAGAAATTGAGGCAATCAGGCCTTGTTGGTGCATTTTTTTAATAAATGCCGCTCTATTTTCTGCTTCAAAACGGTGCATGATATAGAAATAGCCTTCTTTTGCAAGCATTTCAGCAATTTTATCATCAATAATGGTTTGCATATTCGCTGGAACAACAGGGAGCTTGAACGTAAAATTTCCCAGTTTTACGCTTGTGTCTGCTTCCGAACGGCTGTTAATGACACATTTATTTGGGATAAGTTGGATGTCTTCGTAGTCAAATACTGAGTTTAGATTATTCATTGCAATTTCTCCTTGAGGATGAGTAGGCTTTTATGAATTTCTAGCCTGTGAACTCATTTATGATTTGATTTACAGAAAAGACCGACCAAACCCTTCGGGTTTCACTAGTTGAACGATTATAAAATCTCTGTCTGCTCAACCTTCCTTATTCATTTTATCTCAATTAAACGGTTTTTTTAGTTATTTACTTCTATTTCTTCAAAAAACACACTATATCATTCGGAAATAGCAAACAATAAAAAAACACCGACCACTCTGTCAGTATTTTTTCTTTAAAAATAAAGTTCCACGTCTATAAATTACAAAAAAGATTAATTCATAGATGAGTAAAAAGATTAAAAAGCTATGCATGAAAAATTGCTCAGGCAAAACGCTAATAATCGGGTCTGTCGCTGGGTCAAAGAGCCAACTATTATCCCGAAAAAGTACTTCATGAAAAGCTACAAAAAATTGGTCAAAGCCAATTAGCCAAGCAATAACTCCAATTGCTAAAGGAAATAGCATAACAACTCTAAGCGCATTATGGAAAACAAGCGAAAGATTTTCTTTCATATATCGAATAATGAAAGGAATCAAAATGATTGTCAGAAAGAAAACAAGCATAAACAAATTTTTCACTTCTGCAAAATGGTGAAGACCACTTGCTGACGAAGGGAAATCAGGCATAGATAGTTTCGTTTCCAAAGGATTAATTAAATAATTCATCAGAATTAAAAAATTATACCATATTTTACTGGCAGTCATTTGAACTAAATCGGTTAATTGATACCAAAAAATTTCACCAAAAAATAAGGGAATCGCCAAAAAAATAGTTAAAGTTACTGACAAGGCAATAATCCATAAAATACTAAATCCAAAAATGACTTTATCTCTCATAGGCGCTCCCAAAGTATTCTAAAATTTACTGACAGAAATTAATTTTTCCGTCAGTAAATTTTTAAAAGCAATCAATTACTGACAGACCTGTCAGTAATATTTTCAAACTTCCCACTCATCTAAACTAGCTACTACATAAGTCGGAGGAACTGGAAGATTTGGTACTTCTTCAGCTCTTGTAAATCCAGTTGTGACAAGCAAGCTATCAATTCCGTTATTAATGCCCGTATGAATATCTGTCAGATAATTATCGCCAACCATTAATAAATCAGATTTAGGAAGCCCTAATTTTTCGACCGCTTTATTGGCTATAATAGCTTCTGGCTTACCAATAATGGTTGCTTCAACACGTGTTGCCGCTTCAAGCATTTTTATCAGCGCTCCAGCTCCAGGAGTCAAACCACGTTCGTTTGGCAAATTCAAATCTGGATTTGTTCCGATAAATTTAGCTCCTTTATGAATTGCCAGAGTAGCAAGGACAAGCATTTCATAAGTTAAATCAGTATCTAAAGCGACCACAACGTAAGCTGGATTCTCACGATCTTTTTTGTAACCTGCCTCATAAATCGCTTCTTTAAGACCATCTTCTCCAATGATATAAACTGTTTTTTCTAAGCCTAAATCATTCATATAATCAACAGTAGCAAGACTTGCAGTATAAATCGTTTCCAATGGAGTGTCAATATTAAATTGTTGACTCAAACGGCGTTGTACCACGCGCGGTGTTTTTGTTGTGTTATTTGTGACCAAAAGATAAGGTATTTTAGCCTCTTGTAGCCGATGAATGAAATTCTCGCCTGCAGGAATACGCTTATTTCCCAAGTAAATTGTCCCGTCAAGGTCAATTAAGTAACCACCATATTTTTTATTTGTCATTTTATTCTCTTCTACTTTTTATCACTAAAATTTACTGACAGAGCTGTCATTAAATTTTTCCCCAGTGAATTTCAATTTGAGTACTTCCGTCATTAAAATTGTGATGACTCACTTCGTCTTCCCAAGACATTAAAGCATTAATTTCTTCACCATAAAGGACTTCATGATTATATTTTATAAATACATGTTTGGGTTGATGACTTTTACGGAATTCAAAATCCACCATATCAGCTGCCCAATCATAATATTTCGCATTATTAACATGTCCATTCATATCTAATGCTGAAAAACGGACAGGATAAACAATTTTTTGAGCATCAATAAATTCGTCAATTTTACGGAATTTATGAGGACGTGAAATTTTTGATACTTTTTCAGATTCATAAGGATCAACAATTTCATCCAATACACGGTCAATTTTTCTCGTTGCCTTATCCATCAAAACCCAAGTTGAACGAATTTCAACTAAAACTTCTCCATTTTCATCTAAAAATGAGAAATTCCGATAACAAAAGAATTTATTATAACTAGTTGCTTCAGTTTCAATTGTTATTTTTTCATTAAATTCTGGTAAACGATGAATCGTCAATTCATATTCAATAACTGCCCAAAAGAGGCCATATCTCTCAAATACCCAGACATCTGAGCGTCCAAGTGCCGTTGATTGCTCTCCAGAAATCTGTAAAGCCACAGCTAAAAGGCTTGAAATTCGCATTTTTTTAAAAGCATCACTTTCATAGAAAGGAACTTGATAATTTTGTTGATATTTTATACCCATTTTATGATAACCTCGCCTTCTATTTTAGCAAAAAAAAGAGCAATTTTCATAAATTGCCCATCTATTAGCCAGAGTTTTTAAAGTTCTCAAAGCTAATTAAATTTTTTCACAAGCGATTTCTAAAGTATCAATCAATAATTCTTCATAAGGATCTTTAGCATGATACTCATCAATGTATTTAATTTCTTTCACACCAGCAGCAACAACTAATTTCAGGCAGGCAAGGCAAGGAAATAAAGTTGTATATAAAATCGCTCCTTCTGGTGAAACGCCATGTTTAGCAGCTTGAGCAATCGCATTTTGTTCTGCATGAACCGTTGCTACACAGTGTCCATATTTATCTTCAGTACAACCAATATCTGTACAATGTGGCATCCCTGAAACCGCACCATTATATCCCGTAGAGAGAAGTTGACCATTTGGACTGACCAATAAAGCTCCTACTTGAGCATGGTTACAAGTTGAGCGTTTTGCAACCACTTGGACAATTTCTTTAAAATATTCATCTTTACTTGGTCTTGTAAATTTCTCTGACATCATGAACTCCTTAATTGCTTTTTGATTTATTATAGCAAATTTATTTATTTAAGGCTTAATAAAAAAACTTCCAAGAGAATCATAAATTAACTTGGAAGAAAAATTTTATTTTTGATTTTTAAACAATTCATTATAGTTGGTTTGGTTATTAACCATATTCAAATCAACATTTCCCGAGTAACCTGGTAAAGTTCCCTGGTCAGTAAACTGTTGCATTTTATAGCTTAAAGTCGTTTCTGGTGAAGCGTCCCAAGAACCTGTATTTCGTCCGTAGGCAGCAATCCAAATCGCTTTAAATTTATCGACTTTTATTTGATTATCTCGCAAGAACCAGTCTTGGGCATAAATACCAATGTTTTTAGCTCCTTGTTTCTCCAACTCAGAGCGAAAAGCCTCAATCCCTTGGTTCATATTTTTCATATTGGTTACCTCGACATCAAGCCAATAATAGGTCGGCTTATAAGGGCTTGCCCGACGATAAAAGTCTCTTGCTTGCTTCTTCATTTCAGAAGTGTTTTCTCCAGTCACAAAAGCATAAACCGCCGTCGGGATTCCCCGCTCTTGGAAAGCTTTAATGTGCTGTTTATAGGCAGTATCTTCTCCATCCTTGCTTGCTGAATTATCAGCATGACCATAAGAACCATTGACACGAATAACCGCACCAATCACATGCTGACTCAAGGTGTTGTAATCAATATCTTCTGGACGTTGCCAACCCGAAAGGTCAACAACTGGTTTGTTCAAATCCAAAACCTTCTCATCCAAAATATGATTTACAACAATTTTTTCAGTTGCTGCTTTTTTAGGAGGTTCTACCGGTCGAATTCGTACTAAACCAAGTAAGGCGATCATTGCAATCATGGATGCTGTAAAGATAAAAGCTCCCATTTTTTTAAGTTTACGTCTCATTTTAGGTTTCATTAATTATATTGTAACATAACTTTCACAAAAATTCATCACGATAGCATTAAAAATTAATATCATCGAGCAAAAATTTCTCAAAGACATTATTCCCCAACTCAAAACCTTTGTCTGTCATATGGATTCTTTGTCTATCATCATATAATAATTTTTGATTGATAAGTTCTGTGATTTGTTCACCGTATAATTTTTCAAATGAACACTTGAATTTATTTTCAAACTTCTCAACCAAAACTCCCGATTTTTTCCGAAGACCTAAGAACATTTCTTCTTCTATTTGAGATTTTTTACTTAAAACTTCTTCGTTTACCCTTTTTTCAGTTGGAGCAGCTTTAAGGTAATGATGAACTGGGCCAAGATTTTTATAACGAATCCCTGCTAAATATCCTGACGCTCCAGCGCCAATTCCATAATATTCCTCATTATCCCAATAAGTTATATTATGTTTGCTCTCAAATCCTGGTAAGCCAAAATTTGAAACTTCATAGTGATTATAACCATTTTTAGCTAAAATATCCATGATATATTCATACATGTCCGCATTTTTATCTTCACTTGGCAGGCGTAAAAGTCCACGACGTTGTCGATTCATAAAAACTGTGTGATCCTCTAAAATAAGACTATATAAAGCCACATGTGGTAGTTTTAATTCTAAAAATTTTTCAACATCTGACTTAACCATCTCCATCGTTTGCCCGGGTAAAGCATAGATTAAATCAATCGTAATATTTTCAAATCCAGCTTTTTTCAGTCTTTCAACTGAATCATAGACTTGAACTTCTGTATGTGTCCGCCCGATTTTTTTGAGCAAAGCATCATTAAAAGTTTGGACACCTAATGAAATTCGATTGACTACTGAATCAGCCAAAACTTTAATAACCTCATCTGATAAATCCCCTGGATTTGCTTCAACAGTAAATTCTTCCAAAACTTCTAAATCTAACTGTTCAGCAATCGCTGTCAGTAAACGTTCAAGTTGTTGGGCTGATAAAACGCTGGGCGTTCCACCACCAATATAGATTGTTCTTAATTTTTCTATCTCGAAACTTTGAAATTCTTCTATGAGCGATTCAATATAAGCATCAATCGGCTGTCCTGTCATCAGTACTTTAGCAAAATCGCAATAATAACAAATATGAGAACAAAAAGGAATGTGAAAATAAGCCGAATTAGGTTTTTGCAACATTTATAAATCCCTTCAAAAATTTTTCCTATTCAATGAAAGATAGTGAGAGGATTAACCCTAAAATTAATCTTACCAATAAAAATCACAAATACTTGACCTATTATAACACACCTATGGATAGCAATTGACTTTACAAAACGGAAAATATAGATAAAAAAGAGAGTAGCTTTAACTACACTCTATTCTTCTTTATCCCATTCCCAAGACCGTGAAAAATCTCCTCCTTTAAACAAAGAGGCAAGTCCACTTAATTGTTTGAGCCTTAGTAATTCTTCTTTATCCATTCCAATATTTGTCATAATCCACCGATCACTTAAACCAGCTTCAACCAATTGTTGAACAATTTCTGTCATTAATTCTACTGAATGAGTCCCTCTGGCACGATTATGGCGAATAGTGCTGGCTATTCTATCTTCTAATGGGCGATCAATCACAGAAACGGGTAAACAGTTCCCTTCTCTTTGCGCAATCATTTCAGAATTTTTCATTACAAGATAGCGGTGAAAACCATCTACAATTTCATAAGTATCATTTTCTTTGTCATAATAGCAGACAATTGGCATGGTATAACCATCTTCTAATATCGACCGTTCTAAAAGTTTAAATTCAGTCGGCGCAGTTTTATTAGGATTATACGAATTTGCTCTAATCTTTTCAATTGGAACCCGTCTTACTTGATAAGCTGGACTTATAAAAAGCTCTCCCATTTTTTCATTGCCTCCTTCTTCTTTTGCAATTCATCTTTCGTTTGACCAAATCCCATATATTGACAGGAAGTATCATTTTTTAAAATGGTGATACACATTCTCTTATAAGAGGGAACTAATCTGAAATTTTTAATTGGTACATCATCAGGGTATTTTTTGAAACGAACTAATTCATATTCCTGTTTGTAATTTCGATTATTTTTTGGAGTACCTAAATTTTCAAATTGCAAATTTGTTTCTTCTAGTTCACTGACGACTTTCTGAGGCAAAGCTCCCCCATTTTTTGTCCAGTAAGTCAGAGAACTCTGGAACTTTTTCAGATAAACTTCTCGAATATCCTCTGGTAATGTCTTGAGTAAAAAGTCAACATAGGTTTCCCAAGTATGCCCCTTAGGAAGACTGACTCCTCGATAACCAAGAGCAATTGTTCCACCGTAAATAGCCGCAAAATTTGCTCCATTGACACGACCAATCAATTTCCCCCAAGTCTCTGGCTCCAATGCTTGATACAATTTCAAAGATGAGACACCACATTGATGAAAAGGATTGGCAACCCTCATACTTTTAAAGGGTACTCCTGCTTGAAAATATAAATCATATAAATGATTATAATCAAAGCCAAATTTAGCATTTGCTACCCAGACATCCTCAAACAACCAATCATACATCGGATAAAAATTGAAAACATTATGAAAAATTCGATGACTATAATTTGTAGTTCCAAATCTTGAAAAAGTTTCATCACGTGTCACAGCATTAAAGCGATTTAAACTTTCTTGAGCTCTGATTCCGACAAGAACTGCTGTTCTTTCTGCTTTCTTTTCTTGATGAAGCCACTGACAGAATTTGCTTTGAAAATCATAATCAGACATTCCTATTTCAAAAAAAGGAAAATTGTGATTTTCAAGATGTATTGCTCCTTCTGGAACTGAATTCAGCCAGAGTTCAGGATGTTCAGGGTCCCAAGGAAGCCAAGTTGATTGTGACATCGATATTCCACAAGACGCAGAGACAGGCATACAAATATGATAATAATCAAAATCAGGATATTTCCCCATTGAGCGTTCAATATAATCTTTGGTTTCTTGATAATTTCCCTCATAGTCAAGATAATAAACAGAAACTACTATTTCTTTGTCAGCAAGTTTATTTTCTTCATAATAACGATGAACAAGTTCTAGCATCAATCCAGAATCTTTCCCGCCAGAAAAGGAGACAATTAAGTGGTCGAAATAATTACAAATATAATCTAGTCGTTTATTGAAAGCTTCATAAACATTTTCCTTCTGATATTTTCTCACATTCGTTACCTTTCGCATAACTTTTTCAACATTTCACTTATTGAGCTTAAAACATTTAAATCTTATTAAAGTTTAGGTCTCCCAATTGAAATCATATTAATTATTTTAAAATACAAAAATTACAAAAGATCATTTAAAATAAAATTGATATCTTCTTGAGTTGTGTAAACTCCCTCTAATATATTATTATCTATTGATTCTAACATATTTTCTTCTTTTTCTTTTAATCTTTCATAAATTCGTTGATCAAAATTTGTACCATCTTGAAAAAGTGTGTTCATGTAATAATATTGTGTATATTGTTTTTCAGGTAATCCTAATCTGTGAATTCTATCTTTAGATTGCAATAAGTGTACTAAGTTATAACTATATTCATAATAGATAGCATCGTGGCATACATGATGTAAAGAAACAGACTCTGCAAGTGTATGTGGATTTGTAATTAAAATATTAAATTCCTTATTTTTAAATGCATTCATTATGCTTTCTCTTTCATTATTAGAAATACTACCATTAATATATTTACATT